>ENA-UOUL01004173-UOUL01004173.1-bioreactor-metagenome-genome-assembly--contig:-NODE-4173-length-13718-cov-4.915695_pt1 | contig 13718 bp, 10 predicted proteins | sample MGYA00249838_ERZ747220 | MGnify/ENA primary metagenome ERZ747220 (study PRJEB28778, sample SAMN05720191) | bioreactor metagenome | isolation source: Anaerobic biogas reactor | place: USA:Washington...
AGCGCGCCCGCGAGCGTCTGGGACTCTGCCGTGCCGACCAGCACGAAGTCGAACCACGATGCGATGAACAGGAAGAGGCCCGTCACCATCGGCACAGCGGTCAGGATCATGAGCAACTGGCGATACCTAGGCACGGCTTTCGATTGAGGCACTAACTTCCGTGCACGCGCGGAACGCTTCTTCGACATAGTCTCACCCCTGGGCTGCTTCGAACGCAACGGCCGCGGCCGCGATGGTGGCGTCGATCACGTCATCATCATGCACGATCGACATGAATCCGGCCTCGAACTGAGATGGCGCCAGGTACACCCCCTGGGCCAACAACGCGCGGAAGAAACGCGCATACCGGGCCGTGTCCGAGCGCTTGACGGTGGCCCAATCGCGAACCGGATCCTCGACAAAGAAGGTGCAGAACATGGAACCCGCCACAGTGTGCTGCGTACGCACGCCGGCCTGGCGGGCTGCGCCGGCAATGCCCGCTGCCAGGCGACCGGTGGCCGCGACCAGCGAGTCGAAGACGCCCGGCTCCGTGAGCACGTCCAGGGTTGCGATGCCGGCCGTCATGGCCAGCGGATTGCCGCTCAGGGTGCCCGCCTGGTACATGGGGCCCGCGGGCGCCACCTGCGACATGATCTCCTTCGGCCCCGCGTACGCGCCCACAGGCAGGCCGCCCCCGATCACCTTGCCCAGGCAGGTCAGGTCGGGCATCACGCCATACTTCTCCTGCGCGCCGCCCAGTGCCACGCGGAACCCGGTCATCACCTCGTCGAAGATCAACAGTGCGCCGTGCTGCGTGCAGAGCCGGCGCAGGCCTGGCAGAAAGTCCTCGGCTGGGAGCACCACGCCCATGTTGCCCGCCACCGGCTCGACGATCACTGCCGCGACCTGGCCCTCGTAGGCCTCGAACAGCTCGGACACGGCAGGGAGGTCATTGTAAGGCGCCACCAACGTGTCGCGCACCGCACCGGGGGGCACACCGGGGCTGTCGGGCAGCCCGAGCGTGGCAACGCCGCTCCCGGCCTGGACCAGGAGCATGTCGGCATGGCCATGATAGCAGCCCTCGAACTTGATGATCTTGTTGCGGCCCGTGTATGCGCGCGCCAGGCGCAGCGCGCTCATCGTCGCCTCGGTGCCGGAGTTGACGAAGCGAACCATCTGGGCCGACGGCACCAGATCGACCACGCGTGCGGCCAGCTCCACCTCGAGCGCGGTCGGCGCACCGTAGCTGACCCCGCGGCCCAGCGCGGCCGACAGCCGCTCGGTCACGCGCGGGTGCGCATGGCCCAACGCCAGGGGGCCCCAACTCAACACGTAGTCGATATAGCGGTTGCCATCCGCGTCGTAGAGATACGGCCCGGCCCCGCGCTCGATGAACAGGGGCTGCCCGCCGACCGCGCGAAACGCGCGCACCGGTGAGTTGACGCCGCCAGGGATCAGCTCGCTGGCACGCCGGAAAAGTAAATCTGATTGAGGAGTCTCCATGATGCCTCTGTCTGTTCGTTTTATGGACGGAGCCAGCGCGCCGCATCGAGCGCGTGGTAGGTCACGATCAGGTCAGCGCCCGCGCGCTTGATCCCGGTCAGCAGTTCCAGCACCGCAGCCCGCTCGTCGATCCAGCCATTGGCTGCCGCGGCCTTGATCATCGCATATTCGCCGCTGACATTGTACGCCGCCAGGGGCAGATCGCACGCCTCCCGCACGCGGCGAACGACATCCAGGTATGGCAGGGCCGGCTTCACCATGACCAGGTCGGCCCCCTCGGCCACGTCCAGCGCCAGCTCACGCAGCGCCTCGCGCACGTTCGCCGGATCCATCTGGTGCGTCTTCCGGTCGCCGAACCTGGGCGCGCCCTCCGCGGCCTCGCGGAACGGGCCAAAAAACGCGCTGGCATACTTGACCGCGTAGCTGAAGATGCCCGTCTCCCCGAAGCCGGCCGCGTCCAGCGCAGCCCGGATGGCAGCCACCATCCCGTCCATCATGCCCGAGGGCGCGATCAGGTCTGCGCCTGCCCGCGCGTAGGTGACTGCGGCCCGGCCCAGGATCTCGAGCGTTGCATCGTTGTCCACCCGGCCATCGCGGATGATGCCGCAGTGACCGTGATCGGTGTACTCGCACATGCACAGATCGACGATCACAAGGAGGCCGGGATTGGCAGCCTTCAGCGCCCGGGTGGCCTGCTGGACGATGCCGTCGTCCGCGAAGTTCTCGCTGCCCACTGCGTCCTTGACCGCGGGCACGCCGAACAGCAGCACGGCCGGGATGCCCAGCCCGAGCGCCTGTCCCGCCTCCGCGACCGCCTCATCCACCGATAGCTGGCAGATCCCCGGCATGGAGCTGATGGGCCGGCGGACGCCCGCGCCGTGCACGACGAAAAGCGGGTAAATGAAATCGTCCGGCGCCAGGGCTGTCTCCGACACCATACGCCGCAGCGTGGAGGTCACGCGCAGCCGGCGTGGACGTGTGGTTGGATAGGGCATAAAAAGGACTCCTCAGTAAAACCCCCACCCGGCGCTAAATACGCCGGGCTACGAGGCAACCCACCCTGATTAGGGCTGAGGCAGCGTCAATCGCCGGGCGGTCTGGCTGGACGGGCCGACCGGCTCATGGCTCGGCCAATTTATGAACACTCATTACATCCGGCGGCTAGCTGCAGTCAGCCAGCAACTGCGCAGCGCCCGATGCCAGCGCCATGTGGGCCAGCCGTGCGCCCAACACTTCGGGCTCGGCAAATGCACCCTCCCCGGAAACGCGAATGATCTGCGAGCCGTCTGGCCGCGCAACCAGTGCGGTCAGCCGCAGACCCGCGGTCGCCCCCAGCGCCGCAGCGGCGTCAGCCTCAGCATATGCGCCCACGGGCGCGCAGCACCCGCCACCGGTTGCGGCCAGGAAGGCCCGCTCCGCCACAGTGGCCGCCTCGGCCGCGGGGTCGTGGATGGGCGCAAGCAGCTCGCGCACCAGCCGGTCGTCAGCCCGGCACTGCACCGCCAGTGCACCCTGGCCGGGCGCGGGCAGCATGACGTCGAAGGGCAGGTACTGGGTGACCCTGTCCGCCAACCCCAGCCGCGCCAGCCCGGCCGCGGCCAGCACGATCGCGTCGTACTCCGCGGTCAGCGCCTTGCGCAGCCGGGTATCCACGTTGCCGCGCAGTGGGACGATCTGCGCGTCCGGCCGGCTGGCCAGAAGCTGCGCGGCCCGCCGCGGACTTCCGGTGCCGATGCGCGGCCGGCGCGGCAGCTCCGCCAGGCCAACCCCATGTCGCGAGATCAGGGCATCCCGGGCATCTTCACGAGGAGGCACCGCACCGATGCACAGCGGAAGCGCGCCCCCTCCCCCAACCGTTCCGCAGGGATCGGGCGGCTCAACCGGGCCGCGGCCCGGGGAGACAGGCAGGTCCTTGAGGCTGTGCACCGCCAGGTCGATCGCACCCGTGGACAACGCGTCCGCCAGGTCGGCCGTGAACAGACCCTTGCCGCCGATCTCCGGCAGCGGGCGGACAGCATCGCGGTCACCCGCAGTCGTGAACTCGCGGATGACAATGCTCAAACCGGGCCATGCGGCTTGCAGCGCCGCAACGACCATCTCAGTTTGGCGCCGGGCCAGCGCGCTGCTGCGCGTCCCGACGATCAGTTGCTCCAAAAGGCTGCTCCCAGGATCGGAGATCGCGGCCATTCTACCACAGGTCAGACGACCGAAGAAGGGTTAAGATCATTGACGGTCCTGACTGCAGCATGCTAGAATTCCGCCATGCGGAGCTATCCGGTCAACCTGATTGACCTTTCGAATCGAAAATGCATCGTGATCGGCGGCGGTGCAGTGGCGCTGCGCAAGGTGGAGGGCCTGCTTGCAGGCAACGCAGACGTCACGGTGATCAGCCCTGCGCTGGTTGAGGGGCTTGCGGAGTTGCACGCCGCTGGCAAGATCGCCGTCATCGCCCGGGAATTCCGGGAAGAGGGCCTGGACGCCGCATGGCTGGTGATCGCGGCCACGGACGATCGGGAGGTTAACCATGCTGCAGCAGCCGGCGCGATGCGCCGCGGGCAGCTGGTCAACGTGGTGGACGATCCCGAACACAGCAATTTCATCGTCCCGGCCGTCGTGCGCCGCGGCGAGCTTGCGCTGGCGATCTGCACCGGCGGCGCCAGCCCGGCACTGGCCCGCCGCCTGCGCGAGCGCCTCGAAGAGCTGATCGGTCCCGAATACGGAGACCTGGCCGCGCTGCTGGCCGAGCTGCGTCCCCAATTACTGGCCCGCTTCCCCACCGGTCAGCCCCGCCTCCATGCGGCACTACAGCTGGTGGACTCTGACCTGCTGGCCGTGCTGCGGTCGCAGGGAGTGGCAGCAGCCCGGGCCTATGCACAGCAGATGATTATGTCACCTTGCGTCCGGCCGGATCCCGCCGAAGAAGCAGCAACGCCAGGCATCCTGAGCGGAGCGAGCGAAGGGAGCGCAGTCGAAGGACGCTCAGTCTCGGCTACACTTGAGACTCCTGGGGCAAGGCTGGCACCCGGCACGGTCTACCTGGTCGGCGCGGGGCCGGGCGACCCCGGGCTGATCACGGTCCGCGGGCTGGCATGCCTACGCGGGGCCGGCGTGGTCGTGTACGACCGGCTCATCCCGCGTGCGCTTCTGTCCGAGGCGCCGCACGCACACTGGATCGACGTGGGAAAACAACCCGATCGCCATCCGGTGCCGCAAGAGCAGATCAACGAAATCCTGGTAGCGCAGGCACGGCTCGGCAAGACCGTGGTGCGGCTCAAGGGCGGAGACCCATTCGTCTTCGGCCGGGGCGGCGAGGAGGCCGAGGCACTGGCCCGGGCCGGGCTGCCGTTCGAAATCGTTCCGGGCGTGACGAGCGCGATCGCGGCCGCGGCCTACGCGGGGATCCCGATCACCCACCGCGACGCGGCGAGCAGCTTTGCGGTGTTCACCGGACACCGCCGGAGCGATGCCGGGGAGCAGGCAGCCGGCCCGCTGGCGGCCAGCCCGCTGGCAGGGACGAGCGCTGACACGCTGGTGTTCCTGATGGGCATGGGCAACCTGCCCGCGATCGTGGACGACCTGCTGGCGGCCGGCCGCGATGCCGCCACGCCGGTGGCGGTGGTGTCGCACGGGACCTGGCCGCAGCAGCGCACCGTCACCGGCAGCCTGCACGACATCGTCGAGAAGGTGGCCGCGGCCAATATCGCTGCACCGGCCGCGGTGATCGCGGGCGACGTGGTGCGCCTACGCGAGCAACTGCGGTGGTTCGACCTGCCCGATCGCCGCCCGCTGCTGGGGCTGCGCATCCTCAACACCCGGCCCGCGTCCGAGGGGGCGGGCCTCACGAGACGGCTGGCCGAGCTGGGAGCCGAGGTGATCGCGCTGCCGGCCACACGTATCGGCCCGCCCGCTGACGAAGGCCCGCTGGACGATGCGCTCCACCGCCTGGCGGCTGGCAGCGTGGCCGCGCCGGCCTACGATTGGATCGCCTTCACGAGCGCCAACGCGGTGGCCGCGTTCTTCGAACGGCTGCTCTCGCTCCCTACGCAGGTTACTGCGTCGCAGACCCCTGCGTCGCAGGCTTCGTCCGCCCCGCGCTACGACGTGCGCTGCCTGGCCGGGGTCCGGCTTGCGGCGATCGGCCCGGCCACGGCCCGGGCGCTGGCGGGCTATGGATTGGTGCCTGACCTCGTCCCCGACCAGGGCACGGGCAAGCACCTGGCCGCGGCCATGCCGGACGTAGCGGGCAAGCGGGTACTGCTGCCGCGCTCCGATCAGGCGCTGCCCGATCTGCCGGCCGGCCTGGCAGCCAGGGGCGCGCAGGTTACGGAGGTCGTGGCCTACTCTGTGACGGCGGCTTACCAGCCGGCGGCTTCTCAGCCGGCGGCGGATCCCGAGCCCCTGGCGCTGGAAGCAGTGAGAGCCGGCGCCATAGATGTCGCGATCTTCTGTAGTCCCTCGGCCCTGCGGGGGGTGGCGACGATGCTGTGCGGCGAGCCATTGGACCGCGCTTTGGGCGGCGCCGCGATCGCCTGCATCGGACCGACTACCGCGGCCGCGGCGCAGGAGATGGGGCTGTGCACCCCTATCGTGCCGGGTCCCGGGGAGTACACCACCGAAGGCCTGGTCGCGGCGCTGGTCGAATGGCGGCTGTCCTCTGCCGGTTCGGCGGCTGAATCTTAATGAACGGATGGTAGTATGCCACGCGCACTTGTCACCGGCGGCACCGGTTTTATCGGATCCAACATAGCGCTCCGGCTCATCGAGCGGGGGTGGGACGTGCGCATCCTCGAACGGCCGGGCGCCTCGCGCGTCCTGCTCGAAGAGGGCCCGTTCGAATTCGTGACCGGCGACGTGTTGGCGCCGGAGACGCTGCCTCCGGCCATGGAAGGCATCGACGTGGTGTTCAACGCGGTCGGCGTGGTAGACTACTGGCGGCAGGGCATCGAGCGCATGGTTGAAGTCAACGTCGAGGGCACCCGCAACGTCATGGCGGCCGCGCTGAAGGCGCGTGTCGAGCGCGTGATCCACACCAGCTCCACCGCGGCGATGGGCATCCATCCGAACAAGATGGTCGACGAGAGCTTCACCTTCAATGTGAAGCCGGAGCAGTTCATCTACGGCCACAGCAAGCACCAAGCCGAGCAAGTCGTCTTCGAATACATCAAGAAGGGGCTGCCGGCCATCATCATCAACCCCACCACGGTCATCGGCCCGCGGGATATCCGCAAGGTCTCCAGCGGCATGGTGGTCGAGATTGTCAAGCACTGCGCACCGCCGTTCATCCCGCCCGGCGGCCTGAATGTCGTTCCCATCTGCGATGCAGCCCAGAGCCACATCGAAGCTGCAACGAAGGGCCACATCGGCGAACGCTACATCGTCGGCGGCGAGAACATCACCCTGCTCCAGCTTTACCAGACCATCGCCGAGGTGGTCGGCTGTGGAAGGAAGTTGAAGTCCATGCCGCGCTGGCTAGTGGGATTGACTGCCGGGCTCACGGATATGCTCCAGCCGCAAACCACCGGCCCGGTGCCACTGACCGGCGCAAGGCTGCGCCTGGAAGCGCAGACCTTTTACTTCGATGGATCGAAAGCGCGCCAGGCTTTCAAGCTGCCAAACACACCGCTGCGGATCACCATCGGCCGGACTTATCTGTGGTACGAGCTGATGGGCGAATTCGAAGGGGTGCACGAGGAGCTTGAGGCAGAAGGCGGGGTCTGCAAGCTGTGCGGTCGCTCCCGCTACTGCGAGTGGCCGGGCACAACCCAGATCGCGCTGCAGGCCAAAGCGAGAAAAACATGACAGTACAATTGCCACCCGCCCTCCGGGAATCCTTCACGGACATGGCCGTGGCCGGCCAGAACAGGGGTCCGGGTCCTATCCTCGATCCCCTGGCCATCATTGACGGTCTGAGCGATGCAGTGATCGTCGTGGGCCTGGATTACCGTGTGCAGCAGGCGAACAAGGCCGCACGCGCCAGGGCGCTGGCCCTGGGGCACCCGGAACCCGGCGCCGGCGCGGAGGGAGATGAAGACGCCAATCCACTCACCGGGCGTTACTGCTACGAAATCTTCCCGTGCGCCGAACCGTGCGACACCCCCGAGCGCGATTGCCCCCTGCCGGCTGTGCTGGCCACCGGCGAGACGATCCGGATCACGCGGCGCCAGGCCACCCCGGGGGATAAGAAGATCCGTTATGTAGACGTCAGCGCCTCACCGCTGCGGGATGCCGGCGGTACAATCACCGCGGTGATCGAGGCAATGCGCGATGTGACCGCAGAACGCGAGCTGGCTGAGACGCTGGTGCGGCGCAACGAACATCTTTCCGTGCTGGATGCGGTCGCGCGCTCGGTCAACCAGACCCTGGATCTGACCGCGCTCCTCAACCACACCCTGGAGGAAGTCCTGCGCCTGACGGCAGTGGATATCGGCGCGATCTTCCTGCGAGATGAGGCCCTCGGCAACCTGGAGCTGCTGGCGCACAGCGGGCTCACCGAGGCCACTGCGCGGCTGGTTGCCCAGTTCGGCATCATGGACGGCTCGTGCGGCGGAGTCATCGACAGCCAGCAGCTTGTCGTCGTGCCCGACGTCCAACGTTATCGCAACCAGAGGGCCAGGGCGATCCAGGTGGAGCAATTGAGCACCCTGGTGCACGTGCCGCTGGTCGCGCACGGTTGTTCCCTGGGCAGCATGTGTATCGGCACCCGCCAGGCCCGCGAGTTCGATACGCACGAGCAGGATCTGCTCACCGCCATCGGAAACCAGATCGCGGTCGCGGTCGAAAACGCGCGGCTGTACGCCGAATTGCATCATAAGGAGCGCATGCGCGGGGAGTTGCTGCGCAAGGTGATCACGGCCCAAGAAGAGGAACGCAAGCGCATCGCGCGCGAGCTGCACGACGAGATCAGCCAGAACCTGACCGCACTCATCTTTGCGGCCGAAGAGGCCACCGACGTGACCCAGGCCGAGGAAATCGCCCGCCTGCTCGACAACATGCGCGGGGTGGCGCAGCGCACCCTGGATGGCGTCCATAAGCTGATCTTCGACCTGCGGCCGGCCTTGCTCGATCATCTCGGCCTGATGCCGGCGCTGCGCTGGCTTGCAAAATCCAGGCTGGAACCCGCCGGTGTGCGCGTTATTATTAAGGAAACGTGCCCCCGGGGTCGGGACGTTATCGATACGTGCCGCCTTCCATCCGAGACCGAGACCGCGTTGTTCCGCGTGGTGCAGGAAGCCATCACAAATATCGTGCGCCATGCGATGGCCCGCACCGTGCGCCTGACCTTAAACCTGCGTTCCGACCGCGCGGTGATCCGGATCGAAGACGATGGTGCGGGTTTCGATGCGCTCGAGCTGACACTGACCCCTGACAGCGGCCGGGGACTCGGCCTCATCGGAATGCAGGAGCGGGTCGAGCTTGTGGGCGGCGCCTTCGATATCGACACCGCGCCGGGACAAGGCACGCGCATCCAGATTGAGGTGCCGCTCCCTGCCGACCAGCGCCGCGCGGGAGTGCGGAGGGCTGCACGACAGGAGAGACATGCAGGTGCCTGACATGGGCAACAGCTCGGGTCCGATCCGGGTTCTGGTGGTTGACGATCACGCGATCCTGCGTGACGGCCTCCGCTCATTGCTCGACCGGCAACAGGACATCGTAGTGGTGGGCGAAGCGAGCAGCGGCGAAGAGGCCCTGGCGCAGATAGGCTCGCTGGCCCCGGACATCGTGCTGATGGACCTGGCTATGCCCGGCATGGACGGCCTGGAAGCGACCCGCCGGCTGCGCCGGAGCCATCCCGACGTCAAGGTCCTGATCCTGACACAGCACGACGATCGTGAATACATTGCGCCGGCCCTGCATGCAGGCGCTGCCGGCTACGTCCTCAAACGGTCCGGCGGGCGCGAGGTAGTGAATGCCATCCGCCAGGTCTTCGAACAAGGCGCCTACGTCGAACCGGACGTGGCCCAGCAGTTGGTGCAGGCCATCCCCTCCGATGTCGCCCTCGCGTCACAGGCATCCGCCAGCCTGACCGAAAGAGAGATGCAGGTGCTGCGCCTGGTGGTCGAGGGCTTGAGCAATAAGGAGATTGCGCGCACACTGGTGATCAGCCCCAAGACCGCCTCGGTGCATCGCACCAATATCATGAGCAAACTGAAGGTGCGCAACAGCGCGGACCTCGTGCGTTATGTCATGCAACATCATCTGTTAGAAAACTGAGGAGATCCATGCCAACAACACTCGACCTCGACTTTGTGCTCATCCCCGCCGGAGATTTCGTCATGGGCAGCAACCGGGCGGCCTACCGTGCTGCAGGTGCGGATGAAGTGCCGCACCACACGCTTTCCGTCAGTGATTACTACATCATGCGCTATCCGGTCACCAATGCGCAGTATCGCCTTTTCAGGGAGGCAACCGCCCTCCGCGCACCGCTGACCTGGCGTGACAGCGTCTACCCGGAGGATAAAGCGAATCATCCGGTCACGGGTGTGTCGTACCAGGATGCGCTGGCGTTCTGCCGCTGGGCCCGGGAGTTGACCGGCCTGCCGGTGCGCCTGCCGAGCGAGCCGGAATGGGAAAAGGCAATGCGCGGGACGGATGCACGCCTCTATCCCTGGGGCAACCAGTGGGACCCCGCCCGCTGCAACAACCGGGAGGCCAAGAGCAAGGGCACTGCGCCGGTCGACAGCTACTCCCCGCAGGGCGACAGCCCGTACGGCGTGGCCGATGCGGCGGGCAATGCACAGGAGTGGTGTTCCTCCCTTTTTGGGCCGTATCCCTACGATCCGACTGACGGCCGCGAGGTGCTGGTCAACGATCTCAATCCGGACAGCATCCTCCCGCGCCAGCACGATGTGGGCGCGATATCCAACCCGGAGCGATTTGAGGCCAACCTGGGGAAGCAGACGCTGCGTGGAGGCTCCTGGCGCGGGGATCGCAATGAGGCCCGCTGCGCGTATCGCAGCTGGGCCGCGCCCATGCACCGCGGAGATGACACGGGTTTCCGCTGCTGTTACGAGCCGCGCTGACACCCACCAGCACTGCCCCGACGAAATGAGGCTGCCAATGAGATACGGATACTCAGGCAAGATCCTGCGGGTTGATCTGGCAACCCACAAGGTGTGGACGGAAACGCTGAGCGAGGAGTTCTACCGCCTCTATCCGGGCGGCAAGGCGCTCGCTGCAGCCATCCTGCTGCAAGAGCTGGCCCCCGGCGTCGATCCTCTTGGTCCGGACAACATCCTGATCCTGGCCAACGGGCTGCTGACCGGGGCCCCCTTCTCGACCGCAACGCGCTTCTCCGCAGTTGCGCGCTCGCCGCTCACCGGTGGGTTCGGCGAATCGGAGGCGGGCGGCTTCTGGGGTCCCGAGCTGAAGCTGGCGGGCTGGGAGGCGATAGTGATGACGGGCCGCTCGGCCGAGCCGGTCTACCTTTGGATCAAGGACGACCAGGCCGAGATTCGGGACGCGCGGCACCTTTGGCGCGACGACCCGGAGGAGGCCCAAGCCGTGATCCGGCAGGAGACGGGGGAGAAGCTGGCGCGGGTCCTGCAGATCGGCCTGGGCGCGGAAAACCTGGTGCGCTACGGCAGCCTGACCAACGAACTGCGGCACTTCAACGGCCGGTCGGGCATGGGCGCGGTGATGGGTTCCAAGCACGTAAAGGCGGTCGCAGTGCGCGGCTCCGGGAAGTATCTCGACGCGGCGGCCGAAGCGCCGCCTCTCAGCGAGATGGGCAGGCGCCTCGCAAAAGCGGTCAAAGAGCATCCCAGCAGCTGGGACCTGCAGGTGCGCGGCACGCCCGGCCTGACCGCGGGCCTGGACGCGGCCGGCATTCTGCCCACGCGCAATTTCCGGCAGGGTTCATTCGAAGGCGTCGATGGCCTGCGTTGGGAGACATACGAGAAAGAACTGCTCAGCGGGAGGCGCAGCTGCTTCGCCTGTGCGGTGCGCTGCAAGCGCGAGGTCAAGGTCGACGACCGCTACCAGGTCAGTGACTCATACGGCGGACCGGAGTACGAGACCGTGGCCGGCTTCGGCTCGAACTGCGGCATCGACGATCTGCAGGCGGTCGCCAAGGCCAACGAGTTGTGCAACCGCTACACCATGGATTCCATCTCGGCCAGCTCCGCGATTTCGTTCGCCATGGAGTGCTTCGAGCACGGGCTGATCGGTCCCAAGGAGACGGGCGGGCTGGATCTGCGGTTCGGGAATGCCGGGGCTATGGTGGCGTGCGTGGAGATGATCGCGCGGCGGGAACATATCGGCGACCTGCTGGCCGAAGGCACCCGCCGTGCGGCCGAGGCCATCGGGGGCGATGCTCCGCTGTTCGCCATGCACGTGAAGGGGCAGGAGCTGGCCATGCACGACCCGCGCGGCAAGGTGGGGGTAGGGCTGGGCTACGCAATCAACGAGGCCGGCGCCGACCACCTGACCGCGGTGCACGACCCGATGCTGGCTAACCCCGACTCGTTGAGCTTCAAGGGCGCGCAGCCGCTGGGCATCACCGAGGCGCTGCCCCCGCGGGAACTCAGCGCCAGGAAAGCAGCCAACTACGCGCTGATGGAGAACTGGAACAGCTTCGAAAGGGCCATCGGGCTCTGCTTCTTCGGCCCCACCCCGCGCTCGTTCATACCGGTGGACGATGTCCTGACCGCGGTGACCGCGGCCAGCGGCTGGGAGATCAGCGCGGAGGATCTGCTGCGCATCGGCGAGCGCGCGACGAACCTGGCGCGGCTTTTCAACGTACGCGAGGGCTTCACCCGCGGCGATGACACGCTGCCCGAACGCCTCTTCCAGCCCCTGGAGAACGGTGCGCTGGCAGGCGCGTCCATCCCGCGCGAAGAATTCGAGCAGGCCATGACCGCCCTGTATCAACTGAAGGGCTGGGATCCCCTCACGACGGTTCCCACCCGCGAGCGCCTGGCCGAGCTGGAGCTTGAGTGGGCTGCGGACCTGGTGGGCGTGCCCCGCGGGCAATGACGATGCGGGTCCATCTCGGCGGCCATCTGAGCTGGTACGATCCCGGGAAGCGGGCCTGGCTGGAATTCGCCGAGCCGGGCCCGATCGCGCTGCTCGAGCTGGTGCGCCGGTTGGGCGTGCCCCCTGCGGAGATCGCAGTCGCCACAGTGAACCGCCGTGCGGTCGATCTCGAGACCGCAGTTGCGGGGGACGAGGATACGGTCGAGTTTTTCACCGCGGTCGGCGGCGGGTGAGCCAGCCTCACGCGCAGATGTACTCGTAACACACCAGGTGCAAATCTTCGCGGCGCAGCCCCTTCGTCGAGACGTAGGGTGGCGTTTCCTCGCGCATGACGCTCTGCTCCCTGGCGATCTCGCGCACCGTGGCAACCAGCGGCAGGACGTCCGAGGTAGCGGTGAAAGACTTCAGCGCGCGGCGCAGCACCTGGACCGATGCGCCGACCAACGGCTCCTTCAGAAACTTACGGAGATCGCGCACCTCGTCCCGGTTCAGCGCAGGGTCGTTGAGGTGTTCCCGTAAAATGTGGGACGTAGTGATCTGTTCCGCCGCCACCGGCTTTGCCACGAGCGCAGCACCCTGCTGCTCCTCTGCCTGTCCCACGATATCGGCCAGCACGCGGTTCTGCACATCGTAGATATCCACTTCATCGTACGGAGGCGGATGGCGAGGTGTCTCGGGCGCACAGGCAATGAGCTGCATGATCTGATAGCGATTGTCGATGATCGCCCGCCGCCCCAGATCGTAGTAACGCCAGAAATGGGACGCCCCACCGTCGTCGCGGCGAGCCTTGAAGTAGAAGAAGATGCCCCACGCGCCTGCCCGGTGCAACCCCGAGTGAATCCCGTCATCCAGGTCGGTCACCCACCGGCTGGCCTCGGTCGCCAGCACGCGCTGCAGCTCGGCCAGGATAGCTTCGCTGCTCGCCAGCTCGAGGAACGACTCCTGCTCCTCGATCACCGTGTTGTCTTCTCCCGCGATGCGGCGCAGCGTGTTGAAGTCGCGCGGAGTGACCACCTCGCCCAGCACGCTGGCATCGAGGAAGCCGGCCTGGTTGATCACATCGATCTTGGCGGTCAGGCTGCGGACGAGCCCGAGGAGGTCCTCGAGCCCCTCTTCGGGAAACATGTTGAAGATCGATAGCGTGTCGAACTCGGATCCCAGGCGGTCGATACGGCCCGCGCGCTGCACCATGCGGGTGGGGTTCCAGTGCAGGTCATAGTTGAGCAGATAACCGCAATCTTGCAGGTTCTGGCCCTCGGAGA
>ENA-UOUL01004174-UOUL01004174.1-bioreactor-metagenome-genome-assembly--contig:-NODE-4174-length-13718-cov-2.817022_pt1 | contig 13718 bp, 11 predicted proteins | sample MGYA00249838_ERZ747220 | MGnify/ENA primary metagenome ERZ747220 (study PRJEB28778, sample SAMN05720191) | bioreactor metagenome | isolation source: Anaerobic biogas reactor | place: USA:Washington...
GCGCGTCGTGCGCACGGACCGGGCCGACCTGCCCGTCGCCGAACTCGAGCCGGAGCAGCTCACGCGCTTTCGGGAGGGCGACGGCCTCTTCGAAGCCGTCTATCGGGAAGTGGACGGCCTGGGGCCTGCGTACATTCGCGCCTCGTGCAGCGACTGCCATCGCGAGGACGGTCGCGGGCCGGGCGTCGTGACGCGTGTGGTCCAGACCTCGCCGATCGGAGCCAGCCTGGTGCAGGCGGGCTGGTCTCCCGCCTCTCCCCTGGGCGACACGGAGCGCCCCTACGTGACCGCGGGAGCGACGATTCCCCTGCTCTTCCCCGATGGCCCCGAGAAGCTCCTCGATGCGGGCATCTACATCATGGAGGGTTGCGCGCTCGCGGACGTTCCGGCCGGTGAGTACGAACTGATCGCCATGCCTCTGCGGATCCTTGCCGCCGACGCCAGCCCGGTGCGCGCGATTCTGCGGCCGCTGAAGTAGCCCAGGAGGTGGGGGACTCCAGACCCTGTCTCCGTCGGTCCCCCGTCGGGCCCGGCGCCACCGGGCGTCACTGCCCCCTGCGGTAGCGCGCGTACGCTCCGATGCCCAGGATCACTCCGGCAATGGCTATGATGACGCCGCTGGAGTCGCCTCGGGAGTATTCGACGATACCCAGGGCCAGCATGACGACGGCGACCGCCGCCATCATGTAGACGCGGTTCCTCGATGCCGTGGTGCCGGTGGGGCGTGTCTTCTGAGCCGGCGGGACAGTATGGCCGATACGTGCGCCCGGCTTGACGGTCGACGCCGCTCCTCGGGGGGCGGGCGCTAGGGCGGTCCGCGGCCGGATCATGCCCCTCAGGCGCTCCCAGGTGAGCGCGCGAGACGACAGCAGGTGGTCGGGCCGAAACAGCCGTCCGGCCATGAGGATGCACAGATAGGCGGCTCCCGCCAGCAATAGAGCGCCGACAACCAGCTGCCACCAGGGGACGGGCGTAGCCCCCAGTCTGGCCGCCATGGCGACCGGAGACGTCAACGGGAAGAGGCTGAGCACCGTGGATGCTGCGCCGTTCGGTGCGTCGCTGAACACGCTCAGAAGCATCAGCGGCACGACGAGGGGGATGATGGCCACGATCCCGAACTGACTGGCATCGCGGGCGGTGGGGGTCAGCACGCCAAGGACGGCGTACACCGACGCATACAGCATGTAGCCGAGCATGAAATAGACGATCGCCCAAGGGATCACACGGGCCGCGAACCCGCCGCCCACGGACAGGTCGATGCCGGCGATGGTCCCTCTGGTGAGTAGCAGACCGAAGATCACGGCAAGCCAGATGGCCACCTGGAGCAGTCCCACGGCCGACAGGCCGGCGATCTTGCCCAGCATGAGGTCTCGCGGCTTCAGACTGACCAGGAGCACCTCGGCGGTGCGGTTCTCTTTCTCTGTGGAGACGCTCTGCAGCATGAAGCCGCTGGTCATGGCGAGCGCCATGTAGAGGACGAACATCAGGAGGTAGGGAAGGAAGTAGGCCGACTGCGGGTCGCTGGAGGTCTCGGGGGTCACAGGCGCGAGGGAGCGTGACCTATCGCCGGGCGTGGGGTCGAGTAGCAGGCCGGCCGCCGTCTCGCTGCCCGTGATGCCGGTGTTCATCACGTAGGTGATGAGGTCCTTCCCGTCGAGGGCCTTGAGGGGCTGGTAACGGGTCTGGACTACGGTGAGACGGCCTGAGACCAGGTAGTCCTCGGAGACAAGGTAGTAGCGGTCGATATCCGCTGCGGCGAGCGCGGCCCGCGCCTGGGCTTCGCTGTCGTACTCCCTGACCAGTCCCGCCGGAAGACGGGTCGGACTGGTGTGGAGCACTCCTCCGGGGTCGACGTAGCCGATCGTGCCGGAGTCGGAGCCGGCAGCGGGTACGAGGCCGTCGTTCCCGCGGGTGTCAGTGAACAACTGCGGCAGGAACACGAGAACGACGACCACGGCAGGGAGCAAGAATGTCGTGAACCAGAAGGACTTGCGGGATAGCGTGTTGCGTATCTCGTGGCGGGCCGTCAGCCAGACATGGCGCATATGGCTGTCACCCCCGCGTCCTGACGGCCGCGACGACTCCTTGCAGGCTCATGCGTTTGCCGTACCGTAGCATCCCCTGGCGGAAGACCCGGGGGGCGATCCAGAATCCAGACCCGGCGCACGCCACGAGGATCACCCAGCTCACGATGATCTGCCACAGGGGGATGATGGTCGCGCCCCAGCGGACGGCGATGGTGAGCAGTGACGTGGTGGGGAACAACGTAAGGAACACCATCAGCGGCCCGTCGGGGTCGCTGCCGAGGAGCGGCGAGAAGAACAGCGGCAGCAGGAAGAAGACGTTTACGGCTCCCACCAGCTGCTGGCCCTGCCGGGCGTCGGCCACCACCACACCAAGGATGACCACCAGAGCGACGGCCAGGACGAAGAGGGGCACGAAGAAGGCCGCCAAGACCCCGATCAGGCCCCAAGAGACGGCGATACCGCCCAAAGCGTCTGTGAAGAGCGACACCACGGCAAGCCCCGCGACGATGACCACGGCCCACAAGACCACCTGGGTCAGAGCCACACCCACCAAGCCGGCCGCCTTCCCGGCGATGAACTCCTTGGGGGAGACCGACGTGGTCACGATCTCGATGGTGCGGTTCTCCTTTTCGTCGGTGACCGCCCGCAGCAGGTAGCTGGCCGAGCTCATGAGCGCGAACGAGATGAAGAGCCCGAGGGCGAAGGGGAGCACGAGGCCGAGGAGGCCGGCCGAATCGCTCTCTCTGCTGCCGTCGGCGGTGCGGACCACCAGGTCCTCGGGGCCGGCCAGGGCGCGGGCCGCCACGTCGGGCGCGAGCGACCCCACGATGTTGGCCTTGAGAAAGGCATCGAACCGTTCCTGGAGGCCGGCGCCGGGTTGGCGATCCCAGTACACGAGCTCCACCTCACCGGTTCCGGCACAGCCGGGAGAGATGACGTAGAAGCCCCGGACCTGCTCAGCCTCCAGAGCGGCCGTCGCCTCCTCAGTATTGGCGAAGGCCCGGAACCCAGGGTCGTCCACCTTGGCGAAGAGCGTCCCGCTCTGGTCCACGTAGCCCAAGGTGGAGGCATCGCTCGTGCCGGTGGAGGAGAGGACGCTGATGGCCATCAGCACGAGCATCAGGACGGGGAGGCCGAACGTGACCAGCAGGAAGCTGCGTCTGCGGACGTTCTTGAGGTACTCCTGACGGGCTATGAGCCAGGTCTTATTCATCGTCGTCCCGGGCTCTGCCGGCCTGCGCGGCGCCATTGCCGGCCTGCGCGGCGCCGGCGCGCCGGCCGGCGGTGACTACCGTGACGAAGATGTCGTCCAGCGAGGGCTCGGCCCGCTCGAAGCGCTCCAGCCTGACTCCGGGACGGGTCGCCAGCGCCCGCAGCACCTCCTGCGGATCGGCCTCGGCCTCCAGGGAGAGATGCCAGCCGCCGTCCTCCTGGCGGGCGTCGAGCACGTGCGGCAGCCCGGAGAAGTCTCCTTCGCCCTCCAGGACCACAGCGTTCGCCGCGAAGTCACGGCGGATCTCATCAACGCGGCCGTAGAGGACGCTCCGACCGTGATCGATGAGCACGATCCGGTCACAGAGCGCCTGCACCTGATACATCTGGTGAGTGGACATGATCACGGAACGTCCGGCTGCCACCTGCTCCTGGATGATCTCCTTGATCAGCCTGGTGTTGACCGGGTCGAGTCCCGCGAAGGGCTCGTCGACGACTATGAGGTCGGGCTCGTGCAGCAGAGTGGCGATGACCTGGGCCTTCTGTTGCATGCCCTTGCTGAGCTCCTGCACCTTCTTGCGCCGGTGCTCATAGAGGTCCACGCGTTCGAGCCAGGGGACCAGCCTGCTCTTCGCTTCACCGTCGCCGAGGCCCTTGAGCGTGGCGAGGAAGATCAGCACCTGCTCGAGAGGGATGTCCTTGTAGAGGCCGCGGTCCTCGGGCAGATAACCGATGCGGTCCTTGGAGACCTTGGCGGGATCCGAGCCCAGTATCTCCACGCGTCCGGAATCGGGCTTGAAGATGTCGAGCATCATGCGGATGGTGGTGGTCTTGCCGGCGCCGTTGGGACCGAGGAGGCCGAACACCTCGCCCGGCTGAACCTCGAACGATACGTCCTCCACGGCCCGGGTCTCACCGAAGGATTTGCTCAGATGTTCGACCACCACTGACGGCGTAGACATGCTTCGAAGCCCCCCCGGATCAGTTCGGATACGGCCGCCGTGCAGATGGCGGCATCTGTGGGACGGCTCCCAGTATAGCTGAGCCCGGCTTGCCGTCCAGCCTGCCGGGTTGGCCCGCCGCCGGGCGGACCGCCGGGTCTTACTGCCGGCCGGCCGGGTTCAGTAGCGGACGATGCTCTGCGTCAGGTCGGTCCGCGGTGTGCCCAGAGATTCCGCCAAGTCCGAAGGAAGGGAGATCGTGTCCGGGTCGCCGTCGGAGACGTAGCGGAGGCCGGGGTGGCTTTCGAAGAACTGGATGAGGTTCGGCACCGTGTTCTTCGGATAGGCGGTTATGCGCGGGATCCGTATGGGGTCGAACCTGCTCGAGAACGGTGACGGGCCGCTCTCGCCGCCGGCCAGGACCACCGCCGAGTACCGGTAGGTCACTCCTTCGTGTTCTCCCGAAAGGAGGACGGAGACATCGTCCGGATACTCGCCGTACGGGGGAGAGAGGGTGAAGACCTCGTACCCACCGCCGATCCTTGCCTCCAACCTGGCCTGGGACTGGGCCAGTTCCTTGGCGACGGTGGCCGGGGACGCTACCGACAGGTCAGGATGGGTGAGCGTGTGGCTGCCGATCTCGCAGCCCCACTCCACCATGTTGCGCAGCTTCTCATCGGCATACTCGGGCTGTCCGAACAGGGTATTGGCGGCGTTGACCTCGATCAGGGGGAAGAAGGTGGCCTTCACCGCCCAGTCGCCCGTCTTCGCGGCGTTCCTGATTATCCCCATGGCGGAGTCGGAGTCTATGCTGCCGTCTTCGAGGATGCGGTAGTGAGTGGGGCTGGAGTCGTCGAACGTGAAGACCACGGCGCTCTTGCCTGCCGGGATCTCCGCCAACCCTTCCGCCAGCTCACGGACGGTTGCGGGCCAGAACCCGGCTTCTTTGAGTTGCTGGATGTCCTGCCACAGCCGCGGCGGGGGGACGATGTCGTAGCCGATCTTGTGATACATGAGCACCGGGACCAGGCCCATCTCGTTGGCTGCGAGGTTGCGGGCGCGGGCCGGGGTCACGGGGGTGTCGGCCGGGTCGCCGTTGGAAGCGCCGGTGGTGCTGGCAGTGGCGCCGGCACCTGCGTCGGCCGCGGAGCCGGCAGTATCGGCGGCCGCCGACGAAGGCGGGGTGGAGCCCCCCGCCTCTGGTGAGCCCCCCATCTCTGGTGAGCCGGTCGCTGAAGGCGAGGAGGCGGCGGTCGGCTCCCCCCGGGTGCCTAAGGCGACGCCCACCACGATGGCGGCGATCACGACGAGCGCGAACAGGGGCAGGAGGAGCCTACGCACAAGGCGGGCCCGGCGCCGAGCCCGCCGCTCCCGGGCGCGGTCGCGCCGCGGCTCGATCTGTGTCGACGCGACCATGGGACTAGAAGGTCAGTTCCTCGTAGGCGCGCTGCAGTGCCGCCGTGCCGTACTTCTTCTCCAGCCGTTTGATGATGAAGTGCCCTTTTGCCACGTCCTGGAAGTGGTCGATGAAGAGGTAGTTGATGGCGCCGCCGGTGACCGCCCCGACGACCGGGACGGCCGTCGCCGCGGCCTGCTCGGACACCACTATCCCGAAGCGGGCGGCGATCTGGGCGATCAGCCGCACCAGCGCGGGTGCGCTCCTGTCGGTCAGGCCCTTCCTGGCGATGTGGGCGGCCGCGTCCGAGACGTACTTGGAGAGGACGCCACGGACCACCCAGTAGCCACTCTCGGCGGCGTCGTCGGCGGTGCTGCCTCCACCGAGCGCGAACACCTCGAGACAGGCCAGCCTGATCTCGATCGACGAGAGGTCGTGGCCTTCGGAGCGGGCGATGTCGGCTATGGAGCGGAGCATCACGCAGGTGGAGATGGGGAGCTCCACGGGCAAGGCGGCTACGCCCGCCGCTCCGCCGAGGGCCCCGGTGCCCGCGGCCAGGGCTTTGTGCAGCAGGTCGCGAGACCTGCTCGGCCGCTCCTGTCCCATGGTCCTGATGGAGAACTCGAGCCCCTTGAGAAGAGCCGTCTCCGTGGCGACGGTTATGGTCTCGTGCCAGCGGGCCGGCAGTCTTCTGAACCCGCTCTCGAGGGGTCTGCCCACCATGTCGGACAGCCTGGCGGTGAGGCTGGGGTGTTCCAGTCTGCACTTCGCTTCGCGCAGGGCGTTCAGGTCCTCAGCGGATAACACAGTCTCTTCGTCGTCGGGAACGATCTCGATGACTTCGATGATCTCGTCCTGCTCCATGTGAGTCACTCCATCTGTTCGGTATGGCGACGCTTCAGCCGCTCGCGCCGCCACAACCACCACATGCCAAAGAGGATCACGGCCATCACGAACACCACCAGGATCGGTATGGCGATGGCGATGGCCGAGATGGCCACCGCGCCGGTGTCCTCGACCGTGCTCGCTACCGGAGCCCCCACGCCTCCGGTGGTCGCGTTGACGACCGTCCGCGTGGTGGCCTTGGCGGCATGGATGCCGCCGGCGAAGATCACACCCATGAGCACCAGCACCCAGGGACTGACCTGCGACGCGCTCCCCGAGCCGGCCACCGCGACGATGCCGCCGGCGGCGGGACGGATGACCGATTGTACGATGTCGTTGACGTGGTCGACGGCCGGGATCTTGTCGGCCACGATCTCGACCACGAGGAGCACTCCGATGATGGCGATCATCCACCAGGAGCCGAGTGCGTCGAGGGGCTCGCGCAACTGGAGCCAGTCGAACCGCTCCGCCAACGCCACCGCAAGCAGCGGGATGTAGGCGTTCAGCCCCGCCGGGATGGAAAGCCCCAGCGCAGTCAGTATGTCCACGGGCACCTCCCCGCTCGCCTCGACGCCCGCAGCATAGCACGCGGCATCGGCGCGGCGCGGCCGAGCCTCAGGGCACGGCCGAGGCGCGCGGCGCGGCGGGGGCGCGCGCGCGGGCCGGTCGGCGTTGGGGCGGGTGTCACTAGTACTCTATGCCCTTGCGGGCGGTCACTCCGCTCTGGTAGGGGTGCTTGATCTCCCTCATCTCGGTCACGAGGTCGGCGTACTCCACCATCTTGGGATGCGCGCCTCTCCCCGTGATGACCACATGGATTTTGGGCAGACGCTCCTTCAGCACGGCGATCACCTCGTCCACCGGCAGCAGACCGTACGAGATGGTGGTGTTGAGCTCGTCGAGGATGACCATGTCGTAGTCTTCAGAGAGCAGTATCTCCCTGCACAGCTCCCAGGCCCGCTCAGCGCAGGCCACGTCCTTGGGGTCGGGGTTCTCGGGATCCACATGCACGAAGCCTTCTCCGAGGGGCCGGATGGTGAAGTCCGGCGCCAGGCGCTTGGCCGTCTCGAGTTCGCCGTAGGTCCAGGTGCCCTTGAGGAACTGCAGCATCATCACCCGGAATCCTCGCCCAACCGCCCTCACGGCCATCCCCAGCGCGGAGGTGGTCTTGCCCTTGCCGTCCCCCGTGAGGACGACGACGTAGCCCCCGCGGCGGGTCGCGTTCGTGGGTGTGGCTTGGCTGCTGGGTGTGGCTTCGCTGCTTGGGGTGGCTTCGGGGACGCTCAAGATGCGTTCTCCTTATCGTTGTGTGGGACCGAGATGTGCGCGAAGGAAGCCGGCCAGAAGGTCCCACACCTGGTCGGCGGCCTCTCCATCCAAGAGCTCGGTCCCGTGGCCGTCACCAGGCAGGACATGCAGGTCGCCGTTGCCGGCATACAGTTCCTGCAGCTCCCGCGCTCCCGCGGCTCCGGCGTCGTCCTCCGCGGCGATGAAGCGCAGGGGGATCTGGAGCCCGGGAACGGCGTCCTTGGCCGACAGACCTCTGAATTCCACCGGGGCCGACAACGTGACTACGCCGGTGACGGGTATGCCGGGCGCCGGATACTGTGACGAGAGCATACGCCACAGGTTGTTCTTCTCCGCCGCGATCAAGCAGGCGGTTCCGCCCATCGAGGCGCCGATCAGGACCGCTTCCGTAGCCCCCGCATCGGCGAGTGCGCCGACCGCCGCGGAGACATCTTTGTCGAGCTGGTCTATGTCTTTGTCGCCCTCGGATTCCCCGTAGCCGCGGAAGTCGAAGGTGAACACCAGGTATCCTTCTTGGGCCAGTCGCTCAGCCGTCGCGAACCAACTGGTCTGATCGGCCGGGTACATGTGGGCCAGGACGACGCCCGCCGACCCGGAGCCGAAGAGGTGTCCTCCCAGTGTCACGCCGTCCTCGGTGGTGAAGGTCACAGCCCGGGAGCCCTCGCCGCCCGATGCCGCGAGGCTCGTGGAAGCGGTCGTGTCATTCTCGCAACCGGCTCCACATAGAGCCGGGAGCAAGGCGAAGAGGCACGCGGCCGCGCACACGGCCACGCGCACGACATACGGGCGGGCGATCATCTTGAGCGGGTGCATGTCGGCCCCCCTTGTACGCTTTCACCACCTTCGATAGTACACCGATGGCAGGTTCCACGGCGCCGACGCGGCCCGAGGACATCCGGCACCGGCCCGCGCCGTTCGCACCGGAGGGGGCCGGCTTTCTTCCCTCCGCGCCGTGGCGCCCGAGGGGCCGGCTTCCCTTGGGGGCGCCCCAGGCTGTAATATGTCGCGGTCGACTGCCAGCCATGGTCGAGGAGAACGTGACCGACAGTAGAGGGGGCGAGGTGCTACCCGAATGAGCGCCGATGAGAGCCTGGAGCGCCTGCGCAGGCTGAAGATGGAGGCCCACCACAGCGGAGGGCCGGAACGTATCGACGCTCGTCGCCGGAGCGGCTCGGCGTCGGCTCGGGAACGGGTGTTGCGCCTGCTGGACGTGAACACGTTCGTCGAACTCGATGTTTTCGTACGCGGTGCGGTCACCGGCCACGGGAAGATCGAGGGTCGTGACGTCTACATCTTCTCCCAAGACGCGGAGGCGGCTTCGCAGACCTCGCCCGACGCTTTCGCACGCAAAGTCGCCAAAGTGGTCGACCTGGCCATGAAGAACGGGGCGCCTCTGGTGGGCCTGTATGATTCCGGCGTGGCCGGCCTCGCCGACGGCGCCCCGCTGGGCGGATGCGCGGGACTCCACTTCAGCAAGGTCATGGCCTCGGGACTGGTGCCGCAGATAGCCGCGGTGATGGGGCCTTGCGCCGGTTCCGCGACCTTCTCGCCCGCCCTGGCGGACTTTGTGATCATGGTCAAGGGCTCGAGTCGGCTGTATCTGGCCGACCCGGCCGCCACGGGCGGGGTCGCCGCGGGAGCGGACGCGGCGGGCGCGGGAGACGGACGGATTGCCTACGAGGAACTCGGTGGGGCAAGGGCGCACAGCGAAATAAGTGGTCTGGCCCATCTCGCCGCCGATGACGAGGACGATTGTATCGAGATGATACGAGGCCTGCTCTCGTACCTGCCGCAGAACAACCTGGAGGAACCGCCTCGCTCAGATGTCTTCGACCCTGCCGGCCGGATGGACTCCGAGCTCGACACCTTGGCGGTCTGCGATCCCGGCGTTCCTTGTGACATGAGGGACATCGCCGTTCACGTCGTGGATGAGGGCGAGTTCTTGGAAGTGACTCCCGGCTGGGCTGAGAACCTCATCACCGGGTTCGCCCGGTTGGGAGGGAGGCCGGTGGGAATCGTGGGCAACCAGCCCGCGCGCCTCGACGCACGTTTGGACATCGACGCGGCGGCCAAGGCGGCCCGCTTCGTGCGCTTCTGCGACGCGTTCAACCTGCCGCTGGTCACCCTCGTGGACACGCCGGGCTTCACGGCTGGGAAGGAGCAGGAGCACGGCGGCGTTGTCCGCGCCGCGGCCAAGCTCATGTACGCCTACTGCGAAGCGACGGTCCCCAAGCTGACCGTGGTGACTCGGAGGGCTTTCGGCGAAGGCTACGAGGTGATGGGCTCCAAGGAGACGCGGGCCGACTTCAACTTCGCGTGGCCGGCTGCCGGAATCGGAAGGGAGCTTCCCGCCGGGGCTCTCGACCGGCAGGACTCCGCTTCGCCGTACGCAGCCGCCGTCGGGGGGCATCTCGACGACGTGATCGAGCCGCTCGAGACCAGACCTCGTCTGATCGCGGCGCTGGAGGCGTGCGCCTCCAAACGCGAAGGCCGTCCGCCCAAGAAGCACGGCAACATACCGCTGTAGTCACTGCGAGAACCAGGAGGCCAGTGCGCGCATGCCGACCTCTGCGAGTCCTGTCCACATAACCGACCTTGTGTTGCGCGATGCGCATCAGTCGCTGCTGGCGACGCGCATGCGCACCGAGGACATGCTGCCCATAGCCGAGAAGCTGAACCGGGCGGGCTACTGGTCCCTCGAGATGTGGGGCGGGGCCACCTTCGACTCCATGATGAGGTTCTTGAACGAGGACCCCTGGGAGAGGGTCCGCGCTCTCAAGGTCGCAATGCCCGACACCAGGCTGCAGATGCTGCTGCGGGGCCAGAACGTCGTGGGCTACCGCAACTACGCCGACGACGTCCTGCGGGAGTTCGTTAGGCTGGCGGCGCGGGCCGGCATCGACGTCTTCCGAGTGTTCGACGCCCTCAATGACCCGCGCAATCTGGAAGTGGCCATCGCTGCGGTCAAGGAGAACGGCAAATGGGTGGAAGGCACCATCAGCTACACCAAGAGCCCCGTGCATAGCGTCCCTGCTTTCATCGAGTACGCGGGGCAACTGGTGGGGATGGGCGCCCAGAGCATCTGCATCAAGGACATGGCCGGGCTGCTCGATCCCAACGACGCATACGAATTGGTCGGCGCTCTCAAGAGCGCCTACCCGGAGGTGCTCGTGCACATGCACTCCCACTACACGTCGGGTATGGCTTCCATGGCCTACCTGAAGGCGGTGGAGGCGGGGGCCGACATCCTCGACTGCGCGATCTCGTCGATGTCCATGGGGACGTCGCATCCACCCACGGAATCCATGGTGGCGGCGCTGGCAGGGACCGACCGGGCGACGGGCATGGACATCGGGGTGCTTGAGGACATCTCGGAGTACTTCCGCGAGGTGCGGAAGAAGTACGTGAGCTACGAGAGCGCTTTCACCGCCGTCGACCCGGCCGTGCTCCTCTGGCAGATCCCGGGCGGCATGATCTCGAACCTCTCGTCCCAGCTCAAGGAGCAGGGCCACCTGGAGCTCATGCCGGAGGTGCTGCAGGAGGTGCCGCGGGTGCGACGGGAGCTGGGCTACCCGCCCTTGGTCACACCGACCTCCCAGATAGTGGGCACGCAGGCCACGCTGAACGTGGTCATGGGCCGTTACAAGATGATCACAAAGGAGACGAAGGCGTACGTACAGGGGCTATACGGCCGGCCTCCGGCGCCCATCGACCCTGAGGTGCAGAAGCTGTGCATCGGGGACGAGACGCCCATCACCACGCGTCCGGCCGACTCGCTCGAGCCCGAGCTGCCCAAACGACGGGCTGAACTGGAGGAACTGGGGATCGGTTTCAGCGAAGAAGATCTTGTCTCATACGCTCTCTTCCCACAGGTGGCGCTCGAGTTCTTCGCCCGCCGCGACCGGGCTGAGCGTCCGCGCGAAGAGCTTGCCGCGCTGGCGGCGGTCGTGGCCGACCTTCTCGGTGTGGGTGAGGAGGCCTGCCAAGTGCAGGAACTGCCGCCACAGGCCCCTGCTGTGAGGGCGGCGTCACCGGCGCCGGTGGTGGCGTGCCCCTTGGGAGCGCCCGCCTCGGCCTGGGCCGCGGCCGGGCGCGCCGACCAGATGGCCGGCCGCTCACGCTCGTGGAGGTACTAGCGTGAAGTTCAAGATGCAGATCGACGGGGCGGAGCACGAGGTCGAAGCCGGCGCGGACGGCCGGATCGTTCTTGGTGGGCACGTCTGCGAGACGATGGTGACCGCGTCTTCCGAGGGTCGCCGGGTGGTCCAGTCGGGCGAGAAGACCTACGAGGTGCGGATTGTCGAGGACTGCGCCGATACCGGCATCTTCGTGCTGGAACTAGCGGGTGAGCGTATCCCCGTGACCGTCAGCGAGGTGGCCAGGCGAGCGGCGGGGGCGCCGGTCGGCGCGCCTCAGCCGGCAGCGGCGTTCTCAGGGCTGCCGGGTGTGGCGGCTGTAGCCGGACCGAGCGCGCCTGCCGCACCCGGGACAGGGCCTGCTGCGCCTGCCGTCGAGGCCGGGCCCTCCGCGGGTGGCACGGGAGCAGCCGGCTCGCCGTCCGCGGCCTCGGAAGATGTCAGGGAGGGCATCTGGGCCCCGGTTCCGGGCAAGATCGTCGACGTCTTCGTCAAGGTAGGCGACACGGTCAAAGAGGGCGACGTCGTTCTGGTCCTCGAGGCCATGAAGATGGAGAACGAGCTGCGCGCGCCCGCGACCGGCACCGTGACGGCGGTGACGGTCAAGAAGGGTGATCAGGCCGAGCGGGGGCAGCTACTGGTAGCTCTGGAGTAGTCGCGGGCGCCCCTCGGGCGGGCGCGCCGACGCGCCCCCCCGCGCGGACGCCCCGAAAGCGGCCGCCGTGGAACAGCCGCCTGGACGGCGACCATCGGATCGAGGCCGCAGTCTGTCCGGTCAGCGCTCCGCCAGCCGGAGCGCGCGGGCCCTCTCCTCGAAGGCATCGGCTTCTTCCGACCGGTCAGACTCCCTGTAGAGCGTGGCGAGGTTCTCGAGGCTCGCGACCAGCTCGGGGCTGCCGGATCCCACCGTCTGCTCCTCGATGACAAGAGCCCGCTCGTAGAGGGCCAGGGCCTCCGCGAGGCGTCCCTGGGCACGATAGGCTTCCGCCAGGTTCTCAAGACTGGTCCCCACGTAGGGGTGGTCGGGGCCCAGCGTGAGCTCCCGGATGGCCAACGCCCGCCGGTGCAGCGGCTCCGCCTGCGCGTACCGACCTTGAGAGTCATACATCACCGCCTGGTTCCCGAGAGTGGTCGCCACATCGGGATGGTCATCGCCCAGCACGGACTCCTGGATGGAGAGCGCGCGCTCATACAGGGGTTCAGCCTCGTCGTAGCGACCCTGTACGGAAAGGAGCACAGCGAGTCCGTTCAGGGTCAGAGCCACACGCGGATCGTCCGCTTCAGCCGACCCCTCCTGCACCGAGAGCGAGCGCCGGTACAGGGTCTCGGCCTCGTCCCGCAGGTCGCGGAGGTAGTACAGGTCGGCCAGTTCGGCCAACACCGGAGCCAGGGTGGGATGGTCCGGGCCCAGAGCGGTCTCGCGGATGGAGAGCGCGCGTTCGTAGAGCGGTTCCGCCAGCAGATACTCCCCTTCAGCGCGATGAAGGTCGGCCGACTCGGCGAGGGTGGCGGCCAGCTCCGGGTGATGCGGTCCGAGTGCGTTCTCCTGGATAGCCAGCGCACGCTCGTACAGCGGTCTGGCCGCCTCCCGGTCCCCCTGCGCCACGAGCGACCGTGCCAGGTCCCTGAGGCCGGATGCCACGTCCGGATGGTCCGGCCCAAGCGTCTGTTCGCGGATGGAGAGCGCCCGCCGGTGGAGCGACCCGGAGGCGGCGTAGTCCGCCTCGGCATCGTACAGCAGGGCCAATCTGCTGAGAGTGAAGGCCACGTCCGGATGGTCCGACCCGAGGGTCTTCTCACGGACTCTGAGGAG
>ENA-UOUL01004177-UOUL01004177.1-bioreactor-metagenome-genome-assembly--contig:-NODE-4177-length-13712-cov-5.882362_pt1 | contig 13712 bp, 17 predicted proteins | sample MGYA00249838_ERZ747220 | MGnify/ENA primary metagenome ERZ747220 (study PRJEB28778, sample SAMN05720191) | bioreactor metagenome | isolation source: Anaerobic biogas reactor | place: USA:Washington...
CAGAAGGGGTTCTCCCACAGATCCACCATGCCCGGGCAGACCTTGAGTGCCTGTACCCGGAGGGCGTCAAACGACTGACCTTCCGTCCTGAGCGCCCAGGCCCGGTGCAGCCGAAGGAGCGCATCCGTCTGGCTGCCGAGGATCCGGCCTACCAATTCCTGCATGGACAGCGCTTTGAAATCCAGCTCGGGGCCTGTGTTTTTGAACACTGCCCACTGCTCCAGGGGGAGTGGATTAAGCATCATGTCCAGCATTGCTTCTGTCGTCCCGCATTCATCGCAGATGTACAGGTCTGCATACCGGCTTAACGCATTGTGTTCCAGCGGCGTCTTGATGGGATTCCGACCGCAGCGGGGACAGGCCATCTTCTCCCCGGCGTCCTGCTGCGCTCTCAAATCAAGCAGCCTTCTGTTGATATCAGACTTCGTCATGCTGTACCTCCGCAGTCAGGTTTTCCTTGAGGCTGCGCCGTTTCTCCGCGTACTTGTCCTGGTGCCTTACCGCATCCTCGTCGGTCCGGAACGCACTATGGCCTTTCAGATGCTTCAAAAGGATGCTCCGCAGCCCCTTGGCTTCCTTCCCGGCGAAGCCCAGACGAACCAGCCAGCCCCGCATGTAGTACTTCTCATTCTCAGGCTGCTGGCGTTCCGGGTGTACCCGCGTAGCCGCCTTTGCGGCAGCAATCAGGTTGACCGCCAGCAGGGTGTAGACATGGATCACGTCCTGTTTATCGCTCAGGGGGAAACTGAGAGTGAGAACATCGTCGGTGAAATCCACCCCGACAATGTGCCCTTGCACCTTTAGGCCATACACCAGCGCTTTGAAATCTGCAGGCGTCTCCGGCAGGGTCTGCTGGAGGCGCTCAACAACAGAGTCGTCGATCCGAATCGTTTCCTCCTTGAGCGCTTTCCCCAGCAAGTACTGCTTGCTGTACAGCATCAGGATCAGGTTGTGCATCGTCTTGACGGTCATGCCCTCCGCAGGAACGCTGATGGTCATTATTTCCGAGTCCACCAGCGGAGCTGCCTCCAGCCAACCCTTGCTGACCAGAAAGCTTTGGACGCCGTCCGGGTCCACGCCCTCTGGCAGGATGATTGCGCCTTCCCTGTCCACCGTCACCCCGCCGATTGTGTAGGCGAAGTTGGGCGGACCGCAGTAGACCGCTTTTTCCCCCAGGCGTTCAGCTAAAGCCTTGACCAAGGTCTTGCGATCAGGGGCTGTTGATTGAATCCTCATGTCGATACCTCCTCTTTCTTGGGTATGACATTACTCACTCGCGCCCCGCGGATAGTCAAGAGAATATGAGGAATTATCTGCATTATCACAACTCCCAGGGCATCCAGTCCCGCCAGAAATGACCGTAGCTGGAGATTTGGTTGTAATCCACTTCACGCAAGTGGAGGAGGGAGATGACGCCGGCCGGAGTCAGGTCGTAGTGCTTTCGAATCCACTGGACGATGTGGTGCTGTGGCAGCCGGCCGGTCCCAAAGCAATCCACCGACACGGATACCGGCTCTGATACCCCGATGGCATAGGCCAGCTGCACCTCGCAGCGCTTGGCATAGCCCGCCCGGACCACTGCCTTGGCAACCTTGCGTGCCATATAGGCGCCCGAGCGGTCCACCTTTGTCGGGTCCTTCCCGGAGAAGGCGCCGCCGCCATGTCGGCAAGCACCGCCGTAGGTGTCCGCGATGATCTTCCGGCCTGTCACCCCTGTGTCCGCGAAGGAGGATCCAACCACAAACCGGCCTGTCGGGTTCACCAGCGCTTTGAAATCGGTGTTAAGATCATAGACTTTGGCGGTCTCCTGCATGACCTTCTGCACCGCTTCCCGCACAGCCTCCAGGCTTGCGTGCTTGGTGTGCTGGGTGCTGATGAGGAAGGTGTCAATGCGCTTGCGCTTGTAGTCATAGGTGACCTGGCTCTTGGCATCCGGCAGCAGGAAGGGATTCCGGCTGTCCTTCAGACGCTCCAGCGCCGCCGTGGCCAGCACGAAGGGAACTGGCAGCATCTCCCGGGTTTCGTTCGTTGCGTAGCCAAACATCATGCCCTGATCACCGGCACCCTGCTGGTCCACCCCCAGTGCGATGTCCGGGCTCTGCTTTGAAATCAAGCGGTTTACTTTGTACTGCTCGATATTCGGCAGCCCGATGCCGGCCAGCACACAGTATGTCAGGTCTTTGAAATCAGGTGTGTGCCCGGAGGTGATCTCCCCGGCGATGGTGACATCGTAGTCCTTGATCATGCACTCCACCGCGACCCGGCTGTTGCGGTCGTTGAGAATGCAGTCAGTTACAATCGCATCGGAAATCTGGTCGCAGATCTTGTCCGGGTGTCCGTTGGATACCTGCTCACTCGTAAACAGCATCGACTCATCTTCCTTTCCTGCAATAGAAAAGGAGCAGGTTCTCGCCTGCTCCTGATGTTCTTGCTGAGTTTATACTATCACGCCGGACAGGGTGACATATAGTGTCATTTAGTGACAAGTTTCGTTCGTGACGAAGTTTTTTGTGCACCAGGCGGGAAGGAACCTCTCCGCGACCTTCAGCGCTTCCCCGTGAAGCCTGTATAGTGACCGCAGTTCATACCCCAGTTCCTCACTGATCTTCTCCCAGGTCCTGCAGCACAGATAGCGTTGCTCCATGACGAGTTGGAAGACCGGATTACGAATCTCACGGATGATCCGCATATACTCACGCTTCATGTCCACAAAGCGGTCAATGTCCCCGTTGATCTCATTCTCCAGATCCACGATCTTGCTGATGATGTCCTGCATCTGGTACATGTTCCGAGAGCTGCTGCGAGGCATATCGCTCAGGGTGATGGAGGCCTTTGTTGTCATCTCCCGCAGGGCACCCAGGTGATCCAGCTTGCTGTTGATGCGCTTGTTCAGCGTTAGTGCCTGCTCGAAGTATTCCTTGGTGGTCATTCCACGTCCTCCCTTTGCTTTATCTCTGCCTGCAGCCGATGCAGTAGTTGTTTTCCATTCAAGTCGGTCAATACCTGGAACCATGAGGAGCGGAAGAACTCCTCAATCTCCGCTTTTCGCGTCTGCAGCCGTGTGTCTTCCGGTTTTGCTCGCAGCCGATTGTTCGTGTGTCGGTAGTCTTCCACCGCCCGGAGGATGATGGCCTCAGCAAGGTCATTCCACTCAGTTCTTGGCACGTACATGCTCATCCCTCCTTCGGGCTGCGATCGCCCCGGTCTGTTGTCCCGTCTGCGGTCTGTTGGCATTCGCCAGGTTCACGAGGTGATATTTCATGCCTACACTCCTTCTTCAGGTTGTTTTTCCGTTGAAGCCTTGAAGCAGTGAAGCAGTGCTTTTGTTGTTCATTGGTCATTGCGGAGGGCCATACCATGTGAGGTGAGAATGGCCCGCACCTCGTCCAACGAGCGCACGACCGCCGCCGTGCCGCCTGAAGCGAGGATTTTCTGGAGCGTTGCCTTCTGGAGTGGGGTCGCTTTGCCGGTGGCTGTTTTCACCTCAAAGGCGAAGAACCGGCCCCTTACACAGGCGATGATGTCGGGAATGCCCGCTGTGCCATACATGCCGCCATGGGTCTTCCAGGCGAAGCAGCGGGGAACAGCTCGAAGGTAGCGCAGTATGGCAGCCACGATGTCCGACTCCTTTGTGTTACCGGAGTGGTGTATCGGACTAAGCGCCTGGTGTATATACTTTCTATTAGCTCCGTTTTTTTGATACATACTATCTCTCTTTTTCATCTAATAGAGAAGAAATGGAGTAAGTCCGCTTTCTCCGCTATTTGGTTTCCATGTCACTCCGTGTCTCTCCCCTCTTGGCAGAATCGCAGGCCAATCCAGGTGCGACGCTTGGATATACGATCCTGGCCGCGCTTGATGACCGGGTAATGCGCTTCAATATCCCTGTTAAACATGATCTGAGACAAGTTCTTGAATCCGGAGTTGCTGCAGAAATTCTTGTATGCCTCATACACATCATCGCGGAACACGGTGGCATCGTTCTCCGCAGCCAGATAGCTATCGGCGAAGGACAGGGAACTGCTGCTCTCGGTCTTATACCTTTCCAGTTCAGCCTTGGTCGACGCGGTCTCGGTGAAGCAATACCCGTTGCTCATGAGCCTGCTCAGGCCCTCCAGCGCCCACATGAAGATGCCATCGCTTTCGACCGCCAGTTTTTCCCGCAGGCCGGCATCGCGCTTGTGGCTGGGCACTGAGCGATTGAATCGGATGATGATTAACCTGCGGAAGAAACCATCGGACCTGTCCCCATAATTGCGTGGGATATCGTTGCAGGAGAACAGGAACCGGGCATAAGGCCGGAAGGAGAACGGATCCTTGTTTTTGCGTTCCGCGGTGATGTAGTCCTCCCCGGTCAGCGCTTTGAACATGCCGTTGTCATCAATCGCTTTGGAGGGCAGGTCAGCAAAAATGTTAGCGAGTTTGCCAAACAGTTCTGCCTTGTTGAATCGGTCGCTGAGGCCCTGCCAGGGTATGTTGGACACATTTTCGCTGCCCAGAAGGATTTCCTGGGCAACGGCCAAGAGGGTGGATTTGCCCGCGTTGGGCGCGCCGACGAACACGAAAGATTTTTGCGCCTTGTTCACCGGGATCAGCAGGTACCCGAAGATCTCCTGCAGCAGGTGAATCTCCGGCTCGTCCAGTACGCTGCGAAGGAAAGCCTTGAAGATTGGACACCCGGTATCTGTCTCCTCAAGCAGGTCCGGGCGGTATTCCGCGCCTATCTGCACGGTGGACAAATACGCAGGATCGTGGTCGCGGAATGAGCTGTCCAGCAGGTTGAGCAGTCCATTTCTCAGGTTAACGATGAACGGATTGGGGTTGATGTCGCGGATTGGTCGGTTAATGAGCATTTTCCACTGACCGGTGGCATCGTTGATGGCATTCAGCAAGGTGCTTCGAGGCATCATCTGGCCGCGTACCTTGTTCGTTGCCCACAGGTCTTCGTGCATCCGATACACGCCCTTTTCGTAGACATAGAAGCTGCCGGCGCCGTAGAACGCGGGGATCTCCTTGGCCATATGCTCAGCCAGCACACCGGGAAGGAAGCGCAGCCCGCCGCGCTCGGTCACTTCGTACCAGTCCGGCAGCGAATCGTTTTGCATTGTTTTCAGGGTTTCCTTGTCGGAGAAGTACGCCTTGCAGATATCCTTGTGGAACGTAGCCAAGGCTTTTGAATCCGGAGCCTTGAGCCGGAAGTGCTCTCTGACCTCGTATTCGATGAACGCGCCGGCGTCCAAGGGATCGATGTTGTACAGCGCATCCCTGATGAATTGCTTTGCGGTGCGCATATTCTCTACGGGGGATTTCCGGCATTCGGCTGTTCTAAGGGCCTGCCGCAGTTCCTCCAGCGTCATGGGCAGGAAGCGCATTGCTGCCGGCGCTTTGCAGGGGCAGGAGTCGTCGAGCATGCGCGGACACTGAAAGCCTTTCTCGCCGATTGCCCTGCAGGTCATGGGCTTGGTACCAGAGGAATGGAAGTGCTGGATTTTCTCGTGTGTTTCCTGGGCCTGGTATCCAGGGTACTTGGCGGACAGCGCATGGATCGTCTGTTCACCACCCTCGAACACCGCGAGATTTGTTATCATGGCGTACCAATCGTGTTCGCTGAGTGTGGCGGCTTTCTTGTCGCAATGCTCCAAGAATGCGCAGCGTCGAAGCACTGATGCCAGGCCTTGCCGGCTCCCTGTCCTTGTTGTTGCTGTTGTTGTTTGCACTGATCTTGAAGGTTCTTCAAGGCTTGGGAGATGCCGCTCCAGTTCGGCCTGTGTGTAGCGCAGCTCTGGGCTAAATTTGACGCATTCGACGCTGACCGGCTCTCCTTTGCAATGATTGAAGCCCGGCAAACGGAGCACACGGCTCTCGTTGATGCAGGCGCGGTCGCCGCCAAACTGCTTGACCAGACGCTTCTGAATGCGTCGGAATGCAGCGACATCCGCTTCACGCATGAGCCAGTAGGTGTGCAGCGATTTGCGAGTCTTGATCACAATGGATGGTTCCAGTGGAAAGGCAGCAATCTGCGCCCATTGCTCTTCCAAGGGAATGTCATCACATTCCATGAACTGTGCGTTGATGCGGGTGATGTCTGTATCCTCATGGCCACCAGTATTCACCACGAAGTAGATGCCGCGCATGAGTGCGTTATGCTCCTTGAGCAGGGGAAGCGTTGTCACCAATTGAGGGAGTGTCGTTTCCAGTTTCATGCCCTTGAACGAAGCGCCGTCCTTGCGGTCATTGAACACGCGCAAGCAGATTTTATCGGTCGGTTCGAAGAAGGGGCGAAGAAACTCCTCCAGGGTGATGTCTTGTGTTTTCATTCGTGGGTTGTCTCCATTTCCTTATCACGGCTAAGTAGTCCGCTTCTCGTCAGCTCCGCTATGTAAAAGTCATAAACGTTGCGGTTGTGGATACCCACAGTGTTCTCGAAGTTCCGGCTGTGGACAAGGTTCTCGCTTGACAGCCAAACCTTGTCAGGAGCAGCCAGTGCTATCTTTGCATGTACCTGTGGGGAAAGGATTATTCGAAGATCTGGATAGCGGAGTTTCAGCATCCTTGCCTCAGCTTCAAATTTACTGTTTGCGATAATGGTAACGTTCTTAGAACGTTTATCGAACAGCTTGGCCAGACAATCGGAGCTCCTGGGCAGTGAGAAGGTACATATTGTGATTTCCGCTTTTCCGCGAAGCAATTGTGTAAGGCGGGTATTCCAGGTGGATACCTGAGTGGTTACCTTGATATCAGCCCTTATCGCAAGCCCGCCTTGATCTGTTTTAAAGCTCATGCCTCAGTCACCTCCTGGCAATCCGTATCAAACTGGCGGATTGGGAGACCTTTGTACTTCGCCCTGGCGATCTCTGCCGCCATCCCCGAGGTAATCTCCTCACCAAACACCCATAGTTCGGCGCACTTGCCCAGAAGCACCTTGCTAAAGAACAAGCCGGCAGCGCGGTCAGAGGCCTTGGAATCATCCAGGAACTGGGGGAAGAGCAGATGCGGAGCGATGGGGATGCAGTTCTGTTCCACCGCAAACCGGCAAAACCGCCGGGCGTTCTGGATGTTGGTGTCCGTGTCACCGGCATAGGGACTGCAGATGAACACCAAGGGTCGGAAGGCTGATCGTTTCTCTTCTGCCCAGACTCGAAGCAGGGCCTCGTATGCCGTCGGGTCCGAGTACCCCTCGGCATTCTTCTTGCACATACTCATGACAGCACCTCCAGTTCTTCCAGTTCACCATACCTTTCGCCCACTGCAAGCTCGGCGACCAAGGGGGCAAAGCCTTCGAGGGGAGGAAGGGCCTCCATACACTCGCGAATAATCCGGCAAGCTTCTTTCGCCTTGTCAGCACGCGCCTCAAAGACCAGGCTGTCGTGCACGGTCATCAATGGGCGGATATAGGGTTGGTCAGCCAGAGCGACAACGAGGCGTGCCATCGACAGCTTCAGGCAGTCCGCCGCGAGGCCCTGCACTGGTGTGTTGATTGCCATGCGTTCTGACATGCCGCGCTTCCCGTAGTTCAGCGAACGGATGCCCGGGAGGTAGCGCCTGCGTCCCAGTGCAGTCTCCGCATACATACATGTCTTTGCTCTGGCAACGACAGCGCCTTGCCATGCGGCCAAGCCCGGATATCTGGCCTTGATGCCCTTGATGTAACGGGCACACTCATCCTCGCTCAGGCATACGTTCGCGGTGGCTTTCAGGTTACGCATCAGCCCCTTCGCATGGATCCCGTACAGGATACCGAACATTGCCCCCTTGGCGACTGTCCGGCGGTGCTTGTAATCCACATGTCTCTTGTCAGACGCCTCTTCCAAGGAGATCCCAAAGATGGCGCTCGTCGTGATTGCGTGTATATCCGCGCCGTTTCGGTACGCATCAAGCATGGTCCTGTCCCCGCTGAGGTATGCAGCGATGCGCAGCTCCACCTGGCTATAGTCCGCCTCCAGCAGGACCCAACCCTCAGGTGCGACGATAAAGTTACGCACACCGATGGGATCGATACCGGACGAGACCTGGTTTTGGAGATTAGGTTTTCTGCAAGCAAAGCGCCCGGTCTGCGTTGCCAAGGGCAGGAGGTCTGGGTGGATGCGCCCTGTTGCAGAATTGATGCAGGCCAGGTACCCGTCAATGTAGGTGCTCTTCAGCTTGCTCCATTTGCGGTACTCCTGTACCAGACCAAACAAGGGGACAAGCTCCGGCCTGTTTTCTTTGCACCAGTCATGCAGAAGGACGAGCGCCTGATCGTCAGCCGCCTCCTGGAATTTCTCAGTGGTCTTAAGGACAGGTAGCCTCAGATCCTGATACAAGTGCTTCTTGAAGGCGGCCGTGGCTGCGTTGGCGCCAAGGCCTACGCCTCCGGTCATTGCATCCAGGTCTGCACGAAGGGCTGTAATTTTCTCCTCCGCCTCGCGCTGTTTGGTGAGCATGCGCTCACGATCCATGGGCACACCGTTGTACTTCATGATCCCGCAGTACACGGCAGTCGGGGACTCCACCTGTTCGACCAGGTTGCGGTGGGCAGGCAGGAAACGGTCAAACCAGGTATTGAGGCGGTGGTACAGGCGAAAGGTGTAATCCGCATCCGCGCAGGCATAGCGGATAGCTTCATCGCTCTGCGGATCCATCTCGTCAAAGTGCCTGCCCTTGGTAACTGTTTGGAAATCGGGCATATCCGCCTGGAAGAGCGAGGTAGCCAGCAGTTTCAGACCGCTGTCGGTCAGCCCCCTGAACTCTTCCTTGTTCTTGAGTGTCAACTGCGCGGCGGCCATGGTGTCATAGCAGGGCGGTTGGACCACGATGCCCTGCGCGTACAGAAACATTGCTTCAAACGCCAGATTGTGCGCTACTTTGACGATGTGCGGGCTCTCGAACAGTGCGTGCCGGAGATACTGCAGGATGTCTTGCGGGGCGTCCGCATTCTTTCCTGTCTGGTGCGTCAAGGGCACATACACTGCTGTGCCTTCCGACACCGACAGGCTGATTCCCGCGATCTGGGACTTATGCGCATCCAGCGCGGCGCGCTCCTCTGCGCGGTACTGCTCCATAGGGGAGGTTTCAAAGTCAAAAGCGACGATGCCAGCGCCCTCCATATAGGAGGCTAGTTCATCCAGCTGCGTGATACATCTGTAGTTCATATCCACTCTTTCTGCTGCAGGCGGGCAGAACATTGCCACCCGCCTGCAGCCTGTTGCTTAGGTAAGTGCCTGCACGATTTCCCCGGTCTGGGGATCCACCTGCTGGCCGGAGAGGTCGTTTACGGGTTCGGCGTCATAGCCGATTCGGGCGCTAAACGCCTTAACCTGCTCAGCCAGCGGCTGAAGAAGCAGACGTTCCTCTTCGGTCAAGGCACGCGCGACAGCAAACTGCGCCTGGGAGTAGGCGATGCCGCTGGCACTCATGGCCTTCTTCAGGGTGAATCGCGTGACCACGCTGCCCGATTTCTGGCCATGGCTCAGCAAACGCATCAGGTAGCGGGTGTAGTCCTTCAGGGAACCGGTGGGCAGGGACAGCAGCATCGGAAACACATCCCCTTCGCGAAGCAGGTAGATGCGCCGGCGGTTCTTGCAGGCTTTGCCTCCGCCTTCTCCCGATCCAAACTGGTTATACGGGCATACGGCGCAGCTGCCGCCGGGATCACCTTCGCCCAGGACGCCATCAAAGGAGCCGCAGTCGGGTGGATTGGAGCCGCCGGTGTACTTGTTCCGGTAGAAGGCATTTAGCGGGTGATGGTGGAGGATGACCGCGGAAAAGTCCTTCACCGCCTCGGGACTGTCCGGGTCCTCCCCGGGGACTTCGAAAACGGTACTGCCGGCCGCGGGGATCTTGATGCGTTCAAAACTGCTCGACAGGCCAGCCAGCTCATCTGAGAGCGCGAGGGACAGATCAAAGTCCTGCAGTTTCTGAAAGGCACCGCCTGTGGTGATGAGTTCATTGTTCTTCATATCGGTTCTCCTCTTTCTTAGTTCCGAGTCGCCTTGCGGACGCCCACTGTTGCTTTTTCGTAGATATTGACCAGCCCGCTCAGCCAGCCGGGCAGGGTATCCGCGTTCTCCGCCATCTGTTCCTTGACGAAGGCTGACAGGGAGTTCGCGTTGATTGTTTCGTAGATCAGGTCTCCAAAGCCCTCTGTGCGCAGGGCATCGAATAGGTCTTCCTTTCGCTCTGCCGTCGCTGATGCGCGGGTCGTGTTGGTCAGGCAGAACATGACGCCCGCACGGGTGAAGTTCTGGGTCTCTGACTCTGCCATGGCGGCTGCCAACTCAGCGTCCTTTTCATCCAATTGGGCATTGAGTTCCTTCAGCTGCTGTTCCAGGTTCTTCTTTGTATCGCGCAGGTCTTTGAGCTGGTCGGCGAGTTCAAATAGTATTGAGGTGTCTGGCATGGTGATCTCCTTTTCTTTACTGGAATGGGTTCCGGCCTGCCCGGCAGTCATCCACCAGGGCTTTGGCGAGGTTTGCTTTGTCTTTCAATGCGGCTAGGACTTTTTCATCCACTGTTCCAGCCGCCAGCAGGTAGATGTAGGTGCAGGGCATGCGCTGTCCGGCGCGGTGGATCCGGGCTTTGGTTTGCTCAAAGTTGCTCATGGAGTAGTCGAGGGAGTAGAAAACCATCGTGCTGGCGGCTGTCAGCGTGATGCCCAGGCCCGCGGTGGCAATCTGGCCTACGAAGACCGGGACTGCCGGGTCGCTTTGGAATTGGGCGACCTGCTCGTCGCGGTTGGTGACACCGCCCATGATGAGCGAGTGCCTCACGCCTTTCTTTTCGAGAAGGCTGCAGATGGCTCGCAGTTCGGGGACAAACCGGGCGATGATGACCAGCTTACGGTTCTCCTCCAGTGTGGAATCGATGAGGTCCTCCAGCACGTCCAGCTTTGCGGAACTGACCTGCTCGGTAGCGGGGGATTCGTTGCTGCCCAGGAAGCCGCCGGTCAGCTGCGACAGGCGCAGCAGCTTGGTCAGGACGTTGGTGAGGGTGATTTCTCCCTTTCCCATCTCCGCATAACTGTCACGGACCAGCTGCCAGTAGAGGCGCATGGCCTGAGGCTCCAGCTCAACCCTGCGAAAGATATCCGTGGTCTCCGGCAGATCCAGGCACTCGGCCTTGGTCGCGCGGTAGGCGATGGTATGCATTCTTTGGATGAGCTCTCCTTCCATGTTCCCTTTGAGGACCGGGGTGTAGTTGCCATAACCTGTCATGTCAAAGTAGCGATTGCGGAAGGTGTAGTAGCTGTTCCCGAATACGCTGGGGTCAAGAAACTTGTACTGGCTGAATAGGTCGATGGCCTTGTTCGTGACGGGAGTGCCTGTGAGCAGCAGGCGGTATCCTGCTTTTGCGCCCAGGCGGTGCATGGCCTTGCTGGCGCTGATATTGTGGGTCTTGATCTTGTGCCCCTCGTCCGCGATGATCAGGTTTGGTTTCCAAGCCGCCAGTTCTTTCTCCAAGCGCCACGTGCTTTCGTAGTTGATGACCGCGACCTGGAGCGGTTTTCCATTCAAGTTGCTGAGGGCTTGGGCTTTCTTCGTGCCGGTGCCATTGAGGACGGTCAAGCTGTATGGGAAGGCAGCGAACTTTGCGAATTCCTCCTGCCAGACACCCAGGATGGACAGCGGGGCGACGATCAGGACTCTCTGGATGCATTGCTGCTGGTACAGGGCGCCCGTAATGGCGATGGCGGTCAGGCTTTTTCCCGTGCCGATCCGCTACATCTCCATCAAAAGAGCGCAGCCGTAGCTGGTTTTGACGGTAGACATGGGCATCACCTGCCTTTCTTCTTTCCAAAGTCGTGTGCCTTGCAGTGCACGGATTGCGAGGGTAGGGCGACGAGGTTCTCAGGGTCGTTATTGCGCTTGTTTCCGTCCAGGTGATGGACCACTTCGCCCGTTTTCAAGGGTCTTCCGAGCAGCGTTTCCACGATCTGACGGTGTTCGTGCTTGCCCAGCAGTTTGGGATAGGTCTTGCCCTTGCCTTTTCCACGCAGTTCACGACCTCTTCGGACCCTTGACTCCAGCACACCGCCCGGTCGGTTCATGGGGTTGGTTAGCCGGTTGTACTCGCTCATCCGTCTCGAATTCCAGGAGCGCAAGTGGGCCTTGCAGCAGAAGTTGTTCTCACGGATCCTGGTTTCTTTCTTCAAGTATGGCTTGCCGCACAGGCTGCAAACGACCCTGACTCCCTTCGGCTTGTCCGCTTCTTTCTGCGGTGAGGCCGAATCGCTCACAGACGAAGCGGAAGGCTTCGATTTGGTGCTGGTAAGGCTTTGCTTTGACAGGCATCGCGAGGGGGGCCGCGGGGTCATGCTTGGTCCTCATCGGCATCCTCCGGCTGCTCCGTGATCGACACGCGCTGTACGCTGTCGCCCGGAACGAGGATTGTCATGCGGTGCCGCGCTCCCAGCAGCCGATCCAGGAGGCGTTCCCGTAGGGTCACAGTCCGACAGCGGACGATTCCGCCTCCCGGAGGCTCCCTGCTGATGCTGATTTTCAGGTCATGTTTCATCGCTCTTGCTTCCTTTCCGAAGAGCCACTTTTTTGCCCTTCATAGTTAGGCCACGGCAAGAGCAAAAGTTAACGGTCGAATTGAAAAGAATTTTTCAACCTGTCCAAGGCGCGATTGAGCCGCCTGCAAATGGCAGCTTTGCTTACACCTTCGGCGCGGGCAAGGCTGGTGATCGACTGGCCCTCAAAGAACAGCTTCCAGATGAGCTCACGTTGTTCGGGCAACAGACTATCCATCCCGCGCCGAAGCGCATCGATTTCCATTCTTTGGATGCAGATTTCCTCCAGGTCCGTATTGGAGGGCAGTCGGTTATCATCCTGATCGCAAACTTCCAGGGATATATGCCTGCGGGTTTCCTTATGGTTGGCGTTGTACTCCAGCCGATCCATTTCAATGAGGACGTCGTAGTCGCTGTCAGGGATATCGATGGAAATGGTTTCATTGTTGAAGTGGTAATCGTATTTCATCCTCTACTCCTTTGAGAGCAGGGCAGAGGGCAAAAAAATGAGCATGGACAATGGCTTTTTGCCATCTGCCATGCTCATGCGTCATTATTCAATACCGCTCAGGGCGGTTGCGCCGTGCTATGTGTCAGACACTGGGAACGTGTTCCCTCAGCTATTCGGTTTTCTGGACTGCAATCTCCGCCTTGCATCTCCCGCATTTGATGTACAAATCAGCAGGTTCCTCGGCATCATTCTCTGCCAGCCGGATCAACATCCGGCTTTGGGCGGACGCATCTCCAATCCTATATCCGCAACTGGGGCATGTCATCCTCACCACCTTTCTTCTGCTGACTGTGTGCTTTCGGACTTCACCCGTGAGTCCATTTGCCATCGGCAATCTCCTTTTTCAGATAATGGGTTCCAAACTTTGAAATAATGCTCCTCTTATGAAGCGTCGCTTGTGTGGCTGCTTCCCCTGTCATTGGAACATCATCCCGGGCATCCTCACCAGGTCATGCGGATCGGATTTCTCGGTCAGGGTATGTTTCACCAGCGAGGAGGGGAAGATGCAGTTCATCCCGAAGCGGCCGCGGAGCATATCGACTGTGTCGTCAGCAGTCTGCCGCTTTTCATGGCGCGCCGCATCGTTGAAGAAATCCCACTGCAATGGGTTCTTTTGGGACGCCAGGTTGATTCCCCTCACCGTCAGCGCCCGGACGGGCTTATCCCAACGGTAGTTGCAGTGAAGAAGTCGGCGCGCTTCCTGCGCAATTT
>ENA-UOUL01004182-UOUL01004182.1-bioreactor-metagenome-genome-assembly--contig:-NODE-4182-length-13694-cov-16.040831_pt1 | contig 13694 bp, 13 predicted proteins | sample MGYA00249838_ERZ747220 | MGnify/ENA primary metagenome ERZ747220 (study PRJEB28778, sample SAMN05720191) | bioreactor metagenome | isolation source: Anaerobic biogas reactor | place: USA:Washington...
TTTTGGGAGGGGCTGTTGGCCTTTGCCTATGCAATCTCTCTGGGCCTGTCCTGTGTGGCGAGGGAAAAGAAATTTGGGACATCCGAATATCTGTTCACAAAGCCTGTGGAGCGAAAAACCATAGTTTTGGCAAAGGTGATTGTTTCATCGGTGAACCTGCTGGTATTTTCCCTGTTCAGCGGTGTGTGCAATTACTTTGCGGTCATCCTCCCGATGGGGGGACTGGAACAGCCGGGAGCTGGAACTGCAACTGTGGTTGGAATGTTCTTGACACAACTTCTGTTCTTTGCCTTGGGCCTACTGTTTGCCAGCCTCTTCAAATCTTATAAGGCTGCGGTTCGTGTCGGTACGGTTTTCGTATTGGCCGCCTATGCTGTCGCCATCACCGCCGAGTACGCTGGGAACCGTTTCTTAGACTATCTGACCCCTCTGCGGTACTATGATGTGTATGAAGTAGCACTAAATGGCGTCTATCTTTCCTCCATCGTCTTAACAGTACTCATTGTGGGCGCGTGTGTAATGGTTTCTACAAGGCGGTGGAAACTGCGTGAGTTGTAAATGTAATTGTCCATAGATATTCTACTATCTGATGAAAAACAAAGAATGAAAAAAACCGAATGGCTATTATGCCCCAACTGCAACAACAAAACGAGAATTAAAATCTGTGATAATACAGTACTTGAAAATTTTCCGCTATACTGTCCGAAGTGCAAACAGGAAATAATAATCAGCGTAAAACAATTTAATACCACAGTTATCACAGAGCCAGACGCATAGACGCAGAGCCGATAACCCGTTAGCCTTGTGCTGCGGATTATCGGCTCTTTTTGCTTTTAAGATAAACACCCCAAACACAAAACCGTTGCTCTACAACGATCTTGCGATTTGAGATGTCGAGGCGGTTTGAAAACCATATTTCAAGCCGCCGTTTTCCGTTTTGAAAAACTGGAATACGGGGGGCGTGTTAAAGTCGCCCTTTTTTGAGGACACGGCGGTATCCAGGAGGTATCGCCGTGTCCGTTTTACCGCTCCATAGTCCAAATAATCTTCAAACGCTAAAAAAAGCGTAGCTCCCTCTCAGGGATCGTCTGGCTATGAATATGAAATTAGCCAGTATATTAAATGCAATAATTTTTCGTGCGTCCGCATAGCGTCATGCTGTGCGGGCGCTTTTGTATGCCCCCGCCCTTGCTTCTGGTCACGGTGGCCAGAGGTTCCCCGATGTCGTGGGCCGCCTGTTCTCCATTTTGATCCGCACCCACCAAAGACTTTGAAATGGAGGACAATTCTATGACTACGATCAACCTGAAACGGTATTACCCCTATATGACCGAAAGCATGACGATGGAAGTGTCTGACGAGATCGCCGCCATCCTCTCTATGGGTGGCCGTCTGTGTGACAGCTACAAGCGCCAGAAGCGCAGAAACGGTGAGTGCTCCTTGGACACCGATCCCGGCTTCGAGGCTGATGTGCTCCACGGCCCCATGACCCCGGACGAGTACATGGACAAGCATGAGCGTGATCTTGCCCTCTATGACGCGCTGGCCCAGCTCCCGGCTGTTCAGGCCCGGCGGATCTATCAGCACTATATCCTCGGCAAGAGCAAGGCCGAGATTGCCGCCGCCGAGGGCGTGGGCAAAAGTCGGGTCTGCTGCTCGATTGAACGGGGCTTGGCCAGCCTGAAAAATATGCTGAAAAATTCTCTCTAACAGGGAGTACTTTTACCTCCTAAGCGCCCTGATAGATGAGAGGTACATTTCTTCTCGCTGACAACTGAATAGACAGTACTCCAGATACGAAACCCGCGTGATAGCGACGTAAGGTGCGCCGCCACGACAGCCAGCTTTAGGAGGTGATGGACAAGCTGGCCGAGCGATCTACGCAGCCTTTAACCCGGTGCTGGCAATCCGGGCGCGAGGACAGCGCGGGGGATAATGAAACTTGTTCACGCCCTCCCACGGACTTGAGGGGGAGTCCCTGCCGTATGCGCCAGCCCCCCACGGGCAGCGGTATTGCGGGGCTATGCAGCCGGGGCCACCGGCGGTCTGGAATACTCCCCGCGCCGGGGATGCGTGGCAAATACGGCGTACATATCAATCAGAGAGCCGCCGATCCGGGGCCTTTCTGTCTTGTGACAGCCCAAACTTAACCCGGCCCGGCGGCTCTCTCCATTGTGGATTGAAATGGAATAAAACAGTCTCCCTGCTTCTGGTCATCGTGGCCAGAGGTGGGGCAAGGTCAAAGGGCGGCGCTTTTCAGCGCCGCCTTTCAGCGTTTCCCCACAGGACAACGGGAGACTGGTAGTATCAAACAACAACGGAACAGGAGGATGCTATGACAGATCCCATTGATCGGGAGGAATATGTATATCAAGTCGATAAGATAAAATTCATCGTCACGCCCGTCTACAAGGAGGACGGAGAGCCGATGCGCGATATTCTCTTAAAACTGATGCTGGCGGAACTGGAGCCAGCTTAACCCCCTTTCACGGACATCCTTAACATGGGCGGTCAACGGAGGTATAATATAGGTAGGATAAAACCTCTTGTTTGACGGCTGAAAGGAGGATATATTGAAACAGTCAAACAAGAATTTCGCAGTAGGTACTGCCGCTCTATATTGCCGCCTGAGCCGCGATGACAACATGGATAGCGAGTCCAACAGCATCAGCAACCAGAAGAAAATACTTCAAAAGGCCGCCAAGGAAAAGGGCTACACCGATACCGTTTTCTTTGTGGATGACGGTATCACGGGTACGACGATGAAGCGCCCCGGCTTTCAGAAAATGCTGACGGCTATTGAAGCCGGGTATATCTCGGCGGTGTTTGTGAAAGACCTTTCCCGGCTGGGCCGTAACTACATTGAGGTCGGCAAGCTGACGGAAGAGTTCTTTCCGCTCCACGATGTACGGCTGGTGGCCGTTTCCGATGGCGTAGATAGTGACGAGGGCGAGGACGACTTCACCCCGTTCAAAAACATTATGAATGAATACTACGCCAAAGACATCTCCAAGAAACGGCGCATCGTCAACAAAATGAAAGGCAATTCTGGAGTGCCACTTTCTCCGCCGCCCTATGGCTACATCAAGAACCCAGATGATACCCGCTTTTGGATTGTGGATGAAGAAGCCGCCGCTGTGGTACGCCGCATCTACCGTATGGCGCTGGATGGCTTCGGCCTTGCCGAAATTGCCGCCGCGCTGGGTGCGGACGGGATTGTAAATCCCACCTACTACTGGCGAAGCAAAGGTACCAACCGGGGCGGCTCCAAAAGTACGCTGGAGCCTACCAAGTGGGGCCACACCACCATTAAGAAAATCCTCACCTTGCAGGAATACTGTGGCGATGTGATCAATTTCAAAAGCTACTCCAAATCCTACAAGATGAAAAAACGGATTGAGAACCCCGAGGAAAATCGGGCGATCTTCCTCAATGTGCATGAGGCAATCATTGACCGGGCCACTTGGGAAAAGGTGCAGGCGCTGATGAAGAACACCCGGCGCAAGCGTCCCAGCGTTTCCCAAGAACGGAGCGCGTTCTCCGGCCTTTTGAAATGTCCCGAGTGCGGCGGCAATCTGAACTTCCACTTTAACCAGAATAACCACGATATTAAGTTCTTTAGCTGTCAGAACCACAATTCCGGGCTTCGCAAATGTTCCACCACCCACTATATCCGACTGGACTTTCTGGAGCGCGTGGTGCTGTATGAGATCAAGCGGCTGGCCTGTTTCGCCAATGAGTACGAGGACGCCTTTATAAAGGCTATGGTGGGCCGCTCCGCAAAGGTGGCGGAGAATGACCGTGTACGGAAACGGCGGGAGCTGGACGCTCTGGTGGCCCGTGACAAGGAACTGGATGCCCTCTTTGAAAGGCTCTATGAGGACAACGTAAACGGCAAGATCGACGATGCCCGGTTTGCCAAAATGTCCAAGCGGTACGAGGAGGAGCAAGGCGAAAACGCCAAGAAGATCAAGGCCCTGCGGCTGGAACTGAAAAAGCTGGAGGGCAGACAAATGGACGTTGACCAGTTTCTTGAAACCGTCCGACGGTACACCGATGCAACGGAAATTACCCAACGCATGGTTGCCGAGCTGATCGACCACATCGATGTGTACCATGCAGAAAAGAAAGACGGCATTACCACCCAGCGGGTTGTCATTCACTATAACTGTGTTGGCGCTTTTGAAGTGCCTGACCGCCGCAATATCCCCGAGGAGGACATCCTCATGCAAACAAGAAAAGGCGTAGCATTAAGCTACGCCCCGTCACAAATTGCGGTATAAGGTGGTGGATGATATGAAAGTCTTTATTTACTGCCGTGTGGCTCACAATGACAGTTTTAGCCTTGAAGCACAGGAAACCGAACTTCGCCGCTATGCGGCCCAAGCCGGATATACCATCGTCGGCGCGGCTGCCGAACATGGGAGCGGGCTGACATTAGACCGCCCGGCGCTCCAAAAGGTCACACAGGCCGTCCTCGCTGGTGAGGTGGATCTGGTGCTGGTCAAGAGCATTGACCGCATAGGCCGCGAGTGGGGCATGACACAACGGTACATCGACCTGCTTGCAGAGCACAGGGTCAAGCTCCTTTGCATCAAGGAGCGGTGCTTGTTCAGCGATAAAGCCGTTTCCCAATTTTGAGCATAAAAAATGCGGAGTGTCCATTACAGGATACTCAGATCCCATAAGGACACTCCGCATGGCTGGAGTGACAGAATTTGAAGGCACTAAGCCGCGTGTGTATGATTTTCGTCACACATTTGCCACCAACTGCCTCTATCGCTGGATCAGAGAAGGCAAGGATGCAGATGCAATGCTGCCATATCTGAGTGCCTACATGGGACATGTTATGCCAAATGACACGGCTTACTATATCCATTTGGTACCGAATGTCTTTGACCAAATTGAGAAGATCGATATATCGTCCTATGAAGCCCTGCTGCCGGAGGTGCCGTATGAAGATTAAGAATGCGCAGTTTTTTATCACAATCAGAAAATTCCTGAAAATCTATTTGGTAAAGAATCGCTGTTGCAGCGAAAACACCATCAAATCATATACAGATTCATTAAACCTGTATTTTGCCTATTTGGAATGTGAAAAGGGTATTCCTCTTTTAAAAGTCGATTGGGATTGCTTCAATTATGAAAATGTCAGCAATTTCCTTACTTGGCTGAGTGAATCGAGAGGCTGCAGCAGATCCACGCAAATTCAGCGCTTAACAGGAATACGGGCATTTATCAGATATGCAGGTATTCTTGACGTGACGACAGTTGCCATTCAAGCGGAAATCGAAAAGGTCAAGTTGAGAAAACCCGAAAAGAAACTGGTATCATATCTTTCCAAAGAACAGATATCTGTATTTCTGTCACAGCCTGATGTCTTTAAACAAAACGGATTGCGCGACATGGTGTTTTTAACACTGATGTACGATACGGCAGCCCGCTGTCAGGAGATTGTCGACCTTAAAATTAGCAATTTGGTGTTGGATTCCAAATCACCCTGTGTTTATCTTACCGGCAAGGGAGAAAAAACACGTGTGGTACCGCTGATGAATAAAACCGTATTACACCTGAAGCATTATCTGGACAAATTTCACCCCGAAGAAACACGTTCCGGTGACGATTATCTGTTCTTCACGGTTTCTCACAGAGAACGCCACCGCATGTCAGAGGACAATGTCGCTGCATTTGTCAAAAAATACGGTGAGCAGGCAAAGCGGATTTGTCCTGACATTCCTGATCGCGTTCATCCTCACATGCTGCGCCATACAAGAGCGATGCACTGGTTCCAAGACGGCATGTCTTTGACCTTGCTTTCAGAAATCCTCGGACACGCACGGATTGAAACCACCAAGATTTACGCCTATGCCGATACGACCATGAAACGTGAGGCTATCCAACGGGCAACAAAAGACAGCAATCAAAATATTTCCGACGCCATATGGGCGAACGATGAGGAGACGATGCGAAAATTAGTAGGTCTTAAAAAGTAACCCACCAATATCCCTTCAAAAAAATATCCCGAATGTTTCGTAGGAAAACGCCGTATTTACGCAGCTGTTACCCTGAACTTCGGGATATTTATTTTTTCGGGATAATCCTGATTATCCTGAATTCGGGATAACCAGTCGTTCTCTATTGCGGGCGTTTCCAAGAAGCAGAGTCTCGGACGTGCAACAGGCTTTGAGGACAAGACGCAGGGGACGTTGTTCTTTGACGTCTGCCGTATTCTAAAAGCAAAAAGGCCGAAAGCATTCCTTCTTGAAAATGTAAAAAACCTCTGCAGCCATGACAGAGGTCGTACATTCAAGGTGATTTGTGAGGCTCTAGATGAACTTGACTATGAGGTGTTCTACCAAGTGATTGACGGACAGGCGTTTGTGCCGCAACACCGTGAAAGAATTCTGATTGTAGGCTTCGATCGCAAACGTTATCTGCCAGAAGAAATGCAGTTCAAATTCAACATCATCCCCAAAGCATATATCACGGCTATAAAAGGCCACTTGCACGGAGTTTTAGGGCCACCGTCACGATAAAATAAGGCCACTGTCACGGAGCAAAAGGCCAGCCAAAAGCCTTGACACTTAACGAAGAAACTGGTACCATAAATTTGCGTTTACTCATATGCAGGATAGGGCAACGCTGGAGAGCGACCTGAGCGGCATATGAGGTTTTGCGAGGGAGTGGTACTGTGAAGTGCCGCTCTTCTTTTTTTTGCGTTTTGCGCGGGAGATTGGAACCGCACAGTATCACTCCCTTGGTAAAACCAAAGCGTTAAACTCCGGGGGTCCGGGGGCAGAGCCCCCGCTTAGAACAAGTCAGATTTAGCGATAGATTTTGGAGCCTCCATCAACTGTTCCTCTGCCCCTTCAAAACGTTCCTGCTCTGCACGGAGTCCGTGAATGAACGGCATTTCCCGTCCATATTCATCGGCAATGTGAGATGGATTGCAGTATAGGTCATTCCCGGTCAGAACCCACGCTTACAGATCAGCAATTTCCTCTTGTGTTGCATCAGGCACGGTACTCAGATACCTTCTCATCTCCTGCTGAAGATAATTCTTGGATGGGTTCACTTGCCAGCACCAGCTTTCAACTGGGCAGACAGGCCATGGCGTTCACGCATGGAAACAGCACCTTCAACGGAAACAATATAAGCATTGTGGACAATCCGGTCCATAATGGCATCGTTAATCGGGCTATCCTGCGCAGAGTCGGTGTTAATCCGGTCGTACCAGTCATCAGTGTCGTACTGTGTACAGAAGATGGTCGAACCATGCTTCGTCCTCGCTTCCACAATCTCGAAAAGATCAAAGGATTGCTGCAGCGTCAGCGGACGCATCAGCCATTCGTCCAAGATCAACAAATCGACCTTGGAATAGGCCTTGGTCACTTTGCGGAACATGTTTTCCGTACGCGCAATTGTCAGCTCATCCAAAAGCTCCGGCATCCGAACGTAACGAACGGACTTGAATTTCCTGCAGGCGGCATTGCCCAAAGCGCAGGCAATGTAGGTCTTTCCGTTGCCAGTAGCTCCCTTGAGGATAATGTGGTGCTCTTCCTCAATGTAGTTGCAGGTAGAGAAACGTACCATCTGTGCCTTGTCCAGCTTACGGTCTTCGTAATATTCAATCCCCTCCATGCTGGCGGAGGGAATATCAAGATGCGCATCACGGATGCGACGAACCAGTTTATTGGTCTGCCTCCGGTTCCATTCTGCATTGACCAGAAGCCCGAATCGGTCTTCAAAGGATACCTGTGCATAAGTGGTGGGATCTTGAATTTGAGCCTCAAACTCAGTGGCCATTGCGCTGAAACGCATCTCACGGAGCTGTTCCACAGTAGATGGATTATTCATGACGCTGTCCTCCCTTTCTGTAATAGGCTGCACCCCTGGTAATGCCATGACCACCAGTCTTACTGGCGGCGGACTTGTCTTCTCCCTTTCGTTCAGAAGATGACTTGCACAAGGTGCTAATGTTACGAATCGTAGGCGCAGAGGTCAAACGGAGTACCCGTTCACAGGCATCCTCCAAACATTCTGAACCATAACGATTCCCCAGCTTGGTCAGACTGGCGCATGCTTTAAATCCCTGTTCTGCCTCCTTTCCGCTAGTCAGAAAAAACTGTACAGTTTCTGTGGTCTTCGGGCCAATCGTGCTGGCCCATTCGGTGAATTCCTCCGCATTGTAGCTGAGGTATTTCCTGTGGGCTTCCGGCATATGTTCCGGCTTTACCACCGGGTCACGCTGTTCCTTTTCCAGTCGGATGTGGGCCGCGACTCTGGTCTGCTTGTAGAAGACCTCCACAATATGCTTTGTGAGTTTGACTTCGACCTTTTCTCCAATCAGGTCATAAGGAACAGAGTATTTGTTGAGTCCATCGCTCACCAGGTAATCGTAGCCAACCTTTGGCGTAAGCCAGACGGACGGCTCATAAGCATGGGCGGGAAGCGGCTGCATGAATGCCTTTTCTTCCTGCTCGTAGGCAGAAAAACGGCAGCCCGTTCGAGGCTTCTTAAAGGGACGCCGATTCAGTTCTTCCAGCTTTTCCTGCACAGCTTTCTTTGCTTCAGCAATGGAGAAAAGCTTCCGGTCACGCAGAGCTGCAGTAATCCAGGTGGAAACAAAACGGACAGAACCCTCAACAGCAGCCTTGTCATCCGGTTTCCGAACACGCGTTGGGACAATTGCCGTGCCGTAGTGTTCAGCCATCTCCTGATAACTCTTATTCAGGACAGTTTCATATCGGTTGTTCGTCGTGGTTGCCGTCTTGCAGTTGTCGGGAATCAGCAACCGGGCAACGCCGCCAAAATAGTTGTAGGCATGTACATGGCACAGCAACCAATTCTCCATCTTCATGTCATTGCAGGCTTCGGCGTAGGTATACCAGCTGCAGGGCAGAACGGCAACGAAGATGTAGGCAGGCGTGAGCTCGCCGGTTACAGAATCCGTTATATACAGCGGATCTCCGGCCCAGTCTACTTGCATAGCGTCTCCGGGCTTGTGTGTAATCCTCATGGTAGCCTTTGTCACACGTGCCCAGCGACGGTATTTTTCACAAAATTGCGTGTACATGTAAGGCACGCCGCCAGTAGAACGAACCTTTCGGCAGTACTCATCCCACAAGAGAGTGAGCGTAACGCCCTTCTTTGCCAGCTCGGTATGAATCCACTGGTAATCGGGCTCAGTGTACGGAGAAGCGTATACATACTTCCCAGGAAAAAGAATTTCCTGAATGTCCCCGTTGGTGACATCGTCATCCAACGGCCAGGCAATTCCTGCTGCTTCTGCAGCTTTGATTACATCAGCGACGGTGTCCCTTGAACTTTGAACCTCTCGGGCAATACTGCGCTGGCTGGTTCCAAGACTGTAGAGCCTCAGAATCTCACGATAGTTAGCCATTTGGCCACCTCCTGAACATAGTCACACTTGTTGTGTGCCATGCTCATTATACAAGTGGCCTTCACCTCCGTAAAGGTGGCCCTAAAACTCCGTGACGCTGGCCTTGAATCTCCGTGCAGATGGTCCTATCGCAGCGAAATTTATACCCAAAGAACCGAAACCCGTTATGAGAGATATCCTCGAAGCAGAAACAGACGAGAAATACACGCTCTCTGACAAACTCTGGAATTATCTGCAGGACTATGCTGCAAAGCATAAAGCGGCAGGAAATGGCTTTGGTTACGGACTCGCCCCTGTTGATGGTGTTTCCCGCACTCTCAGTGCAAGATATTATAAAGACGGATCCGAGATTCTTATCTCTCAGAAAAACAAAAACCCCCGGCGACTGACACCGAGGGAGTGTGCACGCCTTCAGGGATTCCCGGACACATTCAAAATCCCGGTATCCGATACACAGGCATATAAGCAGTTTGGAAATTCCGTGGTCGTGCCACTGATGGCAGCGGTTGCGAAACTGATGGCGGTGGAGCTTGAACGGCTGGATACGGTTTCAGAACAACAACAACTTGTGGGGGTAGTAGCATATGGATAATTACGCAGCAGAAGCCGTCCAAGCGGCATTGCAGGGAACAAAGGTGTTCTGCAAGTTCCTGTCGGCCAACGATACAGGTCTTACCGGAGGTCATCAGGCGGGCATCTATATCTCCAAACCCTCCATCCCCATTCTCTTTGACGTTCCCGGAACGAAGGGTCAGAACATGGAGAAGTGGGTGAAGATACGCTGGATGGACGGAAACGAGACCGACAGCCGATTCATCTACTACGGGCAGGGTACCCGCAACGAGTACCGCATCACCAACTTCGGTCGCGGTTTCCCGTACCTCCGCCCCGACTTCACAGGCGCTCTATTTGTCTTTGTGCAGAACTCTTCGGAGGATTATCAGGCGTTCGTGCTGAACACCGAGGACGAGATCAACCAGTTCCTTGACGCCTTCGGTCTCAGCGCCACCGAAACCAACCGTCTGATCGACGTTCACGAGGTAAATCCCGAACTGCGTGAACAGGCGGAGATTGAGCGGTTCATCAGCGGTCTTGCAGTCGATTTCCCGACTTCGGAGATCATGTCCGCTGCAGCCCGTGAAATACAGAACACCGTCTACAATCACGCCGATTTTATCGTGTCCAATCCCGACCGCAGGCTGATTGAATGGACAGACATCGAATACAGACTGTTCCGAGCTCTTGAGTATGCCCGCTACGGCGCTATGATTACCGGCGGCTTCGCCACCGTTGAGGATTTTATCACCACGGCCAACCAGGTGCTGAACAGAAGGAAAAGCCGCGCTGGAAAGAGTCTGGAGCATCATCTGTCCGCTCTGTTCTCCGGCAACGGTCTGCAATTTGAGGAGCAGGCCGTAACCGAAGGCAACAAGAAGCCCGATTTCCTGTTCCCCTCACAGGAAGCATATCACACGGCGACATTCCCGACCGAGAAGCTCATTTCCCTTGCTGCAAAGACCACCTGTAAGGACAGATGGCGCCAGGTTATCAACGAAGCCGACCGTCTGCGCGGCAGACCGAAATATCTTTGCACTCTTCAGCAGGGCATCTCCACGGCACAACTTGACGAAATGGCCGCTGAGCAGATCATTCTCGTTGTTCCGAAGCCGTACATTGCTTCCTATCCGAGAGACCGGCAGGATCGCGTCTGGACGCTCAGACACTTCGTTGCTTTTGTCAGAGAAACAGAGGGAGTGTAATGGCAGATACGATCAGCCCGGAACGCAGAAGCCGGAATATGTCCGCAATCAAAAGCAGGGATACAAATCCGGAGGTCTACCTCCGCAAACTGCTGTACCATCAGGGCTTCCGCTACAGAAAAAACTACTCCGGCGTGTTCGGTCATCCCGACATCTATCTCCCGAAATATAGGGTCGCCATCTTCGTTCATGGCTGTTACTGGCATCGACACAGCGGATGCCAGTACGCTTATATGCCGAAAAGCCGGGTTGAGTTCTGGCAGAAGAAGTTCGACGACAACGTCCGCAGAGATCAACTCGTGCAGAATACACTGGAAAGTCAGGGAATCCGCTATATCGTTGTCTGGGAGTGCACTATCAAGAAGATGCAGAAGGATAAAGTGACAGAAGCAAAGGCAACAGAAGAAATCATTCACCGATTAACATTGATATAACTAAAGCACAGTATTCAGACCGTTATCTGATAATTCATATATTACATCGGCAACTTCATCCAAATACATTCTATCATGTGAAATACTGATGATTTCATGCAGATCAGTGAACGCAAATACTAGATCACACTCCGACATGCTCTTATTTATGCGATGAACCCTTTTTTCCATTCTTGCTTTTATTGTTTACATAACGTCTCTTACTTGGCTTCAATCTACTCGAAGATCCAGCATTGTTCGACGAACCTGTATCCAATTCCGAAGCTCCTTTTTTCTTGGGTGCACTCATATTGCGGTTATTTAATCTACTTACCAATTGACCACATGCGGCTTTTATATTGCCACCTCGGGATTCTCTGATTTTCACAGTAAGTCCCACCTTATTTAACTTATCACGAAATGCAACGAGTTCCTGTTTGTTTGGTCTTCGAACTGCTTTACAATCCGTTTCATTGTATTGTAAAAGATTAATCAATACATTTTTGTCACGAAACCATCTTCCCAACTGTTTTACATCATTCGCACGATCATTTACACCCGGTATAAGCAAATATGCTATAGTAACGCTACGATTATGTCTTTCTGAATATGAGAGTACTGATTGAACTACTTCATTTATATCATACCCTTTCATATGCGGCATGATATAGTCCCTTACATGCTGATTCGTGGCATGCAGGGATAACGTAAGTTGGATTTTTAAATGTTCTTCTCTCAACTTCTTCATCTGAGGGAGCGGTCCCGTTGTTGATATTGTTATACCATCTGTTGGAAAATCAAGTCCTTTGCGGTCTCTTAATATATGAATGGACTTTATCACGTTATCATAATTGAACAGAGGTTCTCCCATGCCCATGAATACAATCCTATTTACTCTACCATTTATCAGTATTACTTGTTGAACTATTTCAGATGGTGTTAGATTTCTGACAAATCCATTTTCACCAGAGGCGCAAAAGATGCACCCAACAGGGCAACCTATCATGGTGCTCACGCATACAGTAGTACCAGTTTTTCTTTTAATGCTTACCGTTTCAATGCAATAGCCATCTGACAATTCAAAAGCATATTTCTGAGTATCCGGACCACGAAAGATTTCCTTGATAGTTATCGTTTTATACTTGTTACTACTTTGGGAACCGGAGTATAATTCGCGATAAAACTTATCCGCCTCAACTTCTCCCAATACACCAACCATTTCAGAATATGTGTATCCATATGGATCCTTATATATATCCGTGGCTTGAACAGAAGCATTCTTAACCATATTCAACATATGACCTCCAATAAAAAATCACGCTAAGATTCGTTGCAAAAGGCAATCACATTTCCTTTGCAACGCCCTCCTGAAAAACTTCCATGGAATCCAACATTTTCAGAGTTCGTTCATCACTACTAAAAACTGCAAACAATGCTAAAAAAACAGTCCAATTCAATTTTTTCTTACCATTTTCAATTGCATTATAAGTTTGCCTTGAAATGCCTATCTTTTCAGAGATATCAGCTTGGGAAGCTCCTATCCTTGCACGCAGCACAGGCAACTCTGTTACCATTGTATTGATCAGTTCCATTCTCTTACTATTGTTAAACTCCACTTCTAATCCCCTTTCTAAAGAATAATTTGCTCCTTTTACTTAAGTTTGTTTAATTATCGTTCAGCAAAAGACCGCAAATTTTATCTTGAATGACAACAAATTTATTATAGCACATGTCGTCTATGTTGTCAATATGTCACCCTCGGCGACTTTAAATAATGTTTTGCTTTTCCCCGTTTTTTTCTGATTTGGGCTTTTGGGGCTTTAACAGAATTCGCAAATTTAAACAAAATGTAGAAAGTCTCGTGTTTATAACTGATTTTGCTGTTATCAGCGGGTGTTGTCACATTTCTCTCTGCTGTTGTCACCATTGCTTGAGGTGTTGTCATTTTCTCCGTTGCTGTTGTCAAAATCATCTGCGCTGTTGTCATGATGTCGGCAACAATCGGGCGTAAAGAATGAGTTGCCGGAGAGTTCCTAATCTCTGAAAGCCCTTGATTTCAAGCCATTCTGCCGCTCTGACAACAGCATTTCTTTGTATCAATTCTTGGGTTTACCTTTC
>ENA-UOUL01004185-UOUL01004185.1-bioreactor-metagenome-genome-assembly--contig:-NODE-4185-length-13686-cov-2.789037_pt1 | contig 13686 bp, 10 predicted proteins | sample MGYA00249838_ERZ747220 | MGnify/ENA primary metagenome ERZ747220 (study PRJEB28778, sample SAMN05720191) | bioreactor metagenome | isolation source: Anaerobic biogas reactor | place: USA:Washington...
GCCCTGCTCGCGCTGATCACCGGACGCAAGTAGCCGGTTGCGCGATCCCAGACGCGGCGCCCGCGCTTGGCAGAGCGCTGCGTCTGGCGTTCCCTGAATGCGTCCGTCAGGAGCGTGGTATCCGGTGTCCCCTGTCACAATTCCGCAATATCCTCCACCGATTCCTTGACTTTCGCTCTGCCGGGTGGTATAGTGGTTCCTAGGTACTTCACCTAGGTCAGTCTGCGCCGAAGGCTGACCACCGGGCGGCTCAGACACAACACGATGTGGGCGGATGGGTAGCTCGGAGCTTCGTGGCGACGGCCTCGCCTCCGAATCCAAGCGACCTACACCCCCATACCAATCGTGGTCTTTCTACGCAGCGGACCGATCTTGCCCAGCCCTGTGGAGCAGGGAGGTGCGCGGTCAGTCGCAGGATCAGACGCCGAGCGAGCGCTGGGCCGCAGAGGGCGGATGTCAACGAAATCAGGAGGGGTGTCGGGATGCTGAGACGGGAGTCGAGTCGCGTTGGGCTTCTGTGTGGCCTTGTGCTGCTGGGCGCTGCGTTCTTGGTTGTCCCCATTGTCGCCTCTGCGGCCACACCTGAGGAGGACGTCGAACCACGAGCGAACGGCCTGCCAGTGGCTGGCGACGCCATGCCTGTGGTCAGCGACCCGGCTGCGCACGCAGCGGCGGTGCAGCAGCAGGCGGCCTTCGCCGCCGCAGTCGAGGCGACGCTCGAGGCGCTGCCGACCAGCACGCTCTATCCGACGTATACGCTCATTCCCACCGAGACGCGCGCGCCCACGCTGACGCCAAGCGCCACGTATACTCTTGTGCCGACCGAAGCGCCGACGCTGACGCCGACGATCGACCGGCAGGCCACGCGGATTGCGGATGCGACCCGGCAGGCCGAATTCTCCGTCGCCGTGCAGACTGCCGTCGAGGGCACGCTGGCGGCCCTGCCTTCGCCGCCTTCGCCGACCGTGTCACGGACCCCCACGCCGCGCTCCTCGCCGACCGTGCGCGTCTCGCCAACCCTGGTGACGGCCACGCCGGCTGAGATCGCGCTGCGCCGCACGGTGATCGACGGCCTGGGCCTGGAATTCGACTATCCGGCAGAATGGCGCGCCCCGAACCAGCTCACGCCGTTCACGGCAGTGGGCATGCCCACCGTCCCGGACGGGGCTCTGATCATCTTCGTGCGCGGCCAACCGGAAGAACTGGTGGAGGCCGGGGTCTTCTCCAGCACCAGGCCCGCCGCCGTGCTCGAGGACGTGCTCTACGGCATCGAGTCGACGATCACCGAAACGGATCGCTTTGACGATCCCGCCTGGGAAGCCACGGGCCAGGACGACTCGAGCGCCTTTCACTATTACCTGATCGAGCATGGCGCCGAGTGGGTATTTATGGGGAGCCAGGTTCCGCTCCAGGAGAGCGAGGCGGTCGAGGGAGCGATCTTCGAGCCGCTGGTCGCATCGCTGACCATTGGCACCCCGCCGCTCACGCCCACACCGCGCCCCACGCTGACGCCATTCGTGCCCACGCCGCTGCCCACCCTCACGCCGATGCGCTTTGAGGTGACGGTCACCCGGGCGCCCACCCGCACGCCGCGCGTTACCACCGCCACGCCGTCTGCCGTTCCGCCGACGGTGACCCCGTCACCGGCTGGCCCCACGCCGGACCTGTTCGCCACGGCGACCGCCATCGTTAGAGAAGCGACTCGCGCCGGCGTTGCATCGCCCACCCGCACGGCGATCCCGCCCAGCCCGGTCGTGACGAGCCTCCCAGTCACGCCAACGCGCACGCTGTATCCGGCGCAGATCACCGGGACGGCGATCATCGCCAACGCGACGGGGACTGCTGCGGCCCGCGAACAGGGTACGCTGCCACCCTCGGCCACCATCGGCCCGGCGCAGTTCACTGCGACGGCGATCATTGCCAACGCGACCGCCACCGCCGCTGTCCTGCAGACGGCCGAGCCGAGCGCCACGCCCGATCTGGACGCCACGGCCACGGCGATTGTGAGCCAGGTGACCGCTACCGCGGCCGCCCTGGCCGAAGCGGAATTTCCGCTGGCCTTCGAAGTGCCTGAGGGGTGGGCGGATCCGGCCCGGCGCGACGCTAACACGGTCTTCCTGACCGATGGCACGGCTCAGGTGTTCGTCTACGCCGGTGAGCGCGACGAGCTGAGGGGCCTGTGGCAGATTCCCGATGACGTGACCAGCCGCGACGAAGCGGCGGATCGCATTGCCCAGCGCCTGGGCGGGCTGGTGGCGCGCCACGACAACGACAATGTCAGCCTGATCCTGATCGCGGGGGACGAGACGCGCGGCGCGGTGTACCTGATCACGCTGCCGGATGGCGATCTGGCAGTAGTGTCGGCGAATGTCCCGGCGGACGAATTCGAGGACTACCGCGCGGAAATCTTCGAGCCGCTGGTGGCCTCGCTGGCCGCCCGGCGGACGATGCCACCACGCCCGCCCCGGCAGCACCACGCCCGGCGGGGACGGTGACGCCCGTCCCGACGTCGGAGCTGCGGACCTACGACAGCGACGTGCTCGGTCTGTCAGCCGAGGTGCCCGCCGCGTGGCTGCCGTATTCCACGGACGAGCTGAATGATTCCAGCCAGGGATTCGTGACCGAGATCCTCTTCGAGAACCCGGACGACGCTCGGGAAGACCTGCCCGAGCCAACTTCGCCGGCCATTGTGCTGATGCGTCTGGCCACGCCAGTCGTCGCGCCCGAAGAGACGTTCGAGGATCCCTCGACCGCCATGAGCTTCCTGTTTGGGGTCGATAGCACGAAGGTGCGCGAGTTCACCACGGCTGGCTACCCGGCTTACACCTTACGCCAGGATGGCGCCGCGGGCGAGGCCGATATCGTGTATTACCTGCTGATGGTGACTGAAGAGGATTGGGTGATCGCCGTGCTGCTGGCGCCACCGCCCGCCAGCCTTGCGCTGCTGGACGAGACGATCATGCAGCCGCTGGTGCGCTCGATCCAGGCGGGCGAAAGCCCGATTCCATTTCCGAGCGCCGCGCTACCGGGCGAGCCCACGCCCGATGGGACGCGTGTCGCGGTTGTCTCGTCGTTTTCGCTGAGCCGCTACACGGACGAGGACCTCGGCCTGGCGTTCAACGTGCCGGACGATTGGACCCTCGCCGTCGACGAAGCGCTGAACGCCCAGGCGCCGGGCACGACGAACGTCCTGTTCTACGCCAACCCCGCCGACGCGGAAAACCGGAACCAGATGCCCACCGCGCCCGCCATCGGCATCGTGCGCGTCGACATGACTCATCCGAATTTCGCCGGGGTGGAAACGGCTGAGGACTTGATGGAGGAGTACTTCGGCATCGATCGGGAACTGAGCCTGCCGTATGTGGAGCTGGACTATCCGGCCGTGCGCGCGCTCGCGCCGGATCTGGACGGCGGGGCGGGCGTGATCTACGTCGTGGAGCTGTCGCCGGTCGATTGGGTGGCGGTGCTGCTGGTGACGCCGGTGGCGCGCGACATCGAGCCGCTGGACGAAGCCGTGACCCGGCCGCTGGTCCGCTCGCTGGAAGTGACGCGGGCGCCCGCGCTCACGCCGCTGCCCACCTACACGCCGCTCCCGACGTACACGCCCCAGCCGACCTACACCCCGCGACCCACCCACACGCCGGAAGCGTGACTCGCTCCGGCGCCAAAGGCAGCCAACCGGCCCCGCGCCCGACCTGACCGATCTGGGCGCGGGGCTTTTGTCTCCGGCCCGCTAGATCGCGTAGTCGAGCTCGACTTCGACCACGTTCTCCTCGTAGCGCCCATTGTCTGTCCCGTCGCCGTTAGCGCGGATCATGTGCTCGACCTCATCCAGGCGATCCAGGATGCGATCCAGCCGTTCGGAAAGGACATCTGGCAGGACATTGTGCGCCAGGTCGGGCCGGTGTGAGGATGGCTCCGGCCCGCTGCGGTGGATCGGCTTGCCGGGGATGCCGACGACGACCATATCGGGTTCTACATCTTTGACAACCACTGCGTTCGCTCCTATGCGTGTATTGCGACCAATCGTGATCGCGCCCAGCACCTTCGCGCCCGCGCCGATCACCACGCCGTCTTCGAGGGTGGGATGGCGCTTGCCCGGCTCGAGGCTCACGCCGCCCAGTGTGACGCCGTGATACAGCGTCACGTCTGCGCCGATCTCCGCCGTCTCGCCGATGACCACGCCCATCCCGTGATCGATGAACAGGCGCGGCCCGATCGTCGCGCCGGGGTGAATCTCGATGCCGGTCAGCCAGCGCGCCAACTGCGACAGCCACCGCGCCGGCAGTGTCAGCCCGGCGCGCCACAGGCGGTTGGCGATCCGGTAGAGCCACACTGCGTGCAGGCCGGAATAGGACGTGATGACCTCCAGCCGGCTGCGGGCGGCAGGGTCACGTTCCAGTATGCAATTGATATCTTCGCGGATCGTGTTGAACATGCTCGCTCCTCCTCGCGCTGTCGACGGCGCGCCGGAACCCGCCCCGCCGCCGCCGGTGTGTACGATCAGTCCTCCAGGTCGGCAAAGAGCGGCGTCGACAGGTAGCGCTCGCCCCACGACGGGATGATCACGACGATCAGCTTGCCCGCGTTCTCGGGGCGGTGGGCCACCTGCAGCGCGGCCCACGTCGCCGCGCCGGACGAAATGCCGACCAGCAGCCCTTCCTCGGTCGCCATGCGCCGCGCCGTGGTGAAGGCGTCCTCTTCGGTCACGGTGATGACCTCGTCGTAGATGCTCGTATTCAGTACGTCCGGCACGAAGCCCGCGCCGATGCCCTGGATTTTGTGCGGGCCTTTCTGCCCGCCGGAGAGCACCGCCGAGGCTGCCGGCTCGACGGCCACGATCTGCGCCGAAGGCTTGCGCTCCTTGAGCACTTCGCCCACGCCGGTGATCGTGCCGCCGGTACCGATGCCCGACACCACGATATCGACCCCGCCCGCCGTGTCGCGCCAGATCTCCTCGGCGGTGGTGCGGCGGTGGACCTCGGGATTGGCCGGGTTCTGAAACTGCTGCGGGATGAAGACGTTCGGGTTTTCCTCGGCCATGCGGTTGGCGGCGGCGATAGCGCCGTTCATGCCCTCCGCGCCGGGCGTCAGCACCAACTGGGCCCCGAACGCGCGCAGGATCTTGCGCCGCTCGACGCTCATCGTGTCGGGCATGGTCAGCACCAGCCGGTAGCCCCGCTGCGCGCAGACCATTGCCAGCGCGATGCCCGTGTTGCCGCTAGTCGGCTCGACGATAACCGTGTCCGGACCGATCTTGCCTTCGCGCTCGGCGGCCTCGATCATCGACAGGCCGATGCGGTCCTTCACGCTCTTGGCGGGATTGTAGTATTCCAGCTTGGCGACGACGGTCGCCGGGGCGTCGCCGACCACGCGGTTGAGGCGCACCAGCGGCGTATTGCCGACCAGCTCAGTCACGTTGGCAGCGATGTTGGTTTTCTGTGCGATGGTCATGATGGCTCCCCTTGTGTTTAGATAGATGGACAAAAAAATCGGCCACGCTTGTGCTGCGTGACCGATCCAATCGATGCTGACCTCAGTTTACCCGGTATCAGCTCCCAGAATCACACCACAAGCGTCTATCGCGCGTGGTTGGAAGGCACGTACAGGAGCAAACCAGAGTGTGATGGAGCATGATTCTGTCTTGAATTTCCTTGATTTTTGTCAGGTTAATCCGACGATCTAGCTCTATTATATGGCAAGTAGACTCATTTGCCAATAGAGTCCGCGAATTGTCCGCCGAGCGGGCGCCCGCTCAGATTCGCATGGGACGGGGGCGCCAAACCGAGTACAATAGGGGTCTGGTAGGCCGCACGCCGCGGGCCAGAGACTTCAGGGAGTTCCCACCATGCCAGACTGCACCCAACCCACCCTGGAACTATCCGAAGAGCATATCATGCTGCGCGACGCCGTGCGCGAATTTGCCCGGCGCGAGATCGCCCCCATCGCCGCCGAGTTCGACGAAACGGGCGAGTTCCCGCTGGACACGATCCGCAAAATGGGCGACATGGGCCTGATGGGCGTCGAAATTCCTGAGGACTACGGCGGCGCGGGCATGGACACGATCGCGTACGTGCTGGCGGTGATCGAGATCGCGAAGGCGGACGCAGCGCACAGCACGGTGATGAGCGTCAACAACAGCCTGGTGAACTATGCCGTGCTGCGTTTTGGCACCGAGGAGCAGAAGCAGAGATTTCTGGTCCCCGTCGCTAGCGGCGAGAAGATCGGCGCGTATTCGCTCACCGAGCCGATGAGCGGCAGCGACGCGGCCACCATGCGCAGCCGCGCCGTGCTCAACGACGCCGGGACGCACTACATCATCAACGGGCGCAAGAGCTGGGTGACCAGCGGGCCGGTGGCCGATATCGTGCTGCTGTTCACCATGACCGAGCCGGAGCGCGGGCACCGCGGCATCACGGCCTTCCTGGTCGAGGCGAACCAGCCGGGCTTCATCCGCGGCAAGAAAGAGCCCAAGCTGGGCATCCGCGCCAGCGCCACCAGCGAGCTGGTGTTCGAGGATTACCGCTGCCCGGTGGAGAATGTGCTCGGCGAGCCGGGGCAGGGCTTCAAGATCGCCATGACGGCGCTCGACGCCGGGCGGATCGGGATCGCGGCGCAGGCGGTCGGCATCGCCGAGGCGGCTTACGAGGCGTCGGTGGCCTACGCCCGCCAGCGCGAGGCGTTCGGCCGGCCGATCGGCGCGTTCCAGATGACGCAGGCCAAGATTGCCGACATGAAAACGCGGCTGGAGGCGGCGCGCCTGCTGACCTTCAACGCGGCCCTGGCGAAGATGCGCAGCAAGACCACCGGCGCGCGCTACACGACCGAGGCCAGCATGGCGAAGCTGTTCGCCAGCGAGACGGCCATGTACATCGCCCATCAGGCCGTTCAAATTCACGGTGGGATGGGGTATAGTAAGGAAATGCCCGTCGAACGCTACTTCCGCGATGCCAAAATCACCGAGATCTACGAGGGTACCAGCGAGATTCAGCGGCTGGTCATCGCGCGCAACGAACTGGGACTGCGCTGAGGATAGCCGGCGGTTCAGCTTTCTGAAATGCCAAGGAGCGAATTGAATGATTGAGGATGAGAATCGGCGCGACGACCAGAACGACTCCCTGAACGACGCTCGCCAGGATAGGTACATCAACATGCTGCGCGATATGCCGCCCATGAGCAAGATGGAGCCTAAGAGCGGCAAGAAGGGATTCCTGCCGCCGCCGCCCACCGTGACCCGGCTCGGCGCGGGCGTTCAGGGCTGTGGCGGGCTGTTGTTGGCGCTGCTCAGCGTACCTATGGTGTTGGTGGCGCTGTGGTTCGGGTTTTACATGTGGGGACCGGCGCTGTTCCTGGTAGGCGGCGTCGTGGTGCTGCTCGCCACGCGCGGCGTCTGGAACGGGCGGCGCACGCCGCTGGTGATCACGCTGGCGACGCTGGTGGTGCTCGCCATCGTGGGCTACCTGTGGAGCACGTTCGTGCCGGCGGCTGCGGCGCTCTCGCCGCTGGGCAGCATCGGCATCCTGTTCGCCCCGGCGATCATGCTGGTGGCCCTGGCCCTGGCGGCCGCGCTGGTGCTGCACATCATCACGCTGATCTACTGGAAGCGCCTGAATCCGGTTATCCCGCGCGGGCTGGTGGTTTGGGGCGTGGGGATCGCCGTGGTGGTCGTGCTGGCGCTCGGCTTTCACTTCCTACAACAGTCCCAGCGCCAGTCGTGGCTGGACGAACGCCGCGACAACTGGACCACCGAGGCCGCCGCAGACAGCATGACGCTGGGCGCGAATGCCAACATCACGCTCGGCTACAGCTTCGTCACGGCGGAGGTCGATGATGATCCCCGCTTCGAGCTGCGCATGGCCGAGCTCGAAGCCCTGCTCGACGCCGATGTGGAGACCGTCCGGATAGGGGCCAGCGGCGACATGCGGCTCGAGGAGCAGGAGCCGCGCCTGTTCACTAGTGGCGAGCAGGAAGATGACGATGACGAAGACGCCCCGCCGACCGAAGAAGAGCTGGCAGAAGCGGCGGAGCGCATCTCCCGCCAGCAAGCCTACGAGGCCGATTACATGGCCCGCCTGCAGGAGTCCGGGGCCGATCTGCACCTGTCGGACTCACAGTATTCGCCCTACCTGCTGGTTTGGTCCGACAAGGACGGCAAAATCCCGTGGGAAGACTTCGCCACGCTGCACGAGGAGCGCATCCGGCGCTACGCGCAGGAATACCAGCCGGTCCGCTACGAAGTGGTGACGGAGCCGAATGCCTACGCCGAATACAGCGGCATCGATCTGCCGGAGGACGAGGCCGAGCAGCTCGAGCTGTGGGTCGCGCATACCGAGGCCCTGCGCGATGCGGTCCACGAGGCAAGCCCGGAGACTCAGGTCGGCGTGGCGATCGCCATCCAGGACGATTTTGACCTCGACTACTACGAGCGTATCCTGGCGCTGGACGGGATCGACTTCATCAGCTTCCGGGTGTACCAGCCGGCCGCCTTCGACGTGATCGAGGACATCCTGGCCGAGCGTGGGCGCCCGCAAGACAACGGCAAGGAGTTGTGGCTGGCCGAGACGTGGTACGGGTACTGCCTGGCCCCACAGCGCAGCATGGATCTGGACTCGGAATGGCTGGAGGTCGTGGTGGCCTTCGCGCTCAAGGAATCGATCAGCGGCGTGATGCCGAGCGACTACGGCTGTTTCCTGCAGGAAGGCGGCACCCTGTTCGCCGATACCGTCGAAGTCGAGGGCCGCACTGCGGTCTGGGAAACCTGGCGCGATCTGGTGGAGACCTGGCGTCCGTCCTGAGACAGCCAGCCTATAAAGGAGTCCTGATGATCAACCGCATCAACCATGTGGCCATCGTGGTCGAAGACCTGGACGCCGCGCTGCGCTTCTGGCGCGACGCGCTGGGCCTGCCGCTGAGCAAAACCGAGGAGAACCCGGGCGAAAACGTCGATATCGCCTTCCTGCCGCTGGGCGAGAGCGAGATCGAACTGCTGCAGCCGACCGATCCGGACAGCGGGATCGGCAAGTATCTCGCCAAAAAAGGACAGGGGATGCATCACCTGTGCGTCGAGGTGGACGACATCCAGGCGGTGATCGCCCGGCTGGTTGGGCACGGCGTCGAGATGATCAACGAAGCGCCGCGGGTGCGCGAAGAAGGCACGCGCTACGCGTTCGTGCATCCCAAGAGCGCCGGCGGCGTGCTGGTGGAGTTGTACGAGCTGCCGAAGTAGAATCGCGACGGTGATAGATGGCGGCGGCGCGGGTGGGTGCCGCCGCTTTTTTTGTGCGCGCGGGCGGCGGGTTACAGCGGCGGCTTGCGCGCCTCGATGACGACCCAGTCGCCCTGTACGCGCCGCCGGTACGGCTCCAGCCCGGCCCGGCGCAGCGCCGCCTCGACGTCGCCCGCCTGCTCCTCGATGATGCCGCTGAAGACGCCCTTGCCCCCTTCGCGCAGCACATCGCCCAGCCCCTGGTCGCACATCTCGATGATCACCTTGGCCAGGATGTTGACCAGCATCAGGTCGAAATGGCGCGGCGACCCGCGCAGCGTGTCCAGGCTGCCTTGCAGGGCGGTGATCTGGCTCGCGACGCCGTTGCGCGCCGCGTTCTCCTGCGTGGCCGTCACAGCCAGCGGATCGGTGTCCAGCGCGAGCACGTGCCGCGCCCCCAGCTTGATCGCCGCAATGCCCAGGATGCCCGAGCCGCAGCCCAGGTCGAGCACGTCCACTGCGGGCCAGTCCGCGAGCAGGTCTTCGGCAGTGATCAGGCAGAGTTGGGTGGTGGGGTGGGTACCGGTGCCGAAGGCCATGCCGGGATCGAGCGCCAGCACGATGTCGTCCGGGCGCATGTCGGGGATCTCGCTCCATTCGGGGCGGATGTACAGGCGGCGTCCAAGGCGCACGGGATGGTAGTGTTTTTTCCAGGCCTCGGCCCAGTCTTCGTCGCGGACGGTGTTGAAGGCCGGCTCGGGCATGGGGTAGAGCTGGCCCATGTGCCACAGCGCCTCGCGGAGCTGTTGCCGGGCATCCTCGGCGCGCTCGTCGTCGGGGAAGTACGCCCGCACGATCAGCCGGTCGGCGGGCGGGATCTCGTCCGGCCAGACTTCGATCGGGAAGCCGGGCTGCTCGATCGCCACGCCCTGGTGACCATAGCGCTGCAGCACGTCGGCGACAGCCTCGGCGGCCTCACCGTCCACTTCGACCGAGACTTCGATCCAGTTCATCCGACAGTCCCTCGTTAAGAATAAAATGAAAATGAGTGAAGTGTTAGAGAACAATACAGATTTCTAGTTTTTTATGATTGATATATTGCTTGTCTCAAAAAGTGTGCTATCATAGAACTTGACGGGGCCCTCATTGACGCGTGCTGAACCAGTTATCGTAGCCCCATCGTGACCAGCGGGCCCTGTCCTCCTCCTCAAAGTGATACGCGCAAGAGAAATGGGCGACCTCCAGCAGAGGTTGCCCATTTCTCTTATGTTCTGCCACCGGCAGGCTCATGTCCCGCCGAAAAAGTCCGCCACCCGGTCCATGAAGCCGCGCCCGGCCTTCTGCGGCGTGACCTCTTTCCCCAGGGTGTGGCTCAGTTCCTCGAACAGCTCGCGCTGCTCTTTGGTGAGCTTGGTCGGGATGTCGACCGTGATCACCAGCAGTTGATCGCCGCGCCCGGAGGTCGTACCGTCGCGTCGCAGCTTGGGCACGCCCTTGCCCCGCAGCCGGATCACCTTGCCGGACTGCGTGCCCGCCGGCACGGCCACTTCCTCGTCGCCATCGACGGTCGGCACGTGGATCGAATCGCCCAGCGCGGCCTGCGCCACGTTGATCGACACTTCCAGGATGATGTCGCTGTTGCGGCGCTTGAAGAATTCGTGCGGCGTGACGTGCAGCACCACATACAGATCGCCGGACGGGCCGTTGCGCTGGCCCGGCTCGCCCTCGCCACCCAGACGGATCTGCGTGCCGTCATCCACGCCGGGCGGGATCGACACGGTCAGCTTGCGCGCCCGCTGCACGATGCCGGACCCGGCGCACTGCTCGCACGGCGAGTCGATGACTTCGCCGCGCCCGTGGCAGCGCGCGCACTCGGCCACGTTCACCATGCTGCCCAGGAACGTCTGCCGGACCTGGCGCACCTGGCCGGTGCCGTTACAGTCGGGGCAGGTGCGCGGGCTGGTGCCCACTTTGGCGCCGCTGCCGTGGCACACGTCGCACGTGTCGCGGCGCTTGACCTCGATATCAACGTCGGCCCCGAAGACCGCCTGTTCGAACTCGATCGTGAGATCGTAGCGCAGATCGCGCCCCTGCACCGGCCCGGACCGGCGGCGGCGGGTGCCCATGCCGAACCCGCCGAAGAACTCCTCGAAAATCTCGTCGAAGCCCGGGAATCCCCCGCTGAACCCCCCGAAGCCGCCCGGCATCCCGCCGTTCACACCGGCATGGCCGAAGCGGTCGTAGGCCGCGCGCTTGTCGTCGTCGGAGAGCACGCGGTACGCCTCGTTGATCTCCTTGAAGCGTTCTTCGGCGTCAGGTGCATCGCTCACGTCGGGGTGATACTGGCGCGCCAGGCGGCGAAACGCGCGTTTGATGTCGTCTTTTGAAGCGCTGCGGGACACACCCAGCACGTCGTAGTAATCTCGTGGCATAGTCCGTTCCATCGTGAGATCCTCGTTGCGGGAGATTCTAGCGTAGTGCGCCCGGAGTTTACAAGGCGGATTCTACCCGGTGCGAAAACAGCGCTCAGGGCACACGTGCTCCCTGGGCGCTGTTGGTGGCGCGCTGCACCTTACGATTCGGTGAAGTCGCCTTCGATCACATCTTCGTCGTTCGGCTCGCCATGGGCGGGGCCGGTGCCATCGTCGCTGGGCGGCTGGCTGCCCATGCCGGGCTGCGCCTCGTACATGCTGGCGCCGATCTGCTGGATCGCCATGCCCAGTTCGTCCGATGTGCGTTTGATGGCGTCCGTATCGCTGCCCTCGAGCGCCTTGCGCACGGCCTCGATCTTGCCTTCGACGTCCTGCTTCGTGCTTTCGGGCACCTGCGCGCCATAGTCGCGCAGGGCTTTTTCCGCCGTGAAGATCATGCTGTCGGCGCGGTTGCGCAGCTCGACCTGCTCGCGGCGGCGGGCGTCTTCGGACGCGTGCTTCTCGGCTTCCTTGACCATCCGCTCGATTTCGGCCTCGTTCAGGCCGCTGCTGGCGGTGATGGTGATCTTCTGCTCGCGCCCGGTCGCTTTGTCCTGCGCGGTCACGTTCAGAATGCCGTTGGCATCGATGTCGAACGTCACTTCGATCTGCGGCACGCCGCGCGGCGCGGGGGGAATGCCGTCCAGGATGAACTTGCCCAGCGTCTTGTTGTCGGCAGCCATCGGGCGCTCGCCCTGCAGGACGTGAATCTCGACCTGCGTCTGGCCGTCCGACGCCGTGCTGAAGATCTGGCTCTTCTTGGTCGGGATGGTCGTGTTGCGCTCGATGAGCGGAGTCGCCACGCCGCCCAGCGTCTCGATTGACAGGGTCAGCGGCGTCACGTCCAGCAGCAACACTTCCTTGACCTCGCCGCCAAGCACGCCCGCCTGAATGGCCGCGCCAATCGCCACGACCTCGTCCGGGTTCACGCTCTTGTTCGGCTCTTTGTTGAAGAACTTCTTGACGGCTTCCTGAATGGCGGGCATGCGGGTCATGCCGCCCACCAGCAGCACCTCGTTGATGTCGCCGGACTTGAGGTTGGCATCTTCCAACGCGCGGCGGCACGGGTCGATCGAGCGCTGGATCAGGTCGCTGACCAGGTCTTCGAGCTTGGCGCGGGACAGCGACATGTTCAGGTGCTTGGGACCGCTGGCATCCGCCGTGATGAACGGCAGGTTGATCTCCGCCGACATGGTGGTGGAGAGCTCCTTCTTGGCGTTCTCGGCGGCTTCTTTGAGCCGCTGCAGCGCCTGGCGATCCTGGCGCAGGTCGATGCCCTGTTCTTTCTTGAACTCGTCGGCCAGCCAGGTGATGATCCGCTCGTCGAAGTCGTCACCGCCCAGGAACGTGTCGCCGTTGGTCGAGCGCACTTCGATCAGGCCCTCGCTCACGTCGAGGATCGAGATGTCGAACGTGCCGCCGCCCAGGTCGTACACGGCCAGCGTTTCGTCCTGCTTCTTGTCCATGCCGTAGGCCAGCGAGGACGCCGTCGGCTCGTTGATGATGCGCATCACTTCCATGCCCGCGATGCGGCCCGCGTCTTTGGTCGCCTGGCGCTGGCTGTCGTTGAAGTACGCCGGCACGGTGATCACCGCCTGGGTGACTTCCTCGCCCAGATACGCCTCGGCGTCGGCCTTGATCTTCTGCAGGATCATGGCCGAGATTTCCGGCGGACTGTACGCCTGTCCGGCCATGTGCACCCGCACATCGCCGTTGGGCGCCGCGCTCACCTTGTATGGCGTCGATTTGATCGCCTTCTGTACCTCGGGATCCTCGAATTTGCGGCCCATGAAGCGTTTGACGGAAAAAATCGTATTCTCCGGATTCATGACCGCCTGGCGGCGGGCTAGCTGCCCGACCAAACGCTCGCCCTGCTTGTTCACGGCGACCACCGACGGAATCAGGCGCCCGCCTTCCGCGGACGCGATCACGGTGGGCTCGCCGCCTTCCATGACAGCGACCGCCGAGTTCGTCGTCCCCAGGTCTATACCGATGATCTTGCCCATTGTG
>ENA-UOUL01004186-UOUL01004186.1-bioreactor-metagenome-genome-assembly--contig:-NODE-4186-length-13685-cov-3.756761_pt1 | contig 13685 bp, 20 predicted proteins | sample MGYA00249838_ERZ747220 | MGnify/ENA primary metagenome ERZ747220 (study PRJEB28778, sample SAMN05720191) | bioreactor metagenome | isolation source: Anaerobic biogas reactor | place: USA:Washington...
AGGTTTTGAGTGTTAAGAAGCCATGGATTTGTGTCCAATAGATCAGAGGTGATAGCAATTGCTTTGTTGAAGCTTGCCAGAAAAAGCATGTCTCTGTAGCCTCTGCCGCTGTCGCTTCTGATAGCAAACTTCGCCCATTCTTGCCGGTCCTTGCTGTCTGCACAATTACCGGCTTCTGAATAGATATCCCGGATAACATCATCGCAAAAACGATATGCTGATCCGTTGTTGTCCACCTTCCATCTATGACCGTCCCATATCATCCATTTCTTGAATGTGTGACAGTGTTTTATATTATTTTTATGCAATCTGATCAGCCTCAGAGCGTTTCCACCGTCGGTTGGCTGCTCTGGAATTCCACATTCTTCTGCGGCTCCTCTTGATGTGACCCGAGAACTCTCCGGGATCCCTCTCGGGTGCCTCGCTCCAGCGTCCAGGCCGGATGTTATGGTTGCCCTGATCTCTTCCATCTCCAGGCCGGCGTACATGGCAGCTTTTGACAGTGCTCTGATAACTTCGGTCTCGGACAGCACGCCAGCAGCAACGAATTGCCCTAACGCGAAAGAGGATTTATTGAGCTGATCGTTCCTATTGCCCACATTGCTGCTCTCTAGGGCCTTTACTTCGCCCTCCAGTGCGGCCTCTGCATATCTCCGGGCCCTGGATTCATCGCTCTCTGTGTGCCTCTGGTGGGCCTTCTTGCCCATATCTTCCAGCTTCTTAGCGTTGCTCTCCAGCTTGGACTTTGTGGAGAAGGTGATTCCGATTGCTGTCAGGGCTGCGATAAGTTGTATAAAGCTGATCTCTGTTGGTGGTGCGCAGTTCACGAGCTTGTAGTCGCCCCTTGCCCCGCCTTCCAAAATTTTCCACGACGGTGGAATCACTTGATATGTCCTCTGAAGCTTGATCTCTCCACATGGCTTCCCATCTTTGAAAAGGTAGAGCTGTGCTTGATCGGGCTTTTTGCCGATCCTTCCCAAAGCGGCGGGTACATCCCCAGATACCTTGAACCACAGCCCGAACCTGCCCGGCCTGGTTTCCCAGGTGGTTGTGATGGGGAGCTCCAGCCCTTCGAAGGCTGCAGGATCGTCTTGATCCAGGCCAATAAATCCATTGCCTGCCAGGATGCCCACGTTGCCCTTGTGAGCGGTCGCTTCCTGGAAGGTATGGCCTTTCTCCTGCCAGCCTTTTTCAACGGGCGGGTACTTGGTCCCCTCTGGGAGAAGCACAAAAGCTGCGCCAGGCTGATTGAAAACATCGGGAACGTCGGCCATTCAGCACCGCCCCCATTGCCGGGCAGAGACCGCTTTGGGCTTCCTTCTCGGGATGGCCTTGATAGGCTCCTTGCTCACCAGGCCATCCGCATCTACCGCGAAGGCTGCCAGGCCATGATGCCGCCCTCCATCAGTCCACTCCAGCCACTCATTTTTGCGCCCGCCAGAGCTGAGAATAAAGCTCGGTCTCGGAACGAAAAGCGAAATCCACGCTGGGAAAGCCACATTTTGTAGATAGCTCTCGCCCGCATGTGCGGCGCTCTGACCGCTAGAAGCGCTTACTGCTTTAGGCACTGCGATCGCACCCCTTAAAACGGCACTGGCAGTAATCGGACTTAGAATAGATCTCTGATAGGTCATTGTCTCGCGTCCGTGTGGGCTTTCCACAATCGGAGCAGTAGCAGCGCTCCTTTGGGCAAAGGAAAGGCTTAAATAGAATAGTATCGTAGATCATAATTGCTCGTTCGTGGTGAGCGTCGTTTGGTCGGTGCTGCGGGATGTTGGCGCATCCTGCCTTTTCACATTTCATTCTGTGTAGCCTCTGCTCTTTTCTGAGATACAGATCCTTGCAGCTTCGCATATGCCACAGCCTTCCTCGGCTGCCATCTTTTCCAAAAAACTGCGCTGCTCTTCGGAGATCCTGAGAGCCAGATCCTTATTGTATCGCCTCATAATAGTTACTACGCGAGGCATGGCATAAATACTTTATGGTTACATCCCAGATGGAACATGAAGAAAGGTTTATATAGACAGCATGGCATTGCAATTAACTATGTTCCTTGTAGAGAAGCAAAAAACTAGATTCGATAACTATGCGAATCTACCGCCCCGTGAGAAGTCCACATTCACTTTTCGGATTCTAGAGAAGATTAGGACGCTTTTGGATGACGTTGTGGAGGCAAATCAGGTGCTAGAGAAGCTACCCCACAAATCCCGAGAGAAAGCTTTCCGGGACGAGCACATTTACGCCCTCTTTGATCTGCTGGAAAAGGCTATCATCGGGGTTGGGATAATGCCGATTGCGCCTTCGCCCAACGGGACTCTATATGCGATGGCAGAGTTCGAGCACCGAGAAAATGATGATTTCTGGGGCGTATACAAAGTAAATCGATTAGCCACGCCAGAAGAGATTAAGCGATTGAATAGCATCAAAGCCCAAATCAAGCGCCTAGAAGAGCTGGTCAGCGATCCCTATCGAGCATCAACCGGACTGACGTTCAACGAAATGCGCACATCGCTTGAGAAGCGCCCGTCTAAATAGCGCCACTTAATCAATATCCCTCCGAAGCTATACCTCTTTTTTCTTCCCCTTTCTGGTCAATTACCGTGAGCAGCTAAACCGCAATCAGTGAAAGCCTAAGCTCTTTTGAGGATACTTTCCGGCTCAATAATCATAGGTGTGCGCGGGATGGTTGCCTTATTCTTATGGTATATGGAATGATTGAGTTGTGAAAAGATTAAAATTTGGATAGGTGAATTAAAGCTATTATAATTATGGGTGAATGGATCGCACTCGATCAAGTATAAGCCGAAGTTAGTTCTAGAACATTATTAGAGGAATTAGGAGAAATGTAATAGAACTAAGCAGAGGAAGGACCGGAGCGCTTCCGTCCTGTCCCCCGGGTGGTGCCGCATTCTAAGCACGTTTTGAGCACAATCTGCACACAAAAGCTATATCTCCTCGCGCACACTATGGGCACATATGAAGCACACCAGTATAAGACTCTCTGATGCCCACATGGAGAGGATAGAGGCAACCGGCCAAAGCCCCACAATCATTATCAAGAAAGCCCTAGACGCATATTTCAACCTGCCAGACGAGGCCACAGATCCGGCCAGGAAGCTCATAGATGAGCACGTCAGGCTATACCATAGCACACATATCGCGCATGGAGTGAGCACAGAGAATGAGCACACTATGAGCACGGGTACTAAGCACGTTGTAGCACATAATGAGCACGTCGTGAGCACGGATATCAAGCCCGCCCTGGCTTACATCCTGTCGGAGCTGGAAGAGGGAAGAGAGCCCTTATTACCCGATGTAGCGGGAAGATTCGGCATGTCCACCCAGGCACTTGCCAAAGCTCTATCACCGCTCGGGATCAGGGCCAGGGAGACCAAAAGAAAGGGAGTGCCGGGCCGATACTTCACACTGGACATGAAGGAGAATATGAGCAAATTTATCAAAGATAGTTGACCATCAACTATTACTATTCAAGCCGAAATCTTACACTCTCTAAAGAGTATCATAGAGTGAATAATATAATTAAAAATCTTACATTTCTCTTCTCTTCTCATAACTACCTTTACTCATTTCTCATCAACTTTCTATCCTGTTGATGAGATTACAGCCAGGTTCTGAAATGTTTGATCTACTGGCCCATTAGAGCATACCGATAATAGTAATAGTTGACTGTCAACTATCTCCCCTCGGGCCGGAGGCAGAGATATCTTATTCTCTTATCAAGCGTGCTCTTCCGCAGATAGAACTTATCTCGATCAACCCGCTTGAGTAATCTGGAGAGCACTGCTTTATCTATCCCCATTCTACCGCGGAGCTCTGATAAGCTGATCTCGTGCTTCGGGGCTTCGGTACACAGCTTCTCTATCTTCTCCACTCTCTCTTTTTCGATATCGGTAGGCTCATCAGCATTCCCTCTCAGCTCGTGAATAAGCCGGAGCTGAATAAGCTGATTCTCTATGAGCTTATCATGCTCCCTCTCCTGAGAACTCACTGCAGCGCGCAAGGCGGCACTCTCTGCCCGCTGGCTATCCAGTGCTCCCTCAAGGCTCTCGATACGTGCCTGAAGGGGCTGAATGGCCTCGTTGATGATCTGCCGGAGGTCTGCCAGAGAAATAGAAATGGTCTGCTCCGAGGGCGATACGGGAAAAGCATTTATGCTATGCAAGGCTTCTATCATATGTACAACACATCCTAATTTAGGCGATCAGGGCTTTGGCTTCGATAAGAGGGCTCTGATCACCTATTTTAGCGGCTTTTTCTTCTCTAAGCATCCTCAATTCAGTTAACAATCTCTCGGCGATATCTGCCAGGGTCTCCTCATATTTCCCTTCAGATCTCAGAAATTGAACTGTGTCCTCTCCTATTCGGATGGTGGTCATCCCAGGTTCTTTTTTTGCCATGTGTCATTATAGGTACGTTCTTCTATTTATAGCTTTCATAGTAAACTATAAATAGCTATAGCGTATTATATCAGATTATAACAAAGGATGTGTGTACAAATGAAAACACTGGTGAAAATGGAAAGCCCCGTCACCCAGACCGTCGAGGCAGTACAGCAGTTGATAGCATATTTCAACCACGGCCAAACACCCGAGGAGATGCCCTCATTCTATCGGCTCTCTGGTGAGCTGGTCCTCGTGCAGGCAAAAAAGGGCGACGCGTATTATGTGACCACGCCAAAATCCTGCAGTTGCCCCTCAGCTACCTATAACCCTGGCAAGCCGTGCAAGCACTCCAGGAAGTACTTCCCTCAGCCTAAGAAGACCAGGGAGGAGCTTGAGGCAGAAGGAGAAGCGATCCTTGAGGCCCATCATAACACCGCGAAGAGGTTAGCAAGGCCGCCCGAGGATATCAGGGCAAGCCTCCCGGGATGGCCTGGCGGCATGAATGGGCCGGTGGAGGCGATCTGAGATGGATCGCGTTGAGCACTTCCACAGCTCCGGGCCATCACCGGAGCCCCTCAGGATCAAGGTAGAGCGTGGCCAAAAGGGCGGATATGCGTTTGAGGTGAGCCTGTCCGGATCGGATGAGGCGGCGATGGTTGCCAGGATCAAAGAGATCTACACGAAGCTCGATGCTGAATTTTGCTCTAAGGCGGTGGACTGAGGATGTGGAGACAAGCCCGGTTATGGGTCTCTCTCTCTTTTTGAGGCCTGCCCATGCAGCTCTTAGCGGAGCCGATCGAGGCAGCCCCTCAGAGCCTCCAGGATCGCATTTCTTATCTGGAGGGCATAATAGTCCAACTGAAGGAAGAAAACGCTGCTATGGCCGCCACACAAGCCCATCTCATTGACAACCAGGAGATCCAGCTCCGGCTTATCCGTGAGCTGAAGGAGAAGGCGAAAAAGAGCCCTGGCAAGACGGAGCTATCCAGAGCCGAGAAGATCGAGAGGTATCTGGCAGCCAGGCCGGACCACAAAGCCACTTTTGAGACTTTGAAGGGTCATTTGGGAATAGATAATGATCTGCTCGGGATTGCCATAAAATCCCTTCTGCCATCAGGAAAGTATGCCATTATCAAGACTCCAGGAGATAAGCGAAAGCGAACTTTGGTCATGCTTCCGAGATAGACGAATTTCGTATAATACTATAATCCGTATCGGCTGGATAACTGACAGAAAAAGCGTAAAATCTGAGGTGATTTCCTCAGATTGATTGATATTGATTACTTTTGAGAAGAGAAGAGATAATAAGAGATGTATATAAATGAATAGAAAAGAATCAGGTTGGTCTCGATTTTGCTAGATAGGAGAAGGAGCATTGCGCCTATTTTTGGAGTCCTGGTCTCCACCCTGTCAAAGAACATGTTCTTGGAGATGGTGCTCTCCTCTCCCCCTCCATCAAATACCCATCAAGTACCCATCAAGTAAATTCTCCTGCCCCAGGCCATCGCCTCTTTGCCTTCCATGCCACAGCGCCTTTGCTACGTCGCATTTCTGGATGGATCTCTCCCCAGGTCCGATAACACATCACGGAAGGAGAAAGTCGATTCTAGGGCATTACAGAAATTAATTTCTGTCGCTTTATGGAAATAGAAAAAAGTTGGCAGGGCTCTCTACTAACTTTCCAATAGCTCGTGCTCAAGCGCGCTCGCGAGGAAGAGCTTATCATCCGCCGATAGCGTTATGAGGGAATTGGCCTCCGCGTCGATCAAAGCGATTGCCCGGAGCACGCAAAACACCCTGTGACACTCTATGAAATTATCCTCAAAGCTCATGCGTATTTCTCCAGGATCGCCCTTATCTTCTCCAGCCGCCCAAACATCTCCTCAATTTTTGGTGCGCTTTCGGCTTTGAGGATATCGGCTTTCGCATAAATTTCCACAAGCTCGGGTCTGGTCGCTATCTCCTCGGGCCTGGGGGGTTGGTTGGTTCGGCCTCTGCCATTGATCGCCCTCCGCATGCTAGCGCCCGCCGCCGCCTCCGCTAACCGCACCTGGTGGATTAACTGCTCATGCTCTCTCTGCAACTCCAGCATGTAAGGCCCGCCTGCCAGGGTTTGGACCTCCTCGATGTCGTTTGATATCGATTTGATCTCAGCTGCGGTCCGCTCGATTTCGCCCGAGAGGGTGGCAACATCGTTGATCTTGCCCTCGTCGTAAACCGGTATCCAGCGCCCGCGCGAGTCCTTAGCAGGCACCAGAAAGAGGATGCCTTTCGCCTTCAGGTCTGCAAGGTTCTGCTCCGCACGCACATAAGCGTTGTATAGCGATTTTACGGGGTCCTGTTGGGCATGTGGAACCGGATTCTTCCAGAACTCCAAAAAAGAAGAGAGGGACATCCTCAGCCCCTCCTCTTGAACATGGTCGCATCAGCTCGAGCTCTTGCTGCCTCCACATCACCGGCGGCATTGGTGACCTTCTCCGGGGCGGCATCCATCTTCTTCTTCCCCTGGCTGAAGGCTGCAAGCGTCGCGTCCGCCCGTTGCTTTGCCCGGAGCACATCGGCCCGCTCTCCATCCCGGCGAATCATCTCCATTGTCTCGGGGTTCGGCTCGGAGTTCATTGCCTTCTCCGCCATCGGAGTATATCGCTCTTTGATGCTTGTGGGCTCCTTGGTGGGCTCGCCGTTTGCTGATATCTCCCTGGCCAGCGACGCCAGCCGGCTAGTCAGCTTGAGCAAATCCGCTGTCTTGATCCTCTCCATCTCCGGCTGCGCGTTCCCGTTACCGTCGCTTGTTGGCCTCACGAACAGCATTCGCAACTCACGCAACAGTTCACCTAATTCTCTATCTTGTTCAGTCGTTGTCTTCATTTATATAACCTCATTTAAATTCTTTGCATAGGAGAAAGGCTCCGGCATCTCTCGCGCAAAAACCACATTTCGACATTCAGCCAGCGCAAAATCGCAAGCAATACGCTGTCCGTCCATCATTGCCCGCTCCATGTTAAATTAGGATAATCACAATTTCCGACATATCGAGCCCCGCCGCCTACCGAAATTTGCGCCGGTTGATTAAACCGGGGAATCGGTTTGGGCCTCGACCGCTCTCCAAACCAGGCCGCCATTGCCACCGATAGCACCAGGTCGTCATGATCCTGTTCTCTCCACGCGCTGTAAGAATCGTGCGCGGTGACGGGATCGATCTTGCATTTGAAGTTTAGCATCTCCTGGCTGAGAACCGGTCCCAACGGCAGCCGGCTGGCTACCTTGAGCCTATCTGTCTGAAGAAGTACTTGGAGTACTCCCACCAGGGACCGCTTCGGTACACGCCATGTAGAGCCTTCGTTGCTGGTTTTGTCTCCTCCATGGATGAAGATGCCTATCGGCTTCAATCCAACTTTCCCGAACATGTCCACCACCGGCGCACCTACGCCGGTCTGATCGACCACAAGCACCGCGTTGCCATCCAGCGCCGGAGAATGCATCATTGTGAAAACTTTGTCCACAATATCAGGATAGGACCGTCCTCTGCACCGTTTCAAATGTCGCACGTGATACGCATATTCCTTGCCCGGCAGCCTCTCCAGGATGGACAGCGCTGTATAGTCCTGAGCCTGTCCCAAATCCAGCCCTACAATAAATTTTACCATAATGGCTCCACCTCCTCCGACATCGCCGCCGCTACCTGTTCATAGGTAAAAACGCTATCCACAGTCTCTAGGAATTTGCAATGATATTCCTGTTCGAACCAGGGGTTGATCCGGCGCTCTTCTTCCAGAAATTCTTTAGTAATCCTCGGGCATTGTTCTGCAGGAATTTCGTACCGTTCCCAGAGATCCGCCTGCTCTTCCCAAATATGAAAGAAGTGGCCTCTCTTGCCGAAAGGAGTACTCATCAGGATATGCCGGCCATTGGAGACCGCAAGCATTGGGCGGACACTATTATATAAATCGTCTAATACCCTGCTAGCCTCGTCCTCAAGAAGGAGGGTCACGGCAGAGAAGGATCTTGCTGATTTCTCGCTGCCGGGCCGGGCTATGAAGCGGTTGCCATTGGCGAACCGGACCGCCAGCTTGGTGTCGGTGCTCAGGTAGTCAGAAGGCAGCTCTACAGCTCCCCGGAACTCATCGAACTTCAGCATAAGTTCGCTGCTCTGGTCCTGAGTCGGTGCGACCACCAGGCCGAAGGAAGGCCTGCGATAGATGGACTCATGGAGCCCCAGAGCTGCGCAGGTGGTGGACTTCCCGCTCTGCCTGCTGCAATTCAGGATGATCTTCTTCGATCTGCTCCGGAGGAGATCGGCCTGCCAGGGGTCCGGATGATAGCCCAAGACCTCACGAGCCCACAAGACAGGGTCTAGGGCGTATATCAGGTCATCATTGGCGGATGGCATGGACCACCGCCTCACGTGCTTCTGGATAGGGCTCCAGGGCCGTTATGATCAGGGTTCGAAGCTCTACCCATTGTGGATTATTTATGATGGTGATTTGGGGTTGACTGGATAGCTTGCCCTCGAGCTCTGCTATGAATTTTAGTTGCTCTCGGATCTCCTTCAGGTAGGCCACAGGAGCGCCATAGACTTTCGTATTGGCCGCAGCTTCTGCCTTATCAAGAAGCGAGTATGTCCTATCACGGGCCTTGCACAGCTCATCTAACAGGCTGTCACCATTGGCCACGTCCTCAATGTCCTTTGCTTTCAAGAGCGCTTCGGGAAGGTGTCCTTTGACATGCCGCTCAACACTCGGCTTGGCGCACCCCACCTTGTCGGCGTACTGTTGAAGGGAGATCTCGTTATTCAAGTAGGCTTTATCTAACTCAAGATGTCCGGGGTATTGACCACATTTACATCTTGGATCACATCCGTACCCCTGTAACGGATCGGCACGCTTACCCATCTCAGCTCTCCTCTCCGCGTGGGGTGTCGTATGTCCGCTTGTCGTAGGTCACTTGCTTCCGGGCTCTCCTCCGGGCATTGGTGGCATCGCGTCTCAACAAGTCCGTTCTCGCGTTATGAGTTCTCGATTTACCTTTCTTCATACGTTTCCTGCTCCTGGTTTGCCCCCAAAAAAGGAGGACAGTCTATCATCTATCCGGCTGATCTCATCGGCTGCTCGCGATAACTGCTCTAAAAGGAAGCGGCGGCGCTGTCGGAGGGCCTCAGGCTCGGTCATCCCGTGACCTCCAATTTCACAAAGAACAAGTGCCCATCGTGCTCTTCGGGCCGAAATCCATTTTCGTAGAGTTCAACCAGAGCAGCGTCATATTCAATGCCGATCTGTCCAGCCAACTCACCAACCTGGTGAGCACCAACATAGCACCTCTTCTGCTGCCCTTTCGTTGCATCCAGCAGCATTGCTCTGAAATAGCAGCCCCTACATGCAAGCCGGTTGCTATCATCAGGCCGGAGGTCCTTCAGAAGATAGGCATCGCCACAGAACTCACACACTGCCCAGGCAGTCGATGATACCAGCCTGATCTTCCCCTCGGGAAGGGGCTGGATGGCTGATGGCTTCTCTTCCACATACAGCCGGTGAGAGTGGCAATACTCAGATCCCTCTTGGGCTGTTCGCTTGCACCGCTCTCCATCAGGGCGGAAGGCTGCACACTGCTTGAGGGTCATGCCTCCCCCCTCGGCGGATAGCCACAACCGGGGCGGGCACAATACGACAACCCATTCTTTGTGACTGTACCTTTTCCGGTGAGATCCTCCCCACAGGTCACGCAGAAAATGGTTTCCTCATGGCCCGAGGAACCACTAGAAGAATCGTTAAGGAAACCATCCCTTTCGCTATCAGTCGCCTTGTGGAAACCAAGGAAACCATCTTTTTCTCCTGCGTGAGATAGGATGGTTTCGCCATCCACAGAAGAAGAGGAAACCGTCTCTCTATTCTTATTCTTATTCTTATTCTTATTTATGGTTTCCTTGGTTTCGTGGTTTCCACTGCTCGCGGTTTGAATGGTTTCCTCATTGGTTTCCTCATGGTTTCCACTTCTTCCGCCATCGGTTTTGTCTGGTGGGGGCGTGTTTTCGTCGTCCTTCTGTGGCTTAAGCTTGACGATGCCTTCCAGACCGGCGAACCTGTCATACTCCTTCAGGGAGTACAGGATCTTTTTAACTGCCCGGTAATCAGTGTCGTTGATCCTTGTGCTATCCGATATCTCCTCTTCCCGGATTGCGATCTTCTGTAATAGACCGCCCTCTCCATTTCTGCCATTGAAGATCCTTGATACCTGCTGTGGTGCGATATCCAGCCGCTCAGACACATCGGCCCGAGTAATCCCGCTCGGACTGCCCACCAACAGCTCCAAGACTTCCCTTTCCCGTCTGGTGAGTCTCTTAACCAGCTCCTCACCGTCCTTATCTGCGAACAGGCTCTTAGCCGCCTGAAAATCCTCTTCGGTTGCCAGATAGTAGCCTTCGCTGTCTTTCTCCCTCTGGTAGCGGAACATTGCAGTATGGGCGATTACCAGGTCCATGAAGATTGATGGGTTGCGACGATTCGAAGTGTCCAGCCACTCGATCCTTTCCCAGAAGGGCACCCTGACATTGATATAGCCCTCATCCCTCAGAATTTGAAACATGGCGCGGCAGACCAATACAGCCTCATCAACTGGTTTGGCCGCCTCGCCAGCTCCATATCTTTCTACTGTTCGGTTATTAACTTTCTTTGTAAGGTCGACAGAATCATCCACGTTGATTGGAATCGCCCTATTGAGAACCTGAATATCTTGATCATTGTTCACGGAAGTTATGGCCCATGTCTGCTCTGATCCTATCTCCAGCTTTGCCGCTATCTGCTTGATCACAGTCCTATGAGTATATGGCTCATGGAACTCGGATGAGGTTTGTTTGATTACCGTATCAAGATCCTCATTCCCGGCCTGATAATCATCCAGGATTCGGAGCACCCTGTCCCCGTCGCTATGATAGAATCCAGCCTTCGCGGACATGGAGCCCTTGACCACCATCTCATAAGGCAGGTGGTGGGCGAAGGAGTAGACGGTCCACGTCTTACCACCGCTCGAATTCCCGGTGAGCTTCGGATGCAATCCCGAGCTTTGGCGGATGTTCTGCACCGACACGCAGCTAACCAACTTCTTAAACGCCGCCTCAGCTCCAAGAGCCAGCCGCCCACAAGCATCAGCCACATACTGAACAGGATCGCCGTTTTTCAAGACCTCCAGGGCCTTCGCCTTGATCTCATCAGAGAACTCCTCTTTATTATCCTTCGGTTTCAATAAAAGGGGATATAAATTATCATAATCAATCCCCAGGTCCCCCAAAATCCCTTTAAACTGCTTAAGGAACTTATGGGCCTTCTTCTCGCCCTTCTGTGATAGATAGCCGGTCTTGATCGCGGTTTGAATGCGTTGCTTCTGTAATCTCCATTCCCATACACATTCTCCCTTGATCTGGTCCTCGTGGTCTATGAGAGCTTGAAATGCCGCTAAGACGGTTGGACCCATTGCGTTTGCTGCCTCCGATTCCCTGAGCTTCCGCAGGGTCATGTCAAATCGGTAGTGGTCGCCTTCTTCCTGCCATTTCCCGATCTTGGACACATGAGTCAGGATATAATCGATCTCGGTGTCTGTGAACCCAGCATTCACCAGGGAGCCACAAACGGAGTATTCTGCTCGTGATCGGTCGTTTTTGAACTCATCGATCTTCCCATCGAGCCGGCGTGGCAGGCTGGGATGAACAGAGCGGAGGGCATCCAATTTGCATATCACGGCATCTGCATCAACAGCCATTGGGTCAGCATTTATCTTGTCTTGTGGCTGATCTTTCTTGGCAGTTTTTTCGTATTTTTTATTGTATTCCCGTAGTGTCTTGGCGTCCGGGTCGCAGGAATTGATGAAATCCAGAAGGGCCGGGTCCTCTATACGCTCGGGAATTTCTCCGATCACGCGCCGCAGCTGGTTCTTGCGATCGTCGGTTTCCAGCTTCACATTAATAGTGCCAGGAATGCCGATGACGCGCGGCGGATCGAACATGTCGGCGTCCACATTTGGGATATCTGATTTTATGACGTTCAAGAACGTCGCGACCTTCGCGATAAACATGGGCTCGGAAGCGGTCTCGGGAATCGGCAGCACCATGCCGCAGCCATTGCCTGTGAACAGCTCCACGCCAAGACGCAAGCCACGTGATTCAAGCCACGTCTCCAGCTGTGGAAGCGTTGCCAAAGCCGCCGCCCGTTCCTCTTCGGTAGCGGCGAAATTCTTCATTTCCTGCGGCTTTGTGGCATCGAGGTCGATGTATATATTCCTGTAGCTCTCAACGTCGGAAAATGAGATGTAATTTCCTGCCTCGGATTTCACTTTTTGGAGGTTAATCCAAAGTTGTCGCTTGCCATTTCGGAGTGCAACGTAATCCTCCGCTCGGCCAATTCTGATAGCATCAAAATGGGCCTCCTGCGCCCCCTTTTCACCGGTCACGATGCTTTTGATCGCGAACGTGGAATGCCCGAGATAGCGAACAAACTCGGTGAGACCAGCAGCCATTCAGCATCCACCCCTCGCGCATTTGCTCAGGAATCGACGCTCGCGACGCTCTTTACCGGACACCTGCTTAATTTTTGCATCAAACTTTTTCAGGTAGTTCCGGGCCACGATCGCTTCAGGATCTCGCGCCGCTATCGCTTCGCGATCCTCGCGAGATAGGGCATAGTCGCACCCGCCACAGCTCGGGAAACCGCGATGATCAAAAATGATTATAGCACCGCATTTTGGGCAGCGTGCGGGTAGAGGTTTGCCATTCTCATTGATGGCGCTTTTCCAACTTTGGCCAGTCTTTGTTGTGGATCGCGCATAACAGGGCCGCTTCTTCCCACGCTGATTTTTCTGCATGCGCTTCGCAGGAAGAGAACAGGCCGGGCCAGGCCTGATTGTAGCGGAAGGGTCAGTCACTATCGAGCCCCCTCAAACGGCAATTGCAGTAATCTGACTTTGCTAAGATGTCATCCAGGTCATCATCCTCTGTTCGCTGTGGCTTTCCGCAATCGGAGCAAAAATACCGATCCTTTGGGTAAAGCAAAGCCTTATATTCCCGAACGTTTATATAATGCATGTCGACCTTCGTTGGTTAGCGTCGTAGTTCTGTGCTGCTGGATGCTGGTAACATCCGGCAATTCCATTCTCATGCCGTGATGCCTCTGTTTTTCATTGCCTCATCTAGGATGCCCCTCGCGGCCTCCCCCAGCCCGACTTTTCGCTGCTCGCTGATGCTTTCCAGAAATTCTCGCTGGGAATCGGTGAGCCGGAATGCGAACGCTTCCCGCATCC
>ENA-UOUL01004187-UOUL01004187.1-bioreactor-metagenome-genome-assembly--contig:-NODE-4187-length-13677-cov-3.888824_pt1 | contig 13677 bp, 13 predicted proteins | sample MGYA00249838_ERZ747220 | MGnify/ENA primary metagenome ERZ747220 (study PRJEB28778, sample SAMN05720191) | bioreactor metagenome | isolation source: Anaerobic biogas reactor | place: USA:Washington...
GATTTCTTCAACCTGCGCCTTCAATACGGAAACGTCGGCCTCAACCTGCGAGATTGCATTCAGGGCCATATCAATGGAGGCTTTTAGGGATGACAGGTCGTTGCTCATTCCGTGCCTATGTCACCTTGATGTTCTTGACCACAAGAAACCTGCCGCGACCGATATAGTGCGCGCCGGTCTGACCGCCAACACCGCTATCCACAAGAACCCCGTGGTCGAAGTTTACAAACGCTTGCGCGATCGCCCTGCTACTTGTTAGCTTGGTATATGCCTTTGTTGACGTTACGTCTTGGTATTTCACGGCCGCCGGCCAATTAATATCAAGCCCTTGTTCCCATTGCGTTGCGCTACCGCCGCCACCGCCCGAATCTTTAGGATTTGCGGTGAGGGTAAGGATGTAAAATCCGTGTTCGTCTCGGTTAACGGTTGCCGAAACCCGATACTGGTGTCCGGTCTGTGCCTTAACCTTCGCAAAGAAATTCTGAACCTCTGGTTCGATTTCCCCGTTCCCCTTTATCCCGTAAACAAATCTTTGATAACGCGGAGCCTGATTTCCCTCCACTGGCTCGTCTACGTCGAAAAAGAACTTTTTGGCTGTTACCTGCGTTTCGACAACATCTTTCTTCCCGTGTTCGTTGACCTGCACGGAAATATCGTGGCCGTTGTCGTCCGTCGTAACGGCGGGAACCGAATCTACGTTGCGGTGGATGGTCTTCGTCGTCTTCTTGTACCCGTCGTCGTGTTCGGTGAACGGCCCAGAAACCACCTGCTTACCCTCGCGCTTCCTCACGCTCCCGCTTAACAGCCCGAACTCGCTGATTGACAGGCTGGCGTCAACCACCTCGCCGCTGGCCCGAACGATGACAACGGACTCCTTGTTTACGTGAAGATCGGTTATTTCGTTCTCAAACTCGTTTTCGCCGGTCTTGATTCCGGTCTTTTCCTTCGCAATCGCCCGCCGCGTAGTCTTGGTAACGTCAATCTTTGCCGCATCGTTGATGCTCCCAGAGACATCCACCATCGTTCCGTCTGCCGGGGTGCCGGGGCTGGGCATCGAATCCTGATTTCGCGAGCGCTCGACGGTTTCCTCGACAAGCGGCGTGCCATGAACGGAAGTCACGGGGCCGTAGGGCTTCGCCGTCCGCGTCGTCTTACGGTTGTCGAAACGCCCCGCGTCGTTCTTCTTCGATGCCGTGTCGATGATAACGCCTACGTCACCCGCCGCCTGCCCGGAGAGGTCTTCATCGGCGTTGTTGTTTACAACCGCCACCTCATCCCACAACGGACTGCCGCCTGCCGCCGTAGCGTTCAATGGCTTCACCTCGCGGTCGGTTTCAACCGTGTCGTAGCGGTCCTTGTACTTGCTCTCGCTCGTGCGTGCCGTCTTGATATGGCCGTCTGTGGCTGTTGGGGCAGGTGCCGGAGAAGACTGCACCGTTTTCTCCGTGGTCGTCTCGCTGAATCCAGCAGCCTCTACCTTTGTCGTGCTTTCCTGCGGCTTGCCAGTCTCTACCGACTTGCGCGTGTCGTACTTGCCATCGTACTTGCTCTTGCGGTTATCCACGCGCACGATCTCGCCAGCGGCGGGGACGGCGGTGATTTCGGCATCCTGATAGGTCTTATCCTCGATGACCGTCTTGGATGCGGCGGATTCCTCCTCCGATGTGGATACCATCTCCTTGCCTTCTTCAACCACCTTGCGAACGTCCAGCGTGTCGCTTTCCTTGTTGTACTGCACCGTAGCGGATAGGGACTCACCCGCGCCAGCCGTAAGTTCTACAGCAACACCGCCAGCATTCGGCACATTGATGTCCTCTGTCGCCTGCGCATGGACAGAATCATCATCGGCCACATCATACTTCACGGCGGCGGGAAGGTGAAGCAGGGTGCGAATCTTCTCCAGCACGTTCCATCGACCCACATACTTGCTTGGCGTATTGCGGACAGTCTTGATCTTGCCGGTTTCCTGCGTCGGAAGCGGCAATTCATCTTCCTGATAGGTGGTTTCTACCGTTTCTTCCTCGAAGCTCCGCGCAACCGTTTTCTCTGTAGTTACCTGCTCCTTGCCCGTCTCCGTGTTCGTCGTAACGTCGCGCGAACAGTCATCGCGCACCTCGACGCGCTGGGTCTTGATCGCGCCTGGTTCCTCCTCCATCGGCTCGACCTCTTCGTCCGTCAGCCCAAGCTGTTGCCGTTGGGTCGTCTTACTGTCGCCGGTCTGCTCCACAACGAGGTTGTCGATGTCTCGGTAGCGCACTTCGCGCTTCGTCAGAATAACATCAAACGTGCCATCGCCATTGCTCCGCACCGTTCGCGTATAGCTGATTCCCGCGTCGTGATCCACCGTAGGAATCGGATACGCCTCGTCGTCCAGAGTTCCGAAAATCGCCGTCTGCGTCTCCGTATAGCGACAATCCAACCCCGTCGTACCAAAATCGGCCTCAAAATCAGTGTCAGTCCTGCGGCGAAGCACCAAATCAACAAGTCCGTTCGACCGCGAGTAGTTCGTTGTCGCGCTCGATCCAACAGGATACTTGGCCTTCCACGCATCTATGATGGTCTGCGCCTCGTTTTTCGGGCAGTCATAGACATAGAAAATGTCCTGCTCCCGTTCCGTCCCGAAATTGTCGTAGCTCTTGATGTTGTACTGGCCGAGGGCCAGGTATAGCGTTACCGTCCCGCTTCCGTCATCCTCCAGCTTCGTGGCGACCCACACCGTATTCCATGTGCCGGAATAGCTCTCGCCACGAATCACGACGTTACTATATGTAGAAACGCCGCCCAAGCTGGATGCAATCGCCTCGACCTTGCCAGGATCGCAGTTCGGAAACTTGATCTTCAGAAAGCGCGTGGGGTTGTCACTCGCCGGAACCGCACCGGAATCGGACACGTTGTTCGACGGCCCGGACTCTTCCTCCAATAGCCGCGCCTCCGTCCACACAGGAATCTGCGCCCACCCCTTGCGCAACGTCTGGATGATGCCCTTCAGCCCCGACTTCTGAACGTCAACATCAACCGTTACCACCCGATAGATGCCAGGGAAGGTTTCACGCCCGCATACCGGATTTTCTACCCACGACTTTGCCGTGCTGTTTTTCGCGTCCGTAAACAGCTTCAAGGCCGTCATGCACCTCGAAAGGTAGCCTTGGCCGATTTCGGGCCAGCGGCGAACGATCTCCTCATCCCCCACCAGCGCAGCATCCGTTACGCGCACACGCTCGGCGTACTTGCCGTCAAGCATTTCCCAAATGTCGGCGTAGCTATTGCGATCCGGCGTCATTAGCGGAAGCTCCGTCCAAACCGAATCGGGTTGCCAGAATTGCTAATCGCCCCGGCTGGCGGCTCATAGCGCGGATTCCGACTCATGGCCTCCGAAAGCGCGGCGCGGTACTCTGCGCGGTAGGTTTCCGCCTCCTTCGCCTGCTTCTCGTGGAATCCAAGCACATGAATCGTGATGGCAAGCTGAAATGCGCGCGCCGGCAGCACCGTGCGCTGGTGATCTTCGTACAGGGGACGCTCCGCGTGCCAAAGCACAACCGTATAAGTGCCATCATCCCGAAACTCGATTGTCCGTGTGTCGCGCGGGCGAATGCTCCACGCGCCATTTGTGACCTTCGGCCCGAAATAGGCGTCTGTCAGTTCGCCAGTGGCCGCATCGGCTATCTCGTAACATCCCGGTTGGTCGGCAATCTCAATCCATTCGCCTTCCCACGACGGGTCAAGCGACAAGCCGCCCAAAATCAGCGAGCCTTTGTCAATCGAAAGCCCGTTAAATCCAGACGCAACCGGCGCGCTCGCTCGCCCAAGCGCATAGAAGTTCTCGTCTTCGTCCATCCCAGACGTGTAGTTCTCGGCCCGACGCAACAGCGCACCCTCGCTATCGAGGACGGCTAGAACCCCAACGCAGTCCCCCGGCAATGGCACGGGCGTACCAGCGTACTCCACCGTGATCTCTTCTCGAAGTTCAAGCCAATCGCACGCCCTCGATAGCTCGGCCCCCGCCAGCAACCCCGCCGTCACCAAATCCTCTTTGAATCCAAAATCAGCGAGGCGTTGCGCCCGCTGAATGTCCCGAAATATGATGCCTATGGGGGTGCTCATGGTTCGTTGTGTCCCTTCGACTTGACTTTATGTGAAGACTGTCGCATAATCCGCGCATGAAGTCAACCCACACGCACATTGATTCACAAATAAAAGCCAAACCGCTCCCCGGCTTCGCTTTTGTCCGCATGAAGGGCGTTTACGACGCAACTTCCGGCTTAATCGCCATCCCCGAGCGCGCCCGCACACGCCGCCACGGATTCGGAACGCTCGTTATCGCCAACCCAACCCCGCAAAACGACCGCGCCATCTCGCGCAGCTACGCCGACCTTGCCGGGAATCGTGTAATCTTTGCCGATTACGCCAAGGCTCCGGTCCATGAGGACATCTACCGCATCCCCATCGACGCCATCATTGCCGTTGTCACGGATGACAAAATCCAAATCCAAGAGGTCGCCCCGTTCCAGGGGGTCGAGCGTTGCCAGTGGTGCGGCCCCGCCAAAGCCGGATCGGCCAATTCAATGATGTGCGATGAGCAGGGATATTGCTATCGTTGCGGAAAGAACGCCCAAGGAGAAAAACGCGACGAGTTCCGAGAGGAATCCCTGCGTCCCTTTATGAATCCCAAGTAATACGCTCCATTTTCCGCCCCCGTCCACTTGGTTTCCTTCCCCGCGTGCGTGTCGCGGGTTCATTTCCAAGGCGCGACGGGGGCACTTTTTGCACAGATTGCGAAGAAGTTCTAGCTTTTATGTCCCATCGCGCGCAAATCCTGCGCCTTTTTTCCCCAACCGAAGCGTCCTAGCCTAGCCGCGTTCTCGTCTTGTTGCCTTTTTTCGGCAAAGTGCTTGCCGCGCATGGCCTTCTCGTCGTACTCCTGCGCCTTTTTGCGCACTTCCGGCGAATATCGCGCCATCCCGTGCTTTACGCGCCCCGCCAAGCACATCGTAAGCGTATCCAGATGGTCTGGCGACTTCCCGCTGTTCTCCAAACGGTGCTTTTTCTTCGGCTGTAGCTTGATTTTCTTGTGATCGCCCATCTCGACAACTCGCCGCGTCTTCATATCCTCAATCAGCCGGTCGTCCTTTGGCAATACGATGTCGGTTTCGTGGAATAGCTGTTTCACGCCGTAGGAGTCTTCAGTGGCCCTATCGTAAAAATCGGCCCTGAATCTCGCCGTCGCGTTGTTCGTGTACCGATCCACGCCGCGATACCCGAAAATCCCCTCCATCATGTCGATTACGACCTTGCCAGCGCCGCCATTGTCAACGCGGCAGTTGCGCGGCTCCACATTGTTTGCTTTTAGGATGTCAACCGCCCACTTGGCTACCTTTACCGTGTCGTCTTCGCTTGTCCTGTAGGGTGGGAGAACCACCTTGCCCTTGGCTACATAGATAATCTTGTCGTCGCCGCTGCCGGTTGGCGACACATCGAAGCCCGCGTGCGCATCGCCCTCCATCCGCTCCGGGGTTGCCTCGCGCCCCATCGCCCGCACCACCGCCTCGATGTCGCGCATCTCGTACAGCTTGTCGTCCCCATCGCCAGCCGTGAACTTGCCAAGCACCATCGAACGGTACAGCTTGTGGTTCTCACCCATTTGCGCCTTGACCGCATCCGCTTCCTTCAGCTTTTCATCTGTCAGTAGATGAGCGCACCCCTCCACATTAACCATCAGGCGCAAGCCCCAATAATTGCGAGAGTCTTCAATGTATCTGAACCCACGCCGCTCCACGCCGCGCGCCTCTACCTCCTCGGGGTTCATGGCGCGATAGAACGGACCCGTATCCGTGTCAGGCGTTGATAGGGCCAGCACCCATGTCGGGCGCAATCGCATCATCATCTCGAAAACCGGGTCATCCAGGCTCTTCGCCTCATCCGCGATCATCAGCAGCGGCCTAAACCGCCACCGCCCCTTGTCGTCGCGCTCCCATGACTCATGGAATCCTTCAGCCGTCAGCGCATCCCTCGGCACCCGCCCAATCCAGCGGCTTCTAGGCATCCCGTCAATCACCGGCCCCTGCACCGTAAGCTGGCTCTGGTTTACCTCCCACCCCGCCTTCTCAAACGGCTTGCAATAGCTTTTCAGGTACTCAAATAGCTGTAGCTTGATCTGCGCTTCGGCACCAGCCGTCGAGTAAACCGTTGCACCCGGGAACGCCGCCATGCAACCCAACCCCAGCAGCGGCACTACAACCTGCGTTTTCCCGCTCTCGTTCGGCGTGCTCATTACCGCGTGAACGTGTAGGTTCTTCACGAAGTAGCTCAAGATTTGCTCCTGCCACTCGTACAGCTTCGGCGCTCCCCATATCTCGCGCTGCGCCAGCGGCGAGTTCCAGTCCGTGAAGCCGTAGGGGATGCGCTCGGGCTTGCTCATTACAGTTCGCGCGCCTTCCACAGCACAACCGCGCTACGCTTCCCCTCCATCGCATCCATCGTGCGCCTCGCGCCTTCGTTTGCGTTTTCTTTCATCTTTTCCTTTCTTCAAACCCAAAGCATAGCACAACAGACAAGCGGATCACGCAAAAAAAATATATTTCATCGTTGCGCTTGACACGCAAAGCCCTCTATGCAATTCTCCGCGACGCGATGACGGAAACACGCACCAATCTGCCGCTCCTGCATGGACTCTTGCCGCTAGGCATCTGTCATCGCACATGCAGGGGCGGCGCTTTTTTGGAGCATTGGCATGAGTAGAACAATGGATCGCGGGATAAAAAAAACATGCATAGACCGCACAATGGTCGAGCAGACGGACCCGGACTATGCGTGCAAATACGTTGCGCGAATGGCGAAGGAATACAAGGCACTAGCACCAAAGTGGCGGCGTACTTTTCTGGAAGGCATCCCCTCCCCATACCGCAAGGACGTTAAGGAAATGATTAACCAATCGAACCCAGTGGCACACCCGACAGACTCACCGCAACCCACTGCACCGCAACAATGACGCTTTTTATTATGCGACGCGCAGATTGCAAAGATAGGAGACGCGGCAAATGAGCCTCGATTTTTCAAAGCTGGAGTGCGTCAAGGCACTCGCGGATAGAACCATTGCCGCTTGCCCCGCCTGCCGCGAACAGGGACACGACAAAAAGGGCGACCATCTCGTTATCTGGCCCGATGGCAAATTCGGGTGCGTCAGCAATCCAGACGACAGCGCGCACCGTAGCCGGATTTTCGCGCTCGCCGGCGAAAAAGACGAAAAGCCGTCTCCGGCCCGCACTCCCGCGCGGCGGCGCTCATCGTGGCCCACAATCGAAGCCGCCGCCGCCGCCATCACGCCACCCGGCTTCCATCTCGAAGCGGTTTACCGTTATGGCAATTCCGCCGCCGTCGCCCGCTATGAACCAGACGAGGGCGGCGAAAAGACCTTCCGCCAGTTTTCCGTTGACGGTTCCGCGTGGGTCACTGGCGCTCCGCAAGGCAAATGGCCACTCTTCGGCCCCATTCCAACAGCCAAAGACGCCCCAATCATCCTCGTCACCGAGGGGGAAAAGGCGTGTCTTGCCGCACGCGCCATCGGCCTCCCGTGCGTTTGTTCGTCAGGCGGGTCAAGCGCCGCCACAAAGTCCGATTGGTCGCCCCTCGCTGGCCGAAAAGTCGCCATCCTCCCAGATAACGACGCTCCCGGAAGGAAGTATGCGGGTGTGGTCGCGACCCTTCTCGCCGCGCTCGACCCCCCAGCAACGGCAAAGCGCATTATCCTGCCAGACCTCCCAGAGCGCGGCGACATTGAAGACTACATCGAGTCACGCCCAGATGCCTCCGCCGCGCAAATCGCTTCCGACATCATGGAAATGGTCAGTGAAGCGTTTGACCGCCGCAAGCAGTCCTCGCCCAAAAACGGCCAAAAGGGCGGTCGCCCACCCATCACCAAGGAAATTGCCGACTCCTTCGTTGAATCCCTCGGCACCCCATTCCCGCTCCGCCGCCATCGAGGCGACTGGTTCTATTACGACGGCATCGCATACCGCCCCTACACATCCGACGACCTCAACTCCGCCATCATGGGCCACCTCCGTAGCCGATTCCCAGGCAACGCCACAAAAACAATGGTCGCCAACATCGCCGCTAATCTCATGGGCGACGACCTAGCCGGTATCCCGTCCCGCTTCCAGATGCCGTGCTGGTTACCATCCGGCGACTCCGCCGATGGCTGGATCACCATGTCCAACGCCATAGTCAACGTCAACGCGCTCGCACGCCGCGCCAACGGCGCACAGGTCGAGCCGCAGGACATCCAGCGCGATCACACCGCAGACTTTTTCTCCACGTTCATGCTCGAATACCCATTCGACCCCGACGCGCAATGCCCTATATGGCTCGATTACCTCCAAGGCGTTCAGCCAGACCCCGCCACCCGCGACATGCTACAGATGCTCATGGGCCTCTGCCTCGTCCCGGATACCAGCTATGAGGTCTTTTTCGTCTTCTACGGCGACGGCGGATGCGGGAAAAGCGTTTTCCTCCATACACTCGAACACGTCGTCGGCAAGGCCAACATCTGCGCTCTCCCCCTATCCAAGTTCGGAGAAAAGCACTCCGCTCACATGCTCACAGAATCCCTCGTCAACATCGTTGGCGATCTCCCAACCAGTGACGGCAAAACGTCTCTCCACTCCATCGAGGGCATTCTCAAAGATGCCGTATCAGGCGGTCTTATCTCATGCGAAAAGAAAAATCAGCAGCCATACCAGGCTCACGCAATCTCACGCTGCATCTTCGCCACCAACTCCCTCCCAACCTTTGCCGACCGCACCGACGGTATCTGGGACCGCATCCGCATCGTCCCGTTCGACATCAAATTCCGCGATACCGACCGCCAAAACCCCAACCTTAAACAAGAAATCCAGCAACAGGAGCTTCCAGGCGTGTTCAACTGGGCCGTCCAGGGACTCGCCAAACTCCGCAACCTCCGCCAGTTCCCGCGCGGCCCTCGCGGCGAAGAGGAGCGCGCCCGACACCGCGACGGATGCGACCACGAAGCTCAATTCCTCCGCGATACATACCAACAGCGCAACGGTTCCTTCGTCGTCGGCCAGCAAATCTACTCCGAATATCGCCAGTTTTGCTCCGATAACGGCTACCGCCCAAAGAACGCCGCGAACTTCGCTTCCGACCTCCGCCGCGTCTTCAATTTCGTCGTCGAGGACCGCCGAAGGGTCAACGGAGACCTCAAGCGTGGGTTCCTCAACATCGAACCAGTTGATGCGCTTGTGTTTGGAGATGAAGAGATTTAGATTTTCGTGGGGGGTTGCGTTCCATCTGTGCCGCCCGTGCCGCCTGTTTTTATACGCTCTAGGATTAACCTACTTTATGAATAAAAAAATTAGGTTAGCCTATGGACCATCACGCATCCGGCATGTCCGGCACACTTGTTGCTGCGCAACGACTTACGACGACTAATCTCTACCACACCACTAGACTATAGCATCGTCCTTTTTCCCCGTTTTTCGTCAGTCGAACGCACATTCCCCCCAAATTCCCCCGATCAGCACAAATTCAGCCCAAACTCAACCCGAGTCGCGCCCCCGGCGAGCCTTCGATGCCAGCACCGCAGGGTGGTCGCTGAAGTCGCGGCGCTCCCACGTCCACCCAACCACGCGCCCGTCAGAGGCGATTTGCCGCGTTATCCCCACAGACCCATACCTCAGGTCGTTTTGGACCAGAAACCCCCCTCCTGCGCGATCCTGGGCCGAATGGCTAGGCTTCTGACGGAGCTTCTTCATCGCCTTTCGGGATAACCGGGACTTTGCCGCGTAGTTTTGTAGCATTTTCATGCTCAAAATTTTCAGAGCATATCGTATATGTTGATGGCCGGTCCGGTTCGCCCCCCTCCCCCGTCCCCCCCGCCAGCCTGGGCCGCGCGTGTGTTGTCCCCGTGCTCCTGATCCGCACCACGTCCAGCATCCCCGCCCACGCCACCACCCTGCACACTGTCCGCACCGCATTGTGCCACATTGGCCCGCTCCGTATCTCGTTGCGTCGCAACGCCTTGCGATTGGTTCGACGCAACATAAGATTTATTATGCGACACGCAATCCATAACCGCTTGCGCGCCAAAGACATCGAACAATCGCAAGATTATGCGGTGCAACGTTTCTCCGCCGCCGCCGCCGTTGAAAAGAACAGCGCAGACCGCAGCAGGATCGACTAGCGCGGGGGGTGCTGACAGGCTGGCATCCAGCATTTTGATCGCCGCATTGATGGCGGCGGCGTTGCCGGCCCGCGCCCCCTCGGAAATTATGAGCCGGAGTTCGGCGGGGGTCAGGTCGGCGGGCTGGTTTGATCGACGCTTGTTTCTACCAGTAGAAACACCCTCGCCATCCATGTTTCTATCTGTAGAAACACCATCAACCGCTAAATCCTCATCATCCGCATCAGACTTGCGCGCCCTTGCGCCTGGATCATCAACGAGCACAGACGCGCGCCCCGCCGTTACATCCACGGCGCGCCGACGAAGCCACGCGACACGCTCTTTTATTCCAGGCTTGGCGAGCAGAGAAACGGCGCGGTATGCCGTGGCCGTGGTGCAGGCATGGGGGAAAGCAGTAAGAACCGCGCGCCGCCGGCTTGCATTGCGCGCCATGAGGATGGCGAACTGTTCGAGGCGTTCGTCTGGCAAGGGTTCGCTGGGCAGATAGTTTGGGCCGGGATATATGATCCCCTCGCCCCACGGCTTGATTTTTCCTCTTCTTGCCTTATTTGCCATAATATAGAAGAGCATAGCATAGCTGGCAAGGTGCGCAAGGATATTGTGCGGCGGGTGCCTGAATATGTGAAGCGCCGCACAATAAAAAAGATTATTTTTTTTGCGGAATATGCTTGACACAGATATATAGTGTGTTAGATTGTGTGCAGGATGAATGAAGGAAGCACAAGCGAAAACGCGCAAAATGCTAAGGAAAACACGCAAAAAGCAACCGCAACCAAAAAGGAAAGCACGATGAAAACCGCAACCAACAATGAAAGAAAACCGGCTATGCCGGATACGGGCCGACGATCCGCCTGCAAGAGGTGGACGCCGCGACGGGCGAGGCTGTCAGCCCCACTTGGGACGTGAGGGCTTGGTAAAACACACGCAACGCAAAAAGAAAAGGAAAGACCATGACACACAGAGAACGAGTCGAAGCCCGCCTGGAACGCCGTCGCCTTTGGGCAGCCAGCCGCCGCGAAAAAGCGGCCGAACGCTACAGCCAAGGCGATCCATACCGCGGAGATATTGCTTTCAATACGCAGCCCGGGCACATCCCCGAACGGGCCCGCGTAATCCGCGCCACCGAAAAAGCCTTTGAGCATATGAACATGGCCGACCACCACGAAGCCAAAGCCAAGGGCATAGAGCGCCAACTTGCGCGAACCATCTTTTCAGACGATGAAAACGCAATCGAAGCCCTGCAAGCCAAGATTGCCAAGGAACGCGCCGACGTTGAGCGGATGAAAACCGCAAACAAAATTGTAAGGAAATTCAAGACGGCCAGCCCCGAAGCAATCGCCGCTTTTGTCGCCGCCGGTTTGCCGGAATCCTGCGTAAAACTTTTCACGCCCGACTTTGCCGGCCGTATCGGTTTCCCGTCCTACGCCTTGACCAACGCCGGCGCCAACATCCGCAGAATGGAAAAGCGGATCGAGGAAATCAAACGCCGCAACGAACGCACCGCCCAAGCCGAAGCATCCCCCGGCGGAATCGTTATCAGTGGAACCGATTATGTCAGTATCACCTTTGCAGAAAAACCAGACCGCGAGATCCTAAACGCATTAAAGACGGCCGGTTTTCATTGGTCCGGCGGATGCTGGAACGGATACCGCGAACGCATCCCCGCCGAAGTTGCGCAGGCCCGTCGGGCCCTCCTAGATGATACCATCCGCACCCCTCGATATATCGATGTTGATTCGTTGATATAGGGGCTGGAAATTTTGAATTAGACTCTATTACGGGGGGCAAGTTTTTCGCCCCCCGTTTTTTTGGCTTTACCCATCAGTTTTCCCCATTGGCGGCCCCAATGCCGCCAGAAAAAAAGGTGTAACAATGTCGAAGCACAAGCAAGAAGAGCTTATGGCGCGGATCCAAAGGTACATGCCCGATGGCGTGAGAGTAATATCTGCGATGGAGCTCGACCCGATAGTGCAAAATCTGCCCAACGTGTGCGGGGCGGATGCGACGATCTACCCATTTGTATACAGCACGGATGCTTGCGAGCACGAAATGCGCGGCGCATTTACGAATGGCGATCCGTGCTGGGAGGAGGATGAGCCCGAAGCATTCGCGGAAATGATGGGCTTCAATCACCCCCAATGAGGGCGAAATTTTGAAATTGACTCTATTACGGGGGGCAAATTTTTCGCCCCCCTTTTTTATGGCCTAACCCCTAACCCCTTGGTTCGCCGAGGGGCTTTACCCATTTCCCCATTGGCGGCCCAATGCCGCCAGAAAAAAAGGTGTAACAATGTCGAAGCAGTCGAAGCAAGAAGAGATTCTGTCCGCGTTAGTGGCAGGCACCATCACACAGGAGCAGGCGGCCGATATGTTATCTAATTTGTCCGGCGGCAATACCACCCGGAGGGTGCTGGGGGGTGCGCGCAAGACCGCCAAGAACACGGTTTGGCTTTCCCTCGGATACAAGGCCGAAAAGGGAAAGAGCAACTCCATCACGTTGCCGCGTAGGGGCTTCGAATCCCTGATTCGTCTCGCCAAGGACGGAACCCTAGAGGGGATATTGAAGAACTGGGACCAGGTGGAGTTGTCGGAGAGCGCCAAGAGCGCCAAGGCGGCATAGGGTAGCGAGCGTTCCCCACCTGGGTTGGTGGGGATAGCTCGATACCTTAGCCCCAATAGGTGCTACATGCGATACGTAATCGCCGAGTATCTCCCGATGGGCAATCGTCGAGATCGGGCTGGATAAAAATTCTTCGTTCGGTCGGGAATCAGGTTTATGCGAAAACAAGGAAAACACAACACAACCGGGGGGGGTTATGACTGAACAGCAATTAGAAGCTATCCGACCACTAATAGAGGATGTTATGGGCGCGATGGGATTCGAGCTGGTGCGACTCGAACCCAAGGGGGCGGGGTTCTATTTCTCTTGGCGAAGAGTCGATGGGCAGGTACTCGACTACCCCCAGCCCCAATGAGGACGAAATTTTGAAAACGACTCTTTTTCGGGGGGGCAAATTTTTCCAAAAACAAAATCCGATAGAGATACACCACCCCGAAGGCGCTGTGGAGAACGTCGTGCGAGCGTAGCAGTAGCCGCGCAGCTCGCAGCCCATGTCCGCGTGTTTCTCCGGGTGCAATGCCGCCAGAGACGCGGCTAATCAGCATTGCAATGCCGCCAGAGACGCGGCTAATCAGCATTGCCGTCAGAAATCCCGTTTCCCCCTTATACAGGAGAGTACCCCATGATCGAGCGCGAGTATGACATCAGCGGGGCGATCGTTTTCTGGTCGCTCAAACCCACCCCGTATCAAGCGATACGGGACGTGTTTTGCGAGATGGGCTTCGAGGACTGCGTGCCCAACCCGCGGACTGATCAGTCCGCCCTGGAGAACAGCATCCGGGCCGTGTACGGCACGAAGGACAAGACCATCGTGAGCCGCAAGAAGCCCAAACAGAACGGCGTCGAATTGGTAAACATCCAG
>ENA-UOUL01004189-UOUL01004189.1-bioreactor-metagenome-genome-assembly--contig:-NODE-4189-length-13657-cov-3.882327_pt1 | contig 13657 bp, 15 predicted proteins | sample MGYA00249838_ERZ747220 | MGnify/ENA primary metagenome ERZ747220 (study PRJEB28778, sample SAMN05720191) | bioreactor metagenome | isolation source: Anaerobic biogas reactor | place: USA:Washington...
GCGACTCGTCGACATCTCCGAGTACAAGCGCCGCCAGTGCCCGCCCGGCGTCCGCGTCACCACCAAGGCCTTCGGCCGCGATCGCCGCCTGCCCATCACCAACGGCTACCGCTAGCCGGCACCGGCAAGCGCGGGGAGTGAATCCACCTGTGAGGTGTTGTTCTGTCGCGCAGCATCGGTAACACGTATGTCGCGGAACATAGGTAGCGATTCGAGACGCTAGTTGGCGCGGCGGCGTTGGCCGAGTGGCTGGTATTTGCGGGTGTGGTCGAGGCGGAGATGGCGCACGAGCTGGTCGTTGCTGAACACGGTGGCGTAGTGCTCGTCCGGCACGAGCAGCGACAAGCCGAAGTTGTGCAGCAGGCGCTCGATCGCGCCTTCCCAGTCGCGCTCGTCGTCGCGAATCTGGAGCAGCTCGCCCGCGAACGGCAGCGCGTCGGCATTCGCGCACACAAACGCGCCGCCCTGCGCCCGCGCCGCCTGAGCAGCTGTTTGCACTCGTTGATTACGATGCGCATGAGCCACGTCTCAAAGTACGCTTCCTCCCGAAGCGTGCCGAGCCGCCGCCACGCGCGCAGCAGCGCCTCCTGCACGGCGTCCTCGCAGTCCGCGGCGCTGTTCAGAAGCATGTACGCGATGCCGTACAGCCTGCGCTCGCATCCGAGCACGCGCGTCTGAAATTCGCGATTCGTCATCGGTTCTCTCCCATCCAACGCGTTTGTCCCTTGGAGCTCCACACGTTAGACGCCTCCGCCGCGCGGTTTTATCCATTTCTCGGAATAAAAAAAGGCGGGCATCACAGCCCGCGCGGTCGGCTTCGCGAAGCAAACGGTATCCGGATGGGCACGACGGCGGTCACGCTGGTCGCGGGGCGGCCCCTCGTTTCGAACACGCGGAAAATGCCGCGCCGCTCGCACCACGCCCGGGAATATTCGAATATCGCGGGGCGGCGCGGCGCCTTTCTGAGCACATAGGAGAACCCGCGCGCCTCGCACCACGCCCGGGCGTAGCCGAGCTCAAACCGCTCCTGGAAATCCGCGTAGGTCTCATGCGCGCGCACCGTGCCCGGCACGTCGTCCGCGGAGGTCTCCGTGTTGAAGGATTCGCACAGATTGTGCGCCTCGGCGAGGTACTCGAGCGCGAGGTCCGAGCAGGGCTCCCCGAGCGCAAAGCGCGGGTACGCGCGGAGGCTGCAGAGGTCCTCGATCGCGCCCTCGGCGAACATCCTCTCCATGTACAATTGCCGGACGTGCGCCGAGCAATATTGCGGCAGGGGCAAATAGCGCGCCTCCGGGCCAAGATCCGGCCTGCTCGTGATCTCCCCGGTCTCGAGGTCGAGAAAGCAGGGGTCCATGCCGTAGGAAAAGAGGGCCGACGCCAGCAACCGAAGATTTTGAACCTCCATGGCAACCTCCAAAATGGAATCCGGTCTGTTTTGACTCGTACTTTTGCAAAAACGACCGAAGTCTATTCCATCCACTCGATGTTCTGCCTCTGGTACTCGTCGATGTTGAACAGCCAGTCGGTCAGGAACGCCTCCCAGCTCCCGCCGCTCGCGGAATCGAGCGCATCGACGAGGTCGTACTCGCCGAGCACGTCGGTCATGAGGCCCTTCTCGTAGAACCGCTTCAATCCCTCGAGCATCGTTTCGAGCCCCATCGCCGAGCGCAGCTCGTGGAACACGAGCGCGCCGCGGCGGCGGACGATTACGTCGTACTCGGCCTGGGTGAACAGCGCCGCGTCGGTTGTGATTTCCAGCCCGCCCGGCACCGTGTACTGCACGGACGGCACGAGCGCGCGGTTCAGCTCCTCGAGAAACGCGTCGTGGCCCTCGCCGTCCTCGAGCGCGAGGTACGCGAGGTACTCCGAGAGCGCGTCCGACATCCACGCGTCCTCCGTGGGCATGCAATACGCCGCATAGCCGAAGAACTGCTTCGCGAGCGCCCGGCGCAGCGCCATCCTGTCCGAAAAGAGCTCGTCCGGCACCCAGAGCACGCCCGGCAGCGGCAGAAGCCCGACCGCGTGGTCCGACTGCGCGACGATCACGGTTCCGCCGAGCGCGCCGAACCACCCTTCATAGGTGTCCAGCGCCTCGATCGAAGTCTCAAGCGCCGCGCCCGCGCCCGTTCGCAGGTTCGAGAGCACGCGGACGCGCGTGCCGAGCGCCGTCTCCCCCGCGGTCTCGCGCCAGCGCATGCCGAACGACACCGCGAGCTCGCGCACGCCCGACGCGAAGACGCTCCACGTCGTCGTCCCGTCGCCGTTCGGCTTCGCGGCCACCTCGCCCGGCGCGGCGACGATGTAGCGATCCGGAAGCGCGATCGAAAACGCGTAGTCCGCGCGGTCGGCGTACGCATAGCGCGCGTGCTGGATCGGCTTCGGCGCGACGAAGTCGCCGTCCTCCCACTTCAGTGCCTCGGGGTAAAAGCCGCTCAACCGCCAGTCGGTGTCCCCGGCGCCCAGAAACGCGGCGTTCTGCGTCAAAAGCAGCGTGTACTCGAACCCGAACTCGCAGCTCTCGCCGTCCTCGAGCCGGCAGGCGACGCGCAGAAACAGCTCGTTTTCGCCGACCATGCCCCAGTCCGCGGCGGCCCCGTCCACGGTGATGCTCGAAAACTCGAACCCGCCCGGCGCATATCCCTTCGGAAGCGCGGCCGGGAGCGCCCCGCTCTCGTACGGGAGCGCGCTCGCGCGCCGGAACGCGTTTCCGTAGACGGAGAACTCGACGCGGTCGAGCGCCTCCCCCGTCCGGTTCGTATAGACGAGGCGCTGCGAAATCCGCAGCGCCTGCCCGTCCTCCAGAAATTCCGCCGAAATCTCATAGCGATCCGGGGCCGAATTCCCCTCCGCGTGCGCGTGCTCGGACAGTATGATCGACACGATCGCGCCCAGCGCCAGCAGCCCCGCGAGGATCAGCGCGACCAGCCGCACGGCAAATCTGTTGTGCTTTCTCATAGGCTACTCGATCGCGCGCAGGCGGTCCAGCGGCCAGATCACGAAGCGCGCGCGGCCGATGATCATGTCGCCGGTGATCGGGCCGACGTCGCCGTCGGGCTGGCGGTCGTTCCAGTCGCGCGAGTCGTGGCTGTCGTAGATATTGTCGCCGACGACGAAATACTCGTCCGCGCCGAGCGTATAGGGGGCGTAGTCGTCGGGCTTGCCGTTGGGGTAGAGCGCGCCGCGCAGTTCGTCGATCGGCTCGCCGTTTACGTAGGTCACGCCGTTTTTGCGCTCGACGACGTCGCCCGGCGCGCCCCACACGCGCTTGACGAAGTTCGTCTCCGACCGGATTCCGAGCAGGCCCGCCGAGTAGCGGTTCGGATAGTGGCAGATGACCACGTCGCCGCGGTCGACGCCCGCAATCTTCACGTCCAGCACCGAGACGAACAGCCGCTCGTTGTTGAGCAGCGTGTTCATCATCGAGTTCCCGTCGACGCGGATCAGCGTGAACAGGAACGTGCGGATCAAAAGCGCGATCAGAACCGCCGCGGCGAGCGCGATCGCCCACTCGCGAATCTCCTTCCACACCCTCGACCCCCGCTGCGGCTGGACGTTCGCGCCCTGGGTGTCTCCCTTGATTTCCTCGTTCACAGATGAAACCTCTCTTCTGTCAATGATTCGGATGCCAAAAGTCCATTTCCCGGGATTGAGCCGCAACATATTGCGCAGACAATCGGTAACGAGCCCAATATGTTGTGGCGCTGAGGATGGAAATGGACTTTTGGCACCCTCAGTGTCAATAGATGCCCCGAAAAAACTTCTCGATCGGCCAGAGGTGAAATCGCGCGCGGCCGATAAAGTCCCTCCTGGAGAGGACGCCCACGTCCGCGGCGCGGCTGTCGTAGCTCTCGAGCCGGTTGTCGCCGAGCACGAGGTACTCGCCTTCGTCAAGCGTGATCTGAAAGTCCTCGCAGCGCTCCGTCCCCGTCGCGTAGGCTTCGCGAAGCGCCTCTCCGTTTAAGTATGCCACGCCGCCCCGGATCGCATAGGAGTCGCCCGGAACGGCCGCGACGCGCTTCAAGTACGTCTGCTCGCGGCCGGGCAGCAGGCACAGCGCGACGTCGCCGCGGTTCGGCCCCGAAAACCAGTAGTCGAACTTCGTCAGAAGCACGATGTCCGTGTTGTAGAGCGTCGGCTCCATCGAGCTCCCGATGACGCGCGCGGTGCCGAACACCTGATCGCGTATGATGATCCCGACGACGACCGCGCCCAGAACCCAAACCCACCAGGATACAGCCCGCCTCATTGTGAATCCTCCGCATGGCCAACGTTGGAAACCCTTCGGGTTTCCAAGTCGGCGGAGCCGACCGCGGATTTCTGAACCGAAGATTCAGAAACCGCGCGTTCGATGCGCTTGATTCGCTTTTCGAACACCGGACGCTCGAGCATGACCACCCTTCCGCAGCCCTCGCAGCGCATCTTGATGTCCGAGCCCACGAACGTGACCTTCCACAGGTCGCTTCCGCAGGGATGCGCCTTTTTCATCTTCACAACATCGCCGACCGTGAGAAGCATGGAACTATCCTTCCGCGACCGCCATGCCGCGGTCGATCGCCTCGCGGTTCATCTGCATCATGCCCTCCTTGGCGCTGCCGAGCTTGTGTCTGAGCGCGTCCACCAGTTCCTCTGCCGAAAAGGCCCCGGTGAGCTTCGCGACCGCGCCGAGCATGACCATGTTCGCGACCTTCGGGCTTCCGAGCTCCGAAGAGATCTCGCTGACCGGCACGGGGACCGCCCGGATGTCCGCGCGCTTCGGCTTGTCGTCGATCAGCGAGCTGTTGTAGATCAGCAGCCCCCCGGGGACGACGCTTTTCTCAAACGCCGCCATCGACGGCTTGTTCATCGCGACGACCACGTCCGCGTCCTCGACCTTCGGCGACCCGACCGGCTCGTCCGAGACGACGACCGAGCAGTTCGCGCTGCCGCCGCGCATCTCCGGGCCGTAGGCGGGCATCCACGAGACCTCCTTGCCGGAGAGCATGCCCGCGTAGGCGATGAGCTGGCCCATCAGCAGCACGCCCTGTCCGCCGAAGCCCGCGAATATCATCTGCAAATTCATCGGTCAGACCTCCTTCAGCGTGCCGAGCGGGTACTCCGGGATCATGCGCTCGGACACGAATTGAAGCGCCTCGAGCGGGCTCTTGCCCCAGTTCGTCGGGCAGGTCGAGAGCACCTCGATCAGCGAAAAGCCCTTCCCGTCGGCCTGATTCTGGAACGCCTTCGCGATCAGCTTCTTCGCGTTCAGCACGTTTTTGACGTCGTGGACGCTGACGCGCGCGATCAGGCTCGGGCCGTTTAAAGTCGCGAGCATCTCGCTGACGTGGATCGGGTTGCCGTTCGCGGCCGCGGTCCTTCCGAACGGGGACGTCGACGTCTTTTCGCCGATCAAGGTCGTCGGGGCCATCTGGCCGCCGGTCATCCCGTAGATGCCGTTGTTGATGAAGATGATCGTGATGTTCTCCCCGCGCGCGGCGGCGTGCACGGTCTCGGCCATGCCGATGGACGCCAGATCGCCGTCGCCCTGGTAGGTGAACACGATCTTGTCCGGCTGGGCGTGCTTGATGCCGGTCGCGACCGCGGGCGCGCGGCCGTGCGCGGCCTCGAACATGTCGCAGTTGAAGTAGTTGTACGCGAACACCGCGCAGCCGACCGGCGCGACGCCGATCACCTCGTCCTGTTCGAACTTCTCGCCGAGCACCTCGGCGATCAGCCGGTGGACGATGCCGTGCGTGCAGCCGGGGCAATAGTGAAACGGCGTGTCCGTCAGAAACTTCGGGCGCGCATAGATTGCGGGAGCCGCCATTACAACTCCTCCTTCATGTTCAGGATCGCGGCGTGTATCTCGCGCACGCCGGGCACGATGCCGCCGGTGCGGCCGTAGAAGCGCACGGGGCACCTGTCCCTCGCGGCGAGCCGCACGTCGTCGATCATCTGGCCGAGGGACATCTCGACGGCCAGCATGCCCTTCACTCGCCCCGCGGCATCCTCGATTGCCTTTTCGGGGAACGGCCAGACCGTGACCGGGCGGATCAGGCCGACCTTGACGCCGTCCTCGCGCGCGCGGCGGACCGCGGTCAGCGCGATCCGGGCGGTCGTCCCGTAGGCGACGACTGCGTACTCGGCGTCGTCCATATACAGCTCCTCGACCATCGTCTCGTTTTCGGAGATGGCCGCGTACTTCCTCGCGAGCTTGTTGACGTGCTTTTCGAGCACGTCGGGCTGGATGTAGAGCGAGTTGATGACCGCGCGCTCGCGGCCGCAGCCCTCCTTCCAGCCGGTCGCCGCCCAGCTCCTGTCAAACGCGGGCGCAGTATATTCCGGCATCGTGACCGGCTCCATCATCTGGCCGATGATGCCGTCGCCCAGGATCATGACGGGCGTCCGGTACTTGTCGGCGACGTCGAACGCGCGCTGCGTGAGCTCCACCGCCTCCTGCACGGACGCGGGCGCGTAGACGGGCATGCGGTAGTCGCCGTGGCCGCCGCCGCGCGTCGCCTGATAGTAGTCCGACTGCGCGGGCTGTATCGAGCCCAAGCCCGGGCCGCCGCGCACGATGTTGACAATCACGCACGGGAGCTCCGCCCCCGCGATGTAGCTGATGCCCTCCTGCTTGAGCGAGATTCCGGGGCTCGACGAGCTCGTCATCGACCTCGCGCCGGTGCCCGCCGCGCCGTAGACCATGTTGATCGCGGCGACCTCGCTCTCCGCCTGCACAAATTGTCCGCCGACCTCGACGAGGCGCCGGCTCATGTACTCGGGAATCTCGTTCTGCGGCGTGATCGGATATCCGAAGAAGAACCGACAGCCGGCCTGCACGGCGGCCTCGGCGATTGCCTCGTTGCCCTTCATCATCTGCCGGTTCATGCGCCCGTCCCCCTTTCGACGCGGATCACGCAGTCCGGGCACATCTGGTAGCACATCGCACATGCCGTGCACTTATCGATGTCCGTGCAGTAGGCGGCATTGTAGCCCTTTTTGTTGATGTGCGCCGAGAGCTGGATCAGCTTGCGGGGGCACGCCGCCACGCACAGGCCGCAGCCCTTGCACTGGTCGGCGTCGAATTCAATTTTGCCCATATGCCGTCCTCCAAAACTTGATACGAATGATTATACATTCGGGTTGTTAAAATCGCTCGCATCGAGCGCGTAGTGGTGACTTTTTCCGCGGACGTCCGAGAGCCGCAGGCCCAGCGTCCCGTTGAACACCGGGACCTCGAGCTCGGGGAGCAGCGCCGGCTCCTTCCTCGACCGGACGGACTGTTTGAGCACGCGGAAACGGTCCCCCTCGAGGTAGCCGAGCGCCCAGTTGTCGAGCATGTCCCACGGCATCGGGACCTGTTCCAGCCGCGCGTGGTAGAAGCCGACGCCGCTCAATATGCCGACGCGGCAGTCCCCCTCCGGAATCTGCGGCTCGGGGTAGAAAAGCTCCCACGGCGCGCCGTCGAGCCGCCTGCGAAGGATGTTCGGGACGAGCGCGCACTTGTCGATGCCGACGAATCTCCGCCCCAATAATTTCGCGGCCTCGAGCGCCGTCCCGGAGCCGGCGAACGGGTCGAGCACGAGCTCGCCCTCGCGCGACGCGCAGCGGACGATGCGGTCCAGGAGCGCCAGCGGCTTCTGCGTGTCGTAGCCGGTGCGCTGCGGGTCGCGCTGCTGCAGGTGGCTGACGTCGTCCCAGACGTCGGTCGGCGGCACGGGGTCGTCGTCGTAATAGGTGTACACGCGGCCGTTCGAGCGGATCGAGCGATAGACGCGCCCGTCCGGGTCGACGTGCTTGCGCATGTGGTTCTGCCGCGGCTTCACCGGCGGCGCGACGACCGCGGAGATGTTGAAATCGTAGCTCCTGGTCTTGCGGTAGAAGAGTATCGTGTCGTGCTTGCGGCTGAAATACCGTTTCGCGGTGCCGCCGGTGTGGTAGACCCACGCGATCTCGTTGAGCAGGCTGTCCGGGCCGAACAATTCGTCCAAAATGAGCCGCAGCCTCGCGCTCGCGCGGAAGTCGCAGTGCAGAAACAGCATGCCGTCGTCCCGGAGCAGCTCCCTCGACGCCTCGAGCACGCGGCGCATCAAAGCGTAATAGGATTCCGTGTCGAGGTTGTCGTCGTACGCGGGCAGCGTCAGCGAGCTCCGGCCGGTTTTCCAGTCGCCCTCGCCCGCGCGCGCGCGTATGACGAACCGCTCGCCGGTCAGAAACGGCGGATCCATGTAGATCAGCTTCACCTGTCCCCGGTATTCGGGCACGAGCGCGTCGAGCAGCCCGGGCGCGTCGCCCAGGTAGAACCGCCCGTCGGCCCCGCGGCCCTCGTAGCTCTCGCGGCGCACCGCGACCGGCTTCGGCTGCATCGGACGACCTCCCCTTTCGTAACTCCGCATTCTATTATACTACAGTCTTGGGGCGGGAGCAAGGAAAAGCTGTGTCCGATGTGAAAACTTCTTTGCGGCGCGCAAAAAAGCACCGGCGTTTTCCGGATTATTTTGTGTTTTTCGGCATTCGCGCTTGACGGTTCAAACGGCGCTGTGATAGAATACCGAGTGTGGATCATGGGCAGAAAACGTTTTCCATGCGCTCGTTTTTTGGCACATAGGCGGAGATTGTGAATGTATTTGCAAGGAGGGCAATTTGAATGAAGATGGCGCTCTTGGTGGCGAACCGCGGCTTTTTCCCGAGCGAATTTCTGGACGACGCTCGAAAGGAACTTTCCGAGGCGGCGAAGAAGCAGGGCATCGAGCTTCTGACGACCGACCCGGCGCTCACGCGCTTCGGCGCGATCGAGACGACGGCCGAGGGCATGCTGTTCAAAAAATTCCTGGACGAGCACCGCGGCGAGTTCGACGGCGTGATCATCACGCTCCCGAACTTCGGCGACGAGAACGGCATCAAGGCGGCGCTCGCGGACATCGACGTGCCGGTGCTTTTGCAGGCGTACCCGGACGAAATCGGCAAGATGGACTTCGCGAACCGCCGCGACGCGTTCTGCGGAAAGCTCGGGCTGTGCAGCGTGTTCAAGCAGATGGACTTCAAGTTCACCTCCGGAAGGCCGTTCGTCATGCACCCGCTGGGCGAGGATTTCGACCGGGAGCTGCGCGACTTCGCCGCGATCTGCCGCATCGTCAAGAAACTGCGCCATTTGCGCGTCGGCGTGTTCGGCGCGCGCACGACCGCGTTCAAGTCCGTGCGCTTCGACGAGATCGCGATGGAGCGCAGGGGCGTCGAAATCGAGTCATTCGACCTGGTCGGCGTGCTCGCGCGCTACAATAAAATGCCCGAAAACGACCCGCGCGTGCGCGAGTGGATCGACCGGCTGCACGCCGCCGCGAGCTTCGAGGGCGTTCCGGACTACGCGGACAAGACCCTCGCCCGGTTCGGAGCGACCATGCAGAGCTACGTCGACGAACTGAGCCTGGGCGCGCTGACGCTTCGCTGCTGGACGGAACTGCAAGACGAATTGAAAATCGCGCCGTGCTCGCTGCTCGGCATCTTCAACATGCTGGGCGTCCCCGCCGCGTGCGAGACCGACGCCTCGAACGTCTACACGATGGCCGCGCTCGCCGCCGCCTCCGAGGGCTCGGCCGCGTGCCTCGACCTCAACAACAACTACGGGACCGACCCGGACAAATTGATACTGTTCCACTGCGGCCCGGTGCCGGCCGACATGATGGTAAAGCCCGGCCGCATCGAGGAGCACAAGATGTTCGTCAAGACCTCCGGCCCGAACTGCTCGTGGGGCCTGAACGTCGGCCACATCCGCCCCGGTGCAATCACGTTCGCGGGCGGGCGCACGGACAACGGCCGGTGCCAGTTCTATTTGAGCACGGGCGAGGTGACCTCCGACCCGGTCGAGGAGGGCTTCTTCGGCACGCCCGGCGTCATGCGCTCGGACGATTTGCAGCGCAAGATGCAGAACATCTGCTACGCGGGCTTCCGCCACCACACGACGATCACGTTCGGCGACTGGGAGCGCGCGATGGACGAGGCGCTCGTGAAGTACCTCGGCTACACGCGCATCGCGATCTGAGGCAAGCACGGACGCAATGAGGTGGTGGATTGCCGAGGCGATTTTTGGCCCCCACAAGGAGCCAGCAGGGAGCCGTAGTGGAGGCCTACGGCGACCGGATGAGCGACACGGTGGGGGCGGAAAAGCGACCGGCAAGCCTGCCGCCGAATAAGTCAGTGATTGCCTGGGAGGAGGTTCCCATGGCATACATCGGTCTCGACGTCGGCACGACCGGCAGCAAGGCGACCGTCATCGCGCGCGACGGCAGGGCGCTCTCGAGCGCCTACCGCGAGTATAACCTGCGCTTCCCCGCTCCGGGCCACGTCGAGCTTCGGCCGTCGGACGTGTGGGAGGCGGTGAAAACCGTGCTCAGGGAGGTCGCCGCGACGTCCGGCGAGCCGATCGAGGCGCTGGCGGCCGCGTCGTTCGGCGAGGCGGTCGCGCACATCGGCCGCGACGGCAAGCCGGTCTGCGACAGCATCTTCTTCACCGACGTCCGCGGCAGCGGCGAGCTCGACGACTTGCGCGCGGCGGTCGATGCGGACGAACTGATGCGCACGTCCGGCATGCCGATCAACTTCATGTTCACGCTGCCGAAGCTGCTCTGGATGCAGAAGAACCGGCCGGAGCTGCTCGAAAAAACCGAAAAGATACTCCCCTACAGCGGCTACGTCGCCTACATGCTCTCGGGCGAGTGCACGGCGGACGGCTCGCTCGCCTCGCGGACGCTGCTGTTCGACCGGTTCAGGGGCGACTGGAACCCGGAAACGCTCAAGGCGTTCGGCATACCGCGCGCGTGGCTGCCGGACTACGTCCCGGCGGGACACCCGGTCGGGAAGATGCTTCCGTCCGTCGCGCGCGAGCTCGGCATACAGGGGTCCCCGATCATCGTCTCCGGCGTGCACGACCAGATCGCCGCTGCGCTCGGCGCGGGCGCGCTGCGCCCCGGGCAGGCCGCCGACGGCATCGGCAGCGCCGAGTGCATCACGTCGGTGCTGCCGGACGACATGGACTTGAAGGGCATGTTCCGCTACAACATCTGCGCGGAGCCGCACGCGGTGCCGGGGCGCTATCTGGCATTGGTGTTCAACAACACGGCGGGCGCCGCGCTCAAGTGGTATCGCGACCAGTTCGCGGCCGAGCTTCGCGACCGCTGCAGGCTCGAGGGCACGAGCGCGTACGACGAATTGAACAAGTCGATCTCCGAAGCCCCGTCGCCGGTGCTGTTTCTGCCGCACTTGGGCGGCACCGGCACGCCGCACATGGACGCGGAGGCGAAGGGCATGCTCGCGGGGCTGACGCTTTCGACGACGGCCTCCGACGTCTACCGCGCGATCCTCGAGGGCATGTGCTACGAGATGCGGCTGAACCTCGAATTGCTCGAGCGGTTCGGCATGCGCTTCGACGCGCTCACGGCCGGCGGCGGCGGCGCGTCCCCGGAGGCGCTGAGGCTCCGCGCGGACATACTCGGGCTCCCGATCACGCGCACGCGCGAGCCGCAGGCCGGAACCGTCGGCATGGCGATGCTCTGCGCGCTCGCGACCGGGCAGTTTTCGTCGTTCGACGAGGCCGCCGCGGCGCTCGTGCACCCCGGGGAGACGTACGCGCCGGACGGCCGGTTCAAAGCGCAGTACGACGAGCGGTTCGAGCAGTACAAGCGGATGTACTCGGCATCGCGGGCGGTCTACGGGCGATCCTAGCAAAAGAAAACAGCCTGTCCGCGCAGGCTGTTTTCAAAAAAGGACTTTGGAAAACGTTATCCAAGCGGCGCGGTGGTGCCGCGGGCGACGAGCGACGTCTTGAGCCGGACCTGTTCGCGCGGCGCGGAGGGGTTCTCGATGCGCCCCAGCAGCAGCTCGACCGCGCGCCGGCCGAACGCGCGCTTGTCGCAGCCGACGGTCGAGAGCGGCACCGGGAGGCGAATGTCGGACTGTATGTTGTCGAAGCCGATGACGCTCACGTCGCCCGGGACCGACAGCCCGAGGCCGTTCAGCGCGTAGATGACCTGCCAGGCGACGTAGTCCGAGAACGCGCAGACGGCGGTGAAGCGCGCGCCCTCGCCGACGGCGTGCTCGACCGCGTGCACGGCCGCGTCGGTGGCGATGTCCACCTCGCGGATCAGCTTCGGGTCGGGCGAAAGTCGCAGCGCGCGGAACGCGTCGAAGAAGCCCTGCTTCCGCTCGCGGGCGCTCGAGATGTAGTCGGGGCCGGTCAAAAGCAGTATCTCGCGGTGGCCGAGCGAGAGCAGGTGCTCCGCGGCGAGCCTGCCGCCCTCGCGGTCGTCGAAGCAGACGCCGTCGAACGAGTCGTCGTCGAAGTGCCGGCCGATCAGCACGAACGGCACTTCGTTGTGCTTGAGCAGCTGCATGTTCGCGCTCCCCTGCTGCGTCGGGCAGATGAACACGCCGTCGACGTTGCGGGAGAGCGCGGTGACGATCGCGCGCTCCTCCTCGAGGCTGTTCTCGTCGGTGTTGAGCAATATCGCGCTGTAGCCGCTGTCCTTGAGCCCGGCGATCAGCTGCTTCGCGAAGATCGAAAACAGCGGGTTCGAGATGTCGCCCAGGATGATCGCGACGGTCTTCGTCGTGCCGGAGCGCAGCGACCCCGCGAGCGCGTTTCCGATGTAGCCCGTCTCCTTCGCCGCCTTGAGGATGCGCTCGCGCGTGTCGAGCGACAGGCCGGGCTTTCCGTGAAGCGCCTTCGAAACCGTGCCGACGGTGTGACCCGTCAGCCGGGCGAGGTCCCTGAGCTTGAGCTTTCCGTTCGGCTGCGGCATGGTGGTTCTCCTTCGGTATTCTCGGTTCTCATAATACGGCGCTTTGCCCGGTTTGTCAAGGTAAGCACGGATTTCATTCGGTGGTGGATTGCCGAGGCGATTTTTCGTCCCCACACGGAGCCAGAACGGAGCCGTAGCGGCGCTACGGCGACCGGATGAGCGACAACGGCGTGCGATTCAAATGCATTTGAATCGCACGGTCGCGCAGCGACCTGCTTTCCCGAAGGGAAAGCAACCTTGTGGGGGCGGAAAAGCGACCGGCAAGCCTGCCGCCGAATAAATCAGTGATTACCTAGGTTTGTCGGCATGCCAGTACCGTATATGGCCCGCCGACCCGCAATCCGCAGGCGGATTGCCAAACCCCCCGTTTTTCGGCAATCCAACAAAAATCGACGGGAGCGCGATGTGCGCTCCCGCCATTTTTATAGGTTTGTCAGTCGAGTATCTTGAGCTCCACGTCGACGGTCAGCTTCTCGTAGTCCGAGAGGCGGGTGCCGTCCTCGTTGTAGTAGCGGTAGACCGTGAGCTGCACGCTGTCCCCGACCTTGCTCTTGTCGATCTTGTCGACGGGATCGGGCTCCGGATTCAGGTCGGGAAGCGGATTTCCCGCCGCTGGAGTCGGCGTGCCGCGCAGGTGGCCCTTGCCATCCGGTCCGACGATGATCTCGGCGGAGTCGGTGGCCGGTCCCATGCCCTGGCGGGCAGCAGCCTGCTGGGCGACGACGACCTGGTGGATCAGCGGGACGTTGGTGGCAACGTCGAAGATCTCGGCAGGCAGGTCAACAGAAACGGTCTTGAGCGCCATGAGCCTCAGGCCTCCTGGTTCTGCTTGGCGGCCGAGCGCAGCACGACGAGGCCACCCTTGGGGCCGGGAATGGCACCCTTGA
>ENA-UOUL01004191-UOUL01004191.1-bioreactor-metagenome-genome-assembly--contig:-NODE-4191-length-13649-cov-3.526746_pt1 | contig 13649 bp, 7 predicted proteins | sample MGYA00249838_ERZ747220 | MGnify/ENA primary metagenome ERZ747220 (study PRJEB28778, sample SAMN05720191) | bioreactor metagenome | isolation source: Anaerobic biogas reactor | place: USA:Washington...
GACGGCGCGCGTTGGAGTCGAAGGGGCTGATGCGCACCAGGCGGTGCACCCCCATCTCCGAGCGCAGGTAGCCGTAGGCGTTCGGCCCGCTCACGATGAACGAGGCCCCGTCGATGCCCGCGTCGTCGGCGGCCTGGTAGTCGATCAGCTCCGTCTTGAAGCCCCGACGTTCGGCCCAGCGCATGTACATGCGCAGCAGCATGCCGCCCCAGTCCTTGGCCTCCGTGCCGCCCGTCCCCGGATGTACGCTCACAATGGCGTTGGCGTGATCCACGGGGCCAGAGAGCATGCGCCGCAGCTCCGCTTGGCGAATGCGCGCCTCGAGGGCCGGGAGCTGCGCCTCCACGTCCTCGATGGTCGACTCGTCGTTCTCCGCCGCCGCGAGCTCGAGCAGCTCGAGCGCGTCGTCGACGTCGCGGATGAGTCCCTGGGCGTGATCGATTTTGTCCTGGGCGATGGAGCGCTGGCGCATGAGCGCCTGCGCTTTCTCTTGCTGTTCCCAGAAGTTTGGTTCTGTGGAGAGTTGATCGAGCTCTTCGACCTCGCGCTTCAGCCGAGGGAGGTCAAAGAGACCCCCTTAGCGCATCAACGCGCCTTTTGAGGTCCATCAACTTGCTTCGCGTCTCGGAAAGCATCGCGCGGCTCATTTACTCCGGGAGCGACGCGCTGGCCAGGGGCAATCGGTGGCGTGGCGCGGGCGTGAGAGCTCCTCAGGGCTCGCTCCGTGCTGAACCAGCCGCCCGTGAGCACCGCGAGCTGCACCTCCGCCTCCACGCTGTCGAGGAGCAGAGACTCGCCGAACAGCAAAACCAAGTGCTGACCGTCCATGTGGGGGCCCGCTCTCAGGGGTCCAGCATAGGCGTCACACGAGGACCAACGACAATGCGCGTTACCTTCATGGTGTCCTCCTGGTACGGTTGAGGAACGGCCCATCGGGCCACTCAGCGTGTCTCGAGGCTTGCCACCGATCCGGCCCCGCTTTGCCGCCAACGGTCCTCTCCCCAGGGGACGCATTGAGAACGGCACGGAGCAGGATCACGCCTCTTGGATCACGCTCATACTGTATCACAGGAGGGTGGTGCTTCTCAATCGCTCGTGAGCCGGCTAAGGTATGAAAAAAGAGCGATCTTGTGGATCGCTCTTTTGGTTAGAAGATCTAGCTCGTATAGGTTAAAGAACTAAGTCGCGGGCGGTATGAGGGCTACCCAGAACCACGGGCGGCGCCGTGGGGCAGGTTGCCGCGCCGGGGGATCAGGCCCTCGCGCATGGCGTAGAGTGCGGCCTCGTGGCGGTGGCCCATCTGGAGCTTGGCAAGGATGTTGCGCATATGGGTCTTGACCGTGTGGATGCTGATGCTCAACCGATCGGCAATCTCCTGGTCGCTGGCGTGCTCAGCGGCCAAGCTGAGCACCTCCTGCTCGCGCGCGGTGAGGGCGATTGTGTCGCCGCTGGGGCCGTGCGGCACCTGATGGCTCAGGCGGCGGAACTCCTCGAGCATGCGCCCACCTAGCACCGGCGTGATGGCTGCCTCGCCCCGCACGGCGCCCCGCAGCATCGACACGAGGTCCCACGAGCGGATATTCTTCAGGAGGTAGCCCTGCGCGCCATTTTGGATGGCCTGGAAGAGCTTCTCGTCCTCGTCGCGCACGGTGAGCATCACGATGATAATCGAGGGCATGGCGCCCTTGATGTGCTGGGTCGCCTCGACGCCATCGCAGCCCGGCATACCCACGTCCATCAGGATCAGGTCGGGCTCGAGCTCGCGGGCTTTTACGAAGACCTCGAGGCCGTCGTCGGCCTCGCCCACCACTTCGAAGTCAGGCTGGGCATTGAGGATGTTGGCCAATCCCTCGCGGAAGAGCTGGTGGTCGTCTGCAAGCAGGACACGGATCTTCGTCATAACGCTGTGCCTCCATACAATGGCCGCCCGGTGGCGCACGGAGCGCTTCCGGTTGGCATCGGTACTCCCTAACTGTCTACTTTCTCGAGTGCGTGGGCAGCGGGCCAGCGAAGGACGACCAGCGTGCCCGAGCCGGGTGCCGAATGGATGTCGACGCGACCGCCGATACGGGCGGCGCGAGCCCGCATGATGCTGAGTCCAAAGTGGTCGTGGCCATCGAGTGCCGGACGGGCGGGGTCAAAGCCTCGTCCGTCGTCGCGGATCGTAACTGCCCACTCGCCGTCGTCACGGTGCAGTGAGACCAGGATCCGGCGCGCCCCCGAGTGTTTCTGTGCATTGATCAGCGCCTCGCCGATCACGGGCACGACCTGTTCGCTCACGGCAGGCGAAACCCACAGCGGAGCCTCGATATCCGTGTCGAAGCGCACTTCGCCCGATCCCTTGGCAACGGCCGCGTCGACGGTCTCCTGGATCAGGGCCTGGAGCGACCGGGGCAGTTTGACCTGTTCCTGGAGGCTGGAGATGAGTTGGCGTACCTCTTGAGATGCCCGGTCGATGACCTCGCGGATGTCGTCGGCGGTCGCCAACGCCTCGTCCCGGTGACCCGCCTCGACCAGCTCGACCAACCCGTCGACACGGTGGCCGAGGGAGCTCAGCGTCTGTGCCAGGCCGTCGTGCACATCGGCGGCGATGTGCTGCCGTTCCTGTAGCGCCGCCGCGAGCTCGGCCTGCTGGTGCAGCCGTGCCTTCTCGATGATAAGCGCAGAGAGGTCGGCGTAGTTCTTGGCTAGGTCGATCTCGTCCTGGCGCCACCGGCGTGGCCCTTCGCGGGAGAAGACGAGTATGAAGCCCAGGGTGCGCCCGGCGCTCACGAGAGGCAGGCCTAGAAGCGCGCCGATCCGCAGCCGCGTGTGCAACTGCGGGGGAAAGCGCAGGTCGTTGGCCACATCCTCGGCCACCAAGAACTCGCGGGCACCGGCAGGATGTGCCAGCCATGGGAGTTCCTGCAGGCGGAGCAGCATCTCGCCCGGTACCCCGTCGCTGTCGGGGAGCCCATAGGCATAGACTTCGATAGCTTCGGTACCGATCTCGCCGGCGTCCTTGCTGCCGGCAGGCCGCTCGCTCCAGGTGAAGATGGCGGCGGCGTCGCAGGCCAACAGGCGGCAGACCTCGCTCGTGACCTGTCCACAGAGCTGCGGCAGGTTCAGGCTTGTGCTGAGGCTGACGCTCGCTTCGTGGAGCAGCGCCAGCTCCTGCGCCCAGCGCTGGATCTCGCGATAGAGCTGAGCGTTCTCGATGGCGATGCCAATCTGCTGACCGATCGCGGTCAGCAGATCCAGGTTGGGGGTGTCTGCCAAGCCGGGATCACGCTGAGTCGTTGCGTGTGTCGTGAGCATCAGCGCGCCCACGGCACGGTTCTTGGCAAGCAGGGGCAAAGCTAGCATGGTCCGTGTCGCGGCCTCGTGCGGGTCGGGTAGGGCTTCGATGGACGGGTCGGCTAGGTTGTGGACGATGGGCTTGCCGGTGGCGACTGCCTGTTGCACGATGGTCTGGCACACGGGTGTGCGCCACAAGCGGCTGCCGTCACCGGTAGCGCTATGGGCTCGCAGCGCGGCGGGCCAGAGGCCAACTTTGCCGTCTTCGGTGAGGAAGACGCAGCCGGCCTCGACGTCGAGCTCGCGCAGGACGATATCGAGCGAATTGTTCAGCGTGGCCTCCAGATCCAGCGACTGGCTGATTGTCGCTGCGATCGTGTTCTGCATCGCCAGCTCGGCATTGCGATGGTTGATCTCGGCCTCGGCGCGCTTCCGGGCGCTGATGTCCTGGAAGACGACGACGGCGCCCTGCAGCTTGCCCTCCTCGAAGATGGGCGTGCTGATGTACTGCACCGGGAAGCTCGTGCCATCGCGCCGCCAGAAGACCTGGTCGTCGCCGCGGCGGACCAGCCCGGACTTGTACCCGCTGTGGAGCGGGCACTCGGCCTCGGGATAGGCGGTGCCGTCGGCCCGGGTGTGGTGCCACGTTGCGTGGCTTCGCTCGCCGATCAACTCCTCGGGGGCATAGCCCAACATATCGGCGGCGGCGCGGTTGACAAAGGTGTGGCACCCGTCGAGCGCAACGCCGAAGATGCCCTCGCCCGCTGAGTTCAGGATGAGCGCGTGGTTGCGGCTCAGGCGCGCCAGGGCCGCCTGAGCTTCCTGACGGTCGGCGATCTCCTGGCGGAGTTGGACGTTGGCGTTCGTGAGTTCGGCTGTCCGGTCGGCCACGAGGTCCTCGAGGTGCTCGCGATAGGCGTCCAGCTCCTGCTCGGTCGCGCGTTTCTGCAGTGCCTGCTCGCGCAGGTAGACGTAGCCCAGTAGGGGGATGGCGAGGGTGTGAAACGTGTTGCCGATGGGGCAGATATAGTAGGCGAAGCGCTTGTCGGTGGCGAGGTTCACGAGCATGATCGACTCACCGACCACGTAGAACCCCAGGGCCAGGATGACGACGGTGCGCAGCCAGCTCTCCGCGCGCCACAACAGGGCGATCGCCGCCCAGATGAGAATGGACGCCGTAACATGGAAGGGCCAGGCGGCCCAGGTGCTGTGGAACTTGATGTCCGGAGTTTGGCGGATCTGCATCTGCCACCAAGGTGTGGTGATGAGAAGACAGAGCACCGAGGCGACCAGACCGATGAGGAGGTAACGCTCGGCGAGACGTTCGTTCCTGCGAAGGTACAGGATGTACGCACCGGCGACGACGATCATCGCCATCATCGCCAGCGCGTGCTCGACGGGCTCAAGGGCCAGCCCGATCGCGCTTTCAGCCGATGCGCCGGTGATGAGGCGCATCGAAATGTGGAAAAACATGAATGACTCGCGCAAGAAGCCCAGACCGAAGGCCCAGACGAGCCACCGCTCGCGCCCGGCGCTCCCGCTGGGATCTTCGTCCCGGTGTTGGCTCCAGGCCATCAGGAGCAACGCAGCCCACAGAACTGCCGGCAGGCCGAAGCGCATGAGGTTGTTCTCGAGCGGGCCGGGCCCGCCCGCGAATTGCCTCAACAGCGTGATCAGATAGTCCAGCACACTGTCGATCGCCGGGACAGGTGGTTCCTGCATCTTAGCGTCCTGCCTTTGCAGACTGATCCATTGTGGTGGGACCCTGTCAGGGAAGTGCCCGGAGCACCAGGGGTAGATAGGCCTGCGAGGGGTCCGTGTTGCTCGCACTGCCCAGGAAGACAAAGGCGCGGCCAACGGGGTTGCTGTCGCGTTGGTAGTGCGGCGCACCGACGATGATGTCGGCGTAGGCATCATCATTGGCGCCCGACACGAGGCCAACGGCATACCCGAAATCGGTCGTCGACTGGGTGATCTGCACGCGCCAGGCCGGGGGATCCAAAAGCCCAGTAGGCGAGCCGCAAAAGACGAGTGCGTGTTCGGGCGCATCGGTCGAGGAGCCCCCGGTTGGGTTGAGGTACGAAGGTGCGCCGACGAGCAGGTCGCCATAGCCGTCGTTGTCGACATCGCCGCCGCCCGCCAAGGCCACGCCCACCCGGGCCGATGCCGACGACCCGACATGAGACCAGGTATTGGCTTCGGAGAGTCCGGCAGGCCCGCCGTAATAGACGGTGATGCGGCCCTGGTCGGATTCGTCGCCGTCATACCAAGGCGCGGCCACGGCCACGTCGTCGTAGTCGTCGTCGTTGGCTCGCCCGATGCCTGCGACAGCAGATCCGAGTTGGGCGCCGGCCTGACCGCCGAAGGCCACGAAAGCCGCGGTGGTGTCAATGCCCCCAGCGGAGCCCAGATAAACGAAGAGCGCGCCCTCATCAGTGAGAGTGCCGTCGTGGCCGGGCGCGCCTACGACGATATCGTCGAAGCCGTCACTGTTGATGTCGCCCGCGCCGGCCACAGCCGTGCCGAAACGGGCAGCTCCTTGGGTGCCGGTGATGATCTGCGACGTCTCGGTCACCAGGCCCGAGGCCGAACCCAGGAAGACATATGCCGCGCCGCGGCCGCTGTAGCCGGGAGCGCCGGCCACGACGTCGGCGTGGCCGTCACCGTTGACGTCGCCCGCGCCGGCAACCGCAGCGCCAAGACGCCCGTCTCGTCGGTCGCCTGTGACAGCCAGGTCGGGCGTTGCCGATAGGCCTGAGGCACGTCCATAGAAGATGTAAAGCGCCCCGGCGTCGGGCAGCAGATCACCGGGCTTGAGCCGATCGGCACCCACGACAACGTCATCATACCCATCGCCGTTGATGTCGCCTGCCGCGGCCACCGACGTGCCGAACCCTGATGCCTGCAGGCTGGCAAGCCCGGCCGAGAGCGTTGCCACAGGCACCGTGGTCGGCCCCTGTGGCCTGCCGTGGAAGACGTAGACCAGGCCCTGTTTGACGGTGGAGCCCGGCGCGGCTGCCTTGGGTGCGCCGACGAGGATGTCGCCCCAGGTGTCGCCGTTGACGTTCCCGGCGGCGCTAACGGCCGCCCCCAACTCTGAGCCCTGCTGGTCAGTCGAGTAGGTCCAGGTCTGGAGGAGCGCGAGGACAGCGTCTCCGAAGAGGAGGGCGAGCCCGGCGCAGATGGCGGCACAGAGGACGAGAAGGCGGGCACGCGAACGGGCGGTGGTAGGGTGACGGCGACGCGGACAGCAGCTCCGCGCGGCACGATCCCGGACGAGGAAGGCATCAGCGATGTGACGTCGTTGCATAGCGCTCCTGAGAAGCCAAGACGGGAGAGACGCGCCAAGATGGAAAACGAAAGGATACCCGATGGCGCCGACTTGCTGCCTGCGGCTGTCGACCCCCGCAACCGAACAGCCGCCTGCGCGGCCAGCAGTGCCCTCTCTCGACAGGTCCAGCAGAAAGCCCAGCTGTTACTGGTCCTTGCGCAGGGAGATCCATCCACAATTATAGCCGAGGTTATGCTCTTTGGTCAAGCCAGACAATAGTCCCGTGTGCTACAAAACAACGTCGGCGCCGCCGCACACGGGAGTGTGCGGGGCGCCGACGCGCCAAGGTGCGACACCGTTGGGCTGAGAGCGGGGGGGGAGCCTCAGCCTATGGGGAGCGGGGGGCGGTGTCGCGAACCGGATGGCCTGTGTCAAGGACCGTTGCGAGCTCGGTGGGATGAGCTGCCCCACGTGCGGGCGGTGCCATCTCACGGATCACGCGTGCCAAGTCGTCGGCGGTCTCAACCGTATGGTGCTGGCACGACAGCGCGAGCACCCGACTGGAAATCGGATCGATGCCCAACAGCGCAACGTCCGGGTATTTCATCAGATAAGCCAGCATATGCGAAAACTGCAGCGCATGGAGATCGGCGATGATGAGATCTGGCTTGACGGCAGTACGGCCGTCGTAAAGCTCGGTCCCGGGGACGAGCCGGACAACGCTAAGATCGGGCTTGGTGCGGAGACTGGCTTCAACCGAGTCGGTCAAGAGCGACTCTCCTGCCAAAGCCACAATCTGTTGATGACTCATCCCTGCTCTCCCGATTCCGCCGATCATTGCTACGCATCGCACTTGCGTGTCCTGCCTGGTTTGTAGGTTACGACGGTGTCGGTGCAGATAGGATACGGGTACTATACACCATTTTTCGGGTTTTTGCAAGAGCATGCCGCGGATGCCGATCCGGGCAGGGGATACGCGGTCGCGGATATGCCCGCGACTGGGACCTTGCGGTTGTTGGGGCCCGATCTATACTGTTGGCACCGGACCAGCATGCGGAGGCGCAGACAATGGAGTGCCCACAGTGCCATACGACGAATCCTGAGCACGCGATCTACTGCATGCGCTGTGGCCTGCGGTTGGCGATCTTCTGTGCCGGATGCGGCACCAGGCTACCGATCAGCGCTGCATTCTGCGTTGCGTGCGGCCTGGCGGTGGGCCAGCCCCCTCCGCGCATGGCGCGCCAGGCCGCTTCTGGCGCGGTTGCCCCGACGGCGCCGCAGGACGTCGGCGGCTACGGTGGCGTCGTGGGGCCGTCACCCGCCGGGCACGACGTCGTCACTCCGGCCACACCCGCGCCCGGCACGGGCCATGGCGAGCCTCCGGCCCTGTCCTTACAGGGCGGTGGAGGCGGTCAGGCCCAGGCCGCGCCGCCACCGGGGGCCGAAGCCGCACAACGCGCACCTGTGCCACCGTCCGCGGCTATAGTACCCGAGTCCTCCGACCCGATGCTTGAGCGGCTGCGCCGGCTGATGCCCCAGGAGTATGTCGACCGCCTAATGGCCCAGCAGGGGCAGAGCGCCGGGGAGCGCCGACTCGTCACGATTCTGTTCTCGGACGTCAAGGGCTCGACGGCGATGGCCGAGTCGCTCGATCCTGAAGACGTGATGGAGATCATGAACGGCGCTTTTGAGGTGCTGATCCCGCCGATCTACCGTTACGAGGGAACGCTGGCGCGGCTGATGGGCGACGCCATTCTGGCCTTCTTCGGCGCGCCCATCTCGCACGAGAACGACCCGGAGCGGGCGGTGCGGGCGGCGTTGGAGATCGTGGAGGGCGCGCAGGCCTACGCCAGGCAGCTGGCCGAGGCGCGCGGCATCAAGGGCTTCAACGTCCGTGTGGGCATCAACACCGGTCTGGTCGTCGTGGGCGAGGTCGGGTCGGATATGCGGATGGAGTACACCGCGATGGGCGACGCCATCAACCTGGCCGCGCGGATGGAGCAGAACGCGCCGGTGGGCGGCGTATTGATCTCGGATGAGACCTACAAGTATGTCGCGGGCAAGTTCGACATCGATGCGCGCGAACCGATCCCGGTGAAGGGCAAAGCGGAGCCGGTGCGGGTCTACGTCGTGCGCGGGGCGCGATCGCGAACGTTCCGCACCGTCGGGCGGGGTGTGGCGGGGATCACCACGCGGATGGTGGGCCGCCAGGCCGAGTTGGAGACGCTGCGCCACTTGTGGGAGCGCGTCGTCGAACGGGGCAGGGCGGCGGTGGCGACCATTGTCGGCGATGCCGGCGTCGGCAAATCGCGGCTGTTGTACGAGTTCGAGAAGGTGCTGGAGGGCAGCCCCGATGCGGCCGACACATTCCGGGCGCGCGGGGCGGCGGAGCTACAGAGCGCGCCCTATGCTCTGCTGCGCAGCCTGTTCACGTTCCGCTTCCAGATCCAGGACAACGATCCCGCCGACATCGCACGCGACAAGCTAGTGGCAGGCTTGCAGCAGGCGTTGGGCCACGACGAGCACGGCGAGATGCAGGCCCATTTCATCGGGCACCTGTTGGGGTTCGACTTTGCGGACAGCGCACACCTGAGAGGCGTTCTCGATGACGCACAGCAGGTGCGGGATCGGGCGCTGATCTACCTGGGGGCGTTCGCCGAGGCCGCCACCGCCGGTGGTCCGCTGGTCATGCTGCTGGAGGATCTGCACTGGGCGGACGACAGCTCGTTGGCCGCGATCGAGCGGATGATCGCCGCCATCTTGCACCGGCCGGTGTTGGTGCTCGGGCTGGCGCGCCCGACGGTTTTCGAGCGGTGGGGCGGCTGGCAGTTCGATGACACAGCGCATACCCGCATCGACCTGACGCCGCTCTCGGGTGCCGACAGCGCGACCCTGCTCGGCGAGATTCTGGCACGGGTGGACGACGTTCCGGAGACACTGCGCAGGATGGTCGCCGGCACGGCCGAGGGCAACCCGCTCTATATCGAGGAACTGGTCAACGTTCTGATCGAAAGTGGCGTAATCGTGCGCGGTGCCGATCCGGCACAGCCGTGGTCGGTCGATGCAACACGGCTGTCTGAACTGCGCGTGCCGCCGACGCTCCAGGGCATTCTGCAGGCCCGCCTCGACGGGCTGCCGCTGGAGGAGCGAACTGTGCTCCAGCGGGGCGCCGTCGTTGGGCGCACGTTCTGGGATGAAGCCGTGATGCACATTAGCCGTGCTGTGACGAACACGGGGCACGGCGCGCTCGGTGGGGTGGTGGAAGGGGCGCAAGTTGCCGCGGGGCTCGTCGCGCTGACGCGCAGACAGATCGTGTCGCAGGCGCCAGAGGCGACCTTCAGCGGGATGGGCGAGTACGTCTTCGTCCACGCGCTGACGCGCGACGTGGCCTATGAGAGCATGCTGCGCCGTGTGCGGCGGCTCTATCACGGCTGGGTGGCCGAGTGGCTTATCGCCCAGAGCCATGGGCGTGAGGGCGAGCTGAGCGGCCTGATTGCCGAACACCTTGAGGCGGCACGCAACCATCTGGAGGCCATCCGGTATCTGCGCTACGCGGCTGAGCGGGCGGCGGGACGCTACGCCAACGCTCAGGCCGTGGCTTATTACAGCCGGGCGTTGGCGCTCCTGGATGAGGCTCCGTTGGACGAAACCGACCGGCGGGAACTGGCCTATGGGCTAAGGCTGGGCCGGGAGGCCGCCTACCACCTGTTGGGCCAGCGCCAGGCGCAGCTGGACGATCTGGCGGCGCTGGAAGACCTGGCCGACGCTTTCGACGATGTGGAGCTGCGAGCGCAGGTGGCGCTGCGCCGCGCCGCATACTGCGAGACTACCAGCGACTTCCCGGGATCCTTCGCCGCTGCCCAGCAGGCCATCGCCTGGGCACGCGCGGCCGAGGCCCCCCGCCAGCAGGCAGAGGGCATAATCCGGTGCGGCATCGCGCGCTGGCGCCAGGGCGCCCTGGACGAGGCGCGGACCCTGCTCGACGAGGCGCTGGCCCTGGCCGAGCAACACGGCAACCAGGTCGAGGCCGCGCAGGCGCTGCTCAACCTGGGGACGATTGCTTACTTCACGGGCGATCCTGTCACTGCCCAGACACGGTGGAAGGGCTCGCTCGCGACGTACAAGGCACTGGGCAACCAGCGCCGGCAGGCGCGTTGTCTCAGCAACCTGGTCGCGACGGCGCACGGGTTGGGCGATATGCTTGGCGCGCGAGCGTATAGTATGGAGGCGCTGGCGATCTACCGCGCGATCAGCGACCGCCGCGGCGAGTCGGACGCGCTGTGCAACCTGGCAGGCATGGCGCGGGAGCTGGGCGACCTGGACACGGTACGGTCGAGCTATGAAGAGGCACTGGCGCTTTACCGTGCCATTGGCGACCAGGGTGGGCAGGCGCTGGTGCTCAACAACCTGGCGCTGTTGCACAGCGATGGGGGCGATCACGGAACCGCGTGCCACCTTTGCGACGAAGCGCTCGCAATCGAGCACGCCATCGGAGATCGGCTGGGCGAGGGGTATAGCTACAACCACCTGGGGCTGGCGCACGAAGGATTGGGGCAGCTTGGGGATGCCGCCGAGGCCTATGGCACGGCGCTGGCGCTGCGTCGTGAGTTGGGTCAGGAAGGCCTGACGATGGACGATCTCGCCGGGCTGGCGCGTGTTGCGCTGGCGCGCGATGACATCGCCGCTGCGGTGGCGTACGCCGACGAGGTGCTGGTGTGGGTCGATGCCCACGGCCTCGAGGGCGTCGAGGACCCACTGCGAGTGCTGGTAGCAGCGGCTACCGTGTTGCAGGCTCAGGGTGACACGGAGCGTGCCGAAGCTGTGCTGGAGCAGGCCCGGGCCGAAGTTGCGGCGCACGCCGAGCGCATCAGCGATCCCGACGTCCGCAATGCCTACCTTGCGTCGGTGCCTGTGCCTCTGGGTGCCGCTCACGGCGCGCAGCGGCGCACCGGAAACTGACCGGCACCCAGAGGCGCGACGGCTACTCGCTGCCGATGGCGAACTGGGTCAGGTGGCAGATGGCGACGGTAAGTTGGTTGAGGTCAGGGTCACGTATGTAGGTCGAGTGCGGCGTGCAGGTGGTGGCGACGTCGATCCACTCTGTGCCGGTGTAGTAGTAGAGCACCAGCAAATCCTCATCGAGGCCGGCGACGGCCTCGTCGGAGTAGTGGAGGGTGACGGTGACCGGCTCCTGGAAGAACAGGGCGCATGGCACCAGCTCCGACCCAAACGCGGATAGGCCTCCGTCGACCAGCGACGCCAGGCGCGACAGGCTGGTCGTGGTGCTCATCCCAGGGGCCTCGCGGACGACCAGCGGGAGGTAGGCACGCTCGGTGCCGCGGAGACAGAGGGCGTCGAGCTCAAACGCGATGCCGCCATAGTAGATGCCCGGCGGTAGCGGGGCGGTGGGCGTCACCAGTGGCGTGAGCGTCAAGGTCGCGACTTCGACGACCGCGCTCGTTGGGACGGTGACGCTGATCGCGGAGCCCAGCCCATCGGAATAGACGAGCGTGCCGCCGCCCGGACCGATGACCACCGTGGGGAGCGCCTCGTCGGCGCCGAGATCGGGCGCCACGCCCACCGGGCGGAGTGTGCCGTCGATGTCCACCGGCGCCGTTGTGACGACGCCAGCGTCGATCGCGGGCGAGTCGGGCAGCAGGTGATACCCGTCGGCGGCCAGCTGTGGATTCCCAGTGATGGCGTGCTTCACATCAAGCGTGCCCATCACGACTGTCTGTGTGGGCGTGTTGTGCCACAGGATCCCATCGGCGACCAGCCAACCCAACTGCCCAACTCGGAGCCCGACGGTCTCGCTGGCGACGATTGTGTTGGTCAGCGTGATGACGCCGTCGTAGCCGATGGCCACGGCCGAGCAGTCGGGGCCGGCGCAGTTGTCATGTAGTGTGGTGTGGAGATAGGTGGGGCGGGCCCCCCAGTCGCTGAGGATGGCGGATCCGGCGCACGGGTCGCCCTGCAGGGGATCGAAGCACCCGAGGGTGTTCGCGTAGAGCACGGTGTTGATGAAGGTGGACTCGTCGTAGTCCGAGGTCGCGATGCCACCGCCTTGGCCATTGCCTCCGGCGCTGGCGAGATTGTCGTGGATGATATTGTTGACGAACAGGTTGGTGCCGTATGCGCTGTAGACGCCACCGCCGAGGGCGTTCGTGCCCTCGCCGGGCACGGGGCTGCCGTTCGCGGTGTTGCCCCAGATGCGGTTGCCGACCACGGTAGAGGCGCCGCCGTCGAGCGCCAGCCCCCCACCATAGCCGATGGGCATCCCACCCAGGGCCGCGACGTTCTGGGTTATGTCGTTGCCTTCGATCGTGGCTGCGCCGAAATCGACGAAGATCCCACCACCCCAGCCCCAGTACAGGATGCTCGCCACATTGCTGTAGATCACGCAGTTGCGGATGGTGGCGTCAGCAAACGAGATCAGTATGCCTCCGCCGGCGTCCTCCCAATACGACGAAGCGCCGGCGAGGCCGGTGGCGTTGCCTCCCGTGATCATGAGCCCCTCGATCGTGGGTGTGATCGCGGACCCGGTAGACCCGGCGACGGCCGGGGTGCCTTCGGGGAGGCTGAACCCTTCGACCGAGATGACCCGGCCCTGGCCCTCGGCGTCGAGCACCGTAACGTTGGTCTCGGGGTCGGGCGGGTCCACGAAGTCGTCGAGGTAGCCGCCGCGCAGCGTGACGGACTTGGAGATGTAGACCATCTGGGTGATTCCGTTGCGCGCGTGGACGCCGGTGTAGGTGTCCGCGGCGATCAAGATCACGTCGCCGGGGAGCGCGGCGTCGACGGCGTCCTGGATTGTGGTGAAGTCGCACGCCGGGTTGTGTTTGCAGACGGTTAGTTCTGCTGCGGCTTGTGTGGTCTCGGCGGGGAGGCCGAGGACGTAGACGAGTAGCCCGAGTCCGATAAGTGCCAGCGTGAGGCTTAGCAGGATACGATGGTGACCGGTCATGGCGCCTCCTTGTGTGCGGTGCCGACGTGAACTAGGGGCAACTATAGTGCAAGTTTGCTGGAGCGCGAGCGGAGATGGCGGAGCCCTGCCTCCTTGCCGACGCGCAGACGCTGCAACTTTGTGTCTACGGTGTCTCCG
>ENA-UOUL01004194-UOUL01004194.1-bioreactor-metagenome-genome-assembly--contig:-NODE-4194-length-13640-cov-3.635331_pt1 | contig 13640 bp, 5 predicted proteins | sample MGYA00249838_ERZ747220 | MGnify/ENA primary metagenome ERZ747220 (study PRJEB28778, sample SAMN05720191) | bioreactor metagenome | isolation source: Anaerobic biogas reactor | place: USA:Washington...
AAGGCCCGTAGTCGAAGGAGGCGGTCCTTCGATTCCTTCGAAGGAGGCGGTCCAACATGACTCCGCTCCGGCGTCCTTCGACTGCGCGCCCTTCGGGCACTCCGCTCAGGATGCCTCCGCTGGGTTCGCCACTCCGCTCAGGATGCCCCCGCTCTCGGTCACAGTAGGAATTTCTGAGCGCAAGCCCTTGTTTTCTTATACGATGATGACTGCCTTTGGTCGCGGCACAGCGGGACGCGGAGGAGTGCGCGAGCAGAGCGCGTCTTCGCGCCTTCGAGCGACACTCGGCGCGCCCGAGTGCGCGGGCAGATCGCTCAAATGCGGCAAAATTTAAGGTTTCGTTTGGCAGACATCTGCTATGATGTTGGTAGCGGGCCACGCGCTTGGCTGGCACTGCTCTCTCCCGCCTCTTCTCTATATAGAAGTCAACCGGCGCAGCGGCCGGCCCATCCCCGGCCGTGCACAGAAGCTATGATCTGCAAGGAGGCCCCCATGAAGGCACGGATCGGGTTCGTTTTCGTCGCTCTCGGCCTGGTTCTCGTCGTCTTGTTCCTACCCGCGTCTGCGGATAAGCCTGCCGGATCGGACGTCCACGACAATGTCGCGACTGCAGGATCCGCCCCCGGCTCGGCGTCGCTGGAGGGCCTCTCAGAGGTGATGCCCGACCCGCTTTCTTCTTCCTCTGCCCCGGCTGCCTGGTCCAATCTGATGACCCAGGGCTTCGAGGGGAGCTTCCCCACATCGGGCTGGACGCTCTACGGGAACCCCACCTGGGGCCGCACCAGCTACCGGCAGAGCAGCGGCAGCTACAGCGCGTACGGCGTGTTGACGGGCAGCCTGGGCGTCGCGCCGCCAGGACCGTATCCCAACGGCGCCGACGCGCAGATGATCTACGGGCCTTTCAGCCTGAGCGGCATGAACGCCGCAGAGGTGACCTTCCGCCACTGGACCAGGACGGAATGGGACGGCGCCAGCAAGCACGACGATCTGTGCCTGTTCGCTTCCATCGACGGCGAGAGTTTCTCGGGCCGTTGCTGGTACGGCGACTGGACCGGTGAAGCCGGCGCGGTCAACGGCTGGAATTCAGCCACGTTTGACCTGGCGAATGTCTACAACCTGGGGAACCTGCTCGGCCAGCCGCAGGTGTGGATCGGGTTCTGGTTCGGCAGCGATTCGACCAACACCTATGAGGGCGCGTACGTCGATGACATCGTCTTGAGCGCGGACACGCCTGGTGTGACGCCTACGCCTACGACGGGGCCCGGAATTTGTCCCGGCGCCAGCTCGCGCAGCTACATCACCACCGCGGATAACGAGAACAACGCGGGAACGGGGTCGCCGGATTACGATATGTACCCTGCGAACCCCAACTGCCTGTTCCGCAACGATCCCCTTCAGCCGATCGAGTTCCGTCTCCAGGTCAATAGCCCGCCCGCGTTCAGCGATGCCCAGATCGCGCTGAGCGTATACGATGTCGATGAACAGGACGCGGACTGCGCGGAGGTCGACCAGGTCTATCTCAACGGAACGTATGTCGGCAAACTGACGGGCGCGAACGACGTCTGGAGCACCACTGTCCTGAACATCAACCCATCTCTGGTGAGGACGGGCAGCAACCTGGCCCAGGTTCGCATCAACACCACCAACTGCGAGTACGAGGCCAGACCGGAAGGACGGTGGTGCACCGCGGTCGACTGGGGCCAGCTGGTGCTGGGCGGGGGAGGGGGCGCGGCGTCCATCACCACCGCGGCGCCCGACCGCACCTGCTACTGGCCCGGCTCGACGATCAACCTGATGGTCGAGGTGGACACGACCCTCGCGAGCCAGGAGGTGCGGGTCGAGGTCAACGTCCTGGACGCGGCCAGCAACAACCTCGTCGGGTCCACGCAGACCAAAGTCATCAACGGCAGCTCGGTCGACCCGTTTGTCTTCGCGCTGCCGGTCCCCGGCTCTGCGGCTACGGGTGACTACAAGATCCAGATAGTCGTTGCGGATGTCTGCAGCAACACGCAGAACGATTACCGGGAGATCCCGATTCGCATCGACCCGACGTGCGGCACTGTCACGCCGGTGGTGACCGACACTCCGACGCGGACGCCCACCGCAACTCGCACACCGACGGCCACGTCCACCAATACCCCAACCCGCACGCCCACCGTGACTCGCACGCCGACGGTCAGCCCTACTACCCCCTCGCCGGAGCTTACGGCGACCTTGTGTCCGGGTGAGTGCGTTGATGAGACGAAGACCATCTTCATTCCTGCCGCGCCAGCAAAGGCCGATGTGCTGTTCGTCTTCGACACCACCGGCAGCATGGGTTCCGTGCTCAGCTCGGCCAAATCCAATGCACTCACCATCATGGCCAACCTGGCGGGCGTGATCCCGGATATCCAGTTCGGCGTCGTGGACGTGCGCGACTACCCGATCGCACCGTATGGAGACGCGGGCGACTGGCCTTACAAGCTGCGCCAGAGCGTCACGAGCAACCGCTCCGCGGTTGAAGCGGCGATCAATGCCACCGCTGCGGGCGGCGGCAACGACTATCCCGAGGCCTACACCCGCGCGCTTTACGAAGCCTATGCGGATCCCTCCGCGGGCTGGCGGTCCGACGCCCGGCGCTTCGTGATCATGTTTGGGGATGATGTGCCCCACGACAACAATCTGAACGAACGCGTGATCAGCCCGCCTGTCAGCCCGGGCGGCGCCTGGTGCGGCAACACGCCGGCCGGCTGCGTGCGGGATCCGGGCCGAGACGGCGCGCCGGGCACCGCGGACGACCTGGACTTCCAGGTGGTGCTCGACGCGCTTAAGTCTCAGGGGATCACCCTGCTGTACGTGGTCAGCGGCGGTGGCAGCACCAGCCAGGCGAACCTGGTCACGTATTGGAAGCAATGGGCGAGCTGGACCAATGCCGGGGGCGACGCGTTGCCCCTCAGCGATGCTGCGAATCTGCCGTCGGTGATCCAGAGCCTGATCACCAGCGCGAGCCGGCGGATCTCCCGCCTGGAGCTCATCGCGGATCACGCATCCTTCCAGTCGTGGTTCACGTCGGAGCCGCCAGCCTATGTCAACCTGGAGATTCCGCCGGGCGGGCTGACCGTCACGTTCAAGGTCCGGATCTGCGTTCCTGCGGGGACGCCATCGGGCGTGTATCGCTTTGAAATCAAGGCGGTGGGCGACGGCGCAGTCTATGGCAAGCAGCGCGACACCATCACCGTGCCTCCCACCTGCGAGCCGGAGCGCATGACATGGAAGGCTGGCGGCTGGATCGACTATGCCCCGAACGGCGTGCCGGATTTCGACTTCCGCCAGGACAACTGGAGGAATCCGCGCTCGGGCAACTGGTCCTACTGCGGGCCGCTGGCGCTGGCCGACTGCCTGTGGTGGTTTGACTCGAAGCTGGAGCCCAAGCCCGTCGTGCCGCCCGCGATCAACGATAACTACCCCCTGGTCAGGTCGTTCAGCGCGACGGTCTGGGATGATCACGACCCGCGCAACCTGCCGCCGCTGGTGGCGGACCTGGCGTATCGCATGGATACGGATGGCATGCGCACCGGCGGCACATGGGAAGGCACCTATATTACGGATATGCACCAGGCGGTGCTTGCCCTCCTGGCCGAGCGCGGGCTCAGCGCCCACTACGATGTGAAGCTGGTGGCGAAGCCCACCTTCGAATGGGTGGCCGAAGAGGTCGCCCGGTCCGAGAACGTGATCCTGCTGCTCGGATATTGGACGAACGAATCCGGGACCTGGCAGCGGGCCGGCGGTCATTTCGTCACCTCTTCAGGCATCGACCTGGTGGGCCGCCGCATAGCTGTCAGCGATAACCTGAACGATAAGGCGGAATCCGGCGCTCCCGGCCGGGTGTTGGATGGCGTGTTGATCTCGCACCTGCCCCCCCACGACAGCACCGTCCATAACGATGCGGGGAACGTGTCGCACGATATCTACAATGCAGTTGGCGCCAGCGGTCCCCTGGCGCTGTGGGGGCTTCAGGGGTTCGTTTCCACCCTGGCCGAGGTGCAGCAGTTTGCCGGCATGAACTTCGTGCGTGACTTCCCGGCCGAGCTGCGCTTCGACATGACGCCCGAGCGCCTCGGGGTGGACGCGCTCGCGGCAGTGCAGACGGATGTGGAGTATGCGTTGGCCATCTCGCCGGTCTGCACCATCACCGGGATCAAGAAGGCCAGCCCCGAACAGCTGAAGGCCGGCGACGAAGCGACTGTGATCCTGACCGTCACCGGAGGCGACAATTGTCCGGTGAGCGAGCGGCACGCGGATGTGATGTTGGTGGTCGACCGCTCGGGCAGCATGGCCGGCAAACCCTTGCAGGATGCCAAGAACGCAGCCAAGGCCTTCATGGACCGGCTGGACCTGCGCGCCGGAGGCGACCAGGTAGGCCTCGTGTCCTTTGGTGATTCGGCGCGGCTGGACCACCAGCTCACGCAGACCGCGGGTCCGGTGCGCGCGGCAGTCGATGCGCTGGCGTCCGGTGGCAGCACGAACATCACCCAGGGCCTCACGCTCGCGCAGCAGGAGCTGGAGAGCGTCCGGCATTTCGGCGCCAACCAGCCGGTGATCGTGTTGATGACGGATGGGCAGCACAATGTCGGGCCTGGGCCGTCAGCCATCGCCGCGGCCGCGAAGGCAAAGGGCACGCGCATCATCACCATCGGGCTGGGCAGCATCGACGAAGCCGAGCTGCGCGGCCTGGCATCCTCGCCGTCCGACTATCATTATGCCACCACGAGCGATGAGCTCGACCGGATCTATGCGCAGATCGCGGGCACGCTGACAGCCATGCCCGCGATCGATCTGACCCTGACCGACGTGCTGTCGGCCGGCGTGGACCTGGCGCCGGGCTCCTTCTTCGGCGCGGTGAGCCCCTCCAGCGTCTCGGGCAAGACGATCGTCTGGAAGTTCCCGGTGATCGGCCGCGGCGAGACGAAGACTGTGGGCTACCGGGTGCGGGTGCCTGCTGGCACCCCCGCGGGGCTGCTCTGCATGAACGCGTCCACCCGCGCGACCTACACCAACTCCAGCGGGAACTCCTCTCAGCTGGACTACCCGCCCGCGTGCGTGACCGTTACCTCCCAGTTCAAGGATCTCTTCTGCAAGGACCATCCGGGCGACATCGGCGTGATCCCATCGAACCCGCGCGGTGAGTCCTGGTGGGCGAGCCCCGACATCTGGGTGCGCCACCTGGCCGATGGCGTCGAGGAGCACCAGAACCCGCGCGGCAGCGAGACGAACCACGTGTATGTCCGCGTCCGCAATCGCGGCACTGCCACCATGACCTCGATCTCGGTCGACCTGTACTGGGCCGCGGGCGCGGCAGCGATCCCCTGGCCGGGCGGCTGGACGTCCATCGGCACGGGGAGCATCGCCGGCCTGGCGCCCGGTGCGTCCGCGGTCGTGTCGTTGCCGTGGATTCCGCCGCTGTCGGGACACTACTGCTTCCTGGCGCGCGTGCACTCGGCGGACGACGCGGTGAAGTACGAGGGGCTGGTGCCGTTCGATAACAACCTGTGCCAGCGCAACATCCACGTGCTCGACCCGGAGTCCACGAATCACGACAGCTCCGTCATCATCGCCAACCCCAAGGGAGCGCCGGCGCATGCGGATGTCAGCTTCGATTCCGCGGTCTTCCCGCGCGGCGGCACCGCGATGGTCGAATTCAGCGATGCCACCCTCTTCCGGCGATGGCTGGACGCGGGCGGCGATCTCTCGGGCGCGGAGCTGATCCCCGGGACCAATGCCGTGCGCCTCGTTGTGGGGACAGCAGGCAGCCATGGCGTCATCGACGCCACGTTGGGCCGGATTCCGCTGGGCGCCGGGGAGTCGGGAGCCCTGCGGCTGGAGCTCGGCGCAGCGCCGGGCGACGCGGCGTCAGTGGCAGTGGTGCAATCCGTCGATGGCGAAGATGCTGGCGGCGGCATCTACGGGACCGCGACAGGATCGCTGGTATACTTGCCGTACATCAGCAGGCAGTAGTTCATCCCCGCGGCGCAGTCACCGGAGGCGCGCGCTCCCGGTGACTGCGCCGCTCCTCCGCTAGAACAGTTCGTGGACGCGCATGTGCCGGATTCCGCAATTTGCCGTATCCAAACCGGGCAAACAGATGTATACTTAGAGCAGTGCACGCAAATCGTTCTCGCCGCCGGCAGTCCAGATGCCCTGCAGACGGCAACACAGCAGGCAGGCATGCATTGCGCGCAGGACTAGCGACCGGGACGCCCGCCCGGCGCCGTGCATGAGCATGCCGGCATCCAGGCCAGTGGACCGGCGCTGCGCGGGAGTAACGTCTCATCTCGCCCCGGTTTGGGTTTCGGTCCCCTGGCATCATCTCGAACGCCGGTTCTTCGGAGCGCAAGGCAAGTCGTTCGAACGCAGGCTCATCGCACCACTGTTCGCGCCAAGGAGGCAAACATGAACCTCGGGTCATTGTTAAAGCGGCGTGCACTCCATCCGACCGTACTCCTGTCAATCTTCGGCATTTGCATATTTTGTATCATGCTGGCAGCCCCGCTGCCAGTCGCAGCCCAGGAAGAGCGGCCTGGCGCGGTCGATCCGGCTGCGAACTACGCCAAATGGCCGGATGATGAGATCTTCGTGATGACGCCACTTCTGCCGGACGGAGCTGCGTCCTATTCACGGATCTATGAGGCTGCCAGCGACCTTTCATCGCTCGCCCTGAAGGAGGAGGTCCAGCACACCGCTGCGGCCGACCAGCACGACGCGGTCGCCGCGGCCCGGGGGCGCTACCTGACTCCGGAGCGAGACTCGGTCGCCCTGGCGTACCGCAATGCCACGAATCTGGATATCAGGTTCTACGGGCAGGCGGCCGCCTCCTTTTCGCTGAAGAACCTGGCGCCGCGCATCACCGGTTCCACCGATTTTTTCGCCATCGCTTCGGGCGACCTGGATGGCCTCCCCGCTATGGAAGCGGAGAGGGTTGACAATCGCGATGAACTCGTGGTGGCCTGGGCCCAGCCGCAGAGCCCGAGCGGCCTGCTCCCCTTACAGGTTGCGGTCCTCGACTTTTCCGCCGCAACAGCGGAGACGCCAACCCTGGTTTTTTCGACGACGGCTTCCACGACCGGCAGCCCCATCGCAGCTAACATCACCTACGCGAAGCCGTATCCTCCGAACAACGTGGTCACCGTGGCAACGGGCGATTTCGATGGCAACGGTCTCCAGGAGATCGCGGTGGCTTACGTGGTTGCACCGGATTCAATGTATATCGACGTGTTTCGCTACACCGTGACGCGCAATCCGGACACAGGTGCGGTGCTATCGAGATCGCTGGCCGTCGTGGGCAAGAGTTCCGTCAAGCTGGACACCGGCGGTTCCTTTGCTGCGCTCTCGGCTGCAGCGGGCGATTTCGACGGTGATGGCCGGGCCGACCTGGCGATTGCCACCTCCTATTATTACTCGGCGCTGAACCGGCGAGACGTGAGCGTGCGGCTCTTCCGGCTCACGGGCGACGCGTCCCTGACCGTCACCCCCGTTCGAAACATCATCCTCAGGACCGGCGCCATCGACGGCGCGACCGGGCGCGTGGAGCTGGTCGCGGGCCTGTTCAAGTTCGACGCGAACCCGGCCACCGGCTGGACTCTCAACCGCCGGCAGCTGGCGGTCGCCTATCGCACTTACCCGGGGGTCGTGGAGGTCAGGACCATCGAGGTGCAGACCGACCTCGTCGCGACGGTGAACCCGCCCTGGCAACTGCCGGCCCAGGATTCGAATGGGGGGTTCCGGCTTGCCGCGGGCGGCTTCCGTGGCGCGCTCAGGCCGAGCGACCCGACGTGGTCCCTGGCGCTGGCAACCTGGCAGGGCACGAACTGGTCCCTGTCCGCTTTCCAGACCGCGCCGGGTGCTGCGCCGGTCCGCCAGTCCATCGTGGAGGGCACAACCACCGCTGCCGCGACCCAGGGGTCCCAGCTGGCGCTGAGCGCCATGGACAGCGACGGCGACACGGTGGTCCTGGGCGCGCCGGTGCACTTCACGATCGAGAACCTGATCAGCGCTGACTTCATCTTGCAGGAGCCGCCCAAGCATGCCTACTGGGACGGCGAGAAGATCGTCAACATCAGCCGGTTCGACGCCTTCAACATATCGCTGCTCAGCAAGACCGGGGAACAGACCAGCAGCGATACGAGCGATAAAGTCTCGTGGGCAGTTGGCGGCTCCCTGAGTGCATCCGCGAGCGCGACGGCCAAGGCAGGTGCGGACATCGGCATCGCCAAGGCTGAGGCCTCAGTGACCGCCGCGGTGTCGGCTAGCATCGGCTACGATTACCAGAAGGCGCAGGCCGGCTACGAGAAGGACTACAAGACGCGGGAGGTGAGCTTCGGCGGCAAGACCGAACGCGATGACATTATCGTGGCCCGGAAGCAGACCCTCGACATCTGGCGCTACCGCGTGTACGGGCTGCCCACCGAGACGCCCGGCATCTATCCGCACTTCGACATCGTGCTGCCAGGCCCTTACGGCGAAGTCCCGATGAATACGAAGGGTGGCGGCCTCGACTACGACTGGTACCAGCCGGTCCACGAGAACGGCAACATTCTCTCGTATCCCAGGCGCTTCAAGACGACAGGCGGCGACAATCCGAGCATCGTCGCCCCATCCGACATGGGCTCGTTCGCGGTGGACGGCACGGTCATCTCCGCATTCATGTATGCGCCCAGCGAGTGGATTACCGGCGGGAGCAGCGGCGAGATGCAGCTCACCTTCGCGCAGGCGGGCGAGACCGGCGCTTCCTACAGCTCCTCCCACACGCTCAGCGCAAATGCCTCGATCAGCGCGTCGGCCTCGGTGACCGCAGAGGCATTCGGCAGCGGCGTAACTGCGACCGGCGAGATAGGGGCCGAGCTGCACGGGAACAACAGCTGGGGCCAGAACGCGACCAGCAGCTACCTCACCAGCAGAACCACCGGGATCTACATTAACCAGACGCCCGGCGCCAGCATCTATGCCTACGCCTTCTATCCGTTGATCTACACGACGACCGATGGCACCATCAAAGCGATGTTTGCGGTGGATCCCACGAGCAGCTTTTACGGGCAGACTTTCTGGCGCGATACGTACAAGCTGCCGGACCTGGCGCTGAACCTGCCGGCTCGTTTCTATACCGTTGAGGATGGCAACTGGCAGGTGAACACCTATTCCAGCCGCAAACAGATGCGCGGCTTTTTTGTGCGCAAAAGCACGAGCAACCCGGTGACTGGCGAATACGACCACATCCCGGGCGATGTGAGGGATGGCGCAATCGTGCGCCTGGAAGCCCGCGTCTACAACTACAGTGTGGGAGATTACGCGACGACGCCCTACGGCGCCCAGGCGTGTTTCTACAAGATTCGCTTCGACGACGCCAACCGGGTGGAGCTCGACCTGCTGTCGGATCCTGCGACTAAGATCGGCTGCTACACCCTGCCCCAGATTGCCCCACAGGAGATGGTGACCGCCTGGGTCGAGTGGAACACGACGGGGGCCTCGGGCGGCAAGCTGCAGGAGTACCGGATCTACGTGCGACTCGATCCGGACAACCTCGTTGCGGAGACTTACGACACGCCGGCCGATGGGGTGGAGGAGCCTGAGTACTGCCTGGGCGGGACGTGCATCGATCCGGGCCAGAACAACGAGGGCTGGGGCACGGTCAGGATCTCGCGGGTCGGGTATGGTCTGCCGGGTGCGGCGAGACCGGACCATGTCGGCATGCCGGAGGATGGGGTGGCAGCCGTGGACATGCAGGGTCAGATCGTCACCGGCAGCGTTCAGGCGCGTCTCAACCGGCCGCTGCCGGTTCGCGTCACGATCACCTCGGAAACGCGGAATCTCGACTCGACCTACGTGATGCTCTACGATGGCGACCCGGAGCTGGGTGGCGTGCTGATCGCGTCCAAGCGGGTTCCCACCGGCAACATCGACCCTGAGGGCGCCTCGGTCTGGGTTGATTGGGTGCCGGCCAGCCTCGGGCCGCACCGGTTGTATGCCGAGGTGCTGCAAAGCGTCAACGACGCCGCGCCCGGCGGCAACACGGCCACGCTGGACGTGTTGGTCGTCGCGCCATGGCAGTATCTGCCGATCATGATTCAGTGATCGCGAGGGATTGTCAGCCGGCTGCCGGGCGCGAAGGCTGACTCCAGGCAGGGCGACGCGTTCGATCAGGCAGTTGGCTGCGCGTCGCCCTGCCGCTCCGCGCCCGCGCGCCACAGCGCAAAGACGACCGTGAGGACCAGAAGGAGCGCGCAAAGCCGGTAGATGGTGGCGACCGGGGCCGCGGCCGGGGGCATCCGCTGGATCAGCCCGAGGGCCAGCGGCGGGCCGAGCGCACTGCCCAGGTCGCCCAGGGTGTAGACCACGCTGAGCACGCGGCCGCGCTCCCTGGCGCGGATGCGGTCCCCCGCGATGGCCGGGACCAGGGCCTGCACGCCGCCTGCCGCGATCGCAGCCACCAGTCCCCCGATCAGGGCGGCCGGGGGGTTGCGACCGGCCGCCAGCGCGACGCCTGCTGCGCCGGCCAGCATGACCCCGGCCGCCACCAGCCAACGACGGCCGGCCAGGTCCGACAGGTGACCTGCCGCCCTGGCCCCCAGGACGCCGAACAGCGCACGCAGCGCCACGAATGCGCCGGTCAGCGTGGCAATGGGCACCATCCGCGCGCCCAGCGACAGCCCATCGCCCACCAGCCCGGTCAGCCACAGGATGGCGGTGGCCGTGATGACGCCGGCGAAGACGAACCGGGTCACGAACATGGGGACGGCAGTGAAGATGGCGGCCGGCCAGGGAAACGGTCCATCCGGCGGATCGTCTCTCGCGGGATGGAGGGCGCCTGCGCTGCCCCCTGGTGTCCGCGCCGGGTTCAGGTCGGGCAGGACCAGCAGCCAGAGCAGCGCGGCAAGCAGCGTCAGGCCGCCGCCGATCAGGAGCCCCCGGTGAAAGCCGAGGAGGTCGGTCATGACGCCGCCGAACAGCGCCGCGCCGCCCGCGCCGAGGAAGAACCACATCTGGTACAGCCCGCTCAGCCGGCCGCGATTGTGGGCCGATGAGACGTCGAGCACCGCGGCGTTCCCACCCACCCAGATGCCCGACCAGGCCGTGCCCCACAGCAGCCGGGAGAACAGCAGCGGACCGGGGCCGCGGCCAATGGCAAAGATGAGGGTGGAGATCGCGCCCAGGAAGAGGGAGGCTGCCAGCACGCGGCGCCGCGGCAGGCGGTCGTAGAGCATGCCGGCCAGGCCGTTGGTGAGCAGGCGCACGACCCGGTTTGCGCCCAGCAGCACCCCGACCATGGCCAGGCTGACCCCGGCCTGCGCCGCGATCTCCGGCCGCGGCAGCACGGTGTAGAGGGTGCTGTCGCCCAACAGAGAGACCGCGGTGCCCACTCCGAGCAGGAGCACCACTCGGGAAGGGGACGCAGGCTGCGCAGCAGATGGGAGGCCATGGCCCACGCGCACGGGATTCATCCTCGCTGGTTGAATCGCTCGACACTACCACCGGTTGGCCGCGTTGTCCAGCGCGCGATGGGCGGTGGTGGGGCAGCGGCGGTTTCCAACCGGCGACGACGATGCTATGATAGATCCAAGGAGGCGATACGATGACCCGATTGAGAGCCGTTCAGGCAGACATCACCACCCTTGCGGTCGATGCGATCGTCAATGCGGCCAACACCTCGCTGCTCGGCGGGGGCGGCGTCGACGGCGCGATCCACCGCGCGGCGGGGCCGGAGCTGCTGGAGGAGTGCCGGACGCTGGGCGGGTGCAGGACCGGGGAGGCGAAGCTCACGCGCGGCTACCGGTTGCCCGCGCGGTTCGTCATCCACGCGGTGGGGCCGGTGTGGCATGGCGGTGCGCGCGGCGAGCCGGAGCTGCTCGCGTCCTGCTACCGCAACAGCCTGGCCATCGCCGCGGAGCACGGGCTGCGCTCGATTGCATTCCCGAGCATCAGCACCGGGGTGTACGGATACCCCATCGAACTGGCCGCGCGGGTCGCCGTGGATGCCGTCCGCGACGCGCTCGCGGGGCCGTCGACGCTCGAGGCGGTGATCTTCTGCTGTTTCTCGCGGCGCGACCTCGAGCTCTACGAGCCGCTGCTGGCGAAAGACGCCGCATAAGGCCTGCTGCCGCATCAAAAAGCGGGAGGCTGCACGCCTCCCGCTCTCTGTCATATGCTGCCGATCGCAGTCTAATTCAGGGGGCACAGCTCCGCGGCCGTGAGGCTCGGGTTGGCGTAGCCCCAGTCGGCCAGGAAGTCCCAGGTCGACGTGTTGAACTCGGCCAGCTTGGTCGTGTCCCGGCAAGCCTGGATGACGCTGCCGGACGCGCTGTAGGAGGTCAGGAACGCATTGGCCGCCGCGCGTAACCCGACGTGCCGTATGTCTCCTACCAGCGTCGTCGCGTCTCCGGCCTCGCCCGAGGCCACAGCGGCCACGATCAGGCGCAAGCGCGCGAAGTCCTGCAACGTCGCCACCTCATCCTCGATCGTCCAGCATGCCTTGAGATCATCGGCTTCCAGCGCAGCCTCGTACAACTCGATTGCCGGGCCGAAACCGTCCGACGCCCAGGCGTCGAAGGCCGCATTGGCATCCAGGATCTCGTGGTAGAGGCAGGTCGATGGATCGTACTCCCGCGACAGCAGCTGGTACTCGCCGCCCTCCGGCGAGATGTAGGTCTCGGTCCACGCGCGCTGCGGCCCCGCGCCCAGCGATCCGATCACGCCGCCGTGCACGAGGATCTCCTCCCCCTGGCCCTCGGCCGTCACGTCCTTGAAGGTGTAATCGGGCCCTGCCAGGGTCGGCTCATCCGCAATCCAGTCCTCGTACTCGTCGCCGTCCCAGGAGATCACGGCCAGCGTCGCGAAGCAGGTGTGCGCGCCGCAGCTCGTGTCGCTGTAGGCCAGGTCGAACTTCTTGTCCGCGTTGATGTCTGAGGCCTCGAGGAGCGCGATGCGGCCCACGCCCTCCACCTGGTATGCCAGGTCGTATTCTCTCTTGCCCTGGTGGTAGACCAGCAGCTGGCCCTTCTCGGAGAGCGGCCTGGCGGCCGGATCCGCGAGGGTGACCACCACATCTTCGCTCGCCCCGGCGGTGACCGGCGCAATGACGACGCCCTGCTCGCCGGCCGCGACCACGCGGCAGGCCTGCAGCCATTCCTGCAGGGTTCCGGGCGTGCTGTCATCATCGTTCAGGTAGTCCAGCACCGCCTCGGCGTAGTCCTCGAGGTCCTTGGGACAGTCATCCGGGATGGGCGCCGGCGTTTCATCCGTGGTGACAGGCGTGGCCGGTACGACGGCTGTCGGCTCGGCCGCCGTCGGCTCGACGGCCGTCGGCTCGGCCGCCGGGACCCGGGTTGGCGTGGGCAGCGGGCTGATCACCTGGGTGGGGGTTGCCTCCGGCAGCTCGGTGGCGGTGGGCGCGGGCGTTGCCGCCACAGGGGGCGGCGTGGCCGTGGCCGTCTCAGCTTCGGCTTCGACTGCCGCCGCCGTAGTCGTGGCTGCGACCGCCGTTGCTGTTGCGTCGATGGTTGGCGCCGGCGTCGCAGTGGCCTGAGCCGGGATCCACAGGCGCTGGCCGACGTACAGCCATTGCCGCTCGTTCACGGCGCTGGGGTTAGCGGTCCACAGCTCGGCTACGGTCG
>ENA-UOUL01004196-UOUL01004196.1-bioreactor-metagenome-genome-assembly--contig:-NODE-4196-length-13638-cov-3.155520_pt1 | contig 13638 bp, 11 predicted proteins | sample MGYA00249838_ERZ747220 | MGnify/ENA primary metagenome ERZ747220 (study PRJEB28778, sample SAMN05720191) | bioreactor metagenome | isolation source: Anaerobic biogas reactor | place: USA:Washington...
GTCGAGCAGCGCGCCGCACATCCACTCGAGCCTGCCGGGCCACTCGGTTTTGAGGAGCCCGGATTCGAGGTTCCTGAGCGGAAGCCCCGACGCGCGCAGCCCCTCCAGCGCGAGGGAGGCGTTCAGAAGCTGGTGCCTGCCTGCGAGCGGTATCTCGAACTCCCCGAACGGCATGCGGAAGCGGCTCCCGCAGGGCGCGATCTCGAGCGGCTCCGGCGGCTCCGCGATCACGATGTCGTGCAGGGCCCGGAACACGTCCAGTATGTTGTCCGGCTGGCGCACGACGACCGCCGGCACGCCGGGCTTCAAAATGCCGGCCTTCTCGAACGCGATTTCCTCCACAGTGTCCCCGAGGAATTCCATGTGATCCATGCCGATCGCCGAGATCAGCGACACGGCCGGGGTCAGCACGTTCGTCGAGTCGAACCGCCCGCCGAGCCCGCATTCGACGACCGCGACCTCGACGCCCGCCTCGCGGAAATGCCGGAACGCGAGCGCGGTGCCGAGCTCGAACGTCGTCGGGGACACGCCGGCCCGCTCGAGCTTTTCGCACGCGGACGCGAGCCGCTCGCAGCCCTCGACGAGCGCGTCGTCCGGGATGCACGCGCCGTCTACCTGCATGCGCTCGCAATAGCGCTCGAGGTAGGGGGACGTGTAGAGCCCCGTTTTGTACCCGCTCTCCCGGAGGCACGAGGCGCACATCGCCGCCGTCGAGCCCTTGCCGTTCGTGCCCGCGATGTGCACGGAAAGAAAACCCCTTTCGGGGTTTCCGAGTTCGGAAAGCAGCGCGCGCGTGTTCTCGAGGCCGCGCTTGTGGCCGGTGTACCGCCGGCTGTGAATCCAGTCGACGGCCTGCTGAACGGTTGTCATAGCTTCGTGGGCGCGAGCCCGACCTTCTTTCGCACTTTGCGCATCGTGGGCGCCGCGAGCCTGTCCGCGCGCTCGGCGCCCTCGAGCATGACCTTCTCGAGGTAGACCTTGTCCGCGCTGATCTCGTCGTACCGCTTCTGGATCGGCTCGAGCACGGCGACGACGGCGTCGGCGACCGCGTCCTTGAACGCGCCGTAGCCCTTGCCGGAAAAGTCCGCGGCGATTGCGTCCATCGAGGCCCCCGTCAGCGCCGAGAGTATGCTCATCAGGTTCGAGACGCCGGGCTTCAACTCCGGGTCGAAGCGCACGTCCGCCTCGCTATCGGTCACCGCGCGCCGGAGCTTTCTGCGGATGACCTCGGGCTTGTCGAGTATCGCGATGTAGGTCTCCTCGGGGTCGGACTTCGACATCTTGCGCGTCGGCTCCTGCAGGCTCATGACCTTCGCGCCGACCTTCGGGAAATAGCCGTCCGGCACCGCGAACGTGCCGCCGTACAGCGAGTTGAACCGCTCGGCGATGTTGCGCGCGAGCTCGAGGTGCTGCTTCTGGTCGACGCCGATGGGCACGAGGTCCGTCTGGTAGAGCAAAATGTCCGCCGCCATCAGAACCGGATAGGCGAACAGTCCGCAGTTGATGTTATCGGAGTGCTTCTTCGACTTGTCCTTGAACTGCGTCATCCGCGACAGCTCGCCCATATAGGTGTAGCAGTCGAGTATCCACGCGAGCTCGGCGTGCTGGTGCACGTGCGACTGGAAGAACAGGATGTTCTTCTCGGGGTCGAGCCCGCTCGCGAGAAAGATCGCCATCGTGCGCAGGCACGCCCTGCGCAGCTCCGCGGCGTCCTGCCGGACGGTGATCGCGTGCGAGTCGACGATCGAGTACAGGCAGTCGTACTCGTCCTCGAGCAGCTTGAAATTGCGCAGCGCGCCGATATAGTTTCCCAGCGTCAGATTGCCGGTGGGCTGTATGCCGGAGAAGATCCGCTTTTTGGCTTCCATCTTTTCCTCCACGAACGGGTAATTTCCAATCGTGGAATATCATAGCACGCCGTCAATTTTCCGTCAAGGTTGACTTGAAAAAATCGGGGGAATCTGCTAGAATAAAAATAATGCCATGATAGGGGGATTTCGGATTGGCGAACTACAGGATAGCCCTGGACGCGATGGGCGGGGACAACGCGCCGTCGGCCGTCGTCGAGGGCGCGAAGCTGGCCCGGCAGGCGTTTGAGGACGTCAGAATACTGCTCTACGGGCCCGAGGAGGTACTCAAGCCCCTGGTCGCGGGCGAGGAAGGCGTCGAGGTCGTTCACGCGCCGGAGGTCATCGGCATGCACGACGCGCCGATGCTCGCGGTCCGGAAGATGACCGAATCCTCGATGGTCAAGGCGGTCATGGCCGTGCGCGCGGGCGAGGCCGACGCGGTCGTCTCCGCGGGCTCGACGGGCGCGCTGCTGGCCGGTGGCATGCTCCGAATCGGCCGCATCAGCGGCATCGAGCGCCCCGCGCTCGCGCCGGTGATCCCGGGACGGAAGAAGCCGTTTCTCCTGATCGACTGCGGCGCGAACGTCGACTGCCAGCCGAAGTACCTGCAGCAGTTCGGCCTCATGGGCTCTGTGTACATGGAGAGCGTGCTGGGCGTCAAGGACCCCGAGGTCGGGCTCGTGAACATCGGCTCCGAGGCGGAGAAGGGAGACAGGCTCACGAAGGAGGCCTTCGAGCTGATGTCCGCCCAGACGTCGTACCGCTTCGTCGGCAACGCCGAGGCGCGCGACGTGCCCAACGGCGATTTCGATGTCGTCGTCGCCGACGGCTTCGTCGGAAACGTGATTCTGAAGATCACCGAGGGCGTGGCAAAGCTCATCCTGGGCATGCTCAAGGACAGCGTGCGCACGTCCCGCCGCACGAAGGTCGGCGCGCTTCTGATGAAGCCGGCGCTCTATCGGCTCCGGGACAGCATGGACTACACAAGCTACGGCGGCGCGCCGCTCCTCGGGGTCAACGGAGCGGTCGTCAAGGCGCACGGAAGCTCCGACGCGAAGGCGATTTTGAACGCGATCCGCCAGGCGCGCGGCATGCTCGAGGGGAATGTTGTCGGAAAGATACGGGACGGCCTTCGCGGGCTGTCGGAGGAAAATTAAGGAGGGGTTTTCATGGTTTACGAAAAGGTTGTCGAATACATCACGCAGCAGCTTCCGGTCTCCGCGGGCTCCGTCACGCCCGAGTCCAGGCTCGTCGAGGATTTGGGCGCGGACAGCGCGAACATGATGATGCTGATTATGGACCTCGAGGCGGAGTACGACATGACCGTCGAGGACGACGTGCTCGCACAGATCAAGACCGTCGACGACATCGTCAAGTACATTGAAAAGCGGGTTGGATAGTTTGTGGATCGGTTCCAGGAGAAGCTCGGGTACCGCTTTCGCGACCGGACGCTGCTCGAGACGGCGCTGACGCACCCCTCGTTCGGGAGCGACCATCGCGTGGACCACTACCAGCGGCTGGAGTTTCTGGGGGACGCCGTGTTGGAGCTCGCGGTCAGCGAGCACCTGTTCCACGCGCTGCCGGCGGTCCCGGAGGGGACGTTGACCAGGATGCGCGCGCACATCGTCCGGGAGGAGGCGCTCTCGGAGGCGGCGAGGCGGCTGGAAATCGGGCGACTCGTTCGGCTCTCGGTGGGCGAGGAGCGATCCGGCGGGCGGGACAAGCCCTCGATTCTCTCGGACGTGCTCGAGGCCGTGTTCGCGGCGGTCTATCTCGACGGCGGCCAGGAGGAGGCAAGGCGCGCCGTGCTCCAGGCGCTGAACGGCTTCCTGAACCCCGTCGCGCTCACCGACTGCCTGGACGAAAAATCGAGGCTTCAGGAGGCCATGCAGAAGCGGGGCTCCATGCCTTGCTATGTATTCGTGTCCTCGGAGGGGCCCGCGCACGCCCCGACGTTTCGCTATCAGGTGTTCGAGGGGGACGCGCTGCTCGGCGAGGGCGAGGGCTTCAGCAAGCAGCTCGCGCAGCAGGCGGCGGCGAAAAACGCATTGCGGAAATTGGGAGAACACCATTGCGGCTGAAAAAATTGACCATCCACGGGTTCAAGTCGTTTGCGGACCACGTGGAGGTGACATTTGAAAACGGCATCACCGGCGTCGTCGGGCCGAACGGCTGCGGCAAGTCGAACATCGCCGACGCGGTGCGCTGGGTGCTGGGCGAGCAGAGCGCAAAGTCGCTTCGCGGCTCGAAGATGGAGGACGTGATCTTCAACGGCACCGAAAAGCGCCGCCGGCTCGCGTTTTGCGAGGTCGCGCTCGTGTTCGACAACGAGGACAAGGCCCTGCCGGTCGACTTTTCGGAGGTCGCGGTGTCGCGCCGCGTGTATCGCAGCGGCGAGGGCGAGTATCAGCTCAACGGCACCGCCTGCCGGCTCCGCGACATCGTCGACCTGTTCCGCGACACCGGCATCGGCCGCGAGGGCTACTCGCTGATCGGCCAGGGCCGCATCGACGAGATACTCTCCGCGCGCTCCGAGGACCGCCGAAAGGTGTTCGAGGAGGCCGCGGGCATCGTCAAGTACAAGGCGCGAAAGCTCGACGCCGAGCGCCGCATGGAGAACACGCGGAAGAACCTGACGCGCGTCGAGGACATACTCGCCGAGCTCGAGGGCCGCGTCGAGCCGCTCAAGGAGCAAAGCGAGGCCGCGCGCGAGTACCTGTCGCTCCGGGACGAGTTGAAGTCGCTCGACCTGAACGTCTACCTCGCGCGCACCGAGCGGTATCAGGCGCGATTGAAGGAGCTCCGGGAGTCGCTCGAGTCGCTCGGGGAGGCCGTAACTTCCTTCGAGGCGGAGCTTGCGCAGACCGCCGCCCGGCGCGAGGAGGGGCAGGTCAGGCTCGAGGAGCTTGAACGCGAGGCCGCCGGGCAGCGCGAGGGCGTGCAGCACTGGATTCGCGAGGTCGAGGCGCGCGAGGGCGCCGCGCAGGTCATGCGCGAGCGCATACTGTCCGCCGAGCGCGAGCGCGACCGCCTGCGCAAGGAGCGCGAGGCGGCGAAGGAGGGCGGCGGCGGCGTCAACCGGCACGTCGAGGAGCTGCAAAGGAAAATCGACGCGGAGACGGCCGCGCTCGCGGAGCTCGATGCCGCCCATGAGGGGCGCGAGGCGGAACTCGGCCGGTTCGAGGCGGAGCTCACGGCGCTCGAGGCGGACGCGGAGCGCGAGAAGCAGCAGATCATACAGTCGATGAACAAGCTCGGCGACGTGCGCAACCAGCAGGCGCGATTGGGGGCCATGCGCGCCGCGCTCGAGGCGCAGCTGGCGTCCATGGAGGCGGACGAGGCGCGCGCGGACGCGGGCTCGCAGTCGCTTGCGGAAGTCGTCGAGGCGGCCAAGTCGCTGCTCGACGAGGAGAGCGCGCGAAAGCGGCGGCTCGAGGCGGAGGTCTCGCAGTCGGTCGAGGAGGTGCGCGTCTCGAGCGAGTTGAGCTCGGCGCTCTCCGAAAAGGTCAGCGCGCGGATGGCCGACCGGCAGCGCGCGGACTCGCGGCTCAAGCTCTTGATCGAGATGCAGAACGACTACGAGGGCTACCAGCACAGCGTCAAGCAGGTGCTGCTGCACGCCCGCAAGAGCGGCGCGTCCGGCGTGCACGGCGTCGTCGCGGAATTGATCGAGGTGCCTGAAAGGCTCGAGCGCGCGATCGACATGGTGCTGGGCGGCGCGCTGCAAAACATCGTCGTCGAGCGCGACGAGGACGCGAAGCGCATGATCGAGTATCTGCGCAACAACCGCTTCGGCCGCGCGACGTTTCTGCCGGTGCAGTCGGTGCGCCCGCGCGTGCTCGACGCGCGCGAGCGGGATGTGCTGTCGATGCCGGGGTGCCTGGGCGTCGCGTCGGAGCTCATCAAGTTCGACCCGAAGTACAGGGGCGCGATCGACAGCCTGCTCGCGCGCACGGTCATCGCCGAGGACCTCGACGCGGGCATACGCATACAGCGCGCGGGGCGGTACGCGTTCCGGCTCGTGACGCTCGAGGGCGACGTCATGCACTCCGGCGGCTCGATGACCGGCGGAAGCGTGCAGTCGCGCGTGACGAATCTGCTGTCCCGCGGCCGCGAGATCGACGAACTGCAGCGCACGCTCGTCAGGCTCGACGACGAGCTGATCGCCTCGCGCAACGAGCTCGTCCGGCAGGAGGCGGAGCGTACCCGGCTCAAGCAGGAGCGCGCCGAGCTCTACGACGAATTGCACCGGCAGGAGGTTGCCTGCGCGCGCGCCGAGGCGCAGTTGAAGGCCGCGCTCGACGAGCAGGAGGCGCACAGGAAGTCCGTCGAGCGCGTCAAGGGCGAGCGCGAGCGGCTCACCGCGCAGCTCGAGGACGTCGCGAAATCGCTCGATGCCTTGAGCGGCAACCGGCAGTCGGCCGAGGAGAACACCGCCGAGCGGCAGGAGCGCGTGCGCCAGATGATGGAGGACATCTATCAAAAGCGCGAGATCGGCGAGAAGCTGCGCCGCGAGGTGTCCGACGAGCGCGTGCAGCTCGCGACGCGAAGGCGCGGGCTCGAGGCGACGGCCGCCGACCACGCGCGGCTGATTCGGCAGGCGGCGGACCTGGAGAAGCTGATCCTGAATTCCGGCGCCGAGCTCGAGGCGTGCGAGAAGCGGCTTTTCGAGAGCGCGAAGGTCCTCGAACAGGACGCGCTCGCGCTTTCGGAGGGCAAGGCCGAGCTCGACCGCGTCCGCGGCCTGTTCAACGAAACCGACAAAAAGCGGACCGACGCGCAGCGCGAGAACCAGAAGCTCTCGGATGCGATCGACCGGCTGCGCGCCGAGATCGACGAGCACGGCGAGAAGCGCCACCGGAGCGAATTGCAGCTGCAGCGCGTCGAGACGGAGTTCAAGCAGATCGAGGACCGAATCTGGGAGGATTACGAGCTTACATACGCCGGCGCGGAGCCGTTCCGGCAGCCGGACTTCAAGCTGACCGAGTCGGAAAAGCGCATCGCGCAAATTCGCGCGCGCATCCGCGAGATGGGCGTCGTGAACGTCTCCGCGCTCGACGAGTACCGGCAGACGGTTACTAGGCTGCAGGAACTGACCGCGCAGCGCGACGACCTTAGGAAGGCCGAGAAGGACCTGAAGGACATCATCGAGGAGCTCGAGCGCAAGATGGAGAGCCAGTTCAGGCGCGAGTTCGCGGTGCTGAACCAGAACTTCCAGCGGACCTTCGTCCGGCTCTTCGGCGGCGGCCGCGCGGAATTGACGCTCTCCGACCCGAACGACGCGCTGAACTGCGACATAGACGTCGTCGCGCAGCCGCCGGGGAAGAAGCTGCAGATGCTGACGCTGCTCTCGGGCGGCGAGCGCGCGCTGACGGCGATCGCGATACTGTTCGCGATGCTCGATCTGAAGCCGACGCCGTTCTGCATACTCGACGAGATCGAGGCGGCGCTCGACGACGCGAACATCGACAACTTCGCGGACTACCTGCGCGACTACTCGCGGGATACGCAGTTCGTGGTCATCACGCACCGCAAGGGCACGATGGAGCGATGCAACGCGCTCTACGGCGTCGTGATGGAGGAAAAGGGCGTTTCAAAGCTGGTCTCGGTCGCGATGCACGAGGCGAGCTGAAAAACGGAGTTAGGAGAGATTTATGGGACTGTTTGACCGGATCAAATCGGGGCTCAAGAAGACCAGGGACGCGTTCGCCGGGCGGATGGACGAGCTGATCGTCAACTACAAGGCGCTCGACGACGAGTTCTTCGAGGACCTGAGCGACATCCTGATCATGGCGGACATCGGCGTCAAGACGACCGAGCTCGCGGTCGGGAGGCTCCGCGACAGGTGCAGGGCGGAGAAGATCGGCGACCCCGCAGTTGCGCGCGAGGCGCTCAAGGAGATACTCATCGACATCATGCGCACGGAGCCGATGCAGCTTTCGAGCCCGATGGTGCTGCTCGTGATCGGCGTCAACGGCGTCGGAAAGACGACGACCATCGGAAAGCTCGCGACGCGGTTCAAAACCGTCGGCCGGCGCGTGATCATCTGCGCGGCGGACACGTTCCGCGCGGCGGCGGCGGAGCAGCTGACCGTGTGGGCGAGCCGGGCGGACGTGCCGATCATCAAGCAGAAGGAGGGCGCCGACCCCGCGGCGGTCGTGTTCGACGGCATACAGGCCGCGAAGGGACGCCACGCCGACGTGCTGATCGTCGACACGGCGGGCAGGCTTCACAACAAGGCGCACCTGATGGAGGAACTCCGCAAGATCGGCCGCGTCGCCGAGCGCGAGTACCCGGAGGCGGCGCTCAAGGCGCTGCTCGTCATCGACGCGACGACCGGGCAGAACGGATTGCAGCAGGCGCAGATGTTCAAGGAGGTCGCCAACATCGAGGGCATCGTCTTGACGAAGCTCGACGGCACCGCGAAGGGCGGCATCGCCGTCGCGATACGGAACGAGCTGGGGCTCCCGGTGTACTACATCGGCTTCGGCGAGAAGCTCGACGACCTGCAGCCGTTTGACGCGAGCGAGTTTGTGGAGGCGATTTTCGGATGAAGGCGATTGTAAACGGCAAGATCGTGCTGCCCGACCGCATTGCGGAGGGCAAGGAGCTCGTCTTTGGTGAAAGGATCGAGGGCGTCTTCGACGAAGTCCCCGCGGGAGCGGAGGTCGTCGACGCGCGGGGAATGTACGTGCTGCCGGGGCTCTTCGACATGCACATCCACGGCTACCTCGGCGAGGACGCGTCCGACGGGAGCTACGAGGGGCTCGTGGTCATGGCCGGGGGCGTCGCGAAGAACGGCGTGACGGCGTTTTTGCCGACGACGATGACGGTCTCGAAGGCCGAGCTCCGAACGGCGTTCGCGGCGATCCGGAAGCTGATGGCGGACGGCGAGGCGCCCGATTGGGCCGGCGCGCGCGCGGTCGGCATCAACGCCGAGGGGCCGTTCATCAACCCCGCGAAGAAGGGCGCGCAGGCGGGCGAGCACATCGTGCCCGGCGACGCCGCGTTCTTGCTCGAGTACCCGGAGGTTAAGCAGACGACCATCGCGCCGGAGATGCACGAAAACCTCGCCTGCGTAAAGGAGCTCGCCGAAAACGGCGTCGTCGTGTCGATCGGGCATACGGGCGCTACCTATGCGCAGGCGCGGGAGGCGATCGAGGCGGGAGCGCGCAACGCGACGCATCTGTTCAACGCGATGCCGCCGCTCAACCACCGCGACCCCGGCGCGGTCGGCGCGGCGCTCGAGGACGATCGCGTCTACTGCGAACTGATCGCGGACGCGTTCCATATCCATCCCGGCCTTTTCTCGATCCTGCGGAAGCTCAAGGGCGACCGGCTCGTGCTCGTCACCGACTGCACGCGCGCGGGCGGGCTCGCGGACGGCGAATACTCGCTCGGCGGCCAGCCGATCTTCGTCAAGGGCATCGAGTGCAGGCTTTCGGACGGCACGATCGCCGGAAGCGTATTGAGGCTGAACCACGCGATCCGGAACATGGTGCGCATGGGCGGGGCGGAGGTCTGGGAGGCCGTCAACATGGCGAGCCGGAACCCCGCGAAATTGCACGGACGGGCGGACATCGGCTCGCTCGAGCCCGGCAAGCGCGCGGACATCGCGATCGCGGATGAGGACTTCGAGATACATGCGACGATCCTCGGCGGTCAGACGATCTACGAGAGGGGGAACGCATGATGGATCTGAAGGTTCGGCCGACGCTCGATCAGGGGTTTCAGCCGCTCGCCGTGGCGCTGCGCGATTTCGCGGCGGACGTGAAGAAAGTCGGCGGGCGGCGCGTCTCGATCTCGGTCGAGCGCGACGCGGAGAAAATCGAGACCTTTTCGCTCGACGTGTTCCCGGACGGCGTCGACGACTCGCGCAATTTCCGGATATCCGAGCGCGTCGTCAAGACGCTTCTGTGGGTCTACGGCGGCGCGAAGATCGTCGTGACCGGCTCCAAGGCGATTTACGAACACATCCGCTCTGCGTACCGCGAGGGCGGCGCGCGCGCGTTCGATGCGGATTTCATGGCGACGGTGTTCGACCGACCGTTCGAGGTTGCCTTCGCGGATGCAGCGCCCGAATCGCGCTGGAGCGCGCGGCCGGTCGGCAGGCACCTCGACGGCTGTCGGATCGGCTTCGACGCCGGCGGCAGCGACCGCAAGGTTTCGGCCGTCGTCGACGGCGAGGCTCGGTTCTCCGAGGAGGTCGTCTGGCACCCGAAATTGAGCGAGGACCCGGCCTACCAGCGCGCGGGCATTTTGGAATCCCTGCGCACGGCCGCGTCGAAGATGCCGCGCGTCGACGCGATCGGCGTCAGCACCGCGGGCGTCACGATCGACAACCGGATGATGATCTCGTCGCTGTTTCTGAAGGTGCCGAAGGAATTGCACGCGGAGCACGTGCGCAACGTCTACATAGACTGCGCGCGCGAGATCGGCGCGGACATCCCGGTCGAGGTCGCAAACGACGGCGACGTGACGGCGCTCGCGGGCGCGATGGAGCTGAACGACGGCTGCGTGCTCGGCATCGCGATGGGCACGAGCGAGGCCGGGGGCTACGTGGACAATGCCGGGAACATCACCGGCTGGCTCAACGAGCTGGCGTTCGTGCCGATCGACCTGAACCCGGACGCGATGGAGGACGAGTGGTCGCTCGACCGCGGCTGCGGCGTCAAGTACTTCTCGCAGGACGGCGTCATCAAGCTCGCGCCCGAGGCGGGCATCGAGCTCGACCCGGCATTGTCCCCGGCGGAGAAGCTGAAAGTCGTGCAGAAATTGATGGCCGGGAACGACCCGCGCGCGCGGGCGATCTACGAGACGCTCGGCGTAAACTTCGGCTACGCGATCGCGTATTACGCGCTGTTCTACGATATCCGCCACGTGCTCGTCATGGGTCGCGTGACGTCCGGCGACGGCGGCGTGCTGCTGCTAAACAAAGCGCGCGAGGTGTTGAGGCTCGATTTCCCGGAGCTCGCGGAGAAGATCGAACTCGCGATCCCGGACGAGCACAGCCGCAGGGTCGGCCAGTCCGTCGCGGCGGCCAGCCTGGCCGCTTCCAAGAATGGATGACATCGACGCGGGCATCCGGAAGGGCGACCGCTGGTTCCGGTACCGCGCGGCGGCGATCCTCCTCGAGGAGGGCCACGTGCTGATGGCGCGCAACGAGCGCGACCCTTTCTACTACTCGGTCGGCGGCGCTGTGCGGATCGGCGAGGCCGCCGAGGACGCCGTGCGCCGCGAGGTGCTGGAGGAAGTGGGGGAGGACTACGAGGTCGACCGCCTCGCGTTCGTCCACGAGAACTTCTTCATCGGCGAATTCCCGAGCAACCGCGGGCTTCAATGCCACGAACTCGCGCTGTACTTCCTGATGAAGCCACGCGGCACGCGGGCGATCCGCGGCGCGGAGAGCTACGCAATCGACGGCGCGCGCGAGGGGGTCCTCTGGCTCCCGGTCGATCGCCTCGACGAATACTTCATCCATCCCAGGTTTTTCACGCAGAAGCTCAAGGACATCCCGGAGACGCCCGAACACATCGTGACACACCAATAAAAAAACGCCGCGCCCGAAAGGACGCGGCGTTTGAGTTGATTCGTCATCTCCCGCTCTTGTCGTACGGCACGCCCTCCGCCTTCGGCGCGCGCGACTTCTTCGAGGTCAGAACCAGCACGATCATCGTCACGATGTAGGGGAGCATCAGGTAGATGTACTCGCTCGATTTGACGTTCTTGAAGTCCGGCAAAAACGGTATGCTGCCCGAGTACGAGCCGAGTATCTTGAAAAACGCGAAGAACAGCGAGGCGCCCAGGATGTTCAGCGGCTTCCAGTTGCCGAAGATCATGACGGCGAGCGCGAGGAAGCCGTAGCCGGCGACCTGGCTCTGGAAGCCCGAGCCGGCCGCGACCGTGAACGCGAGCCCGCCGATGCCGCCGAGGATTCCCGAGAAGCATACGCCGATATAGCGCATCCTGTAGACGTTGACGCCGACCGAGTCCGCCGCCTGCGGGTGCTCGCCGCACGCGCGGAGCCTCAGCCCAAGCTTCGTCTTGTAGAGGATCACGATCGCCGAGACGAGCAGCAGCGCCGCGAGAGGGGTGGTCAGGTACAGGCTCTTGAAGATGAACCTGGTGAAGAAATTGTCCTGCGTCAGGGCGCTCGTGATGCGCACCCACTTGGGGATCGCGATCGTCGTCTGCCCCTGCCCCTGAATCGCCCAGGTCAGCACGATCGCGAACGCCGGCGCGAGCATGTTGAGCGCCGTGCCGCCGATCGTCTGGTTCGCCTTCAGGTGCACGGACGCGAACGCGAGCAGCATCGAAAACAGCGCGCCCGCGGCCCCCGCGATCAAGATCGCGAAGAATACGGCGAGCTGCGCGTGCTGCGCGCCCCAGCCGCTCAAATCCATCGCGCGCAGGAACAGGCAGCTCAGGAGCGCGCCCACGATCATGATGCCCTCGAGCGCGATGTTGATGATGCCGCTGCGCTCGGAGAACATGCCGCCCAGCGCCACCAGCAGAAGCGGCACCGCGAACAATACGGTGGAGCTCAGGATATCGGCCAGTATCAGCATCGGTCGTCCTCCTCCCGCGCGGCCGGCGCGCAGTTCTTGCGCCTGTTCATCAGCACCTTCGCGATCACGCCCTGCACGAGCAAGGCGAACGCGCTCAGGTAGATGATCGCCGCGATGATGATGTCGATGATCTCCTTCGCGAACTCCGGCTGCAGCATGTCGCCGCCGACCTGGATGTAGGAGACGAACAGCGCGCTGAAGATCGTCGCGACGGGATTCGACGAGGCGAGCAGCGCGACCGGTATGCCGTTGAAGCCCATCGTCAGGAGCGACTTCACGATCGTGAACTGCGCCGTACCGCTCAAATAGTAGATCGCGCCGCCGATGCCCGAGAGCGCGCCGGCGATCGTCATCGAGAGGATGATGTTGCGCTTGTCGTTGATGCCGGCGTAGAGGCTCGCGCTCCGGTTGTAGCCGCAGGCCTTGAGCTCGTAGCCGAACGTCGTCTTAGACAGTATGATCCAGATCACGACCGCGGAGAGAATCGCTATGAAGAAGCCGATGTTCATGTAGTTTCCGAACGACTCGTCGAGGCCCAGCTTCGGAAGGATCGCGGCGGGGTTCGCGTCGGTGAGCTTCGCGGTGCGCTCCTTCGTGACCGCGCCCCAGTAGCTCGCGATCATCATCGGCATGTTGTTGAGCGACAGGTTCACCGCGAACAGCCCGATCCAGTTGAACATGATCGCCGTGATGACCTCGTTGACGTTGAAGTGCGCCTTGAAGATCCCCGGAATCGCGCCCCAGATCGCGCCGCCGAGCATGCCCGCGAGCATCGCGACGTACCACGGAAGCTGAAACTGTATGCCCGCGACCAGCGCGAAGAACGAGCCCATCGTATACTGGCCGGACGCGCCGATGTTGAACAGCCCCGTCTTGAACGCGAAGCCCACCGAGAGGCCGGTCATCAGAAGCGGCGCGGCGGTGTAGAGCACCTTGCCGAGCTTCGAGATGTCGCGAAGCCCGGTGAACAGCATGTTCGAGAGGCCGGTGAGCGCGTGCGAGGGGTTGAAGACCAGAAGCAGCGCGAACCCGAGCAGCAGCCCGGCCAGTATCGAGAGCAGCGAGCCGAGCAGGCTTATCGTGCCGCGCCTGCGAAAGAAGTTCCGATAGGAGTTCTCCATGCGTGTGCACCTCCCGCCTGTATGTCCGTGTGCTGCGCGCCGCTGCGCCTCGCGCCCGCCATGTAGAGCCCGAGCTCCTGCACCGTGGTCTTCTTCGGG
>ENA-UOUL01004197-UOUL01004197.1-bioreactor-metagenome-genome-assembly--contig:-NODE-4197-length-13635-cov-3.496533_pt1 | contig 13635 bp, 14 predicted proteins | sample MGYA00249838_ERZ747220 | MGnify/ENA primary metagenome ERZ747220 (study PRJEB28778, sample SAMN05720191) | bioreactor metagenome | isolation source: Anaerobic biogas reactor | place: USA:Washington...
CGAGAGGACCGGGATGGACAGACCGCTGGTGTACCAGTTGTCTCGCCAGAGGCACAGCTGGGTAGCTATGTCTGGAAGTGATAAGCGCTGAAAGCATCTAAGCGCGAAGCCAACCTCAAGATGAGTTCTCCCATTCCGTAAGGAAGTAAGGTCCCACTAAGACTAAGTGGTAGATAGGCCGGAGGTGTAAGTGTAGCGATGCATTAAGCTGACCGGTACTAATAGACCGAGGTCTTGACCTTAAAGAGAACAGTGATCTGCTAAAATAATACCTGTGCAGTTTTGAAAGAATTAAGAATTAAGAATTGTTAGCTTTTGTACCATAATTATTAATTCTTAATTATAAATTGTTAATTGAATTAAATTTCCTGGTGACAATGGCGGAGGGGAAACACCCGTTCCCATACCGAACACGGCAGTTAAGCCCTCCTGCGCCGATGGTACTGCGGTTTATCCGTGGAAGAGTAGGACGTTGCCAGGAATTATTATTTTCTGGTCTTGTTGTTATTACCAGCTCGGCGTAGGACGCCCTCATTGCCCTAACGGGCTCGAGGACACGGATGTTCGTCCTGGCGGACTCACAATTAAGGTAGTTGCCAGGATTTATTATTTTTTCTGGGCAAAGTGTTAACACTTTTTATAGCCAGTGCATAAGCTATAGGCAAGCGGAGATACTTTTTTATAAAAGGAGAGTATTTTATGAAAACGGAAACCCGTGGTAATGAAAAACCTATTACCGGGGTATTATTACCGCGTTGTCATATCTGTGGTGAAGTACCTGAAAAAGGTATAAGGGGCGGAATAAGGATAAGAAAGACCTTCATCTGTGATAAATGTGAGTTGCACATTGTTTCCCTGCAAGCGGGATGTAGTGAATACCAGGTGGTATTAGAAGAGCTAAAAAAAATATGGTAGCCTGTAATCTATACTAATAAGCACAAGAAGTGCTTATTTTTATTTTTGAGGACTTATCATATTTAATATACAATTGATACAATAACGCCCTGGTTAGAAAATAGTTAAGTTTTGAGAATTTCAGGGGGACAGAGGAACCGCGTGTGCCCTTCTGGGTATCCCCTGTTTCCTAAAAGGAGACATTTATTTGCCAGAAGCAACGCCTATTTATACAGCACTGCAGCAATATGCGGGTAAAGGTTTTCTCCGCTTACATATGCCCGGTCATGTTGGCAAAGGTATTAACCAGGAGGAACTAGGCCGGCTAACTGCTTTGGATTTGACTGAAATACCAGGGTTGGATGATTTACACCTCCCGACCGGGGTTATCAAGGAGTCGCAGGAGTTACTGGCAGGAGCTTTTGGAGCTGCTAAGAGTTATTTCCTGGTAAATGGGGCCACCTCTGGAATACATACTCTTTTTTTGGCCCTTAATCAGGATGGCAATAAGGTTTTACTTCCCCGTAATGCCCACCGTTCTTTTTATGGGGGCCTGGTTTTGTCAGGAGCGGTTCCGGTTTACATCCCGGTTCAGGTAGAATCAGAATTGGGTATAGCCCTGGCCGTTACCGCCGAGGATGTAAACCGTCTCTTAATATCAAACGCGGATGTAAACAATATTTTTATCAGCAGTCCCAGCTACTATGGGACAGGCTGTGATATTGCAGGCATTGCCGCTATCACCTCCCGCCATAATAAATTGCTGCTGGTAGATGAAGCTCATGGTGCCCATTTTGCTTTTAACCCGTTCTACCCCCGACCAGCACTGGAAAGTGGTGCTGATGCAGCAGTTAATGGTTTGCACAAAACCCTGCCCGTATTAAACCAGGGTGCCTGCCTGCATTTATCGGCGCGACTGGCGGGTGATTTAAGAATAGAAAAAACGCTTAGTCTGCTTACCACTACCAGTCCATCATATCCCATCCTGGCCTCGATTGAGTTGGCTCGCTGGTTCATGGAAAAGAACGGGGAAAGCTTATTGGAGAAATCTTATCAGCTTTCCCGGGAATACCGCCAGAAGATAAATGCCATTACTGGCCTGAGTTGCTGTGAACAAGAATTGCAGGCGGTTAACGGGGTTACGGGCTTAGACCCGCTCAAAATACTGGTTTCGGTACGGGCAAGCGCCTTAAATGGTTATCAATTGGCAGCATTACTAAGAGAAAGATATGGTATTCAAGTCGAATTAGAGGACCATAATTTCATTCTGGCTATGTTTTCTATTTTTCATGACCGTAATGACTGGGAGGAGTTTTACCAGGCCTTACAGGCTATTACTGCCGCTTATCCGGGTGAGAGAAGAACCCGGACTACTGTAGAACTACCTCCCACACCACTAATGCTGCTTACCCCCCGCCAGGCTTTTATGGCTTCCTGCCACCCGGTACCTGTAAAGGATGCACTTAACCGGGTAGCAGCAGAGATGATTGCGGTTTACCCACCTGGTATACCCTGCATCCTACCTGGTGAACTAATTAATCAGGAAATGCTGGATTATATAATATATCTGAGAAAAAGTGGCGTCCGCATACAGGGCCCCCAGGACCCCAGTTTGCAATATATAAATGTGACAGGTTAGTAAATACGCGCTAATAACAAAGTTGTCTTGTGAATAAAGCTGAATTTATAACGTGATTAATTGTCTAGAGCGAGGAGTAAGGGGTGAGGGGTTTTTATCCATCTTACGTTTCCAGTTTAACGTTTTATGGTCTATTATATTAACATAGGTAGGGTAGATAGTATATGTAGTTAATTATGAGTTAAAAGAGGGTGTAGGTACTGGCAAGCAGGGGAATATTCATAAGCCTGGAGGGAATAGACGGCTCAGGCAAAACTAGTTTAATAGAGTCTCTCAAGCCTTATATCGAACAGAAATTTGATGGGGAAGTGCTAAGTATAAGGGAACCAGGTGGCAATATCATATCAGAAAAGATAAGAGAACTGTTGCTGGATGCTGCTAACCAGGGGATAACCTCGAGAACTGAAGCCCTGCTTTATGCCGCGGCTCGCAGCCAGGTAGTAGCAGAAGTTATTAGCCCGGCTTTGAAGGCGGGCAAAATAGTATTGGCTGACCGATATATGGATTCCACCATAGCTTATCAAGGTTATGGTCGGGGGCTGGAACTTGGTTTTTTACAGCAACTAAACCAGCTCTGTACCGGCGGGCTGAAACCGGATTTAACTTTGTTGCTGGATCTGGATAGCCAGGAGGCCGGGCAAAGGCGGAAAAAAGAAATTCCTGATCGGCTGGAGAAAGAAGGATTAGCTTTTCAGGAAAAAGTTAGACAGGGATACCTGGTTTTAGCAGAACAGGAGAAAGAACGGATAAAAGTACTGGATGCCAGGCAGGCACCGGAAAAAGTCCTACAGCAGGCTGTAGGCTGGCTGGATGAAATAATTAGATCACACCGGAAATAAGTAGAGGATGTGTTCTTTAATGAAGATAGACCGGGAGCGGGATAAAATAAATAGTTTCGGTACTCCGGTGAGAAGTGGGGTACAGGGAATAAAAAAGACTACGGCCTCTTCATCCTTTGAACAGGAACTAGCCCAGCACCGTGATGCGGAAAGCCAACACCGTATGCAGGAAATATTAAAAGAGATCGACCAATTAAATGAAAAGCTTAATCGCAGCCTGAATGTAAATGATTTAATGCTATATAAGAAAAAGGTGAAACAGTTTCTACAGGAGGCTACTACCCGGGCTTATGCCGTAAAACAGGAGCGGGGTCGTAATCGCCGAGGACGTAGCCTTTTAATTTCGGTTACTACTATAGACCGGGAAGTGGAAAATCTTATTGAGGATTTTGTAAGAGAGCCCAGAGAACCAGTTGATGTACTGGCTACCCTGGATAAAATTAGGGGTATGCTGTTAGACCTGATGGTATAATAGGAGAAGTTATGGATTATTTTGCGGGAATAATAGGACAGGAGAGGGCTATCAGCCTGCTAACAAAAAGTATGGATAACGGTAACATTAGTCATGCTTACCTTTTTACCGGTCCAGCCGGGGTGGGGAAAATGCAGGTGGCCATGGCTTTTGCATACAGCCTTATCCAACGGCAGGATAAACAGTCCGGGGTATATTTTAGTGAAAACATGCACCCGGATCTTTTTATCATAGAAAAATTAGAAAATCGCAGTTTAATCAGCAAAGAGCAGGTAACGCAGGAACTAGAACCCTGGTTGGCTTTAAAACCATACCGGGCCCAGCGCCGGGTAGCTATAATCCGGGATGCTCACCTGATGAGTATGGAGGCCGCCAACGCTTTATTAAAGACCCTGGAAGAACCACCGGATTGTGCCTTAATAATACTAATCAGCGATGATGATAATCTATTAGAAACTATTGTTTCTCGCTGTCAGATGGTTCGCTTTTTTCCGCTGGCGGAAAAGGATATTTATGATTATCTATTAACGCATGGTTTTAACGAGGAAAAAGCCGCCTGGGCTGCCCAACTGGGTCAGGGTAGTATCAGCAGGGCTTTGCCTTTTGCCCAGGAAGAGGGTTTGGAACAAATCTGGGATACGGTTATTGCTATTATTACCGATTTGGCTCAAGGCCGGAGGGGAGCTATCTTTGAGCTATCTGAGAAAATACAAAAAGCTCCGGACTTAAGCATTAAGGTAATGGAAACAATTTTAAGAGATGCGTTGGTAGTCAGAAATAGCAGGCAACAGGATATTCTCCTGGCACCGGAAGCCCCGGAACTGCAAAAATTATTACAAGGTAAAGACCAGGGAAAAATCATGCACGCGCTGGTGGAAATAGACAGATTAAGGGCTTATTACCGGCGCAATATAAATTCGGCATTGATAAATACCAGCATAGGCTATCAACTCTGGGAAGCGTTACAGTAGTTGATAGACCATCAAGGAGGTAATGTAATGGCCTGGGTGGCAGGGGTAAGGTTTAAACCTGCAGGTAAAATATATTATTTTGATTGTCAGGATATTGATCTAAAGGCAGGGGATTCTGCCATTGTTGAAACAATCAGGGGCATAGAATGCGGAATCGTAGCCATAGGTAAGCGAGAAATGAGCGAGGAAGAGTTGGTTCTGCCCCTAAAAACAGTGATACGTAAAGCAACTGATGAAGATATCGAAACCTTTAACCGGAATAAGCAAAAAGAAGAAGAAGCTATGCGCATATGCAAAGAAAAGGTTAAGGAACATCAACTGCCCATGCGTCTGATTGATGTTGAGTATACTTTTGATATGGGTAAAATCATATTTTACTTTACCGCCGAAGGGCGGGTAGATTTCCGGGAACTGGTGAAAGACCTGGCAGCCTTTTTCAAGACCCGTATAGAGTTACGCCAGATTGGGGTACGGGATGAAGCTAAAATGCTGGGCGGATTAGGAACCTGCGGTCGGGTATTATGTTGCAATTGTTTCCTGGGGGAATTTGCACCAGTTTCTATCCGTATGGCCAAGGAGCAGAACTTATCATTAAATCCGACTAAAATATCAGGCATTTGTGGACGCCTAATGTGCTGTCTCAAATATGAATCGGATTTATACGAATCCGGTAAGGGAAACGGGGAGAACAGTAATGGAGAAAAGCCTGCAGGAGTTAAAATTGATCTTACGAGAACTGATGCTGGAAGTGGGGGAGCTTAAAGAACGATTAAGCAGGCTGGAAAAAGATATAAAGCAGGAAGAAGAACCTCCCCCACCAGTATATAGCCTGGAATTAGAAGGGGAGAGCTATGATAACCTGGGTAGAATTTATCGACAGGGATATCATATTTGTCCTGCCGCTTTTGGACAACTGCGCAGTGGCGAATGCCTTTTCTGTATAGCTTTTATGGAAAGGAAATAAAAATGAATCCCCAATCAAGTAATTTGCTGTATGAAGGTGAAACCCTGGATGATTTAATTATCGGAGGGTATAAACTAATTCAGCCCCGCCAGGGTTACCGTTTTTCTATAGACGCGGTTCTGCTGTCTCATTTTCCCGACCTAAAAAAGGTAAGACAGGTAGTGGACCTGGGCTGTGGTAACGGAGTGATTCCCCTCTTATTATCAGCACGTTCAGATACCATTGAGATTACCGGCATAGAAATTCAGGAAACTATGGTTAAACGGGCTCAAAGAAGTGTGGAATATAACCTTTTACAGGAGCAGGTGGAAATAATCCAGGGAGATTTACAGGAGATAGAAAAATATTTGCCGGTTGCATCGACCGATTTAGTTTTAAGCAATCCCCCCTTTTGGGGCAAGGGAGAGGGACACATAAGCAAAAATCCGGAAGAAGCCTGTGCCCGTCACGAAATAGCCATGGATTTAAAGGGCCTTATCCGGGCCGCGGCTTATCTCCTAAGGCCGGGAGGGAGTTTTTGTCTTATTCACCGGGCTGAGCGCCTGACCGATATAATAAACCTTTGTACTGCCCATAGACTTTTGCCCGTCCGTTTAAGGACGGTTCATTCTTTCTGGCAGGAGGAAGCCAAACTGATTTTACTGGAGGCGCAAAGGAGAGACCAGGGACGTATGGAGATAATGCCCTCGTTGGTAATCTATAGTAAGCTGGGTGAATACAGCGACGAAATAAACCGATTTTATTACGGTGGAGGGGATATATAATTGATGGGTAAGCTTTATATATGTGCTACTCCCATAGGTAATCTGGAGGATGCCACCATAAGACTGCTTAAAACCCTGCGCCAGGTAGATATGATAGCCTGCGAAGACACTCGCCATACCCTGAAGCTTTTAAACCGCTACAAAATCAAGAAACAACTTATAAGTTACCATGAACACAGCAAGCCGGAAAAAGAAGATTATATTATTGAGCTACTTCGGGAAGGAAAAGACATAGCTCTGGTATCTGATGCGGGTATGCCGGCCATATCTGACCCCGGAGAAAACCTGGTGAAAAAAGCTATTAGCGCAGGTATTGACCTGGAGGTAATACCTGGACCTTCGGCTCTAATAGCAGCTCTGGCTATTTCCGGTATGGATACTACGGCCTTTGTATTTGAGGGATTTTTACCTTCACGCAGCTCCCAGCGCAGAGAGAGATTAGAGAAGCTAAAGGAGGAAACACGTACCATAATTCTTTATGAGGCACCCCATCGCCTGCTGGCCTGCTTGAAGGATATTGAATTAATTCTGGGAGAGGAGCGCCAGTTAGCTATTGCCCGCGAACTAACTAAAGTCTATGAAGAGGTAAAAAGGGGTAGTGTCACTGAGCTCTATGAATATTACAGCCTTAATCCGCCCCGGGGGGAGATAAGTATAATTATAGAGGGTAAAGAAGTGGTGGTAGAAGCTAAAAGCCTTACGGAAATTATCCGGGAGGTGGAAGAGTTACTGGAACAGGGAATGGATAAAAAAGAGGCCTTCAAAACGAAGGCCCGTGAGTATGGGATTAAAAAATCCATGCTCTATAATTATTTTGTTAAATCGAAATAAATAACCTATGTACTTAGCCCACCTGTTTGGTCAACTCAGTAAGACAGTTTCTGCAGAGATTTTTACCTTTATAATTAAAGACTTCTTCGGCATTACCACAGAATATGCAAGCAGGTTCGTATTTTCTAAGAATAATCTTTTCGCTATCAACATAGATTTCCAGGGCGTCCTTTTCTTCAATACCCATGGTGCGTCTCAATTCTATGGGAATAACAATACGACCTAGCTCATCAACTTTTCTTACTACACCGGTTGATTTCATCATAACTACAACCCTCCTCTTTTCCCAAAATTTCTCCTCCCCGCAAATATACCATTGCTGGGATAAATAGTCAAGTATTTTTCTACAATTTCAGACGAAAAAATAAACTTTAAAGTATTTATTTGTTTATTATGGGCTAAATAATGCATGAAAACGCAAGATACCCCCGTTTTTATCAAATCCTGGTATTCTTCCCGCACTGTGGATATCTGACCTGATTTGTTGGAAAACTATTAAGAAAGTTTAAATATTTGCTGTACAGGACAAGTTTGCTTATTATATAAAAGGAAACGTTATAAGCAGGAGGGACTAAAGTGCAGAAGAAAGAAAGTTTTTACATCACTACCCCAATTTATTACCCCAGTGATAATTTACATATAGGCCATGCCTATACCACGGTGGCAGCCGATTGCATGGCCCGTTTCAAACGAATGCAGGGATACGATGTATTTTACCTTACCGGAACTGATGAGCACGGCCAGAAGATAGAGAAAGTGGCCCTGGAAAAGGGTAAAAAGCCCCTGGAATATGTAGATGAGATAGTAAAAAACATCCGCGACCTGTGGGACACCCTGTTAATAACCAACAATGATTTTATTCGCACCACGGAAAAACGCCATGAAGAAGTTGTGCAAAAGATATTTCAGAAGGTATATGACCAGGGAGATATATTCATATCGCAGTATGAAGGCTGGTATTGTACCCCCTGTGAAACCTTTTTTACTCAGCGCCAACTGGCGGATGGAAAATGCCCCGACTGTGGCCGGGAAGTAGAACTTTTGCAGGAAGAAAGCTATTTTTTCAATATGGCTAAATATGCTAATCGCTTGCTAGAACATATTGAGAGTAACCCTGAATTTATTAAACCCGAGTCCCGTCGTAATGAAGTAGTTAACTTTATCAGAATGGGGCTGGAGGATTTGTGTGTTTCTCGTACCACCTTCCGCTGGGGGGTACCAGTACCTTTTAACCAGAAACATGTGGTTTATGTTTGGTTTGATGCCCTGATAAACTATTTAAGTGCTATTGGATATGGCAGCGATGAAGAAAAGTTTGAACGTTATTGGCCAGCCAATGTACATTTAATCGGCAAGGATATACTCCGGTTTCATGCTATTATTTGGCCCATTATGCTAATGGCTATGGAATTACCGCTTCCTCGACAGGTTTTTGGCCACGGCTGGATTATGCTGGAAGGAGGAAAGATGTCCAAATCCAAAGGTAATGTTGTGGATCCGGTTATACTTGTGGATAAATATGGAGTAGATGCAGTTCGCTATTATCTGATAAAAGAACTAAGCTTTGGCCAGGATGGGTTATATTCAGAGGAAATGCTGGTTAACCGAATAAATTCTGATCTGGCCAATGATGTGGGGAACTTGATTAGTAGAACCGCAGCCATGATAATCCGTTATTTTGATGGAAAAATCCCGGCAGCTGTTGTTACCGAACCAGTAGACCAGGAACTCCAGGATTTGGCGGCCCAGGTATACCAGGAAGCTACGGCTAAACTGGAGAACCTGGATTTTTCTGCTTACCTGATTGCGGTTATGAAGCTGGTTGCCCGGGCTAATAAATATATAGATGAGACTGAGCCCTGGCTACTGGCCAAAGAGGAAAGCAAAAAAAATCGCCTGGCTACGGTAATGTATAATTTGGCCGAATCCATACGGCTAATAATTACTATGCTGGCTCCAGCTATGCCTACTTTGCCCGAGCGGGCCAACCGGCAGATACAACTTTTTGCTGATCTTGACCAAATTAAATGGGAAGATGCCGGATGCTGGGGTCTGGTTAATAGCGGCGCAGAAGTTAAAAAGGGTGAAATATTATTTCCCCGGATTGATTTAAAAACACTGGAGGAGGAGAACCTAATGGATGATAATAAAATAGATGTTGTCAAGAATGAGGTCGCCGAAGAAAAAGAAGAAAAACAACCCGACTATATAAACATCGAAGATTTTGCCCGCGTAGATTTACGGGTGGCTGAAGTAATAGCCTGTGAAAAAATGGAGAAAGCCGATAAACTACTAGTTTTACGGGTACGTTTGGGTGATGAGGAGCGTACCGTAGTTTCTGGAATAGCGAAGAATTATAAACCTGAGGACCTGGTAGGCAAAAAAGTAGTTCTGGTAGCTAACCTTAAGCCCACCAAATTGAGAGGGACCCTCTCACAGGGTATGATTTTGGCTGCATCTGACCCTGATGACAATGATATTGAGGTTCTAACCCTGGAGCGTATACCATCTGGCAACCGGGTAAAATAGTTGTGCATGGATAATTGTAGTTCTTGTGGAGGGTAAAATAATGTTAATTGACAGTCATGCTCACCTGCAGGATGAAGCGTTTCAGAAGGATTTGCCGCAAGTTTTGCAGCGGGCTAAAGAAGCCGGTCTGGAAAAAATTATCTGTATCGGTTATGATTATGATTCATCTGCCCAGGCGGTTAAATTGGCCCGCATATACCCTCAGGTTTATGCGGTCGTAGGGGTACATCCCCACGATGCTAAAACTTTGAAGGAGGAAACTATAGCAGGTTTGCATAAGCTAGCCCGCGACCCCAAAGTGGTAGCTATTGGTGAAATCGGGCTAGACTTTTACCGCAACTTATCTCCCCGTGATGTACAGGAGCAAGCCTTTACAGCCCAGATAAAACTGGCTCAGGAGTTGTACAAGCCAATTGTTATTCACGACCGCGATGCTCATCAGGAGGTCTTTAACATAATCAAAAAAGAGAAAGCAGGTCGCAATGAAGGAATATTACATTGTTATTCCGGGCACCTGCCCCTGGCTATTGATTTAATGAAAGAAGGATTTTACATATCCTTTGCCGGGCCTTTGACCTATAAGAATGCTAAAAAAACCGTAGAAGTAGCCGGTAAGATTCCCCTGGACCGGATTTTGATTGAAACTGACTGTCCCTATTTAAGCCCCGAACCGCTGCGGGGTAAACGTAATGAACCTGCTAATGTAAGCTTTGTAGCTGCTAAACTGGCAGCAATAAGAAATAAAACCCCTGAGGAAATTGCCTACCTCACCGCCCGCAATACCAAACAAGTCTTTCGCATAAACGACTAAAGAGCCTTTTAACAGGCTCTTTTTCGAATTATCCCCAGTCTTCGACTTATTTAGTAATTGGTAAAAAATGTTTTTCAGCAAAGTTTTTGCACCTTTAGGAATAAAATAAGAACAGGACGATAATAATTTAAGTGAGTAACTTTTTATGGGTAACCATAATGAGTAAAAATAGCCAGCAAATGCCAACAAGTTTGACTTATGACCGGTGTTTTGGCTAAAATGTTGTATGTATTCAAATTATCTCCTAAAAGATAGTTTGAATGAAAGGGAGGAGAGTTATGGGGATTGTCTGGTCTAGGAAGACGACTATCCTGGTAGCAACGATTCTCTTTATGATCGTTCTGGGGATAAGTCTCTTTTTTGCCTTACAAAAACCAGTTACTATTGCAGTTGATGGTAAAGTAATCAAAAGCGGAGTGTTCTTCACAAGTACAGTTAATAGAGTTTTGGAAAAAGAATCTATAACACTAGGTAAACATGATCAAGTACAGCCGTCCCTAAATAGTAAAATAAAGAAGGATACTCGTATTGTAGTAACCCGAGCCTTTCCAGTAAAGATTATTGCAGATGGAAACAGTAAAGAAATAATTACTATTCCCATAAGCATTAAAGAAGCCATTCGATTGGCCGGTTTTGAACTGGGAGAAAAAGATATCGTAAAAACAATTCCGGTTACAAAGACTGTTCCTAACCAGGAAATAGAAGTAATACGGGTTACTGAAAATGAGATAAGTGTTCAAGAAGCTATTCCCTGTGGGGTAGAACGTACCAGTGATAATAGTTTGGAAAGAGGTTTAACCAAGACTATAAGTGCGGGTAAAGATGGATTGGCCCAAAATACCGTAAAAATTACCTATCACAATGGTCAAGAGGTAAAACGAGAAGTTATTAATAGTGAAACCCTGGTAGAACCTAAAAACCGAGTTATTGCCATGGGAACTATTACTGCAGTCTCCCGCGGTAGTCAATTGTTAAAATTTCGGGAAGCCCGTTATATGGAAACCTCAGCCTATACTTATACTGGAAACCGTACTGCCAGCGGGAAACATCCTGAAGTAGGACTGGTAGCTGTAGACCCTGGAGTTATTCCCATGGGGAGCCGATTGTATATTGAAGGCTATGGCTATGGTCGAGCAGCTGATACAGGTGGTTCAATCAAAGGAAATCGCCTTGATTTATTCATGGATGACCGTTCTCAGTGCCTGAATTGGGGACGAAGAACCGTTAAAGTTTATTTATTAGATTAAAAAAACAAAGGAAAAACCTCCTGTCTTCGGACAGGAGGTTTTTTTATGCCAGCTTAAATTTCCAACCTTTTCCTCGGTTTAAATTGATGTAATGACAGAAAAATAAAACAGACAATAAAAAAGGAGGTGAACTATCGTTGCGTAAAATTTTTATTTTGTTATTATGCGTAAGTTTCCTACTTATAAGTCTGATGGGATGCCAGACAACAAGCAAAAAACCAATGACCCCTACACGTAAACCCGGCGTTACTACCAAAAAGCCCACCACAGAAATGACTGCCAGCGAGAGACGGGTAATGGCTAATAAGCTATCTAAAATGGCAGAGAATGTGAAGGGGGTAAAACGAGCCAGTGTAATAGTCTCCAGCATTGGAATGACTAATACCGGCACTACCGCAACTACCAACAAAATGACTAATACTAATGCTGCTAGAACTAATTACAGCGGACAAGTGGTAATGGTAGGTTTGACCTTGGACCCAACTGCTACCCGAGATGCTGCCACCATTAATAAAATTAAAAGTACAGTAGCTAATAAACTAAAAGCCAGCGACCGGCGCATTTCTCAGGTTTTAGTAACTACTGATCCTAATTTGATTAAAAGGATTAATGACGTAGCTGCAGGTATTATTGAAGGTAAACCTATACAAAATTTCCAGAGCGATATTAATGATATAAGCAGTAAACTGAAACAACAGCGTCCAGCATTTTAGTTATATAAACCCCGGGTTGAATACCCGGGGTTTTTGTACTTATTTTCAAAAAAGTTCTTAATTTATCTTTAGTGAGAGCCGGGCAATTTATAGTATAATAAGCAAAAGAAGATGAGGGGAATGATACAAGCAGTATCTTTATCACAAATTCGAGACTTAATGCGCCGCTATGAATTTTTCCCCCGTAAAAGATGGGGTCAGAATTTTTTAATAGATGGCAATATATTAAATAAAATAATAGCATCATGTGATTTAAACCGGGATAACTATGTTGTTGAAATAGGGCCTGGTTTAGGTACCCTTACCACGGAATTGGCTGAAAATAGCAAAGGGGTATTGGCCATAGACATAGATCGGGATTTACAGTTGATGCTACAGGAAGTATTATCTGGATATAATAACGTACAACTATTATTTGCCAACATACTGGATATAAATCTGGAAGAGGAACTAATAAAAGCTTTTGCCCTTCCAACCATCCAACCTTATCAGGTCTGCGCTAATATCCCTTATAATATAACTACGCCCATAATTTTTTATCTCCTGGAAAAATGTCCTCATTTACAATCTGCTATCTTGATGATGCAAAAAGAAGTAGCACAGCGAATAATGGCAAGCCCAGGAGGAAAAGACTACGGCTTACTTACCTTAACCACCTCTTATTATGCTAATTGTGAGCTGCTCATGAATGTATCCCGAAACTGTTTCTATCCCCGGCCTGAAGTTGATTCTGCAGTATTAAGGATAACACGCCGACAAGAACGCATAAAAGTTAATAATGAAAATGTTTTTAAAAAATTACTACGGATTTCATTTCAAAAACGTAGAAAAACTATACTTAACATATGTACTGAATTTTCGGGACAGGATAAGAACCAGATCCAGGGGTGGCTGCAGCATTGGGGAATATCACCCCAGGCCCGACCGGAAAATCTTAGCCTGGATGATTTTGTGTTACTGG
>ENA-UOUL01004200-UOUL01004200.1-bioreactor-metagenome-genome-assembly--contig:-NODE-4200-length-13629-cov-3.567075_pt1 | contig 13629 bp, 11 predicted proteins | sample MGYA00249838_ERZ747220 | MGnify/ENA primary metagenome ERZ747220 (study PRJEB28778, sample SAMN05720191) | bioreactor metagenome | isolation source: Anaerobic biogas reactor | place: USA:Washington...
CGAAAGATGCCCGGCGAACAAGGAAAACGCAACGATCGTACAGCCGATCAGGCGCAGTTCGGCGGATATTTTGTCCATCGAGTGCCCTCGGGCAAGTCGGTTCATGCTGAATTTTAGGCAACCGTTCATGGGCCGTTCCCTTTGCCGACGGAGGGGGACAGTCCCATTTTCGCGGTAAACCGTGAAAATTGAGACAGTCCCCACAATTTTAGCTCGGCGGCGCGGGCGGGGGAACGTCTCGGTAGGCAGAAAACTGTGGAAACGGTCAATTTATCGGCATAATGACGCATGTCCATGATGGGAAACGACTTGCGGCTTGGCCGGCATGATCCGAGCAAGTCGCGGGATTCGACTCGCAGGCCGCCGGAGCGGGAAATATTAGCGATTCCTTGCGAGTCCAATTACAATCGAAAGATACGGGGATGGCAAGTCGCGTTTTACGAGTGGAGTTAAACAAGTGAGCAACGATTCCAAACGGCCGCCGATGTTGCTGATCCTGTATCGCCGGTATCTCGACGAGCAGGACCGGGACGAGTATGCCCGCAGGACATCGACGCTATATTCCACCGGAACGCTCCAGCGATTGGCGATGAATACGAACCATGAAGTGCGCCGCGCGGCCGTGCTTGCTCTCGGCCTTCTCGGCGACTACGACTCGAATCACACTCTGGGCTGCGCCCTGCTGGACGACGACCGCACGGTTCGCATGTTGGCCGACGATGGAATCCGCAAGGTCTGGAATCGGGCGGGAAACGAAGCGGAACGGAAAGAACTGAAAGCAGTCATCCGGCTGAATGAATCGCGAATGTACAAGCAAGCCCTCGCCAGGGCCGCTTGGCTGATCGAACGGGCGCCTTGGTTCGCCGAGGCGTGGCATCAGAGGGCGATCGCGCACGCCGCGCTGGGGAGACTGGTCGAATCGATCCGCGACTGCCATCAGACGCTCGAAATCAATCCCTATCACTTCGTGGCGGCAGCAAGCATGGGGCAAGCCTACGTCGGTTTAGGCAACCCCGTTTCGGCCCTCGAATGTTTTCGCCGCGCGCTGCGGCTGAATCCCGGCCTCGAAGGCGTTAGGGCACAAGTCGAACGCCTGGCCAAAATGGTCGAGGACGGCGGCGGCTAGTGCTCTGTCAAGCATGAAATAATTGGTGATACGAGTGGCTTACCCACTTGTGTTACCGCACTGCTGGACAAGCCAGCCGTGGCGGCCAACCCATCAATCTAAGATTGAGAAGGCACTGGTCCGGATGCGGCTCATTTGGCTTTAACCGGTTTCCGCGGGGTTTTTCCGCGGGCGGGCCGCGCACTCGCGGCGGCGCGCGGTTTGACGCCGACCGCCTTCCGAGTAGGGCACGATTCGCATCGTTCAACGCCGTTCCAGCAGTAGGTGCAGAGCTTATCTTGGGGCAAACCGATCGCCTCGACCAGATCGTCGAGCCTCTGGAATCGCAGCGTCGTCAGCCCCAGACGTTTCCTGATGCGTTCGACCATTTCCTTGTGGGCCGGCGAATCGGGGTCGGAAAAATCGGCCAGCGAGCCGTTCGACTGGCCGGCGATTTCCGCGGCCGCTCGGCGGGCGGCCAGGTCCATTTCCGACTTCGAACGCGAGAAATTGAGGAATTTGCAGCCGTGGAGCAACGGTGGGCAGGCCGGCCGCATGTGGACTTCCTTCGCCCCGTAGTCGTACAACAAGCGAATCGTGTCTTTCAATTGAGTGCCGCGGACGATCGAATCCTCGCAGAAAAGCAACCGCTTGCCCTCGATCAGCTCGCGGATAGGGATCAATTTCATCTTCGCCACCAGGTCGCGGACTCGCTGCTCTTGGGGCATGAAGCTGCGCGGCCAAGTGGGCGTGTATTTGGCGAACGGACGGCCGTAGGGCGCGGACGAAACGTTGGCGTAACCGATGGCGTGGCCCGTGCCGGAGTCGGGTACGCCGGCCACGAGGTCGATTTTCACCCGGTCGCCGCGGGCCAGCGCAGCACCGCAGCGGTTGCGGACCGTCTCTACGTTTATCCCCTCGTAGCTCGACGCCGGAAAACCGTAGTAGACCCACAAAAACGAGCAAATCCGCATATCCTCGCCGGGCGGTTTCAATGTCTCGACCGCGCACGGCGTAAGGCGGACGATCTCGCCAGGGCCAAGGTAGCGGTCGATCTCGTAATCGAGATTCGATAACGCGCAGGTCTCCAGCGTGACGGCCCTGGCGCTCGCCTTCCGGCCGAGCACCAGCGGCGTTCGGCCCAGCCGGTCTCGGGCGGCGTATATCTCGCGCGGGGTCAGCAGCAGCAGGGAACACGATCCTTCGATCGCCGCTTGGGCGATGCCGATTCCTTCCTGAAAGGTCGCGCCGCGATTGATCAGCGTGGCCACAAGTTCGGTGGGGTTGACGCCTTCGCCCTCCATTTCGGAGAAGTGCGTCGCGCCGTTGCGGAATGTTTCGGCGGCCAGTTTTTTCAGATTTTGGATGCGTCCCACGGTCGCCAAGGCGAAGGTTCCCAGGTGCGAGCCGATGATGAGCGGCTGGTCTTCGAAGTCGCTGATTACGCCGATACCCAGCGAGCCGTGCATTTGGCGCAGATCGTTTTCGAACTTTCCGCGGAATTGGGCGTTTGTGATGTCGTGGATCGAGCGGAAGAAGTCGCGGCGGTTGCGCACCGCCATTCCGCCGCGGCGCGTTCCCAAGTGGGAATGATAATCGGTTCCGTAGAACAAGTCGGCCACGCAATCCTTTTTCGCCGCCACGCCGAAAACTCCGCCCATCGCCTTCTCCCGTGTTGAAATTATCCCTGTCGTGCTTGCGTCGGCCGATTATCTTCAAAACGAGGATCAGAAATCGCCGGTCGAAAAATCTTCCTGGTAATCCTGAAATTCCTCGTAGGGTTTTTGGGCCAGGTTCTCGAAGCGAGTGAATTTGTCGAACCAGGCTAGTTTAACGTCGCCGGTGGGGCCGTTTCGCTGCTTGGCCACGATGATTTCCGCGACGCCGGCGACTCCTTTTTCGACGGCCTCTTCCCGGCTGTTGCAGTAGTATTCCTCGCGATGGACGAACATCACCACGTCGGCGTCCTGTTCGATCGCCCCCGACTCGCGGAGTTGGCTGAGCCGGGGTCGATGTCCATCCCGGCCGGCGTCGGCCTGCCGGTTCAACTGTGCCAGGCAGAGGACGGGCACTTTCAGCTCGCGCGACAACCCCTTCAGCCGCCGGGACATCTTCGCCACTTGTTCCTGGCGGGGATCGCGTGAATCGTCGGGGCTGATTAGTTGCAGATAGTCGATGACCACCAGGCCGAGGCCGTGTTTCCGCTTCAGTCGCCGGGCGGACGCGGCGATTTCCGTGCAGTTCCTGGCGGGCGAATCATCCACCCACAGCGGCGCCTTCGACAACTTTGCCGAAGCCTCGGCCAGTTTGGCGCGATCCTCGCGCGAAAGGAAACCGCTGCGAAACTTGTTGGCATCGATCCGGCCGAGCGAACAGAGCATGCGCTGGGCCAGTTCTACCCGAGCCATTTCCAGACTGACGAAGAGCGTCGGCACGTTGGCCTCGATGGCGACGTATTCGGCAATGTTCGTGGCCAGCGCGGTTTTGCCCATGCTCGGCCGGGCGGCGAGGATCACCAGTTCCGAGTCGTGCAGGCCGCCGGTCATGTTGTCGAGGTCTTGATAGCCGGAGGGCACGCCCACCCCCTCGCGGTGTTCGAGCCGGGCGTCGATGCGGTCGAAAGCCTCGATCATCAGATCATACGCGTTTACGATCTGATCGGTGCTCCGTTTGTCGTGCACGGCGAAGATCATTTCCTCGGCCCGGCTGACCATTTCGGTCGGCTCGAGGGTCGGCTCGTAAGCGTCGCGGAGTATCTCCGTGCTGGCGTGGATCAACGACCGCAAGGTAGCCTTTTCGCGGACGATTTTCGCGTAATAAACGGCGTTGGCGGCATGGGGGACCGAGTGGATCACTTCGGCCAGATACGCGCTGCCGCCGACGTGTTCGAGGTCTCCGCTGGCGTCGAGACGTTCGAGCAGCAAGGTGGCGTCGATCCGGCCGCCCTGGTCGTGCATCGCCGTAAGGTGGGCGTAGAGTTTTTCGTTGGCCTCGGCGTAAAAATCGTCGGGACGCAGCAGCAGGGCCACGTCGTCGCAGAGATTCGGTTCGAGCAGCATGCTGCCGAGGACCGCCCGCTCGGCCTCGAGATTGTGCGGCGGCAGCCGGTCGAGTATTTCAGAGCTTACCCGCCCGGCGTTGCGGGGCGCGTCCGTGCGATATGCGGTGGCCATGATAGTGTGCTGTTTCTGGACAAGTGTGGTTTGATCGTTTATGACGGTCAAATACGATTCTACCGAACGTCGATTTCGAAAGAACAGCAATGGCCGCCTTCGTGCCGGCATGAAATTCGGCGCACCGGGCGGCCGACGACCTCGCAAAGCATTTCCTCGTCGACCCGGCAGACGTACAACTGCGGATCGGCCATGCTGATAAACGGGCAACTTCGTTTGTGCAGGGTCAACACTCCGCCATCGTCCTCCAATACGTCGACCAATCTCCCCTCGGCGGAAAGCAGGTCTATCAGTTGGTTCAGCCGCTCGCGCGGATTTTTCGCGGTGATCCGCTCGTCGTAGTATTTGGCCATCGTGTGGCTCGTCCGCGCGATGACTTTTTCAACCAGTTCGTCTCCGCCGATTTCGCGGATCGTCTGCCAGAGCGCCGGCACGAGCAGATGTTGATTTCCGGCGAACAGCAGGGACAGGGCGGAATCGGTTGCCCGATAAAGGTGCCGCGGGCGTCCGCGGCCGGGCGTGCGTTCGGTTTTTCGCTCGACGAAATCGGCCTTCATCAATTCATCGAGTTGTTCGGTGACTGCCGTTCTGGTCACGCCCGCCTGCCGAACCAATTGAGCGACAGTTTGCGGAGGATTACCCACCAGCAGTTTAACAATTCTCAGCCCGGCGGCGGTTATGGTGATCTCCGACATATTTTCCACTGAACTGCAGAGTTTTCGTAAATAGTTGTGCAATCACTATAAAATAATCTGTATATCGCATCCCGACAATGCCCCCCGATAGCTGAGGCAATTTAACCGATGATGGGTGGTAGACGGAGGGCGGGTGGGATATAATCGGGTCTGACGCAATTGTCGCGTCCCATGCCAATTGCCTGCGGGCGGACAGGGCGTCCCCCCCCGCCGTGCCGCTCATAAGGTTGGCGGCAATTCATCGAGATACGGCCGATTTACATCCCATTATCCATCGAGGAATTCCCATGCAAAATGAAAAAACCACTTCCAATCGCCGAAGTTTCTTGAAGACCACGGGCAAAATCACCGCCGCGACGGTGGTGGCCGGCTCGGTCGTGCCGCGAGTACACGCCGCCGAGAACAACACGATCCAAGTAGCCCTGATCGGCTGCGGCGGCCGCGGGACTGGTGCGGCGCGCGACGCTCTGAGCGTACAAAACGGCCCCGTGAAACTTGTCGCCATGGCCGACGTTTTTCAAAACCGGCTGGACAACAGCTTGAAGTCCCTGAAAAAAATCAAGGGCGATCAAGTTGACGTGCCCGAGGATCGGCAGTTCATCGGCTTCGACGCCTACCGCCAAGCGATGGATTGTCTACGGCCGGGCGACGTGGCCATTTTCGCTACGCCGCCGGCGTTCCGCTGGGTTCACTTCGGCTACGCCATCGGCAAGGGGTTGAACGTCTTCATGGAGAAGCCGGTCACGGCCGACGGTCCCACCACGCGCAAGATGCTCGCGCTCGGCAAACAGTCGATCGAGAAGAATATGAAAGTGGGCGTCGGCCTGATGTGCCGTCACGCACTGGATCGCATCGAACTGCTGGACCGGATCAGGCAAGGCGACGTCGGCGACATAGTTTTGATGAGGGCATACCGCCTGCACGGGCCGGTCGGCTTCTTCGCATCGCCTCCGAAACCCGAAGGCATCAGCGATTTGCTCTACCAGGTTCAGCGGTTTCACAGCTTCATCTGGGCCAGCGGCGGTTGTTACAACGATTTCTACATCCACAACATCGACGAATGCTGCATGATGAAAGACGCTTGGCCGGTTGCGGCCCAGGCGCTCGGCGGCCGGCACTATCGCGGCGATTCGGTGGATCAGAACTTCGACAATTACTCCGTCGAATACACCTTCGCCGACGGCGCGAGACTCTTCTTGGAAGGGCAAACCATTGCCAACTGCTATTCGGACCATTCCAGTTGGCTGCACGGCACAAAGGGTTCGGCGCTGATTTCGGTCTCCGGCCACAGCTACGACAAATGCCGCATTTTCAGCGATCAAAACACAAGCATCGACAATCAGAACATCGTCTGGAAATACTCGAAGCCGCCCGTGCGGTCGTATCAAAAGGAATGGGACGACCTGGTCGACGCCATTCGGCAGGACAAGCCCTACAACGAAGTGGAAAACGGCGCCATAGCCAGTTTGGTTTCGTCGATGGGCCGCATGGCCGCGCACACTGGCCGGATCGTTACCTATGACGAAATCCTCAATTCCGATCACGAGCTTGCCCCCGACATCGACAAGCTGACGTGGGATTCGCCCGCACCGCTGCCGGCCGACGCCAACGGAAAATACCCGGTGCCGCAGCCGGGAATTGTCACCGATCGGGAGTATTGATCGCCGGTCGGCGGGCGAGCTGAAAAGGAGCCGATTCGTCCGCCGCGGATGCGCGGCGACCGTCAATCGCGGCCGGGGGCTTGAAGCCCCCGGCTGCTTTCTCTTGCCCAATTCTTTCTTTTACCTTTCAATCAATAATTGCGTTTTCCACGATATGAACAAGGATTTCGACTGCATCATCTGCGGCTCTTGCGTGGCCGATATGTTGGTCCGACCGGTTCCGCTCGACTCGCCGATCGGCCCCGGACGATTGTTCCAAACCGATCCGGTCGAGGTAGTCACGGGCGGCATCGTCTGCAATTCCGGCATCGCCTTGGCGCGATTGGGAATGAAGCCGGCCGCCTTCAGCTACGTCGGCCGCGACGACTGGGGACAGCTCATCCGCCGGCGCTTGGAGGCCGAGGGCGTGGATTGCGGACGGCTGACCGCGCATCCGACCGCCTCGACCAGCACCACAGCCGCCCTGATCGACGACGAGGGCCGGCGGAGTTTCGCACATTGCGTCGGCGCGCCGAAGCTGATCGACAAGAAGTTCATGCTCGACAACCTCGATCTCTTCGCCCGCGGCCGCATGATGCTGCTGGGTTATTATTCGCTCATGCCGAATCTCGAACCCGATCTGCCCGAAGTGTTCGCGGCGATTCGACAAACAGGGTGCCTCACGGCGATGGACCCGGCGGGCGACGGCGGCTCGATGCAGCCGCTCGACCGCATCCTGCCGCATCTCGACCTCTATGTCCCCAGCATCGAAGAAGGCATCCACCAAACCGGGCGGAGCGATCCCCGGCGCATGCTCGACATCTACCGCGAGTGCGGGGCGCCGGGGCTGTTGGGCGTTAAACTCGGCGCGAAAGGCGCGTTGCTCAGCCCGGCCGCCGGACAATATATCGAAATTCCCGCCGCGCGACCCCCAGGGCCGGTCGTCGATACGACGGGCGCGGGCGACTGCTTCCTGGCCGGTTTGATCGCCGGCCTGTTGCGCGGCATGGACGCCGCCGCCGCCGGACGCCTCGCCGCCGCAACCGGCGCCTGTTGCGTCGCCGGCCTTGGCGCCACCGCCGGAGTGCTCGATTTCGACCGCACGGCGGCAATCGCCGACGGTCATGTTATTTGAGAACGCCTTACGCCAAACTCAGCTTATCGCCGCACTTCGTAAAGGCGTCGTGGAGTTCGATCAGTTTGGCGACCTCGGGATGCACGGCATCGCCGCCGGAAGCGCCGAGAAAATGGCAGGTGGAGTATCCCGCGGCCCTCGAATCATAGCCGGCCAGCCAAGCCTCGAATTGTTTTTGCTCGTCCGCGTCGCGCGGCCATTTGACGGAAATCCGATCGGCGCGGCACCGCCAGGGTTTTGGCGTCAAGCGGGCGCGAAAACATTCCTGCGCCTTGCACAACCGCACATAAAGCGGATCGGCCCCCACGGAACGGAGATGGTCCATAGTCTCATCCGACGCCGGATCGAAAAGGTCGTGGGTCACGAGGCATCGCAACCCGGCGCAGGTGCGATATACCCGCACGCTCCAACCGCGGCGGGCGGAGACGAACGATTTCAGCCGCTCCAGCGTCTCTTGCGCGCGCCGCTCCTCGGGCGAAAGCGCCGAATTGTTGAACAACCGGACGAAGACGTGCTTCAGCGATTCGCCGACCGTCGCCAACGGGAAGTCGAGGTCGATGAACATTGCCCGGGCGGTGTTTAGAACCAGCACGCCGTAAGAGTTTCGCGTGACGGCCGCGAACGGCTTTCCTTCGCCGTCGTTCAACCGTTGGACGACTTCCTCGCGGAGCGGCGTTTCGCCGTAGGAGTATCGGCCGGGAGGCTCGCCGCCGGCAAGGAATCGCTGCAACGCCCGCTTGGCCGCGGCCAGTGCCGACTCGCGGGCGTCCGACTCGCTGATTTCCGACGACCGCCAGCAGGTAAACGAACACTCCTTGCCCTTCCGATCAGTTTCCGTCGCGGTCGCTTTCGACCAATAAGCGGGTATTTTCACGAGGCTACCCTCCAAAGACAAGTTGTGTTGCCGTGAACCGACGATGGACGATGTGAATTATTCCAACATCCGGTCGAAATAGCAACCGGCCGGTCCAAGATTTAGATATAATAGCGGCAGTCGCATGGGTTTGACCGTTGCGAGCAAAGGCGTAAAATAATATTTGTATAGCGTTTCAGGTTCTGGTAGGCTTAGCGACTTGCCGCGTTTTCCGACGGAGTATCGGCTCGCTGCGGGGACGAAGCGGCAAGACGCCGCTTTAACGACTTTCTGGCAATAAACGCTTGGGTATAATGTATATTGGATTGAGTTGTTTACCGAGGTAAAATGGGGCGGCGAGATTGATCGGAAGTGCAATCATGACTATATCTTTTTCACTTGATGATCTCAGCGCGTCTGTGATTGGAAAATTGCAGATCGAAGCAGAGCGGCGTGGAGTAGATGTCAAGGACGTCGTTATTGAGCTTATCAAAGATGGAATTGTACACACCGAAACAGCCAATTCTTCCGAGCTGCACCATGATCTCGATGCTCTAGCGGGCACATGGTCTGCGGATGAAGCCGCTGCATTTCTTTCCTCCGTTTCAGATATGCGAAAATGCGATGAGGATTTGTGGAAATGAAACCGATCCTGATCGACACGAACGCATACGCCGCTTTCAAACGTGGAGATTCCGAAGCTGTTTTTATCGTTCAACGCGCTCCTTTGGTTGCGGTCAATTCCGTCATACTAGGTGAATTATTGGGTGGTTTCGCATTGGGATTGCGCGAAGAAGCAAATCGGCGCGAATTGGTTAGTTTTCTTAACTCGCCTCGGGTAGTGGTATTGCCGCTTGATCGTCATACTGCTGATAATTACGCCGTTGTATATTCGACTTTGAAAAAGGCCGGAAGGCCCATACCCACAAATGACATGTGGATTGCGGCCAGCGCCATACAGCATCGACTGGCAATCTATTCTTTTGATCGTCATTTTCGTTCCGTTCCGGGATTGCAGACGGGAGAGTCTGTCGTCGAACTTGAATTTGGATAACAATTCAATTGATTTGGACCCTAAACGGCATATGAAACAGCGCAAAACTGATTGACACCATCATGACTCCAGACAGCACTGGCGACCGCAACCATACGACCGACGGCGACCCCCGCGAAACGGCTGAATGGCTCGATGCGTTGGATTACGTAATCGGCTCGGGCGGGGCGGCCAGGGCGGAGTATCTGCTTGCCCGGCTCAAGCAACACGCCTTCAATCGCGGCGTTTGTCCCGCCGGCGTCTCGACCACGCCATACATAAACACGATACCCCTGGCAGAACAGCCCGAGTATCCCGGCGATCGAGAAATGGAGCGGCGGGTGAAGAACATCATCCGCTGGAACGCAATGGCGATGGTAGTCCGGGCGAACAAGCACAGCCCCGGCATCGGCGGGCATATCTCCAGCTTCGCCTCGTCCGCCACGCTCTACGAAGTCGCCTTCAACCACTTCCTGCACGGCAAGGAGGGCCGCCAGCCGCCGGATCAGGTCTTTTTCCAGGGCCACGCGGCGCCGGGCATCTACGCGCGGGCGTTCCTCCTCGGCCGGCTCACCGAAGACCATCTAAAGAACTTCCGCCGCGAGTTGCAGCCGACGCCGGGGCTGTCGTCGTATCCGCACCCCTGGCTGATGCCCGACTTCTGGGAGTTCCCCACCGTGTCGATGGGGCTGGGGCCGATCATGGCCATCTACCAAGCGCGGTTCAACCACTATCTGGTCGACCGCGGCATAAAACCCGATGCCAGCGCGTCGCGAGTTTGGGCCTTCCTCGGCGACGGCGAATGCGACGAGCCGGAATCGCTCGGGGCCATTACTCTGGCCGCCCGCGAAAAACTCGACAATCTGCTCTTCGTCGTCAATTGCAACCTCCAACGGCTCGACGGCCCGGTCCGCGGCAACGGAAAGATAATCCAGGAACTGGAAGGCGCGTTCCGCGGCGCCGGTTGGAACGTGATTAAAGTCGTCTGGGGTTCCGACTGGGACCCGCTGCTTGCCCGCGACGCAGGCGGATTGCTTGCCCGCCGGATGGACGAGATCGTCGACGGCGAGTATCAGAAATACGTGGTCGCCGGCGGGGCCTACATCCGCAAAAACTTCTTCGGCGCCGACCCTCGGCTGGAAGAGATGGTGGCCGACTACAGCGACGAACAGTTGCACAACCTCACCCGCGGCGGCCACGACCCGGCAAAGGTCTACGCCGCCATGAAGGCGGCCGTCGAGCATCGCGGACAGCCGACGGTGATTTTGGCCAAAACGATCAAGGGCTACGGCTTGGGCGAAGCCGGCGAGGGGCGAAACATCACGCACCAGCAAAAAAAACTCAACGAAAACGAACTGGTCGCCTTCCGCCGCCGCTTCGACATCCCGATTTCAGAGGAGGCCGCGCGCCGGGCGGAGTTCTACAAACCTCCGGCCGATAGCCCCGAAATGCAATATCTGCTCGGGCATCGCAAGGCGCTCAGCGGCTTCGTCCCCGGCCGCCGCGCGCCGACCGTGAAACTCAAGCCGCCGCGATGGGAAGACCTGGCCGAGTTCTTCGCCGGCAGCGACGGCCGCGAAGTATCGACCACGATGGCCTTCGTCCGGCTGCTATCGCACTTGATGCGCGACAAACAGGTGGGCCGCTACATCGTGCCGATCGTCCCCGACGAAGCCCGCACCTTCGGCATGGAGGCCCTCTTCCGACAGTTCGGCATCTACTCGCACGCCGGGCAGCTCTACGAACCGGTCGATTCCGACGCGATCATGTACTACCGCGAGGCGACCGACGGGCAAATCCTCGAAGAGGGAATCACCGAGGCCGGCGCGATGTCGTCGTTTATCGCCGCCGGCACCGCCCACAGCAGCCACGGCCTGAGCATGATCCCCTTCTTCATATACTACTCGATGTTCGGCTTCCAGCGGATCGGCGACCTGCTTTGGGCCGCCGGCGACATGCGCTCGCGCGGCTTCGTCCTCGGCGGCACTGCCGGCCGCACCACCCTGGCCGGCGAAGGACTCCAACATCAGGACGGCAACAGCCACCTGAACGCCCTGGCCTTTCCCAACTGCCGGGCGTACGACCCCTGCTACGCCTACGAAATGGCGGTGATCGTCCTCGAAGGGCTCCATCGGATGTTCTACGAACAGGAGGACTGCTTCTACTACATCACACTGATGAACGAGAACTACGCGATGCCGATCCTGCCGCTCGGCTCGACCGATGGCATTACCCGCGGCATCTATAAGCTATCGACCCGCGAGGCGGCGACGAAGGGGGTCAAGCAACCCCGCGTGCGACTGCTCGGCTCCGGGGCCATTCTCCGCGAGTCGCTCCGCGCTCAGGAGATTCTGGACGATAAGTTCGGCGTCGGCAGCGACGTGTTCAGCGTCACCAGCTACAAAGCCCTCTATTACGACGGCCGGAAGTGCGACCGCTGGAACCGGCTGCATCCGGACGAGCCGCCGCGCGTGCCCTTCGTTGCGCAAGCGTTGTCCGACGCTTCCGGCCCGGTCGTCGCCGCGTTGGATTACGTGGCGGCCGTGGGGTTGTCGATTGCGCCCTGGATCGCCGCCGAGGGACGGGCGACGGAGGGCGGGGGGCGAAAAACGAAAAACAAAGAACGAAGCTCGTGTGCCGCTTACGTCGTCCTCGGCGCCGACGGTTTCGGCCGCAGCGAGGCTCGAAAAGAGCTCCGCCGCTTCTTCGAGGTGGATGCCGAAAACATCGCCCTGGCCGCGCTTGTCGAACTCGCCCGCGAGGGAACGTTCCCTCAAGACAAACTACCGGCGGCGATCAAAACGCTCGGCCTCGATCCAGACAAGCCGAATCCAACGACGGTATGAAATGCCAGCGGCATGATCGCCGTCGGCGAAGCGTTGCGGATCGCCCCAAGCGGCCGGCACTTCATCTTACACATTCCGCCGAAGGGCGCGCATCTGATTCGCTATTATGGCTGGTACTCGAACAAGTCGCGCGGCATGCGCCGGAAAGCCGAAGAGCAAAAAGCCAAGGCCGCGGGCAACATCCACTCGCCGGTTTCCACGCCGAGCCGTTGCAGTCAGACGTGGGCGATGCTCATCAAGCGAGTGTACGAGGTTGATCCGTTGGCCTGCCCGAAGTGCGGCGGGCAGATGAAGGTCGTGGCGTTCATCGAGCCGCCACAAGGCGCGGTGATCGAGAAGATTTTGCGCCACTGCGGCTTGTGGCGTCCCTCGCGGGCACCGCCGCGCAGCGGTGGTCGGCGCCCGCCGCCCGTGGATTTTCCCTCGCCCGAGAGCGAGACCGGCGCGGGTCGTGACGATTGGTCGGATGCCGATTGGTTTTACGACCTGACGGAGGATTTCGCCCAGGTCGGACCGGATGATTCGGCCTACGTTGACATCGACCCATTTGAAGCCGTCTTCTGAAAAACCGATTCGTGTCGGCCCGCTGATTGTCTGCGCTCGTGGGAGAATCCGCACGTTTTTACACACTCAGCCAAGCCGATTAGAGCCTTCTACGGCGAATTTCCCGACACAAGTGTGCTTTGGGGGGGAGCCGGCTTAAGCCGGCTCCCCCCCAAAGCACACTTGACTCCCCATTGCTCGAAGGGATATACTCAGTTGCATGGGAAAATCAAATTTCCTATCAGTAATCAAATTTCCTATCAGTTGACGGGCCTGTTGTAACAATGTAAGGTACCGGCTGTGGTTGTTTCATCGGTTGATTCATCAGCATGGTGAAGTCGGATGGCTCAAGTTATTGGCTACTCGTTGGCGGCGGTTTGGTATGGCATCGGGCTGATGGGTAGTCATACTTTTGTCCAAAAGGGCTACATGCTCAATCTCGGCGCTTACTTATGGGGTGCGATGTTCGGCCCTGTTCAGTTGATATTGGCGATGATCGCTCCGCACCGATGACAACTTTCCTTCTTGATCGGACGTGCAAATGAAACTTCACAGAAATGAACGCGGCCTTTTGCGGGGCCTGTACGGATTTTAGTGTCAGCCGAT
>ENA-UOUL01004201-UOUL01004201.1-bioreactor-metagenome-genome-assembly--contig:-NODE-4201-length-13628-cov-3.035938_pt1 | contig 13628 bp, 13 predicted proteins | sample MGYA00249838_ERZ747220 | MGnify/ENA primary metagenome ERZ747220 (study PRJEB28778, sample SAMN05720191) | bioreactor metagenome | isolation source: Anaerobic biogas reactor | place: USA:Washington...
GAGGGTCATATCCTGGCCGACCCAGTTCCTGAGCTCCGTTGAGGGGCGCGGTTCCTGACAGCCTCTGGACCCGGTCCAGGATCGGTTCTCGTGACCGCCCGTGTCACCTTGTGACTATGTCCGGATTATGCCCGGAGATGCTGTTCACGCGCCCGTGACCCGCGTTTCCGCAGGTCACAGGCTTGCAAGTGTGGTCGGGGTGACAGGATTTGAACCTGCGACCTCTTCGTCCCGAACGAAGCGCGCTACCAAGCTGCGCCACACCCCGTGGCTCGTGCCGTGCGGCACGCAGCGTCGGCAATGTTAACCCAGGATCGGACGCTCTAACGAATCGTCCTCACACGAGGGTGAGCAGCGTCGCCTCCGGACGGCAGGCGAGACGGAACGGGGAGTATGGCGAGGCGCCGAGTCCCGCGGACACCTCCAGCCAGGCGGCGCCCGGGGGAGCGGCGGATGAGGGGGCGCTGCCAGCCCCGGGCCACCATCGCGAGACCCCCTTGACCCGGCCGGTCTCCAGGTCGCAGTTGGTGACGAGGGCGCCGTAGAAGGGCACGCAGACCTGGCCGCCGTGGGTGTGACCGGCCAGCACCAGCCGGGCGCCGTCAGAGGTCATCGCGTCCAGCACCCGCTGGTAGGGGGCGTGCGTCACGCCGACGAGGAGGTCGGTGTCGGGCCCGGCCGGTCCGGCGACAACGTCGTAGCGGTCGTACTCCAGGTGCGGGTCGTCGACGCCGACGAACTCCAGCCGGAGGCCGCCCAGCTCCAGCCGCCCTCTCGCGTTGTTCAGGTCGAGCCACCCGGCGCCGGTGAAAGCGTCCACGAGGTCCTGGGTGGGCAACCGGGCCTCGGTCAGGTTCTCACCCTTCTCGTGCGAGTCGTTGAAGTAGCGCAGCGGGTTCTTCGGGGTCGGGGGGAAGTAGTCGTTGCTGCCCAGGACGAAGACGCCCGGGACGTCCAGCAGTCCCTCGTAGGCGTCGAGCACGGCCGGGACCGCGTCCAGGTGGGCCAGGTTGTCACCGGTCGTCACCACGAGGTCGGGGCGCAGCGCCGCCAGGGACCGCACCCACTCCTGCTTCGCGCGCTGCCCGGGCACCAGGTGCAGATCACTGAGGTGGAGGACCCGCAGCGGCCGTGCTCCGCTGGGCAGGACCGGCACCTCGAACTCGCGGAGTGCGAACGCCCGGGGCTCGACCAGCGTGCTCCAGGCGAGCACCCCCGCTCCGAGACCGGTCAGACCGGCGAGCACACGGCATACGGCGTTCACCGGTCGATCATCGCAAACCGGTGCCGCCCCGCCGCGCGCCGGTGAGAGACTGGGGCCCATGACCGAGCAGCAGACCAGCCTCAAGGACACCCTCCAGCACGACCTGCACGACGCGATGCGCGCCCAGGACAAGGTGCGCTCGGCGACGCTGCGGATGGCGCTGACGGCCGTCTCCAACGAAGAGGTCGCGGGCACCCACGCGCGGGTGCTGAGCGACGAGGAGGTCCTCAAGGTCGTGGCCAAGGAGGCCAAGAAGCGCCGGGAGGCCGCCGAGGCGTATGTCGGGGCGGGCCGTCAGGAGCTCGCCGACCAGGAGAACGCGGAGCTCGCGGTGCTCGAGGGATACCTGCCCGCGCAGCTCGAGGACGCCGCCCTGGACGAGCTGGCCGTCGCGGCCGTCGCCGAGGTCGGGGCGAGCAGTATGGCGCAGATGGGCCAGGTCATGAAGGTCCTGCAGCCGCGGGTCGCCGGCCGGGCCGAGGGCGGCCGGATCGCTGCTGCGGTGAAGCGGGCGCTGGGCGCCTGACGCGGTGGGCGGCCGTGGCGGCCGCCCACCGCCAGTCAGCCGCTCAGTCGCGTCCGCCCGGTGGGTCGATGCCCGGAGGTGGCTGGACGATCGGTGGTTCGGGCTGGGGCTCGGGTTCCGGTTCGGGCTCCGGCTCGGGTTCGGGCTCTGGTTCCGGCTCCGGCTCGGGTTCCGGCTCGGGCGCCGGGTCTGGCCGTGACGACGGAGGGTCGGGCTGCGTCACCGGCGGCGGGGGCGGCGGCGCGATGTAGCCGCCGGAGATGTAGACGTAGACCGTCTTGCCGGCCAGCATCATCGTCCCGGGCGAGGGCGTGGTGTAGAGGACCGTGCCCTCCGGCTGGGAGGAGCTGCGGGTGTACTGCTCGGTGATGAACCCGGACTCCCCGAGGATGCGCACCGCGTCCTCGATCTGCTCGCCCCGCACGTCCGGCACGGGCCGCTCCTCGCCGAAGATGACCTCGTTGGACGGCGCGTCGAACTGTAGGACCGGCTCATCCTCGAGCGCGGTGTCCATCAGGTCCTTCCAGAGGATCGCCGCCAGCTTGGAGCCGTAGAACCACCCGTCGATGTAGTGGTCGCCGAGGGTGAAGTCCTTCAGGTCGCCCTCGTACTTGGCGCCCGGGCTGCCGATCCAGACGGCCGTCGACAGCTGCGGGGTGTAGCCGGCGAACCAGGTGTGCTTGCTCTCGTCGGCGGTGCCGGTCTTGCCGCCGGCCGGTCGGTCTCCCGCCAGGACGGCGCGGAAGCCGGAGCCCTGGAGGCTGACGACCCCCTGCATCAGCTCGGCGGTGCCGGCCGCGACGTCGGGGTCGATGACCTGCTGGCACTCCGGCAGCTCCAGCGGGATCTCCTTGCCGTCGGCGTCGACGATCTTGGTGACCGGGACCGGCTCGCAGTAGAGGCCGCCGGAGGCGATCGTCGCGTAGGAGGAGGCGACCGTCAGCGGGCTGGCGTTGTCGGCGCCGAGGACGAAGGTCGGCGCCACGCTGGCGTCACCGGAGCCATAGGGGTCGCCGCTGGCGGCGTGCAGGCCGACCTTGGTCATCGTGTCGCGGATGTTGCACGTGCCGACCTGCGAGGCGAGCGTCGCGAAGGCGGTGTTGACCGAGGACCGGGTCGCCTTGCGCAGGGCCATGACCGACTCGTGGTTGGCGCCCTCGGCGTTGCGGACCGCCCACTCGTCGGTGCCGATCGAGCAGCCGTCCTGGAAGTCCTCCCGCTCGAAGATCACGGCGGGCTGCGTGCTGCCCTCGGGGTGCGACCCCGGCACCTCGGGGTTGGCCCAGTTGTTGTTCTTGTCGACCTGGACGGCGTCCCGGATGCTGAGCTGCGCCTCGATCGGGACCCCGGACTCCAGCGCGGTGATGAGCGTGAACGCCTTGGCCACGGAGCCGATCTGGAAGCCGGTGCTGCCGCCGTAGCGGTTGTCCACGCTCCAGTTGACCGCGGTCTGGCTGAACCGGTCGCGGGACTCCTGGATGTTGTACTCCGAGCTCTGGCCGAAGGCGAGGACCTTGCCGGTGCCGGGCTCCACCATGGCGGCCGCCGAGGCGAGCTTGTACTCGTTGCCGGGCGGGGCGTACTCGTTGGTCTTCTCCGCGATGAGGTTGGACAGCTCGGGCACGAGCGTCGTCGTGATCGTCAGGCCGCCGGTGGTGAGCTTGGTGACCCGCTCGTCACGGGTGGCCCCGAGCGCCGGGTTCTGGAGCAGCCACTCGGTGACGTAGTCGCAGAAGTAGGGGTAGCGGGAGTTCATGCACGACCGCTGGTTGTTGGTGACGTTGAGCTCGATCTCGGAGTTGCGGGCCTTCTGCCACTCGCTCTCGGTGATCATGCCCTGCTGGTGCATCTTGTCCAGCACCACGTTGCGGCGGGCGAGCGCGTTCTCCGGGTAGTTGATGGGGTCAGTGACGCTGGGCGCTCGCACGATGCCGGCCAGCGTCGCGGCCTCCGCCAGGTTGAGTTCGCTGGCCTTGACCCCGAAGTAGTGCCGGGCCGCGGCCTCGACGCCGTAGGCGCGGTCGCCGTAGTAGGCGAGGTTCAGGTAGCCCTCGAGGATCTCGTCCTTGGTCAGCCGCTGCTCCAGGGTCACGGCATACTTCAGCTCGCGCAGCTTGCGGACGTAGCCCTCGATGCCGCTGCGAGCGCGCAGGCCCTTGAGCGCCTCGGCGTCCTCCTTGCGCAGCGCCTCGTCCTCCAGCAGCATCTTGACGTACTGCTGGGTCAGCGTGGAGCCACCCTGGGTCGAGTCGGACGTGGCGTTGCTGACCAGGGCGCGGGACAGCGCGCGCAGGTCCAGCCCGCCGTGGTTGTAGAACCGCTCGTCCTCGATCGCGACCTGCGCGTTCTTCATGAACGGCGAGATATCGTCCAGCCCGACGAGGATGCGGTTCTCCTGAGCCGGGGTCGCGATCAGGTTGCCGTTGGCGGCCAGGATGCGCGACTGCTGGGCGAGCGGGTTCTGCTCCAGGTCGCCCGGGAGCTCCTCGAACAGGCCCACGCCCTCGCGGGCGGCCGTGCCACCGGCACCGACGACGGGCAGCAGGAGCCCGGCACCGATGAGGCCCATCAGCACCGAGATGGCGAGAAACGCCCCCAGCAGGGACGCCACGCGGGCAAGGGAGGTGGCACGCATGGGCACCAAGAGTACCGGCCGACCCTGAGAAAACCGTGGTCGTGAGGTCGGGTAGGCCCCGCCCACCTCGGCCCTCCGGAGCGCCGCCCCTCCCGGCCCCTTGTCACCTCTGCTCCGCACTCCTCGCCCTCTGGCGCCTCGCCCGCCCCCTTCAGCGCCCCCACCACCCCGACTCGCCCGCCCCTCCTGCGCCGATCACCCCGACTCGCCCGCCGCACCGCGTCTTCGAGCGCCCTTGAGTTCTTCGGGCTGGAAATAACCGGCCCTGAGATACGGAAGGCGCTCTAAGATAGAGGCTGGCTGTGGGAGGGGCCTGTTGTGGCGGGCCAGCGCGAAGGGGCTCGTGGCCGGGGTGCGGGGCGGGCTGCGGGGCGGGTTCAGGGGGTGGTGAGGGCGGCCGCCACGTCGCGCAGGGCCGGCAGGTCCGCGATGTCGGCCCCGGCCAGCGGCACCTGCACGGTGGCCAGCCGCGGGTACGCCGCGGCGGTGTCCCTGATCAGCCGGCGGTGGCGGGCTGCGACCTCGGCGTGGTCGGCGTGGACTCGCAGCACCGCGGCAGTATGCCGGTCGCCCGCCTCCTCGAGCGCCTCCGCTGCATCTCGGGCCCGGTCCGCGGAGATCCTGGCCCGGGAGACCGCCACCCGGTTCAGCACCAGCCCGGCCAGCGGCATCTGGTCCCGGGCGAGGCGCTGCACGAAGTAGCCGGCCTCGCGCAGGGCGTCCCGCTCGGGCGCGGCCACCACGACGAACCGGGTCCCGGGCGCCTGCAGCAGGGCGTAGGTCTCGTCCGCGCGGGCCCGGAAGCCGCCGAAGACGGTGTCCATCGCGGCGACGAACGTGCTGACGTCGAGCATGAACTGCTTGCCGAGCAGCTTGCCGATGGTCGCCGCGGCCAGGGACATCCCGACCCCGAGCGCCCGGGCGCCCACCCGGCCCCCGGCCCGGGCGGGGGCGCTGATCAGCCGGATGAACCGGCCGTCGAGGAAGGAGCCGAGCCGGGTCGGGGCGTCCAGGAAGTCCAGGGCGGACCGGGACGGCGGGGTGTCCACGACGATGAGGTCCCAGGTGCCCTCGGCGTCGGCCTGGTGGCGGAGCTGGCCGAGGCGTTCCATCGCCATGTACTCCTGGGTGCCGGCGAACGAGGAGGACAGGGCCTGGTAGATCGAGTTGTCCAGGATCTGCTGCGCCGTCTCGGGGTCCGCGTGGGTGAGCACCACCTCGTCGAAGGTGCGCTTCATGTCCAGCATCATCGCGTCCAGCGACCCGCCGGCCGAGGTGTCGACGGACGCCACCGGGCGGGGCGTGTTGTCCAGCTCCTCCAGGCCGAGCGCCTGGGCCAGGCGGCGGGCGGGGTCGATCGTCAGGACCACGACGTGGCGGCCCCGCTCGGCCGCGTGGAGCGCGAGGGCCGCGGCGGTCGTGGTCTTGCCGACGCCGCCCGCGCCGCAGCAGACGATGACGGAGGTCTCGGGGTCGTCGAGCAGCGCGCCCAGGTCGAGGTCGCTCACGGCCGCACCCCCTGGTCGGCCAGCTCCGCCGCCAAGCGCCACACCGCGTCGGGCCCCACGCCCTCCGGCAGGTGCGGCAGGGTCAGGACCGGCCGCCCGGCCCCGGCGACCGCGTCCTCGAGCGAGAGCTCCAGGTCCCGACGCTCCACCGCCTCCGCAGCGGTCAGCGCCAGACCCTCCAGCATGGCGGGCGTGGTGCGGATCCCCACCGACTCCAGCTGCGGCCCCATCCGGGCCGGGTCCGGCTCCTGGGTGGCGACCACGTCGACGGTGGAGCGGACCGAGTCGTCCCGGGCCTGGTTGACGACGATGGCGCCGATCCGCAGGCCGTCCGCGGCCAGGTCGCGCACGGCGTCGAGCGTCTCCTGGACGGGCAGCTGCTCCAGCAGCGTCACCACGTGCACCACGGTGGTCCCGGAGTGCAGCAGGCCGCGGATCGCGTCGGCCTGGTTGCGGATGGGCCCCACCTTGGCCAGGTCCGCCAGCTGTCCGGTGACGTCCAGGAAGCGGCCGATCCGCCCGGTCGGCGGTGCGTCCAGCACGACCGCGTCGTAGGCCGGTGGGGCGTCCGGGTCGCGCCCGCGGCGGGCACCGGGAGCCCGGCCGGCGGTGGTGCGGCGGACCGACTCATAGATCTTGCCGCCGATCAGCACGTCCCGCACGCCCGGCGCGATCGTGGTGGCGAACTCGATCGCCCCCATCTTCTGCAGCAGGTCGCCGGCCATGCCGAGGCGGTAGAACAGGCGGAGGTACTCGACCAGCGCCGCCCCGGCCTCGATCGACAGTCCCCAGACCGCGCCGCCGTCCAGGCCCGTGGCGACCTCGGTCTCCTCGGTGCCCAGCGGTGCGACGTCCAGCACCTGGCTGATGCCCTGCCGCTCCTCGGTCTCGACCAGCAGCACCCGGCGGCCCTCGCCGGCCAGCGCCGTCGCGAGCGCCGCGGCGACCGTGGTCTTGCCGGTGCCGCCCTTGCCGGTGACGATGTGCAGCCGTGGCGCGCCGGCCGTGCCGTGCCACGCCACGGCACGGGGCTCCCGGGCCGTGGTCACGAGGACACCGTCGCCGTCAGGGCCGATAGGCGCTGCAGCACCGTCGCCCAGGCGCCCGAGTCGGGGTCGATGACGTCGAAGTGGTCGACCTCGTCGAGCACCGCCAGGGTGTCCCGCCCGGCGGTGCCGCACCGGGTCATCCAGGACTCCGAGACCTCCACGGGCACGCGGTCGTCGGCGCGTCCGTGCACCAGGTGCACCGGCACCGGGGTCGGCCCGAGGTCCATCGGGTCGGCCCCCAGGAAGTCCTCCTGCAGCCAGTCGCCGCCACCCATCAGGTCGTCGGCCGCGCCGTCGTCCAGGCCCAGCCGGCCGACCATCCGCAGGTCGAGGCAGCCGGCCAGGCTCACCGCCCCGAGCACCCCGGCCGCCTCGGGCCGGTGCAGCAGCCACACGGCCAGGTGGCCGCCGGCGGAGTGCCCGACGAGCGCCGTCGGACCGGGCAGCTCGCGGTCGTCGCGGATCGCCGCCAGGCCCGCCGCGAGGTCGCTCCCCGGCCCCGGCCAGGTGCCCCCCGGCATCCCGGAGCGGCGGAACTCGGGCAGCGCCACGGCATACCCCTGCCCGGCCAGCGCCTCGGCCGTCGCCCGCAGGTGGGTCCGGTCCCACTGCGCGCGCCAGAACCCCCCGTGCACCAGGACCACGGTGACCTCGGCCCCGGGGGCCAGCCACACGTCATACACCTCGTGCGGCGCCGGCCCGCGGGTCACCGTGCGGTCCGGGTCGCGCGCCGGGCGGGTCAGGACGTCTCGGGGCACACCGACAGTCTGCACCGAGGGACCGCCCCTGCGCAGACCCGGTGCCCTTGATAGCGTCCGCAGCATGGCAACGTCGCCGCACCTTCAGCATGCACCCGAGCACGTCATCATCGTCGGGGCCGGCATGGTCGGCCTGTCGACCGCGTGGTTCCTGCAGCAGCGCGGGGTGCGGGTCACCGTCCTGGACCGCTCGGGGGTCGCCGCGGGCTCCTCCTGGGGCAACGCCGGCTGGATCACCCCCGCGATGGCGATCCCGCTCGCCGAGCCGGCCGTGCTGAGATACGGCATCAAGGCGCTGCTCGACCCCTCCGCGCCGCTGCACGTGCCGATCCGGGTCGACCCCGGGCTGTGGAGCTTCCTGCTGCGGTTCGCCGCCCACTGCACCGGGCGGACCTGGCGCAGGACGATGGCGGCGCTGGTGCCGCTCAACGTGCAGTCCCTGGACGCCTACGACGAGCTGGAGACCGACCCCGGGCTGAAGGTGCGGCTGTCCGGCGGGCCGATCATCGCGGCCTTCCGGGAGGACGACCACGCGGACGGGCTGCTCGCGGAGTTCGAGCAGATCCACGAGGCCGGGATGGAGCTGGAGTTCAGCGAGGTGCCCCGCGACCAGATCAGGGAGCTCGCGCCGGTGGTGGCACCGCAGGTGTCGCGGGCGATCCGGATCGACGGCCAGCGCTTCATGAACCCCGGTGAGTATGTCGCCGGGCTGGCCGACGCGGTCCGCTCCCGTGGCGGGGAGATCCGAAAGGGCGCGGACGTGCGCGGCCTGCGGCACGGCCCCGGCGGCATCTCCGTCGACCTGGTCGGGGCGGCGCCCCTGAAGGCCGATGCCGTGGTGCTCGCGACCGGAGCCTGGTTGCCGACGCTGGCCAGGCAGTATGGCGTGCGCACCAGCCTGCGGGCCGGTCGCGGCTACTCCTTCTCCGTCGCGCAGCCGGAGGACGAGCGCACGGTGCGCCACCCGATCTACTTCCCGCACGAGCGGATCGTGTGCACGCCGCTGGGCGAGACGCGGATCCGGTTGGGCGGCACCATGGAGTTCCAGCCGACGGATGCGCCCCTGGCGGTGCAGCGCATCGAGTCGATCGTGGCCAACGCCGAGCCGCTCATCGAGGGCCTGGACCTCAGCGACCGCCAGGACCAGTGGGTCGGCGCGCGTCCGGTGACGGTCGACGGCCTGCCGCTCGTCGGCCCCACGAACGCCCCCGGCGTATGGGTCCACGGTGGTCACGGCATGTGGGGCATGTGCCAGGGCCCGGCGACCGCCCGGCTCCTGGCCGAGCAGATGACCACCGGGACCACCCCCGCGGCGCTGCGCCCGCTGAGCCCGACCCGCTGAGCCCAGCCCACCCGACCGGGACCACTCCTCGACCGAGCGCGTGGCGTGGCGCTCCCAGGGGCCACCGAGCGCGTGGCGTGGCGCTCCCAGGGGCCACCGAGCGCGTGGCGTTGCGCTCCCAGCCTCGACCGAGCGCATGACCCAGGAAGGTGCGGATGAACCCAGGAACCGTTCTTGGGTTCATCCGAACTTGCTGGGTTGATCGTTCGCTGCTCGTGCCCGGCCGTGCGTGCCCGGTCGTGCGGGAGCCGGGCCCGTCTCGGTACAGTCGGCTCCATGGCCAACTGGGAATACGCAACCGTGCCGCTCATCGTGCACGCCACCAAGCAGATCCTCGACCAGTGGGGGGAGGACGGCTGGGAGCTCGTGCAGGTCGTCCCGGGCCCCGACGGTGGCGGGAACCTCGTCGCCTACCTGAAGCGGGAGAAGGCGTGAGCGCGGTCGAGGACCGCCTCGCCGAGCTCGGCCTGACCGTGCCGGAGGTTGCGGCGCCGGTCGCGGCCTACGTCCCGGCCCTGCAGCACGGGGGTCTGGTGTTCAGTTCCGGCCAGCTGCCCATGGTTGACGGCCAGCTCTCGGTCGCCGGCAAGGTGGGCGAGGGCGAGGGCCTGGTGGACCCCGAGACCGCCAAGCAGGCCGCCCAGCAGTGCGCGCTCAACGCGATCGCGGCTGTGAAGTCCGTCGTCGGCGACCTGGACAAGGTCACCCGCGTGATCAAGGTGGTCGGGTTCGTCGCCAGCGACCCCTCCTTCACGGGTCAGCCGGGCGTCATCAACGGCGCGAGCGAGCTGCTCGGCAAGGCCTTCGGCGACGCGGGCGTCCACGCCCGGTCGGCGGTGGGCGTGGCCGTGCTGCCGCTGGACACCCCCGTCGAGGTGGAGATCACCGTCGCCGTCGAGGCCTGATCGGTGGTGCACCGCGACTTCCCGATGCCCGAGCGGCTCCGGGGGCACGCGCAGGCCTGGCTGGACCGGGACGCCGCGAAGGAGGACTCGCGGCAGGACCCCGCCCCGGCCAAGCCGTCGGCGACCGTCATGCTGCTGCGGCCCGGCGGCTCCGGGCCCGAGGTCTTCGTGCTGCGGCGCGCGGCGACGATGGCCTTCGCCGCCGACATGCTGGCCTTCCCCGGCGGGGGAGTCGACCCGCGGGACGTCGACCCGCGGGTGCCCTGGGCCGGACCGTCCCCGGAGGAGTGGGCGCTCCGGTTGCGCACGTCCGTGGACCGCGCCCGTGAGCTGGTGATCGCCGCCGTCCGGGAGGTCTTCGAGGAGTGCGGGGTGCTCCTGGCCGGCCCCGACGCCCACACGGTCGTCGCCGACCTCACCGCCCCGGTCTGGGACGAGGAGCGGGACGCCCTGCTGGCCCGGGAGCAGTCGTTCGCCGAGCTGTTGATCCGCCGCGACCTCGTGCTCCGCACCGACCTGCTCGGGCTGCGGGCGCACTGGACGACCCCGGAGTGCGAGCCGAAGCGCTACGACACCCGCTTCTTCGTGGCGCGCCTGCCCGAGGGCCAGGTCGCCGACGACCGCAGCTCCGAGGCCGCCGTGGTGCTCTGGGCCGACCCGCGGGATCTGCTCGCCCAGCACGACGCGGGCGAGCACCTGGTGCTCCCGCCGACCCGGGTGATGCTCGAGCAGTTGGCCCGCGCCGGCAGCCTGGAGGAGGCACTGGGAGCGGCCGCCGAGGTATGGCCCGTCATGCCCCGCCCGGTCGAGCACGGCGGCAGGCTGTGGATGCGGGCCCCCATCGACGAGCGGGGCGACGGCGTCGCCCCCGACCCAGCACCGGACACAGCAACGGACCCAGCACCAGACCCGGCCACGGACCAGGCCGCGCGTCGGGGCTGAGCCAGCGAACGGCATACGGAAGGGACTGAGATGGAGTCGTGGACCGGAGGTCCGCTGAACGAGCGGGTCACCTGCCGGCTGTGCCCGAACCCCGGGCCGATGACGCTGGACGGCACGAACACCTGGGTGCTCTCCGCCCCCGGGGCCGACGAGGCGGTGGTGATCGACCCCGGGCCGCTGGACGAGGAGCACCTGCAGCGGGTCCTGGACGACGTGTCGGGCCGCGGAGCCAGGGTCGCGCTCACCCTCGTCACCCACGGCCACCACGACCACGCGGAGTCGCTCGGCCGGTTCGCCGAGCTCACCGGCGCGCCCGTGCGGGGCAACTGCCCCGGTGCCGAGCCGGTGGTCGACGGGGAGGCCCTCGAGGTCGCCGGCCTGCGCCTGACGGCCGTGCTGACGCCGGGCCACACGATGGACTCGGTGTGCTTCCGGCTGGACCCTGACGGGATCCTGTTCACCGGCGACACGATCCTCGGACGCGGCACCACGGTCGTGGCCCACCCGGACGGTCAGCTGGCGGCCTACCTGACCTCGCTGGACACGATCGGGGGCCTGGTCGACGACGGCCTCGTGACGACGCTGGCGCCTGGTCACGGTCCGGTGCTCACCGACGCCGGGGCCACGGTCAGGGAGTATGTCGTGCATCGCCACGAGCGACTGGAGCAGGTCCGCGTGGCCTCACAGGGTCAGGAGGGCCTGGGTCGCTCAGAGCTGGCGGACCTGGTGGTGTCCACCGTGTATGCCGAGGTGCCGCGGAACGTGTGGCCCGCGGCCCGGCAGAGCGTGCTGGCCCAGCTGGACTACCTGGACCTGGGGCGCTCGGGGCGGTAGGCCCGCCCTGGCCTGCGCCCGGCGGTGCCGGACCTCAGCGGGACCGGCGGCGCAGCCGCTCGAGGTCGATCAGCGTGACGGACTTGGCGCCGAGCACGAGCCACCCGCGGGTCGCGAAGTCCGCCAGGGCCTTGTTGACGGTCTCGCGGGAGGCGCCGACGAGCTGGGCGAGCTCCTCCTGGGTGAGGTCGTGGGACACCTTGACGCCGGCGTCGGTGCGCTTGCCGAAGCGGACGGACAGGTCGAGCAGCGCCTTGGCCACGCGACCGGGAACGTCGGTGAAGACCAGGTCCGACATGTCCTCGTTGGTGCGGCGCAGCCGGCGGGCCAGCCCGGCCAGCATCATCATGGCGACCTCGGGGTGCAGCTCGAGGAAGTGCCGCAGGTCGGCGTTGCCGAGCGAGATCAGCTCGGCCTCGGCCACGGCGCGGGCGCTGGTGAGCCGGGGGCCGGGGTCGAACAGCGACAGCTCTCCGAACATCTCCCCGGGGCCGAGCACGGCGAGCAGGTTCTCCCGGCCGTCTCCGGAGGCCCTGCCGAGCTTCACCTTGCCGTCGATGATCACGTACAGCCGGTCGCCGGGGTCTCCCTCGTGGAAGAGCACCTCGCTCCGGCCGAGCTCCACTCGTGTCATCGACGTGCGGAGCGCGTCGGCCGCCTCGTCGTCGAGGGCGGTGAACAGCGGCGCCTGGCGCACGACGTCCTCGTCCACCGGCCTCCTCCTCCTTGCTACCTCGTCACCGGACCGCACCGGCGGGGGTCCGCACGCAGTCTGCCGCACCCCGATCCCCGACGGGGTAAGGGGTGCCGCGCGGACCCGAACGGAGCAACGCGGTCCTGGATCTGCAGTCGACACACTACAGATGGGTACCCAGGGGCGTTCGACGGAATGAGATGATTCGTCGGCATCCGTCACGTATCGTCAGCGAGATCGTCGTCGTCGATCCGGTTGGCCAGGACCCGCGCCGTGGCCGCCACGTCGGAGCGGAGCGATCCCGCGTAGCTGTCCAGCTCGCGGAGCGCGTCGCGGAGCTGCAGCAGCAGGGCCGACTCGGGCAGGCGCCCCTCGCTGCGGGGGATGCCGAGCAGGTCCCGCAGCGGGATCCGCCGGTACTCCCCGGTCGGGTTGCCCTCGCGCAGGGACCCCGACGACGACGAGTGGTCCTGCAGCGCGACGGCGTCGAGATCGGCGCTGGTGGCCTCGCCCCCCGGCTGCCGGCGGGGCAGCGGCCCGCCTCCCGCGATCTCCTGGATGTCCACGAGATCGTCGATGTCCGCCACCGCGGCGACGGCGAGATCGAGGCGAGCCGCGACGAGGCGCCGCCAGTGCTCCGCGTCCCGGAGCTGCGCGATGACCCGGCGCTGCCTGCGGCGGACCTCGGCGAGCGGGAGGTTCGCCAGGGCGACCTCGCCGGCCTCTCTCCCCTCGCTCTCCACCTGACGGGCCTCCTCATCACGGCACGGAGCAGCTCCGGCGACGCGGCGGGTCGGGGCATCGTGGAGATGCACCCGGCCGAGGTGCCGGCCGACGGGTGTCCGTTCGGTGTGTCCGGGTCCGCGGCTGATCCGCGGCCGGGTTAGAGCATCGATCGTCGGCAGGGGCGACCCGCTTGAGCAGGCCTCCGAGGTGCTCACCCGCGCGGATCAGCACACTCACCCGCTCGCCGCGACCCGTACCCTGTGCGGGTGGCTGGCGTGGCGAATCCCAAGGTCGAGACCCCTCTCGCCCGCACGAGGCGGGCACGGCGCATCCACCGGATCCTCGCGGAGCGGTACCCGGACGCCCGGTGCGAGCTGGACTTCTCCACCCCCCTGGAGCTGCTCGTCGCGACGATCCTGTCCGCCCAGTGCACCGACGTCCGGGT
>ENA-UOUL01004202-UOUL01004202.1-bioreactor-metagenome-genome-assembly--contig:-NODE-4202-length-13626-cov-4.293158_pt1 | contig 13626 bp, 10 predicted proteins | sample MGYA00249838_ERZ747220 | MGnify/ENA primary metagenome ERZ747220 (study PRJEB28778, sample SAMN05720191) | bioreactor metagenome | isolation source: Anaerobic biogas reactor | place: USA:Washington...
TTTCGGGAGAATCGACGCGGTCACCGATGGGGTGGCCATGCGGCCGGGGGCAGACTTCTCCATCCCGGAGCCGCAGAATGAACCGGTCATCGGAGTCATCGACACCCTCTTTGATGAGCAGGCATACTTCTCTTCATGGGTTGAGTATCATTGCATGGTCAATGAGGCTCTCATCGAACAAGCCGATTATGTCCACGGGACAGCCGTCACCTCGCTCATTGTCGACGGCCCTTCCCTGAATCCTCATCTGGACGATGGGTGCGGTCGATTCAGGGTGCGGCATTTTGGAGTCGCCAAGCATGCGCAGAACAGCAGCGCTGCCGTGATGACAGCGATTCGCTCCATCGTGGAAACGAACAAGGACATCAAGGTGTGGAACCTCTCCCTCGGCTCTTCGCTAGAGATTGAACCATCCGTCATCTCCCCTGAAGCGATGGTGCTCGATGAACTGCAGTACACACACGACATCATCTTCGTGGTCGCGGGAACCAACAACCGGGATCGTCAGAAGAGCTATCCAAGGATCGGGGCTCCCGCCGATTCCATCAACTCGCTTGTCGTCAATGCCGTGTCGATCACCGGAAAGCCGGTTGCATATGCACGGACGGGGCCGGTCCTGTATTTTTATCAGAAGCCGGATGTATCGGCATTCGGGGGAGACCGGCAGGATGGCATGATCGTGTGCTCAAGCCTCGGGAGGATGAAGGAGAGTGGAACATCATTCGCCGCCCCGTGGATCGCCAGGAAGCTGGCATATCTCATCCACATCATGGGCTTCTCCCGGGAGGTTGCCAAGGCGCTGATCATCGACTCAGCAGCGGGATGGGAACGCGATAAACGCAGCAGCGATCTTCTTGGGTTCGGCGTTGTGCCGACTCATATCACGGAGGTGCTGTCATCATCAAACGATGAGATCAGGTTTGTGGTGCAGGGGATGAGCGAAGCGTATGAGATGTACGCCTACTCCATCCCGGTGCCGATGCACAACGATCAGTTTCCCTACGTGGCACGTTCGACGTTGTGCTACTTCCCCAAGTGCTCACGCGCCCAGGGCGTTGACTATACCGATACGGAGATGGACATCCAGTTCGGGAGGATGAATGCCAAAGGCAAGATTTACTCCATAGACAACAACCTCCAGGGTGATGATGTACCGCATGCGTTGTTCGAGAAGGATGTGCGGGCACGGTTTCGCAAGTGGGACAACGTGAAACATATCTCTGAGGGATTCAAGGCGGGCGCCCGACCACGAAAGCGGATGAGCAAAACCTCTGTGAACTGGGGGATCAGCATTAAGACGAAGGAGCGTCCCTTTGCAAAGTCAGGGCACGGGGTCAGGTTTGGCCTGGTGGTGACGTTGCGGGAGATCAACGGAGTAAATCGCATCAAAGAATTTGTACAACTGTGCCGTGCGAACAACTGGTATGTCAACGAAGTGGACATCCATGCCCGAGTAGAAACATATGAGAAAGCTCAAGAAGTGTTGATCTTCGATGAGGATCGCCGCTCTTGATGACTTGCTGTGCACGTAAAAAGAGACCGGCAGGAACTCCTGCCGGCCTTCTCTTGTTGGACATGATCAGCGGCCTTGCTTCTCGGCGATCCGTTTTTTTTGCGTCTTCTCGATGGCGGTGACGATGTTCTCATAGCCGGTGCAGCGGCAGAGGTTGCCGGCGATCTGGCGTCGGATCTCCTCACGGCTGGCCGGCTTTTCTGCCTCGATAATCGGGATCGAGGCCATGATGAAGCCCGGGGTGCAGATGCCGCACTGGACCGCCCCCTCGTCGATGAACGCCTGCTGGATGTCGCTGATGGCCCCCTTCACATCGGAGAGCCCCTCCAAGGTGAGGATGGTCTTTCCCTCGGCCCAGATGGCAAGGTAGATGCAGGAGTTGAAGGGCCGCCCGTCGATGAGGACGGTGCAGGCGCCGCACTCTCCCACGTCACAGCCGTGCTTGATGGAGTCGAGGCCGGCGTTGCCTCTCAGCATATCGGAGAGCGAGGAGCGCACATCGATGAGGAAGGTCCGCTGCTTGCCGTTTACTGTGCATGTTACTTCTCTGTTAGCCATTGATGGTACCTCCTGCCCGCTCGATGGCGGCCTTCGTTGACCTGCGTGCCAGCTCCTGGACCAGTTGGAGACGGAAGTCACGCCCGGCTCTCCAGCTGGTGCGGGGATTCACATCCTCCAGCGATGCCTGGGCGACCAAATCCAAGAGTGCTTCGTCGACGGCATGTCCTTGGGCAGCCGCCTCGGCCTTCGGTGAGCGCACCGGGATCGGGGCGGCTACCCCGAAGGCGATGCGGAGGCGGTCGATCTGCTTCTTGTCTTTGGTGAGGCGCACGTTCACCGAGCAGCCGAGGGTGGCGATGTCCATCGCCCTGCGCATGGCGTACTTGGTGTAGAAGCCGTAGGTGTCGCTCCAGCTCTCCTTGGGGATGCGGATCCCGGTGAGGATCTCGCCCTCCCGCAGGTCCACCTTTCCCGGTCCCAGGTTGAACTCGAGGTAGGGGAGGACCCTGGTTCCCTTGAGGCTGGCGATCTCGAGGACGGCGTCATAGGCCTTCAGGGTCGAGGCACTGTCCGCACTGGTCACCCCGTTGCAGATATTGCCCCCGATGGTGCCGATGTTGCGTACCTGCGGTCCCCCGATCTGGTTCATCGCCTCGCCGAGGACCGGCAGGTGTTCACGGATGACCGGGCTCATCGAGACATCGGTGAAGCTGGTGAGCGGGCGGATGAGGATCGTCCCGTCCTCCTCGAGGCAGATGCCCCGCAGTTCATCGAGGCCGTAGATGTTGATCAGGTCGCAGCCGGCGAGCTTGCCTTCCCGGATCTTGATCAGGATGTCGCTGCCGCCGGCGAGGATCAAGGCCTCGGGGTGCTCACTCTTCAGGGCGAGCGCCTCGGCGATGTCCTTCGGTTCGTATAGGGCGTTGAAATTATACATACATCACTTCCTTCTATTTGATCAGGCCGGCGCCTCTGAACTCTTCAAAGAGCCGCTCGGGGTGCAAGGGCGCCGAGTTGATGCCCACACCGGTAGCATTGAGCACCGCGTTGCGGATCGCCGGGGCGACCGGGATCGTCGGTGGTTCACCGAGCGCCTTGTTCCCGTAGGGACCGGTCGGGTCGATGGCCTCGACGAAGTCCCCGTGGAGGTCCGGCGTGTCGATGGCGGTCATCAACTTGTAGTCGAGCAGGTTGTCGTTGAGCATCCGCCCGGTCTTGGGATCAAACTTGTGGTGTTCGTAGAGCGCGTAGCCGAGGCCCATGCTCATCCCCCCATGCACCTGCCCCATGGCGGTCTGATGGTTGAGGATCCGTCCCGAGTCGTGGACGTTGATGATGTCCACCACCCTGACCTGGCAGAGCGGGATGTCCACCTCGACCTCCACGAAGCAGGTACCGAAGGCGTAGGTGTTGTCGGTGCAGTGGTGGCTCTCCTCGGCGGCGATGTGCGTCGAGTTCTCCGTGTTGTAGCACGACTCAAGGGCCACCTGCGCGACAGTGAGCAACGCCTTGTCCTGGTTGGTGTGGACGATCGTGTTGTTCTTGATGTCCAGATCCCACGGGTCCTTCTTCAGCATGAAGCCGGCGTACTCGAGAATCTTGCGCTTGAGGCTCTCGGCGGTCTTCTTCACCGCCATGCCGCTGACGTACGACTGACGGCTGCCGTAGGCGCCGCTGTCCCAGGGGGTGACGTCGGTGTCCTGCTTACTGACGAAGTGGATCTTGTCCAGCGTCACGCCGATGGTCTCGGCCGCCATCATGGAGAAGACCGTATCGGCGCCCTGGCCGATCTCGGTCGCCCCCATCTGGACCTGCAACGACCCATCCTGGTTGAGGAGCATCCTCACCGAGGAGGTCTCCAGGTTGATGGGGTAGACCCCGCTCTTATAGCAGAAGATCGACATGCCCACGCCCCGGCGGATGGGACCGCTCGCCTTCGCGTACTCGGCGCGCTTGCGGTCGTAGTCGAGGTAGGCCACTCCACGGTCGATGCACTCCTCCAGGCCGGTGGAGTGGCAGGTGATGGTCGTCGGCCCGTCGACGTAGCCGAGCTTCATCATGTTCTGCTTGCGGATCGTGATGGGGTCGAGCCCCGTGGCGCGGCAGATGTCGTCGATGTGGCTCTCCAGGGCGAACATCGACTGGGGGATGCCGTAGGCACGCATCGCGCCGGCGGTGGTGAGGTTGGTGTAGACGGTGTACGCCTCCCCCTTGATGGCTCCCACCGGATAGAGCATCCGGAAGGCGTTGGCCGCGTTGGCCGCCAGCGCATGGCCATGGCTGGCGTAGGCGCCTTGGTTGGAGTAGACCTTGATGGAACGGGCAGCGAAGGAGCCGTCTTTGCGTACATAGGTGGTGAGGTGGAACTTCATCGCATGGCGGGTGCGCGTTGCGTGGAAGGTCTCCTCGCGGGTGTAGGCGAGCACCACCGGCTTTCCACCGACGCGGGTGGTGAGGTAGGCGTTGAGCGGTTCGGTGAGGGCATCCTGGCGGTTTCCAAAGCCTCCGCCGAGGTACGGCTTGATGATGCGTACGTCGCCGAAGCCGACGCCGAGGGCTTGGGCGCACATGCGCCTGACGAGGTGGGGCAACTGGGTGGCCGCCACGACGACGACCTTTCCCGCCTCCATGTAGGCCCAGGAGTTGGCGGGCTCGATATGGCAGTGGCTGACCACCGGCGTATCGTAGTCGCCTTCGATCTTGATGAGCCCTTCTTCCTTGATGGCCGCCTCATAGTCGCCGATCTCGAAGGTGGTGGCCTTGACGATGTTGTCGGGCCGCTCCTCGTGGAGGACGCAGGCCCCCTCGGCCATCGCCTCCTCGACGGTGAGCATCGGCTTATACTCCTCGTAGACGACCTTGATCTTGCTGACCGCGATGTCGGCGGCCATCTGGGACTCGGCGATGACGGCGGCGATGTCGTCCCCGTAGCAGCGTACCCGCGCGTTGAGGAGCTTGCGGTCGGCGATGTCCTGGAAGCGGGGGTTGGTCGACCACGGGTGACCGGCGGTGGGGAACTGGATATCGGGGACATCGAAGCAGGTGACGATGTCGACGACGCCCTCGGTTTTCCATGCTTCGGCCAGGTCGAATTCCTTCACCCATCCGTTTGCGATGGTAGAGTGCAGGACCTTTGCCCAAAGCGCATGGGCCGGCACGGTATCGGGGGTGTACTTCGCTTTTCCCGTGACTTTGTCAAATGCATCGACACGCTTGGCTGAAGATCCAATGATTTGCATGAAGCCCTCCTGGCGGAACATCGTGTTCACGCATCCTCCCTATAATAGCACAGGAGGGCGGCGCTGTTCCGCTCGTTTTTCATCATACAACAGATGACGACAATTTCAAGGCATTTCACTACATTTTGCATATTTTTTGATGTATCGAACGCTTTGGTGGCCAACTAATTATGTGTTGCACAATCTTGTGTATGGTGTAATGCAGGAAATGAATCAAGCGCTTCCAAAATCGTCCCCGCTGTGTCATCATCGGGCCATGATCGAAGCACTCATCCAGTACCTGACAGAAGCATGGGCCATCAAGGCGGTGGCGCTTTCCGGCTCACGAAGCGGTGGCTACAGCGACCCCTCCTCCGATTGGGACCTCTACGTCTATGCCGATGCCGTGCCCCCACTGGCCCTCCGGAGGGTGATGGCCGAACGCTTCGCCGTGCAGGCGGAGGTGGGCAACACCTTCTTCGAGGAGGGTGATGAGCTCATCCTCGGCGATGGGAGCATCGTCGACCTGATGTACCGCTCCCCCTCGTGGATCGAGGCGGAAATTGAGGCGGTCTGGTTCCACCATCAGGCCAAGGTCGGCTACACCACCGCCTTCGTCCACAACGTGAAGACGAGCACCATCCTCTTTGACAGAGAAGGGTGGTTTGTTCAATTGCAGAAGAGCGTGAGCGGACCATATCCTGCGGAGTTGCAGCGTGCCATCATCGAAAAGAACCATCCGCTGCTGCAGAGCAAGCTCACCGCCTCCTACCGTGAGCAGATAGCAAAGGCGGTGGAGCGAGCCGACAGCGTGAGCGTGCAGCATCGTACCAGCGCGCTGCTCTCAAGCTATTTTGATGTCCTCTTCGCCCTCAATGAGGTGACGCATCCGGGGGAGAAGCGATTGGTCCGGTGGGCCAAGGAAATGTGTTCCCATCTGCCCCCTCGCTTCGAGGCGGAGGTGGAGGCGGTGTGCAGCAGAGAGGGGGACGAGCTGCTCTCGGCAGTCGATGCGCTCTTGGATTCGTTGGACATGCTGCTCTCTGCCTGCTGAGAAAATCCTACTATTTCGCTTTCCTTAGCCCCAGTACTCTTGTTCCCTCCCTCTGGGCACGGTACAACGGAGGTACGGAGGCCGGCCATGCTCAATCGACGGAAAGTGCTCCTCTCCCTCTTGGCGCAAAGCGAGAGACCGCTGCCCCTCACGCGGGCGAATCTTCTCCTCTCCCTCATGAATCTGGATGTGGAGAAGCCCCTCTACCAGTTCATCCCGACCGGCACCGGTCCCGTTTCCATCGATCTCCTCCACGACCTGCGTGCCCTCGAGAAGACGGGAAAGGTCACCGTAGGTGGCGAGGCGATACAGCTGCATGAAGATGCCACGGATCCACTCTCCTATGCCCTTGGTGAGGAAGACCAGGAGCTGCTGCTCGAGAGCCTCGCCCGGTACGGTGCAAAGAGCGAGCAGGCCCTGCTCGATGAGGTCATCGGGCGAAAACCGTTCTTCGCGATCCGCAGTGAGAGAGGCGATGCCGCGGTCGAAGCCATCAGGGAGGAGATTCTCTCAGCGCCTCGGGGGCTCTACACCCTCGGCTACGAGGCTCTCACCATCGATGCCTTCATCAACCACCTCATCGCCCGCAACGTAGAGAGTGTCGTGGATGTGCGTGAGTTCGCCTTCTCCCGGCGCAGTGAGTTCGCCAAGGGCAATCTTGAGGAGGCGTTGGCCTTGGGGGGCATCGCCTACATCGGCATGAGCGAGGTGGGCATCCCCACCAAGGCGCGCAAGGAGATCCTCGAGCACAAGAGCAAGGAGGAGCTGCTCGAGTACTACGAAGCGGAGATCCTCCCCACCACCGGGGAGTATGCCAAAAACGTCGCCGCCTTGGTGGAGGCGCACAACACCGCCCTCATCTGCCATGAGGAGGATCCTCAGGAGTGCCACCGCTCTCGCTTCGCAGCTTTCGCCTTGATGAGGGAACCCTCCATTGGCTCGGTGCATGACATCAGGACAAAGGACACGGAGGGGAGTGGGTGGTGGTGAGCGACTGCCTCTCTGTAACCGTCACATGAATCATTCCGCCTCACCCTGCCGAACATGAACGATGCCCATGAGACGGCCGATGTCGTATCAGAACCGGTGCCTCGATATGTGACCGAGCAGATGCAGGCGGTGCTCGACCATCTCTCTGTGCACAGGGAAGCCGATGAGGATGCCTTGATGGAGCTGCTCACCGTGAAGCGGACCCGCACCTACCTCATCACCCGGCAGATGGTGGACATGGGGCTGTTGACCATCATCGGGCGCGGTAAGCACAAGAAGTACGTACGCTCCAAAGAGTAGGTCCTGAAGGCAGATTGCGGTGGACAGGAGCGCTCTTTGGTGCAAGAGTAGAGATGAGGCAGGGAGGGGTAGCGCATGCAGTTGGTGTATTTGGGCTTGACCGTCCTCTTGGCGACCTTCCTGCAGACCAGCATCGGGTTTGGCTTCGCCGTCTTCGCGATGGCCATCTTCCCGCTCATCTACCCGTATGGGACGGCCATCGCCCTCATGCAGGCCATCGGTTTGGCCAACACCTTCTTTTTGACGGTGCGGTTCCATCGCTCCATCCGATGGAGGACCATGCTCCCCCTCCTCATCCCCACCTTGGCCTTCGGACTGCTCTTCACCTTCGTCTCCTTCTCCATGGATACCCGGCTGCTCCGCATCGCGTTGGGGTGTGTCCTCGCCCTCCTCTCCCTCTATTTTTTCCGCTTCGCCGCAACCGTCTCCATCCAACCAACGCTCTCCAACGGGGTGGCCATGGGGGTGGTCTCGGGAATCAGCAACGGGCTCTTCGGCATTGGGGGGCCTCCGGCCGCCCTCTACCTGCTGCCGGCCATCGGGGAGAAGACGGCATACCTGGCGACGATCCAGGCGTACTTCACCCTCTGCAACATCACCAATCTGGGCCTGCGCATCGCAAAAGGTGCCTTGGTGGAGGGGTACTTGGTGGATATCCTCATCGGGTGGATCGCCGCCTTGGTCGGGACGCTCTGTGGGCTCTGGGCATTCAGCCGGGTGAACCAGAATGCCCTGAAACGAATCGTCTACGCCTTCATCGGCCTGAACGGTCTCTGGGTCGTGGTTCAGGAAATCTTCTTGGTGTGATAATGGGGGAAAATGTGGCATTGCTGTCCATAGGCGTCATTTCTGTTGCTTTCTGAACAAATCAGACTTATAATACGGACTATGGAGGTTGGTTCTTAATACTTGATTAGAAATTGGCCAAATTTTTTTGTAAAGGAGAATAGAATGAAAAAATTCACAATCGGTTCTCTGGTGTTACTCCTGGCGATGTCGTTTGTCTTCGGTGCCGGAGTAAAGGAAGAAAAGAAACAGTTCATCGGTCTGGCCATGCCCGAGACGCACGTCGAGCGCTGGCAGATGGATGGAGCCGCCCTGAAAGCTGATGCCATAGCAAAAGGCTATGATGCAGAGGTCGCCTTCGGCGATGCCGACCAGACCAAGCAGAACGCACAGGTTTCCGATTTCATCACCAAGGGTGCAGACCTGCTGATCATCGGATCGATCAACAATGGTGTAGTCTCTGCCGTCGCAGATGCCCGCCGTGATGGCGTCGAGGTCATTGCCTACGACCGCCTGATCATGGACACCGACCAGTACGACTACTACATCACGTTCGATAACTTCAAGGTTGGCCAGTTCCAAGGCCGGGCGATCGTCGAGGCCCTCGGCTTGGCGACCACCACCTCCGTGAAGTACATCACGCTGTTCGCCGGCTCACCGACGGACAACAACGCCTTCTACTTCTTCGATGGTGCGATGAGTGAGCTTCGCCCCTACGTGGAGAAGGGTGTGCTGAAGATTGTCGGACCGGCACCGTTGGCATCCAGCGACACGGCAAACTTCACCAGGATCGCCACGGAGAACTGGAGAGCAGACCTTGCCAAACAGCGCATGGAGAACCTGCTCAACGGAGATGCCAAGAACTACGTCCTTGATGCAGTCCTTGCTCCGAACGACACCTTGGCCCGTGCCATCATCGAAGCCTTGTTGACCGATGCCAAGTACATCAACAAGATTCCAGTGGTCACCGGTCAGGATGGTGAGCTTGCTTCCATCAAGTTCATCAGGGACGGCAAACAGGCCATGACGGTCTTCAAGGATACCCGCGACCTGGCAAAGGCCGCCATCATCCTCGCAGACGCCATTCTCAAGGGTGAGACCCCCAACATCCCGGGCGCCCGCCTCGACACCGAGACGTACAACACCGGCAAGAAGTACATCAAGTCCTACCTGCTGGAGCCCATCAATGTCACGAAGGATAACTACGAGAAGGTGATGATCGACAGTGGCTACTATACCGCTGATCAGCTTCGCTGATTGCGTTACAGTCAGTGTCCGAACAGTGTCCGCCGGCAGATTCCTCTGCCGGCCGGACTTATACCGGGGGCGGTGTGATGAGCAACGATGAGTACATTCTCGAAGTCAAGAACCTGACGAAGGATTTTCCCGGGGTCAGGGCTTTGGACTCGGTCGATTTCAAGGTCAGACGGGGGGAAATCCACTGTCTGGTCGGGGAGAACGGGGCGGGCAAGTCGACGTTGATGAACGTCGTCAGCGGCGTGCTGCCCAGGAGTGAATATGAAGGGGTGGTCGTCTTCAAGGGCAAGGAGACCAACTACCGCAGCACCCGAGATAGTGAACAGGATGGTCTCTCCATCATCCACCAGGAGCTCACCCTCAGCCCATACCTCTCTATCTATGAAAACATCTTTCTCGGGCATATGAAGACCCGGTTCGGCATCATCGACTGGGATACCTGCCTGAAGGACTCCTACCCGCTCTTGAAACGAGTGGGACTGAGAGAGCCACCCCAGACCATCGTCAGCAAGATGAGTGTCGGCAAGCAACAGCTGGTGGAGATCGCCCGGGCCATCTCCCGCAACGCCGAGCTCTTGATCTTCGATGAACCCACCTCATCGCTGAACGATGAGGAGTCGGAGAACCTGCTGAACCTGATCCGAGAGTTCAAGAAAGAAGGCATTACGTGCATCATGATCAGCCATAAGCTGGATGAAGTGCTCGCCGTGGCCGATTCCATCACGATTCTGCGTGATGGGCTCTCGGTGGCAAGCTACGATCTGACCAAGGCACCGGTCAGCCAGCAACAGATCATCAAGGGGATGGTGGGGCGGGAGCTGAAGAACCTCTTTCCCAAGAAGGAACCCGACATCGGCGATGTCGTCTTCGAGGTGAAGGGGTGGACGGTCCATCATCCTGACTACCACGACATGAAGATCGTGGACGACGCCTCCTTCTTCGTGAGGAAGGGGGAGATCATCAGCTTTTGCGGGCCGATGGGAGCGGGACGGACCGAGCTGATGATGTCGATCTTCGGCAACTCCTACGGCTATGGCGCGAGCGGGGAGATTCATTTGCACAACAAGCGCGTCACCTTCAAGAACCCCAAGGACGCCATCGAGCAGGGGGTGGGATATGTATCGGAGGACCGCAAGTCGTTGGGCCTGATCCTCATCCAGGATGTGAAGACCAACATCACCAACTCCAGTCTCCCCAAGCTCTCGAAGCGGGGGATCTTGAACAAGAACCTCATGCGCAACAAGGCAGAGGAGTACAAGGAGTCGCTGCAGATCAAGACCCCGTCGCTCGAACAGTTGGTCAGGAACCTGTCGGGTGGGAACCAGCAGAAGGTGGTGCTCAGCCGCAGCCTGCTCGCTGACCCCGACATCTTCATCGTCGACGAACCCACACGGGGCATCGACGTCGGGGCCAAATACGAGATTTACAGTATCCTCAACGATATGGTCAAGCAAGGCAAGAGCGTCATCGTCGTCTCGAGCGAGCTGGCCGAGGCGATCAGCATGTCTGACCGCATCTATGTCATGAACGAGGGCAAGATCAAGGGTGTGCTGGATCGCAGTGAGGCAACCCAGGAGCGGATCATGCACATGGCTTTGGTTGATTAAGGAGGGAACCATGCCGGAGAACGCGAACATTGAACAGATTTCTTTCTTAGGATTGGCCAAGCAGAACTTACGCAAGCTCTCCATGTTCATCATGTTGGGGCTCATTTTGCTCGTCTTCGCCGTCCTTACCAACGGGGTCAACCTTACCCCGCGCAACATCACGAACATCTTCATCCAGAACAGCTACATCCTGATCCTCGCCGTGGGCATGGTGCTGGTCATCATCATCGGCAACATCGACCTCTCGGTCGGCTCGGTGGTGGCGTTCTCGGGGGCCCTCAGCGCGATGCTGTACAACACCGGCATCGGCCTCATCCCGACGCTCCTGCTCTCCCTGTTGATCGGGGCCGCCATCGGAGTGTTCCAAGGCTTCTGGATCGCCTTCGTGGGGATCCCCGCCTTCATCACGACCTTGGCCGGCATGTTGTTCTTCCGTGGGTTGACCTACATCATCACCAACGTCAGCCCGATCTCGTTGCGGGATGACGGCTTCAAGAAGATCGCCTCGGGCTCACTGAACATCCCCGGCTTCACGATTGGATCGATGGACGGCCTCTCAATCGTCGTGATGGTGATCGCCGTCGCGCTTGTGGTCTTCTTCACCCTCCATCGGCGGCGCAAGGAGATCAGCAACGGCTTCTCCGTCCTGCCGCTGCGCTACACGATCTTGAAGGTCGCCTCCCTCTCAGCCTTGATCATCTTCGTCTTCCTCCGCTTCGCGGCGTACCGGGGCATCCCGACCGTCGGCCTGGTGCTCTTCATCGTCACCGCCATCTTCGTCTTTCTGACGAACAATACCGTCATCGGGCGCTACATCTACGCAGTCGGTGGAAACGCCAAGTCGGCCAAGCTGTCGGGTATCAACAGTGAGCAGGTCGTCTTCATCACCCACATCATCATGGGCGTGCTCTGCGGCCTCTCGGGAGTGGTCTTCACCGCCTATATGAACTCGGCCCTGCCGCAGGCGGGCAACCAGTTCGAGATGGATGCCATCGCCTCCTGCTACATCGGAGGTGCGGCCGCCTCAGGAGGCATCGGCACCATCATCGGGGCCATCACCGGAGGTCTGGTGATGGGGGTCATCAACAACGGGATGTCGCTGATGAACATCGGGGCGGACTGGCAGTACGTCGTCAAAGCCTCGATCCTCCTCCTCGCCGTCTTCTACGACATCTGGAGCAGAAGGAAGTCGGGCCTCGGTTGATAGACCGTGCGGCATCAGTACACACAGGAAGGACCGGGCTTGACCCGGTCCTCTGTTTTTCACAGTTGAAGAGGAGGGATGGGATATGACTCAACAGCGCGGGAGACATCTTCGCCGTTGCCCGTGGCCTCACGGATCCTTGGTTATTGAACCGGGTGAGATGATACCATCTGCAAAGGGAGCGAGGAAAAGCGAAGCGGACCACAAGCCGGGCAACGGCTTCTCTCTGCGTGGTGTGTCGGCATGGACTCTTAGTTCTTCATCCCGGTCATGACGATCCCTTCGATGAAGTAGCGCTGCGCCATGGGCAGCACGGATGCCGGCTCGCAGGTCAACAATTCGCCATCGGCGTGGACTTCGTAAGTTTCGGGATCGACGTCGATGTCCGGGGTTTCCGAATTGTGGATCATCGACGCCTTGCCAATGCCGTTGCGCGTATTGGTGACGGGCAGCAGTTGTTTGTCGACGCCCAGCTTGCCGCGCAGACCATCATCATAGGCGGCCTGGGAGACGAAGGTGACCGACGAATTGGTCAACAGCTTGCCGAAGCTGGCGAACATGGGCCGGTAGTGCATCGGCTGGGGCGTGGGAATGGAGGCGTTTGGGTCGCCCATGGGGGCAGCGGCGATGGAGCCGCCGAGCAGCACCATTTCGGGCTTCACGCCGAAAAAGGCGGGGTTCCACAGCACGAGGTCGGCGCGCTTGCCCACTTCGATGGAGCCGATGTGCTCGCTCATGCCGTGGGCGATGGCGGGGTTGATGGTGTATTTGGCGATGTAGCGGCGGACGCGGAAATTGTCGTTGTCGCCGGTCTCCTCGGGGAGGCGCCCGCGCTGGCGCTTCATCTTGTCGGCGGTCTGCCAGCAGCGGATCAGGACTTCGCCGACGCGGCCCATGGCCTGGCTGTCCGATGAGATGATCGAGAAGGCGCCGAGGTCGTGGAGGATGTCCTCGGCGGCGATGGTTTCCTTGCGGATGCGGCTCTCGGCGAAGGCGACGTCCTCGGGGATCGACTGGTCGAGGTGGTGGCAGACCATCAGCATGTCGAGATGCTCGGCGATGGTGTTGTGGGTGTAGGGCCGGGTCGGATTGGTGGAGGAGGGGATGACGTTGGGCAGGCCCGCCACCTTGATGATGTCGGGAGCATGGCCGCCGCCGGCGCCCTCGGTGTGATAGGCGTGGATGGTGCGGCCCTT
>ENA-UOUL01004203-UOUL01004203.1-bioreactor-metagenome-genome-assembly--contig:-NODE-4203-length-13624-cov-2.756404_pt1 | contig 13624 bp, 11 predicted proteins | sample MGYA00249838_ERZ747220 | MGnify/ENA primary metagenome ERZ747220 (study PRJEB28778, sample SAMN05720191) | bioreactor metagenome | isolation source: Anaerobic biogas reactor | place: USA:Washington...
CGGCTCCGGCAAGACCACCCTTATCCGCAACCTGATCGAGAACGCCGGCGGCAGGAAGCTCGCCGTCATCGTCAACGAGTTCGGCGAAGATCGAAGCAACATCCGTGGGACCGTGGCCATGGCCAAGCTGAGCGGTGATCCCGACTCGGCCACATCCCAGTTTTTCTTCAATCTGGTCGACAACTCCGCCAACCTGGACGCACAAAACGGAGGGTTCACGGTGTTCGCCACGGTGACGGATGAGACCATGGCCGTGGTCGATGACATCGCCACCGTGGAAACCGGCACCTTCGCCGGATTCGATGATGTGCCGGTCGTCGACGTGGTTTTACTCAAGGCCTTCATCAAGTAACCTCATTGAGCCAGTGACACGGGCTCCGCGGATCGGAGCGGTGATCGGGCATCCAAGCGCCACTGCGTGGAGAGAGGATCGCCTGTTCGTACCGCGATGAAACCGCGTCACCCAGCAAGCTTTGGGCCGACCCGCGGTGCCGGCCCCGGACCTGTAACGCACGGGAAACCGTACACAACGCGCTGAGGAGCAATCATTTGGGCAAGGGTGGTCGCCTTCCGTTGGGCCTGACGGCCGCCTGCTTCGTTGCCACGGTCTCCGTGGGACTGCTGGTCGTCCTATGGAACCTGTCCTGGCCGGTATCCGGCGGCCTTGAGCTATTGGTGCACGGCTCGGCCGCGCTATGCCTGGGATGGAGCATCATCAGCCTGGCCCTCCGCCGGACGCGTATCCTGCCCCCGGGCGGCGACCTGGAGGCCGACACCCAAGCCGTTCTGCAAATCGCCATGATCGTGACTGGGCTGGCGGTCGTCATCCTCATGGTCTACGCCGCCGCTACCGAAGTGTTGTACCGCACGCCCTACCTGATGGACTACCAATCCCCCTGGCGAATACATGTCTGGCGAACCGGACTCGTGGATCTGGGATTGGTGACCGCGGCGATTATCCTCGCCTGGGCCCGGTGGCGAGATCCGCAGCTCATCACCCTCTGCTTCTGGGCACTCGTTCTGGTGGGGCTGTGGCTGTCCCTGCGAATCCCGATGACTTGCGAGGTCCGCACACCGACCGGAGCCTCCTACACCGACAGCACGCCGTGGGCCATCCCGTTCATCGTGACCGGCAGTCTGCTGTTGGCGGGCTTCTCTCTCGGCGAGGGATTCCGTCGGCATCGGCGGCGCGTCACGGCTTGGCCCAACGCCTTGGCCAACCTCACGCGCGAATCCAGCGTCTGGCCGGGCTTCTACTACAGCGTGGGCATCGTCGCCGTAGCCATCCTCCTCCTGGGCTGCATGCATATCGTGTCCCCCTGGACGCCGCCCGCCTGCCTGATCGCCGGCATCGCCATCCTGACCATGGTCGCCCGGCGATGGGAGGAAGGCCTGGCCGACGTAGCCCTCGGGCTCATCACGCTCAGCATCGTCTCTCTACCGATGGCTTGGCTGCCCGTGCCCCTTCGCCCCATGCCGCAGTACTTCGCTGAGCTTTTCAACCGAGCCATCTTCGGCCTGGCGGTGATGACCGCGGTGTGGCACTGGCTGGCTGGGGTGTGGGATCAACAACTCGACGGCGGCCGACCTTGGACCACGGCCGGCCGGCTGATCCGCAACAGCCTGCGAATGGGATACCTCAGCGGAGCCACCGCCGTCCTCATCTCACTGCACTTGGCGTTTTGGCCGCGAATATCGGCCGTGGTAGCCGACCTGGACAACAGCCCTTGGCGATGGAGCTTGGGTTTGACCGCCTGCCTGCTGACCCTGCTGGCATTGGGCTGGTCCGCGTGCCGCACGGGCAAGATCACCCTGGCTTATCTGGCGCTATTCGAGATCGGGGCCACCTCGGCCTTCGCGATCATCCGCCTCGGCGATTCCACCGTGACCCGGTGGGTGGTGCTCTACTGGCCGCTGTTGATGACCTTCGTGGCCGGGTTGGCGATCCTCGTGGCCGCGGCGATCTCCCGCTGGCCCCGTGGGCGGGCTTTCATCACCCCGCTGCTTGTACTCGGATTGCTGGCGGCACCCACCGCGGCGATTCTCGGGGCCACGCTGCTGGGCAAGTGGACCATGCCGGGCTGGATGCCGACCGCGGTGGCCGGCCTGCTGACGATCATCTATCTGACGACGGCCTTCTTCAGCGGCGTCAAAGGGTACATCCTGTTCGCCGCGGTGTGCGCGGCCCTGGCCATCTGGAGCTGGCCATGAAGCCGTCCGGCCCCCATGCCTCAAGAACCCCATCCAGAATCGCGGCGAATCGGAGTGACACATTCGCCCAGCAGATTCCCTCAGTCGGCACACACGCCGGGCCTGGCGCTTATCTCGGCGCAAGCCATTACGGCATCACTCGTTCTCGACCGGCCATGCTGATGCGTCCCGACCCTCGCCTCCGCACCGCAAATGCACAGAAACTCATTTCCCTGGCAAGCATGGACACCTATCCGCGGTCACTCGTCTCGGCTCAGCAAGGCAAAGCCGCATCGGCGGTTCCACACTCTGTGTGTTCTGTGCAAAGCCCATAGTGAATCGCTGTCTATAGGCAAGGGGCCAGTAGCTTCTGGCGCCGGCTCGTGTTCCTTGACAGCTTCGGTGTTAGAATCCACCGCATCAACGGTGAACTATGTCGCAGGATAACTCCTCATCAACCGGGTCGGGAGAGAAACCCGTACTACCGCCGGATGCGTGGCTGGGGGGGCGGCGTGTCTGGGTCTCGGGGGCGTCGGGGCTGGTCGGGGGGGCTTTGGTGGCACGTCTGCGGCGAGTTGGGGCGGCGGTGGGTTGTCTGGTGCGGCGGCCGGCGGAACCGGGGCGGGATGAGATGGCCTGGGAACCGGCCACGGGACAGATCGACCGAGCGGCGCTGGAGGGGGTGGATGCGGTGGTGCACTTGGCGGGTGAGAACATCGCCGCCGGCCGGTGGACCGCTCAACGCAAGGAGGCCATCCGGGCCAGCCGGGTGGACGGCACGCGTCTGCTCGCCGAGGCCCTCGCGTCCCTGGCCCGACCGCCGCGTGTGCTGGTGGCCGCATCAGCGGTGGGGTTCTACGGGCATCGCGGCGACGAAGAGGTGGACGAGACCAGCCCGCCGGGCCACGGCTATCTGCCCGACGTCTGCCAGCAGTGGGAGGCGGCGGCCCTGCCGGCGGCGGTCTTCTCGGGGTTTGTCAGCCACGGGGGAAGGATCGCGCCGGCGTCGGAGACGCTTCCGCCTGAGGCCATCTCGAGCCAGCGTCGGGCGCCGCTGAGGAGCCCCAAGAGGTGCGCCTGTTCGCGGACTTGCGGGCTGTCGTCCTGGGCGAGCCTCGCCGCGGTCTCGCCGGCAACCAGGTCGGAGACGATCTGCTGGACGAAGCGGTCGTCGGGCTTCTCCGCGGGAAGAGACTGGAATCGCCGGGATTCCCGCTCATCCCAGCGGATTGCAGACGCCGCATTTTCGAGCAGCCAATGGGCGAGCTGGCGAGCGCCCGAGGGCCGGAAACCGGCGGTCTGCCATGCCCGGCAGGCGGTCCAGAGGATCAGCGGGGGGTCCAGGATCAACTGATCGACCCGGCGGTCGGGCCCGGAAGGACTTGGGGCGACGAGCAGGCCCTCAACGAGCGTGGCGGCGGAACGGTCGGCGATTGGCAATCCCCAGCTCTGGGAGCCGGCGACCAAAGCAGGCAGGCGGCGCATGCGGCGTTGCTGGCTCCCTTGCGGCCGAGGTCAAACGGAGGAATGCCCCTTGCGGGCAAGCAGGCGCCAAAAGCCGCCACCATCCAGGCAGTCGCTGCGCGGGCAACACCGCGGCGGCGCGCGCCGAACGTAATGAACCCGATCTCGGGTTCATCTCCTCGGCGTCGAAGTGCTTTGCCTCCGACGTGGCGATGGAGGTCACCACCGACGCGGTGCAGCTGCTCGGCGGCTACGGCTACACCAAGGACTTCCCGGTCGAGCGGATGATGCGCGACGCCAAGATCACCCAGATCTACGAGGGCACCAACCAGGTGCAGCGCATCGTCATGGCGCGCCAGCTGCTCAAGGGCTGAGTCCGCCGGCGAAAACCGGAGGCGTTCGCCGCGCCGCGCTGCCATGCTCTGGGCATGGACGAAGGGCACTGGCAGGACGTCGCCGCGCTGGCGCACCGGCTCGAGGCCGAGGAGAGCTTCTCCGGGATCCTGCGGGTCACGCGGGGTGAGCAGCTGCTCTACGAGTCCTGCCACGGTCTGGCCAACCGGGCCGACGACATCCCGGTCCACCGGGGCACCCGCTTCGCGACGGCCTCGCTGAGCAAGATGTTCACGGCGGTCGGGGTGCTGGACGCCGCCGGGCGCGGTGAGGTGGGCGTGCACGACCGGGTCGTCGACGTGCTGCCGCCGGGCAAGCGACCCTCGACGCTGCGCGACGACGTGACCGTGCACCACCTGCTCGCGCACAGCTCCGGGATCGCCGACTACTTCGAGGAGGACGAGGACCTCCCCGGCTACCGCGAGGACTATGGCGACATCTGGGACCGGATCCCGAACTACCGGGTCAGGGACTACGCCAGCCTGCTGCCGCTCTTCGCCGACCTGCCACCCAACTTCCCGCCCGGGGACACCTTCCACTACAGCAACGCCGGCTACGTCCTGCTGGGCATCCTCCTGGCCGAGGTCTCGGACCTGCCGTTCGCCGAGGCCGTGACCAGCAGGGTCCTGGATCCGGCCGGCATGACCCGGAGCGGCTACCTGGCCTTCGACGAGGTCCACCCCGACATCGCCACCGGTTACCTACCGCCGCTCGCCCCGGGCGGTCCGTGGCGCACCAACATCTACTCGGTGCACCCCGTTGGAGGTGGTGACGGGGGAGCGATGGTCACCGCCGAGGACGTCGAGCGTTTCCTTCGTGCCGTGCACCGCGGGGGAGTATGGCGAGGGGTCACCCCCGCCGACGTCCTCACCCCGCGCACGGCCGCAGAGGGCCGTTGGTCCGCCGGCTACGGGGTGAGTGTCCGGGACGACGGGGTCTTCTGCAAGGACGGGGGTGACCCGGGCGTCTACACCTTCGCCCGCTGCGCGCCCCGCACCGACACGACTCTGGTGTTCCTGGCGAACGTCGACGAGGACACCAGCCCGGGCATGGACGAGCTGCTCGGGCTCCTCGTCGACGCGGCCGACTCCGTGGGGTAGCGCTGCGACTCGTGTCGCCCCGAAGTCTCGACACACCGCGTGCCGGACGCTCCTGCGGCGCGTTCTGTCCGTAGTCTGCCGGGGAGTGACCTGTGTGACGCATGTGACTCGGGTGCTCTCAGCGGTGGCCACCGGACCTGATGGCGGGAGAGATGACCAGCAGCACGGCTCAGCGTGTCGTCGTGACCGACGAGCGGGCGACCCGGGGCGCGGCGCCCCTCGGGCGGACCTCCGTGCACGTCCGGCCCCGGACGGCACGGGAGCGCGCGATGTACCGCCGCCGGCGCCTGGCCGCCGCCGGGCTGGGGCTTGTCCTGATCGGCGCGCTGGTCCTCGGCGTCCAGGGAGTCCGGGCACTGGTCTCCGGGCTCACCGCACGCTCGGCGGTGGACACCGTGACCGTCCCGGTGACGGCGACCACCCCGGTGCGCCTCGACCTCGGTTCCGGAGGCCTCGACCTGCCGATCTACGGTGCCGGCCTCGACGAGGACGGCGAGATCGACCCGCCTCAGGGCGCCGTCATGTGGTACGCCGGCCACGGCCGGGTCGCGCCGGGAGAGCTCGGGACCTCCGTGGTCACCGGGCGGGTCAGCTACCAGGGCGAGCCGGACACCTTCTCCGACCTGCCGTCGGTCCGGGAGGGGGACCGGGTGACCATGACCCTCGGTAACGGTGACACGGTCGCGGCCGACATCGTGAGCACGCACGTGATGAGCACGGAGGAGCTGCAGGGCTCGGACGTGGTGTGGGGCGACCAGCAGACCGAGCGCCGCATGGTCCTGGTCACCTCTGACGCGACCACGGTCCCCGGGCATGACGGCGACAGCGAGGGCCATGTCGTGGCGGTCGCCGAGGTGAGCTCGGCGCAGCCATCTGCCGACACACCGGGCGAGACCGTTCCGAAAGGCTGACTGGTTGACGCATGCTGGGTCCAGTACGTGAGCAGAGTGACTGATGTGACGGGAGGGATTGGCTGTGTCGGCGCTGCCGCAGGCCCCGCTCGTTGAGGAGACCCTCACCGAGCCGGTCGGCCGACCCGGGTGGGCGCCGGACCCGTCACACCCCGACGAGGCGCCCGTGCGGACCGCTCCGGTCCGGCGCCCGGTCTCGGCGCGACAGCGTGCCGTCTACCGCCGCCGCCGGATCGTGGCCGCCGCGCTCCTGCTGCTCCTGATCGCGCTGGTGGTCGTGGGGGTTCGGGGACTGACCGCGCTCGTCTCGTCACTGGTGTCGGGGCCGACCGCGGCTCCGGTTCACGAGGCGGCACCTGACGACCCGGTGCAGGTGGCGATGCGCGCGGGGGGCAGCGGCCTCCCGCTCTCGCCGGTGGGGGTGGACGGGCGGGGCGTGGTGGACCCGCCCGAGGGCGAGGCGGTCTGGTATGCCGGTGGTGACCGGGTGAGGCCCGGAGCGCTCGGGACGGCGGTCATCGTGGGCGACGTGGCCGCGGGTGACGGCACGCCGACCTCCTTCGCCGAGGTGACCCCGCTCACCGAGGGGGACCGGGTCGTCGTGACCTTCGGCGACGGGGTCACCCTCGAGCTCGACGTGGTGAGCGCCTCACTGGTCGACCGGCGTCAGCTGGAGTCCTCCGACCTGGTGTGGGGCGACCAGGCGGACACCCGGCGGATCGCGCTCGTCACCTCGGAGGAGGTCACCGACGGCGACGATCGGGGGACCTTCCTGGCCGTCGCCGAGCTGGGCTGACCGGCGTCAGGATCCCGACGAGGCGACCGCCGCGAGCACGGCGGTGGCGAGGTCGACGTCCGAGCCCTCCGGCACGCACCGTAGGTCCAGCAGCAGCTCGCCGGCCTCGACCTGCCCGACCACGGAGGGGGTGCCGGTCCGAAGCGGCCCGGCCAGCGCAGCGGGGACTGCGACGGCCCAGCCCGGCAGCCGCACGCCGGGGGCACCCCCACCTCCGACCACCCCGTCGTGGCGTCGCACCCGGCCACCGACCTGCTCGGCCAGCAGCTCGGTCCGGCGGAGCAGGGCGGCCGGATCCGCGGTGCGGTATGCCGTGACCGGGGCCGGCCCGCCGCGCAGAGTCGCCTCGAGCGCGGCCAGGGTCAGCTTGTCGACCCGCAGGGCGCGGGCCATCGGATGACGCCTGAGCTGCTCCACCAGCGTCGGGTCCCCGAGCACGAGCCCGGCCTGCGGGCCCCCGAGCAGCTTGTCGCCGCTGGCGGTCACCAGCGCCGCGCCAGCACGCAGCGCACTGGTGGCATCTGGCTCGTCGGGCAGGGCGGGGTCGGGTGCCAGCAGACCAGAGCCGATGTCCACGACGACGGGCACGCCGAGCTCCACGAGGTCGGGCACACCGACACCCCCCGTGAACCCCTCCACCCGGAAGTTGCTCGGGTGGATCTTCACGATCGCCCCGGTGCGCGGGCCGACCGCTGCCGCGTAGTCGTTCCGCGTGGTCCGGTTGGTCGTGCCCACCTCGTGCAGGCGGCTGCCGCTGGCGGTCATGAGGTCGGGGAGCCGGAAGCCGTCACCGATCTCGACCAGCTCCCCGCGGCTCACGACCACCTCCCGGTCCGCACCGGCGAGAGCCGTCACCGCGAGCAGGAGTGCCGCGGCCCCGTTGTTCACCACCAGCGCCTCGGTGCCCTCGGGGAGCAGCGCGCGCAGCGCGTCAGCCGTCCCAGCACCCCGCGGACCCCGCCGGCCGGTGTGCAGGTCGAACTCGAGGTCGGTGTAGCCAGCGGCCCCCACGACCGCCTCGACCGCGACGTCCGAGAGCGGTGCCCGGCCGAGGTTGGTGTGGACGACCACGCCGGTGGCGTTCAGCACGGGCCGCACCGAGCTCGGCGTCGGCAGGGCGGCGATGGCGTCGTCCAGGACGTCCTCGGGCGCGATCAGACCGGACCGGGCCCGCTCCTGCGCCCGGTGCACGGCCGGGAGGACGGCCTCGCGCCCGAGCCCCCGGGCCGCGTCGGTCAGCCTCGGGTCGGCCAGGAGGTGGTCGGTGCGCGGGATGCGCCGGCGTGGGTCGCTCAGCGGACGATCTCCACGGGGCAGGTGGCCAGGTGCAGCACCGCCCGGCTGGTCGAGCCGAGCAGCAGGCTCTTGAGGTCGCCGCGGCCGCGTGCGCCGACCACGAGCACCGCGGCCCCGGTGGACTCCTCGGCGATGACGTCGACGGCTCGGCCCCGCGAGACCGTGATGGTGACCTCCAGGCCCGGCTGGGCGGTCGTGGCCTCCTCGGCGGCGGCACTGGCGATCCGCTCCGCCGCCTGCTCGATCTCCTTGTCGAGGTCGACGGCGTCGGTGAAGGCGGTCGGCGAGGGCAGGCCGTAGCGGTCGTAGGGGGGAGGCTCCCAGGCCGTGATGACCTGGAGCGGCGCCTCGTAGTGGGCCGCGATCTCCGCGGCGTGCCGCACGGCCGTGGTCCCGCTGGCCGAGCCGTCCGTGGCGACCGACACGCGGTGCTCCGGGCCGGGCAGCGGGGGATCACCCTGGGGCACGACCACCACGGGGCACTCGGCGCGCGTTGCGACGTGGAAGGCCGTGGAGCCCAGGAGGATCCCGGCGACCCGGCCGCGTCCGGTGTTGCCGACCACGATGGCGTGGGCCCCGCCGGACAGGTCCTCCAGAGCGAGGGCACCGCTGTGCATGGACGAGGTCGTCCTGACCTCGACCCCGGGTGCGGCTGTCCGGGCCAGGTCTGCGCCGCGCTCCGCGACCCCCAGCGAGGCCCGGTTGACGTCCTCGGGGTCCCAGATGGCCGTGCCGGCGTCGTGGACGTAGCGGAACATGTCCGCCGCGTGCAACACGACGAGGGGTGCGTTCCGGCTGGCTGCGAGGCGGGCCGCCCAGGTCACGGCCTGCCCTGCGGCGTCCGAGCCGTCGTAACCGACGATGACCGATGGTGAGTGCTCCGTCGCGCTCATGTCGACTCCTTCGCTATGCCTGTCCCCATCCTCTCGCACGGCGGGTCGGGCAGCCATGCCGGGGTCGCTCGCGGCCGCGCGGTGCGCCCGGTGGGGTCGGGGAGCGCCGCGCCGTGCGCCCGGTGGGGTCTGGGAGCGCCGCGCCGTGCGCCCGGTGGGGTCTGGGAGCGCCACGCCGTGCGCCCGGTCGAGGGGGTGGGAAGGAGCGGGGGCGGGTCAGGCGCTCCGGTCGGCGACCACGTGGGCCTTGACGACCAGCAGGTCCTCCCGGGGCATGGCGTCGTAGGGGGCGACCAGGGCCAAACCCTCGAGCTGGCGCCGGTTGCGCGAGGTCAGCTGCTCCGTCGTGACCTGCCAGCCCGTGTCGTGCAGCACCCGGTGGTAGTCGCTGAGCTGCAACCGGTTCTGGTAGCCGAGCCGGTTGTTGGCCAGCCGCCAGCGAGCCGCAGGGAGGGTGAGGAAGTGGAACTCGTTGATCCGTGGGTCGAAGCCGGCGTAGTGGTCGGCCAGGTCGATGTAGTGGCTCATCCGGGCCGACGGCCCGCCGACCCGCCGGAACTCCGTGAAGATCCCGGCGAGCACGTCGGCCGGGATGTGCTCCAGGGTGTTGTTGGAGACCAGTAGGTCCGACCCGTGGGTCTGCGGGAGGCCGGAGAGGTCCGTGGCGTCGGCGAGCAGGGCCGTCACGCCCAACGGCTCGAGCAGCTCCTCGGTGCCGCGGGGCGCAGGATCGGTGAGCAGGTCCCTGAGCCGGGCGAGTCGTTCGGGTGCGGCCGTGCGCACCCGCCCGGCGGCCTCCAGGTCGCTGAGGAGCTGCATCGCCAGCCGCACCCGGGCGGGGTCGAGGTGCCCCGTGCGGTCGACAGTGATGACCGTGGCCCCGTGCAGCGCCAGCCCCAGCGGCACGATCGGGAACCACCCGGTCCCCAGCTCCAGCACCCGGGTCCCTGCGGCAAGGGCGGCGCCGGTCCCGCCGCCGACCGCCACCAGGTGGGACTCGACGTGGTGCCACTTGGACAGGACGTAGTCGCTCGTCAGGTGCGGTGGGCGCAGCCGCCGCCGGATGCGGTCGTCCAGGGCGGTCGCGCCAGGAGCTGCCGCGAGCAGCCCCTGTGCCGCGGCCTTGACCCACCAGCGGTTCAGCACCGAAGCAGCCACGGGGTCACGGCTCGATCGACAGCGGCTCGCCGTTGCGCAGCGCCTCGAACAGGGCGGTGGCCTTCTCCTCGTCCCAGAGCACGCTGGAGCCCGCGCTGGTCATGTAGTTGGCGTCGGCCACCGGGACGGTGAGCGACTGGCCCTCGCCGTTGGAGATGGCCCGCATCCCCAGCGCCATCCGGACCGTCTCCCACATCGAGGTGTCCTCACCCAAAGCCATCGCCGAGCCCGTCGCGGTGCCCACGTCGTGCAGCCGCCACGGCACGAGCACGGTCCCCGGCGTGGCCATCTCGTGGGTCAGGGCCGCGAGGAACTCCCGCTGCCGCTCGACCCGGCCGAGGTCGCCCCGGGGGTCGCCGTAGCGCATCCGGACGTAGTTGAGGGCCTCTGCGCCCTCCAGCACCTGGCACCCCGCGGGCAGGTCCAGGCGGGTCTTCTCGTCCTGGACCGGCTCGTCCAGACACATCTCGACACCGCCGACCGTGGCGACGACCTCGACGAAGCCGCCGAACCCGATCTCCAGGTAGCCCTCGATGCGCAGGCCGGTGGACTGCTCGACGGTGTCGGCCAGGAGGGCCGGTCCGCCGATGGCGTAGGCCGCGTTGATCTTGTTGGAGCCCTGGCCGGGGATCTCCACGTAGGAGTCCCGCGGGATCGAGATGAGGGTCGGTCCGCCCGAGTCTGGCAGGTGGAGCAGCATGATCGTGTCCGCCCGCGCGCCCTCCGCGTGCCCGGTCACCAGGTCGTTGCGTTCCTCGCGGCTGAGGTTCTCGCGGCTGTCGGTCCCGACCAGCAGGAAGTTGGTGCCCGACGCGCTGAGCGGCCGGTTGCTGCTCGTCGGTGTGGCGTCCACCCGCTCGATGGAGTTCCAGATGCTGGTCACGGCCCAGATCATCGAGCCCACGTAGGCCAGGACCAGGAGCAGCAGCACCGCCATGACGCGGCGCAGGGTGTAGCGCCGGCGCCGCCGCTGCAGCGGGGGCCGCCCACCCGGCGGACGCCCCCGGGGCGCCGCCTGCGGCACCGGCTCCTCGGCATACTCCCGCGCGACCCAGCGCTCGTCGGCGAACTCGTCCTCGGCGTAGCCGTAGTCGGCGGCGGTGGCGCGCCGCCCGACCGGCAGCTCGCGGGTCGCGTCGTCGTAGCCGTCGTCGTAGGGGGCCTCGCCGTAGCCGTCGTCGTAGGTTCCGCCGTCGCGCTCGTCGTACCCGTCGTCGGAGCGCCCGCGCGAGCCATGGGTGCGTGGCATCGGGCGGGTCCAGTCGTCCTCGGGGTGGGTCGGCACGCAGGACAGGGTAGGCGCTGACGCTGGGTGAATCCTGCGCCCACGCCGGTCCAGCCGTCAGAAGGACCGACACCGGGGGACGGCGGGTAGCCTCGTCGTCGTGACCGACGCCCCTCCTCCCGTGTCCGTGATCATGCCCATCCTCAACGAGGAACGGCACCTGGCCGAGGCAGTGGGGTCGGTCCTGGCCCAGCAGTATGCCGGGGAGCTGGAGATCGTGCTGGCGCTCGGGCCCAGCACCGACCGCACCCAGGAGGTCGCCGAGGGGCTGGCCGCCCGGGACCCCCGGGTCACCCTGGTCGCCAACCCCTCCGGCCGCACCCCCGACGGCCTCAACGCCGCGCTGGGCGCGGCGCGCCACGAGGTGATCGTGCGGATGGACGGGCACGGTGAGATGTCGGACGGCTATATCGACACCGCGGTCCGCGTGCTGGAGGAGACCGGTGCCGCCAACGTCGGCGGAGTCATGCTGGCCGAGGGGCAGACCGACTTCGAGCGCGCGGTGGCGGCGGCGATGGGCTCGGTCCTGGGCCTGGGGGGTGCCCGCTTCCACGTCGGGGGACAGGCCGGCCCGAGCAAGACGGTCTTCCTCGGGACGTTCCGGCGCGACTGGCTGCGGCGGGTCGGCGGCTACGACCCGGCCTACGCCCGCGCCCAGGACTGGGAGATGAACTGGCGGATCCGGCAGCTGGGCGGCACGGTCTGGTTCACGCCCGACCTGACGGTCACCTACCGGCCCCGGCCCGACCTGCGGGCGCTCGCGCGGCAGTACTTCCGCACCGGCCAGTGGCGCCGCTTCCTGGTCCGCCAGCACCCGGACTCCGTCAACGCCCGCTACCTGGCGCCGCCGACGGCGCTGCTGCTCGTGGCGGGGGGAGCGGTCGGCGCCCTGGCCTGGCGGCCGCTGCTGGCGCTGCCCGTGGGGTATGCCGTGCTGGTCACCGCCGGTGGGATCGCGATCGGCGCCCGGCACGGCGCCGCGGTCGCGGCCCGCGTGCCGGCCGTGCTGGCCACCATGCACCTGTCGTGGGGTGCCGGGTTCCTGCGGGGCACCACGGGGGCCTGACCACCCGGGTGCCCACGGCTCCGGCCCGTGACGCGGACCAGCCCCGTCCCGGGCGGGACGGGGCTGGTCGGTGGTGTCTGCTGTGGGTCAGGCCAGGTCGACGACCAGCGGGGCGCCGGTCTTCTCCTGGACCTCCTCCGGGGTGACGCCCTCGACGACCTCGCGGAGCACCAGCCCCTCGGGGGTCACGTCGATCACCGCGATGTCGGTGATGATGCGCTCCACGACGGCCAGGCCGGTGATCGGCAGGCTGCACTCCTGGACGATCTTGTGGGTGCCGTCCTTGGCGACGTGGTCCATGAGGACGATGACCTTCTTGGCGCCCAGGACCAGGTCCATCGCGCCGCCCATGCCCTTGACCATCTTGCCGGGGATCATCCAGTTGGCGATGTCGCCGGCCGCGGAGACCTGCATCGCCCCGAGGATCGCCGCGTCGACCTTGCCGCCGCGGATCATGCCGAAACTGGTCGCCGAGTCGAAGATCGAGGCGCCGGCCCGCAGGGTCACGGTCTCCTTGCCGGCGTTGATCAGGTCGGCGTCGACGGCGTCCTCGGTCGGGTAGGCGCCCGTTCCGAGGATGCCGTTCTCGCTCTGCAGCACCAGTTCCACGTCGTCGGGGACATAGTTGGGCACCAGGGTCGGGAGACCGATGCCGAGGTTGACGTAGTCGCCGTCCTGCAGCTCCGCGGCCGACCGACCGGCCAACACCGCCACGTCGTCCTTCTCGGCTTGAAAAGAGCGACTGGCCAAACTGTCCATCTTGCCACTACGTGGATCCATCGCGTATTTCAGCGGCCGCACCATGTAAAAATACTCGTGCTGCAACGCCACGTTAGGCGTCCGCGCCCGCACTGCATGACGGTCATTAACGTACAGCTGCTCAAAATACCACGCGCCGGAAGCGACCTCAGGCAGTCGTAGACGCCACACGCCGCGATCATCCACCACGAAGCCGCTGAGCTCGCGCCCTGCGCAGAAATGCGGCTTCGCGCCTGCCGCCGCCGCGTAAGTCACCGGCACGTCGGGCGTGCCGCTGTCCGCCGGCATAAACCGCACCGGATCAGTCAATGGA
>ENA-UOUL01004204-UOUL01004204.1-bioreactor-metagenome-genome-assembly--contig:-NODE-4204-length-13623-cov-2.823933_pt1 | contig 13623 bp, 13 predicted proteins | sample MGYA00249838_ERZ747220 | MGnify/ENA primary metagenome ERZ747220 (study PRJEB28778, sample SAMN05720191) | bioreactor metagenome | isolation source: Anaerobic biogas reactor | place: USA:Washington...
CATTTGCCAGCAATGCCCGGTGCGTCTTGCGTGTTTGACCGAGGCGATAGCAAACGATGAACCCTACGGCACGTGGGGCGGTCTCACCCGCAAACAGCGTCAGCAGCTCACTCGCGCACGTCTGCGCTCGAAGTGCCCTATCTGCCAGAACGCGCTCACGCTGCAAGACGCTGCACATGTGCAGACGTGTGTAGGATGCGGTATGTCGTGGCGCACACGCAGGGTTCCTACAGCGGAGCGAGCCTCGTAATCGCCAAATGCGTCGGGTTTGTGTCGTCGCCTACGGCGGTCAACGAGCCTCCGGACTGTTGATAACCGGTGAACCAAATCGCGTCACCAGGGTTCAAAAGCACAATCGCCGAGCACGCCGCACGGACGTTGCTCGTTGTCGTCGTCATGATGAGGTTCGACGCGACGCGTGCAGCGTTGGCTAGGAACGCGCAGGTGTTCGTGCTCAGAGGGGCGACGGAGGAGATGCTCCTCAGTGACATCCTCAGGGTCGACTTCGACGAGCTCAAACGCGTTACGCGTGTAGTCGCCGAGCGGTTGAGTCGCGGCGCGAACGTCACCGTCACTACTCCGCTTGGAACCGACCTGCGCTTCAGTGTCGTGGGGCGCCAGGCCCGCGCTCTTGCCGGCGGCACCGGTCCGGGTCGATTCGGTGGCCCGCGTTCGGGCGAAGCTGCCATCGCTCCCCTCGAAGGAACGGCCCAGGGCACGGTCATCATCGAGCACTCGATGGACAACCTCGGCCTTCTCGACGGCCCCATCGAGTTGACGCTGCGTGACGGCCGGGTGAGCGCCATCACTGGAGGGCGGTCGGCTTCCGAGCTGCGAGCCCTCTTGGCGGCTTCCGACGACAACGCCACGAACCTCGCCGAGTTCGCCGTCGGCACCAACCCGAACGCCCGACTCACCGGTAACCTCGCCACCGACAAGAAGGTCAGAGGCTCCGCTCACGTCGCCCTGGGCGACAGTCTCAGCCTTGGTGGCGCCGTGGTCAGCGACGTCCACCTGGACGGCATGCTCCTGAACCCGACCGTTCTTGTAGACGGCGCACCGGTAGTGGTTGCCGGTGAGCTAGTGCTAGACAGCCCGCCCGCCACTGTAGCCATAGCCGGAACGAGATCCTTAGGAGGAACACCATGACCGCACGCTCCATCCGACGAACGATCGCCGCTCTCCTTGTGACTGCGACATTGGCGGTGGCTTCTGCTCAGGACCGCACGCTCGTCATCGCTCAGGGCATCGACGTGCCCGGCTTCGACGTCCACTCGCTCGGTTCCAGCGTCACGGCCATCGAGTCGGTGCTGGTGAACATCTTCGACTACCTGGTGTGGCGCGACGCCGACGGGAACTTCGAACCCGGCCTCGCCACCTCGTGGGAACCGGAGGCTGAGGACGCGTGGCGCTTCACGCTGCGCGAAGGCGTACTGTGGCACGACGGTGAGCCGTTCACGGCGGAAGACGTCAAGTTCACCCTCGAGCGCATCGCGACCGACGAGAGCCTCACCGAGAACGGCAACTACAACCAGGTGCGCGAGGTCGAGATCGTCAACGACCACGAGGTGATCATCCACACGAACGGGCCGGACCCCATCCTCATCAACCGCCTGTCGCGCCTGAACTCCGGCATCGCGCCGAAGCATTACGTCGACGAGGTGGGTTGGGAGCAGTTCGCGCTGCAACCCATCGGCACCGGCCCGTTCAAGTTCGTCGAGTGGCGGCGTGACGACCGCATCGTGCTTGAAGCGTTCGACGACCACTGGCGCGGACGCCCCGCGTTCGACGTGCTCATCCACCGCACCATCCCGGAGGACTCCACACGCGTGGGTGAACTCATCACCGGCGGCGTGCAGGTCATCGCCAACGTGCCAGTCCAGGACCAGGCGAGGATCGACGCCAGCGGCACTGCCGGCGTGGAACTGCAGCCGAGCGCGTTCATCAACATGATCGTGTTCAACGTGAACGAGGGCACTGAGACGGCGGACCCGCTGGTGCGCGAAGCTATCGACAGGGCCATCGACCGTCAACTGCTCGTCGATGGCGTCATGGGAGGCCTCGGCGCTGTCACCGCTGCTCGCCTCAACCCGGGCATCTCGGCTGCTCCCGTCGACCAGTACTTTGGCGTCAACAACTACGACCCTGAGCGCGCAGTCGAGCTCCTCGCGGAGGCCGGTTACGGGCCGGGTGAGTTGACCATCAAGCTCTACGGCTCCTCCGGTCGGCACCCGATGCTGCCCGAGATCACCGAGATCATCGCCGTCATGCTCGAAGCCGTCGGCATCAACACCGAGATCGAGATCCTCGAGTTCAGCGCCTACTCCAGCCGTATCTGGAACGCAGCAGCGTTCGAGCACCTGGTCGTGACGGGACTCGGCAACTCGATGCGCGACAACTGGTTCGCGATGCAGGCCCTGTACTGCGAAGGCACGTACCAGGAACGCGTCGGTTGGTGCAACCCGCGCTTCGACGAGGTCATGGACCTTGCGCAGACCGAGGTCGACCCCGACGCCCGCGCGGCACTGCTGCACGAGGCTACGCATATCGTCACCGCCGAGCGTCCGTGGATCACGCTCTTCCAACAGCAGAACCTCACGGGCGTCTCGAACTCGGTCGACTGGTCGCCGCGCCAGGACGAGTACCTGTGGATGTTCGAGGCGCAGCCCGCCTACGACAGTCCGCTCATTACGCTGCTCGACGAGGGCGAGGACCGGGGCCTCAAGGCCCTGCTCGCGGCGGGCGGCTTCCGCGACCTGACGCGTGTCGCCAGCGGCGACCCGCGCATGAGCCGTGACATGGTCGTCGACAACGCGGGACCGGTGCGCGCGGCGCTGCGCGCGTTCCGCCGGGCGCTCGACGGCCTCGAGGCCGTGCTGGACGACCCCGAGGCGCTGCTCGCGCGGGCCACCGCCGCCAAGCGCGCCCGCGACGCCGTGCCGGTCGTGAAGCGCGGGCTGCTGGCGTCGCGCTGGGAGCTCGTCGTGGCCGTCCTCGACCGCCCCGGCGAGTTCGCGCGCATCACCGCCGCGCTGGCCGAGGCGAACGTCAACATCAAGGACATCGAGGTGCTGAGCGTGCGCGAGTCCGGCGGCGCCGTCAGGCTGGCGTTCGAGGACGCCGCGGCGCAGGAGGCGGGCAGGCGGGCGCTCGAGGCGATGGGCTACCGGGTGCGCGGCCGCAACGGCGGGTAGCCGTCCGCGGCGCCGCCGCGACCGCGACAGCGCCGCTTATCCTCGCGCCGTGACCTCGCCGCGCGACGAGCTGTTCGACCTGGCGGTGAACCGGGCCGCGGAGTACGCCGCGCGCCTCGGCCTGCCCCCGGGCGACCCGGGGCGGACCCGGCAGGGGCTCGAGGTCTGGTACCTCAAGACGCGCTTCGCCTACCGGGTCCCACTGGCGGACGTGGTCGCCGCCGTCGCCGCGCGGCCCGCCGCGGCCGGGGCCGTGTGGTCGGGCGGGCCCGGTGGGACGTGGCGCCACCCGGGCGACGGCGAGCCGGACGCCTAGGCGGCCCCACGCCGTCCACGCCCGTCGGGCCGTCCTCCCCACAGGGCCGGGACCGCCGGCGGCGTCGAGCGCGGGGCCTCCCGAGCGGCCGCGCGCGTGCGACGATGAGGCCATGAGCAGGAAGGCCAGGCGCAGGCCGCAGCGCCGGCCCTCGCCCGAGCGGCTGCGCGAGCTGGAGGAGAGGGCCTGCAAGGGGAAGACGCGCTACCGCGACGCGCGCGAGGCGCTGGCGGCGCAGGAGCGCGTGCGACTGGAGTACGGCCACGACAAGGGCGTCTACCGGTGCGACTTCTGCGGCGGCTGGCACCTCGGCGGCCGCCCACTAGAGCTCTGAGCCTTCGAGGGGCAGCCGGCCGGGCCTCTTGGGTCTCAGACGCCGCGGCTGAACGCGGCGAGCGTCCACAGGTGCTTGTCAGGCCTGTAGCGCACCTCGGCGTAGCCCAGGTCCCCGAACGCGAAGGCCACGCCTTGGTCGCGCGGTCCGGTGGGCGCGCCCGTTACCACGCGCATGGCGGCGTTGAGGATGCCGCCGTGCGCGACGACGAGCGTGCTGCCCGCCCCGCCCCGCACCAGGTCGGAGAGCCCGGCGGCCGCTCGGGACGTGACCTCCCACTCGCTCTCGCCGGTGACCCCGTGCGGCAGGAACGGGTGCACGAAGGCCGGCCTCGGGTAGCGCTTCTCCGCCTCGTCGAAGGGCAGCGCGGCGAGCAGGCCGTTGTCGCGCTCGCGCCACTCGTCCGCCGTCTCGACGGTGAGCCCGAGGACGTCGGCGACGATCTCGGCGGTCTCGCGCGCCCGCTTGAGCGGTGAGGCCACGACGCGGTCGAAGGTCACGCCGCCCTCCCGCCACTCGGCGGCACGCCGGCGAGCCTGGTCGCGCCCCACGCCGGTGAGCGGCGAGTCGTAGCTTCCCTCGTGGACCCCCTCGTCGTCGGCCCGCGAGCGGCCGTGGCGCAGCAGGACGAGCCTCAGCGTCGACATGCTCACTGACTAACACGGGCGCCGCGACGGCGCTACCATCCGTTGATGCTGAGGACCGCGGCGGGACGAACCGAGCTGGTCGACGGCCACGGCCGCGTGGTCAACGACCTGCGCGTCTCGGTCACGCCGCGCTGCAACCTCAGGTGCACCTACTGCGACCCCATGGGGCTCGGCCACGACGAGCCGTCTGGCACCCTCACGACCGAGGCCTTCGCCGTCGTGCTCGAGGCCGCCTCGCGCCTCGGGATGCGCAGCGTCAGGTTCACCGGCGGCGAGCCGCTGCTGCGCAAGGACCTGCCCGAGCTCGTGCGGCTGGCCACGAGCCTGCCCGGCGTCGAGGACGTGGCCGTCACGACGAACGCGACGGCCCTGGCGCAGCGGCTGCCCGCGCTGCTCGCGGCGGGCTTGCGGCGCGTGAACGTCTCGCTCGACGCCGTCGACCCGGAGGTGTTCGCGATCGCCACGGGCGGGGGCGACGTCAGGCAGGTCTGGCGCGGCATCCACGCGGCCGAGGCGGCGGGCCTCACGCCGGTGAAGCTGAACGCGGTCGTCGTGCGCGGCGTGAACGACTCGCAGGTCGTGCCGCTGGCGGCGCTGACGGAGGCCAAGCCGTTCCACGTGCGCTTCATCGAGTACATGCACCTCGACAACGCCGCCCCCGGGACGTACGGCGCGCGCTTCGTGCCGGGCAGCGAGGTCCGGGCGACGGTCGAGGCGGCCTTCGGGCCCCTCGAGCCCGTGGCGACGGACCCGAGCGCGCCCGCCCGGCTGTTCGCCGTGCCCGGCTGGGCGGGGCGGATCGGGTTCATCAACCCGGTGTCGGAGCCGTTCTGCGGTGCCTGCAGCCGCATGCGCGTCACCGCCGACGGCCGGCTGCGCCCCTGCCTGCTCAACGACCGCGAGCTCGACCTGCTGCCGGCGCTGACCGCCGCCGACCCGCTGGCGGCGGTGACGGACGTGTTCCTCGTCGCCGCGCACCGCAAGGTCGCGTCGGGGATCACGGCGCCTACCGTGCGGCCGCGGACGATGGTGGCCATCGGCGGCTGAGCCTGCGTGCCGGTCGGGCGGCTGGCGGAGGGCGCGAAGCCTAGGACCCGGCGATCACTGCGAGGCGAACAGGACGCTCACGGCGCGGCGAACTCGCTGACTAGCCGCCAGCAGTCGTCCGGCCGCTCGAGGTACGGGAAGTGGCCGGCTCCCGCCAGGACCTCGAGCCGCGCCCCCGGGATGGCCTCGGCCAGCTCCCGCATCACGCTCATCGGGGCGAACTCGTCGTCGCCGGTGATCACCATGGTCGGCACCGGCAGCTCGCGCAGGCGCGGCAGCAGGTCGTAGTCCTCGCGCAGCAGGGTCTCGGCCAGCAGGCGGCGGCTGATGGCCCGCACGGCCACGATCGTCGCGGGCGTGTAGCTCAAGCGCAGCTTGCCCACCAGCGTCTCGAGGTGGGCGGGGTCGACGACGGTCGACGCGAAGTGGGTGAGGGCGTAGGCGGCGTCCGCCGCGATGTCACCGGCCTGGTAGGCGGGGTCGGCGGAGATCCGCTCCAGCTCGGCGGCCTGCTCCGGCGTCCGCCGCGCCGTCCACTCGGACACCTGCGCCACGTGGCCCGCGTGCGAGACCGGCGAGGGGCTGAGCAGCACGAGGCGCGAGACGCGCTGCGGGTGGGCCAGGGCGTACTCGGTCGCCACCAGGCCGCCCCAGGAGTGGCCGAGCAGCGCCACCCTGCTCTCGCCCAGGTGCCGCCGCAGCTGGTCGAGGTCGGCCACGTCCGAGGCGATGCTCACGTCCTCCGGCCCCTCGCCAGAGTGGGAGGCGCCCCGCCCGCGCTGCGCGTAGTAGACGACGCGGAACGAGGCCGCCAGGGCGTCGAGGTCCGGCACGAGGTAGCGGTGATCGAGCCCCGGGCCGCCGTGCAGGACGACGAGCGGCGGGCCGTCGCCGACCTCCCTCACGCGGATGCGGCCGGAGCCCGTGGGGAGGTCGTACTCCTTGGCGTCGGTGACGACCACGAGGCGAGCCTACCGCCGCGCCCGCCGCGGTCGCCGTGCAGCTATCGTAAGTGTTGACTTACGGTAAGCCCGCACTTACGCTAGGTCCGTGCCCGCCAAGGCTAAGCTCGCAGCCCTCGCCGACCCGACGCGCCGCCGGGTGTTCGAGCTGGTCCTGCGCCGGCCCGGCCCCGTGGGGCGGATCGCCGCGCGGCTGCCCGTGAGCCGGCCGGCGGTATCGCAGCACCTGCGGGTCCTGCTCGAGGCTGGGCTCGTGACGGCCGAGCAGCAGGGGACCAGCCGCGTCTACGCCGCCGACCGGGCTGGGCTGGCCGAGCTGAGGGACTGGCTCGAGGACATGTGGGACCAGGCGCTCGACGCCTACGACGCCGCGGCCCGGAAGGAGCACGAGATGTTACGGACGGACACAGGCATCGCCCCGGTGACGAAGACGAGGACCGTGCCCCTGCCGGTCGAGGCGGCCTTCGACCTCTTCACGCGCCGCATCGGCGAGTGGTGGCCCGTCGCCACCCACTCGATCGCCGGCGAGAGCGTGGAGGAGCTGCGGTTCGAGGGCCGCGTCGGCGGCAGGCTGGTCGAGGTCGCCGCCGACGGCACCGAGCACAGCTGGGGCGAGGTCCTCGCTTGGGACCCGCCGCATCGGTTCGTGCTCTCCTGGCACCCGACGCCGGAGCCCAAGGCGGCCTCGGTCCTCGAGGTGCGCTTCCGGCCGGCCGAGAGCGGCACCGAGCTGCTGCTCGAGCACCGCGCCTGGGAGGAGCACGGCGCGGACGGCGAGCGGCTGCGCGCCCAGTACGAGCCGGGCTGGGACTTCGTGCTCGGACGGTTCGAGGCGGCGGCCATCCGGTAGCGATCGGCGCCGCCGGACCGCGCTCAGAAGAGCGAACGGTCCCTAGCGATCGACGCTTCGAGCGAGGACGCGCCGCGAGGCGTGTGCCACGACCCGCATGAGCCGGGCCACACGCCTCGCCACCCCCTACCCCTCCAAGGTGACGAGGTCGGGGTCCTCCCACCAAGCGGGCAACCCGAGGACCGTCTCGAGCGCCAGGGCCACGCCGCCCATCGTCACGGCCTCGGGCCCCAGCTGGGAGGCGACGACCTGGCAGGGGGAGCGGACGCCGGTGAGGGCGGGCTCCGACAGGCGCCTCGCCACGGCCGGCAGCAGGTACGGGACGACGTGCGTCATCGAGCCGCCCAGCACGATCAGCTCGGGGTCGAGGAGGTCGACCAGGTCGGCGAGGACCCGCCCCAGCATGTCGCCCAGCTCGTCGAGGAGCGCCAGGGCCGCAGCGTCGCCGGCGGCGCACGCCTCGGCGGCGCCGCGGTAGCTGGTCACGTCGACGGAGCGCTCCCTGAGCTGCTCGACGACGGCGCGCTCCGCGAGGTAGGCCTCGAGGCAGCCGCGGTCCCCGCAGGCGCACGGGCGCCCTCCCGGCACGGCCGTGACGTGCCCGACCTCCCCGGCGAAGCCGCCCGACCCGCGCACCAGGCGCTCGCCGAGGTACAGCGCCCCGCCGATCCCGGAGTGCCCGGCGATCACGACGAAGTCGCGGGCGTGCTGCGCCGTCCCGAACAGCTTCTCGGCCAGCGCAGCTGCCTTGGTGTCGTTGTCGACCGCCACGGGCACCGGCCAGAGCGCCGCCAGGCGCTCGCGCATGGGCACGTCGCGCCAGCCGAGGTTGGGTCCGAAGGCCAGGTGGCCGCCGCGCGCGACCAGCGCCGGTATGCCGACCCCCACGGCCTTGACGGCCGGCCAGCCGACTCCCAGCTCGGCAAGGAGCGCGTCGACGCCGCGTCCCAGTCCGGCCACGGCCGCGTCGGGGTCGTCGCCGGCGGGACCTTGCCACTTCCTCAGCGGCGTGCCGTCGAGGGTCGCAGCCAGCACGCGCACGACGCCGGGCTCGAGCCTGGCACCGAGCAGAACGCCGGCGTCGGGGTCGATCTCCAGTCGCATCGGCGGCCTGCCTCGACGCTCCGAGGAGGGAGCGGTGGTCGCGACGAGCCAACCGTCGGCGCGGAGCTGCCTCACGACCGCCGACACGGTGGCGGGGTCCAAGCCGGTGCGCGCCACCAGCTCGGTCTGCGTGGCGCCGCCGGCGAGCCGCAGTGCGTGGAACACCTTGGCGACGTTGAGGCGCCGGACGAGCGCCGGGTTGAGACGGCCTCCTTGACGACCCACTTGCCTCCCGCGGAGGACGGCCGACCTTGACGGGTCCGCCGTGTGGCCGGTAGCGTAGCATTTACTTAGATAGTCATTGGAACTAGGCGGCGGTCCCGCCGCACTAGGCCCTCGCTAGGTCGACAGGAGGCGCATGGCTGCCCAAGAGGTTCTCAGGGGCGTCGGGCTGAGCAAGTCGTTCGGACCCATCGAGGTCGTGCACGGCGTCGACATAGACGTCCGGGCCGGCGAGGTCCATGCGCTGGTGGGCGAGAACGGCGCCGGCAAGTCGACCCTCATGAAGACGCTGTCCGGCTACCTGGCCCCGAGCTCGGGCGAGGTCCGCCTGGACGGCGCGCCCGTGACGTTCCGGGACTCGAACGAGGCGGAGGCGGCCGGGGTCGTGCTCATCCACCAGGAGCTCAACCTGGTCCCCCACCTGACGGTCGAGGAGAACATCTTCCTGGGCCGCGAGCCGCACCGCTACGGGTTGGTCGACCGCAGGGCGACGCGGCGGGCCACCCGCGAGCTCCTGGACTCCCTGCGAACGGACGTCCCCGTCACCAGCCAGGTACGGGAGCTGTCCGTGTCGCAGGCGCAGATGGTCGAGATCGCCAAGGCGGTGTCGCGCGAGGTGCGGGTGCTGTGCATGGACGAGCCCACCGACGTGCTCACGGGCCGCGAGACCGAGGTGCTCTTCGACCTCGTCAGGCGGCTGGTAGCCGACGGCGTGGCGATCATCTACGTCTCGCACAAGCTCGAGGAGGTCAAGGCCATCGCCGACAGGGTGACGATCATGCGCGACGGCTACAAGGTGGGCACCTACGACGTCGCCGACCTGACGCCGGTGGAGATGGCCCGTCGCATGGTGGGCCGGGACCTGGCGGACATGTACCCGCCGAAGCGGCCGCCTGCCGACGACGCTCCGGTGGCCCTCGAGATCGAGGCCTTCAGCGTGCCCGGGCTGGTGACCGGAGCGTCCCTGGCCGTGAGGCGCGGCGAGGTCCTCGGGGTGGCGGGGCTCATCGGCGCCGGCCGCACCGAGCTGTTCGAAGGCGTCCTGGGCCTGAGGCCCTCGGTGGGCACGGTGCGCAAGGACGGCCGCGAGGTCAAGTGGCGGCACCCCGCGGACGCCAAGCGCGACAAGGTCGCCTACCTGACCGAGGACCGCAAGGGCAAGGGGCTCCTGCTCGACAGCCTGCTGCGCGAGAACGTGACCCTGCAGGCCCTCGAGCTCTTCGCCAGGCCGTTCGTGGACGTGCGCGCCGAGCAGGGCGCCCTGCTGCGGGCCGTCGAGGAGTACGACGTGCGCGTCCGCGACGTCGCCGTGCCCGCCAAGGCCCTCTCCGGGGGCAACCAGCAGAAGGTCGTCCTGGCCAAGATGATGCTGACCGACCCCGACGTCGTGATACTCGACGAGCCCACGCGCGGCATCGACGTCGGGACCAAGCGCCAGATCTACTTCTACGTCGCCGAGCTGCTCTCCAGGGGCGTGGCCGTCGTGCTGATCTCCAGCGAGCTGCCCGAGGTCATCGGCCTGTCCCACCGCGTCGTCGTCATGCAGAGGGGCGTGGTGACCGGGACGCTGTCGGGCGACGACCTGACCGAGGAGACGGTGATGGCCTACGCGACCGGCTTGCGCAGCGACAGACGCGTCGCCGAGACGAGGACACCGGAGGCCCATGTCGGTCTCTGAGGTCGCTCCCGCGCCCACCTGGCGCGACAGGCTCGGCCGCGTGCCGTGGCAGCAGCTCACGCCGCTGCTCGGCCTCGTCCTGCTGGTCGTGGTCGGCTCGCTCATCCACCCGTCGTTCCTGACGCCCACGAACATCTTCAACGTCCTGACGCGCTCGGCGTTCATCGGGATCATCGCCGTCGGCGCGACGTTCGTGATCATCGCCGGCGGCATAGACCTCTCGGTGGGGTCGATGGCGGCGTTCCTGGCCGGAGCGATGATCCTGTTCATGAACGCCGTCCAGGGCGGCGGGGTATCGCCGGTGGGCGTGGTCCTGCTCGGCGTCGGGCTCGTCCTGGTCGGCGGCCTAGCCGCCGGCGCCGCCAACGGCATCGCGATCACCAGGGGCCGCATCGAGGCGTTCATCGTCACGCTGGGGACGCTGGGCATCTTCCGCTCCCTCGTGACCTACCTCGCCGACGGCGGCACGATCTCCCTCGACTTCGCGCTGCGCGGCGTCTACCGGCCCGTGTTCTACGGCTACTTCCTCGGCATCCCGATACCGGTGTGGGCGTTCGCCGTCGTCGCCCTGGTGGGCGCGATCGTCCTGCACCGCACGCGCTTCGGGCGCTACGTGAGGGCGATCGGCTCCAACGCCGAGGTCGCGCGCTACGCGGCGATCCGCGTCGAGCGCGTGCGGACCCTCACCTACGTGATCCAAGGCCTCTGCGTGGCCATCGCCGTCGTGCTCTACGTGCCGCGGCTGGGGTCGGCCTCCGGCTCCACCGGCATCCTGTGGGAGCTCGAGGCGATCGCGGCCGTGATCATCGGCGGCACCGCGCTCAAGGGCGGGTCCGGCCACGTGTGGGGGACCGTCGTGGGCGCCGTCATGCTGTCGCTGATCGGCAACGTCCTCAACCTCACCACCGCCATCAGCGAGTACCTGAACGGGGCCGTGCAGGGGCTCATCATCATCGGCGCCGTGTTCCTGCAGCGCGGTCGTCAGGGCCGCTGAGGGGAGGTAGCTAGGAGGACCGCGAGGACACCGCCAGGACCGCGTCGGGTCCGCGACCCGAGGCCGGAAGCAGCCGCAGATCTTCGGCACCCATCACAGGAGGTCACATGTTCCGTTCGCTCCGTACCCTAGCCCTCGTCGCCGCGCTCGCGGCCGGCGCAGCCTTCGCCCAGACCACCGTCATCGGGGTCTCGATCCCGGCGGCCACCCACGGCTGGACCGGCGGCGTCAACTGGTGGGCGGACCAGGCCAAGCAGCGCCTCGAGGCCACCTACCCGAACCTGCAGATCGTGATCAACACGGCGGGCAGCGCCAGCGAGCAGGCCGACGACATCGAGGACCTCATCGCGATCAACCAGATCGACGCCCTGGTGATCCTGCCCTTCGAGTCCGACCCGCTCACCGAGCCGGTCGCGAGCGTGAAGGAGCGCGGGATCTTCGTGACGGTCGTCGACCGCGGCCTCTCCCGCGAGGGCATCGAGGACGTCTACGTCGCCGGGAACAACGCCGCCATGGGCCGCGTGTCGGCCGAGTACATCATCGAGCGCCTCGGCGGCCAGGGCAAGATCGTCGTGCTGCGCGGCATCCCCACGACGATCGACAACGAGCGCTTCGACGCGTTCATGGAGCTGATCGCCGAGACCGACATCGAGGTCCTCGACAGCCAGTACGCGAACTGGAACCGCGACGACGGCTTCGAGGTCATGCAGGACTTCCTCACCCGCTTCCCCGAGATCGACGCGGTGTGGGCGCAGGACGACGACATCACCCTGGGCGTGATCGAGGCGCTGCGCCAGGCGAACCGCGAGGACGAGATGTTCGTGGTCGGCGGCGCCGGCATGAAGGAGATCATCAAGGGCGTCATGGACGGCGACCCGCTGGTGCCCGTCGACGTCCTCTACCCGCCGGCGATGATCGCGACCGCGATGGAGATCACCGCCCTCAACTTCGTCTCCTCGGTGCCGATCCTCGGCCGCTACATCCTCGACTCTCCGCTCATCACGCCGGAGAACGCGGCGGACTACTACTTCCCCGACAGCCCCTTCTGAGCCAGGGGCCAGTGACGAGCGTGGGGCGGCGACCGGACCGCCCCACGCCCCTCCCGGCAGCAGCCGCCACGTCCACTCGAGCTCCCGGGCGCGTCCTCGTGCCCGGGAAGTCTTCTCAGGAGGTCAGATGCCACGGCCTATCACGCTCTTCACCGGCCAGTGGGCCGACATGCCCCTCGCCGAGCTGGCCCCGCTCGCCCACGACATGGGCTACGACGGGCTCGAGCTCGCCTGCTGGGGCGACCACCTCGACGTCAGGCGAGCCGCAGAGGACCCGGCGTACGTCGAGGACCGCAAGGCCCTGCTGGAGAAGCACGGGCTGCAGCTCCACGCGATCTCGAACCACCTCGTGGGCCAGGCGGTCTGCGACCCGATCGACGAGCGCCACCGGGCGATCCTGCCGGCGCACGTGTGGGGCGACGGCGACCCCGAGGGCGTCAGGCAGCGCGCCGCCGAGGAGATGATCGCCACCGGCAGGGCCGCCGCCAACCTCGGCCTGTCGGTCGTCAACGGCTTCACCGGCTCCTCCGTCTGGCACGCCCTGTACGCGTTCCCGCCGACGTCGCAGGAGTACTGGCAGGCGGGGTTCGACGACTTCGGGCGGCGGTTCACCCCCATCCTCGACGCCTACCGGGAGCTCGGCGTGCGCTTCGGCCTCGAGGTGCACCCCACCGAGATCGCCTTCGACATCGCCTCGGCGGAGAGGGCGATCGAGGCGGTGGGCGGCCACCCCGCGTTCGGGTTCAACTACGACCCCTCGCACCTCGCCTACCAGGGCGTCGACTACGTGGGGTTCATCCGGCGCTTCGCGGACCGCATCGTCCACGTCCACATGAAGGACGTCTGGTGGGGCCGCGGCAACGGCGAGGCCGGGGTCTTCGGCGGCCACACGACGTTCGGCGACCCGCGCCGCTACTGGGACTTCCGCAGCGTGGGCCGCGGCGACGTCGACTTCGAGGAGGTCATCGTCGCCCTCAACGACATCGGCTACCAGGGGCCCCTCTCGGTCGAGTGGGAGGACGTGCGCATGGACCGCGTACACGGCGCCACCGAGTCGGCGGAGTTCTGCCGCCGCCTGGACTTCGCGCCCTCGGCCACGGCGTTCGACGCGGCCTTCGCCAAGGACGACGAGGGCAACGCATGACGCGCCGCCTCCGCTACGGCATGGTCGGCGGCGGCGAGGGCGCCTTCATCGGCGCCGTGCACCGCCACGCCATGGCGCTCGA
>ENA-UOUL01004206-UOUL01004206.1-bioreactor-metagenome-genome-assembly--contig:-NODE-4206-length-13617-cov-4.127696_pt1 | contig 13617 bp, 10 predicted proteins | sample MGYA00249838_ERZ747220 | MGnify/ENA primary metagenome ERZ747220 (study PRJEB28778, sample SAMN05720191) | bioreactor metagenome | isolation source: Anaerobic biogas reactor | place: USA:Washington...
CGTGCTGGCGTTCGAGGGCGACAGCGAGGTCCGCTGGTTCGAGGGCAACTTCACCGAGTACGAGGACTACAAGCGCAACGTCCTCGGCGAGTCGGTCGACCAACCCCACCGCATCAAGTACAAGAAGCTCGCCTGAACCCAGCGGCCACTCGGACGGGCGGCCGCACACGACCTGACGAACGGCCCTAGCTCGGGCGCTGGCCGCGGTCGCAGGATGGAAGTCGCCAACGGGAATGAATTCGGGAGGCGACATGTCACTGACAGCGCCCGCACAGATGCCGGCCGTTGCGGCCGATCCACGACCGATCGTCGCCCGAGCGGAGCACGCCGTGAAGGTCTATGGCCGCGGCGAGACCACGGTGCGTGCGCTCGACGACGTCACGATCGACTTCGAGTCAGGCAGGTTCACGGCGATCATGGGCCCGTCGGGCTCGGGCAAGTCGACGCTGATGCACCTGCTCGCCGGCCTCGACCGGCTCGGCGACTGTCACGGTTTCCTCGGCGGGAGCAGCAACCGGGGCTTCGGTCTCTACTGGCGCGGCGACCGTCACGGTTTCTTCGACGGGAGCTTCCACCTCCGCTGGCGGAGGGGCGGCTTCGACCGGCGCGAGTGTTTCGATCACAGCGGCGGGTTCGGTCACCTGAGTGACCGTCAATGTTTCTTGTGCAGGCGCAGCTGGCTCAGCCGGTTCGCTGGCGACCTCAACGGGCGCGGGCACCTGGGTTTCCAGCCCCTGAAGAATTTCGCTGGCGGCCCCCGGCTCGGAGGCAACCACGAGGGGTTCGCTGGTTCGGTCGTCATGCACGATCACGACAACAGAAGTGGTGGCGAACGCGCCGGAGAAGTATGGGTTTACCTGTCCGACGGATCCCTTCGAGGACATCGAACGCATTCCGGTAAACGGGTGCTATCCACTGGCCGAGCTGGATAAGGCCATGGGCTTCTCCAAGGGCACTCTCGCCGGGCTGAATCCTGATTTGATCCAGGAAGCCACGCCGCCCCAGGGCGAATATGCCGTGGCGGTGCCCCGTGATAAGCGGGACCAGTTCCTGGCCGCGTTGAAAACGGTAAAAACAGTGCAATATGCCTCGGCGCCCAAGGCGGCTTCTTCCCATGCCCCATCCGGCGCGACCCACCGCGTGCGCCGCGGGGAAACTGTTGCTGGAATCGCGCGCCGCTACGGCGTGGAACAGAAAGCGCTGATGCAGGCGAACCGCATTCGCTCGGCCAAGTCGTTGCAGGCGAACCAGGTGCTGCACATACCGGGTGTCGCACCGGCGCGGGGCGACAAGGAAGTCACTGTCGCCGCCGCGGAAAAGCGGAATGACACCGCTTCGCCGAAGGCGGACACGGTGAAAACCGCGTCCGGCCAGGCCACCTACACGGTAAAACCGGGTGACACGCTTTCGGCCATTGCCCGTAACAACAAGACCAGCGTGGCGGAGCTGGCAAAACTGAACACGATCAAATCGGGCGATTGCATCCGGGTCGGCCAAGTGCTGAAACTGGGGGCCTCGGCGGCTCCCGTTCAGGTTGCCGCCCGGTACCATGAAGTGAAACCCGGCGAGTACCCCGGGGTCATCGCGAAACTCTACGGCGTTCCCACCAGCGACCTGCTGGCCTGGAATAATCTCAACGCCCAGTCAGTCATTCGCGCCGGTGACCGGCTGGTCATCGCCGGGGACGCTTCGGCTACCCCACCGACGGCAACGGCGAAAAAATCCTCCTCCAAGGAATCTTCCAGTAAAACGGAGTCGAAACCGGTAGTCCACAAGGTGGCTCCCGGTGAAACCGCTTCCGTGATTGCGTCCAAGTACGGCGTCAAAACGGCCGATTTGCTGGCTGCCAACCACCTGACGGCCAAATCCATTCTCCGCGTCGGCCAGAGCCTGAATATTAACAACGCCGCGCGCGGCACAAGCCAGCGTGATCGTTCAAGTGACATCCAGATCGCCGAGGCCACATCAAAGAAAGTCGTTCACACCGTTACCGCCGGCCAGAACCCTTCTTCCATTGCCCGCCGTTACGGAGTAAGCGTCAAAGACCTGTTTAAATGGAACAACTGGTCTGATGCGCACGTGCTTCGCATCGGTGACGAAGTGTCCATATACAAAGACTGACCCCGGACAGGCGGATCGCTCGTGGTACGGATTTTGACGACCACAAAATACACGAATCACACGGCGCGGTACAGCTGCGACCAACGCTTTTTGTGACTTATGTGCTTTTTGTGGCAAACATCTTCTTTAAAGACTACCCACATAAGGCACAGAAAGCACATAAAATACGTGATCGGCTCGTCAAACAATCCATATCGTTTCAGCAAGTTAAAGTCACCGCAGCGTTAACTTCTTCGAAATAACACTGGAAGTTGACTGGGGGTAGTACGGAATACTACAGATCAAAGGGCTTCTTTCTCTCGATCTTGACTTGGGAATGATCGGTATGCCGTGAATTTTCCGCCTTGTGCGCGGTTCCCTGTTTTTTTCTCCTCGCTTGGTTTACTCCACCCCCGTTTTCCGTGCATAATAGACGCTTTCCCTTTCAGGTGAAATCATATCCGCATGAACTTTCCTCAGCCTTGGGAGATTGTTTCCATGAATCCAGACATGTTTTCCTGCAACCGGCGCCAATTTCTCAAGAAAAGCGCGCGCGCCCTCGCCGTCGGCGCCGCATCAGCGGGGCTGTACTCCGCTCGGGCGGATGCCGCCCTGTCTATGGCGCGCCGCGTGGCGCCGTCAGACCGGGTCCGGTTGGCGGTAATCGGCACGGGCGGTATGGGCCGGCGGCATGTGGAGGCGCTGAGCGATAATCCCCAGTGTAAGTTGGTTGCCCTGTGCGACGTGGCGGTGGGCCGGTTTATGCCGGTGCTCCAGTGGCTCGAAAAGGAACGGGACATGCATCCCGACACCTACCAGGATTTCCGGCGCGTGCTGGACCGGGACGACATCGATGCTATCCTGGTGGCGACGCCGGACAACTGGCATCCGCTGATCACGATTATGGGCTGCCAGGCGGGCAAGGACGTGTACGTGGAAAAACCGGCTTGTCCCACGGTCGCCGAGGGCCGCGCCATGGTCAACGCAGCGCGCCGCTACGGGCGCATGGTGCAGCTGGGCACCCAGCAGCGGAACATGGAGATTTTTCAGCGGGCCATAAATATCATCCACAGCGGCCGCATCGGCAAGGTGACCACGGCGTCGGCCTGGGTGGGTGTGAATGGATGGAGGGTGGGTGAAACGCCCGAGGAGGTGCCGCGCGGCCTCGATTGGGACCTGTGGCTGGGTCCGGCGCCCAAGGTTCCCTTTTCCCCGGAGCGTTTCGGCGGCTGGATGGGCTGGCATGATTATGCGCGGGGCGGGCAGCTGACCAACTGGGGCATCCACCTGCTGGACATCGTCCACTGGGGTATCCGCCAGGACCGCCCCATCAGCGTGCAGGCCCTGGGCGGCAGTTACCGGCTGGGAATCGGCCAGGACAACTACGACTGCATTGAAGCCGTTTTTGAATACCCGGATTGCATTGTTACCTGGGAACAGCGCCTGAGTGACACTCGTGAAGGTAAAGGCTACGGCATTTCTTTTTACGGCGAGCAGGGCGCGCTTTATGTGGACCGGGGCACCATCGTGGTCAAACCCGATTCGCTGGGTATGGAAGAATACATCGGCGAACCGGAAAAAAGCTGGGCCCATCCGCCGCATCACAATGATTTCTTCGAGTGCATCCGCACGCGCCGCCGCCCGGCAGCCGACATCGAGCAAGGCGTCCGTTCAACTACCGCGCCGCTGCTCGCGGGTATCGCGCTCAAGACCCGGCGCAAACTGTACTGGGACGGGGAGGCGGAGCGCTTTGTGAACGATTCCCAGGCAGACCAACACCTCAGCCGGGCGTACCGCGCCCCGTGGCATATCTAAAGGACCAGGCGCCATGAAAAAACTTTTTTTGATCCTGCTTGTTGTGATTGTGGTTAACGGCATGACAGCCGCCGCACCCGCGCCCACGCTGGATATGCTGATCGCCGATCTTAAAAGCGGCGATGACGGTCCCCGCCAGGCGCGGGCAAGGCAACTGCTGCCCCTGCGCGGACCGGAAGTCGCCCGTGACATGACGCTCCTACTGGACGACCCGAACCCCGCAGTCTCGTTTACGGCACTACGCGTTCTTGAGGATGTGATTCACGAGACTGCCCTTCGGGGCAGCGCCGGGGACAGGGATAGCGTTGCGGCGTCCGTGTTTTCCCTGCTGGCGCCGGGCGCCTCGGACAAACAGAAGGATATCGGGCTGCGCCTGCTGCCTTATGCGATCGATGAGGGACATGATCTGGGTGCGGTAGCCGCGTTGCTGAAAGAGGAGGCATGGCGTGAACCCGCCCGGGCTTCCCTGGAAAACCTCCATAACCAAAAAGCCCTGCTCGTTTTGTGTGACGCCCTGAACGGCGCGGACGAGTCCTTCAAAGTGGCGCTGCTCCGTTCCATTGCCTTATTTCCGCCGGACTGGCAGAACCCGGGTGTTGAGGCTTTGCTTACAGATCCTTCCGCCGCGGTGCGCGGCGCGGGCCTGCGCGCCCTAGCCCGGACGGGAAATCCAGCCCTGATATCGGAGGCACGGCGCATCTGCGCACAGTCGGGCGCCGAAGACGCTTTTGACGCCTGGGACGGCTGGCTGCGCCTGACCGATGCCATGGCGGCTCGGGGCGGGCTCTGGGAACAGGCCATGCAGTCTTACCGGGAGATTCTGGAAACGGCGCCCCACACCCTGATCCAGGGCGGCGCCATCACCGGCATGGTCCGCTACGGGGACAATAGCTGCATTCCCGTAATCGAGGCCGCTCTTGCCCGCGACACGGGTTTCGTGCTTGAACCGGCCGCGCTGGAAGCCTTCCGCAACCTGGATGGCCGGGAAGCGCGCCTGGACCTTGCCGCCGCATATCCCCGTTTCAGTACAACAATGAAAGTCGGCCTGCTGGCCTTGTTCGGCGACAAGGCCGCGCCCGAGTATGCGCCCCTGCTGACGGAAGCAGCGAAGGACACGGATCCCGCGATACGAAGCGCTGCGCGCGCCGCGCTGGGACGCGGGGCCTTTCCCGAGGCTGCGCCCATCTTTGAAGACATCTTGAAAACCGCCGCCGACACGGGCGCCGAATGGACACCTGAACTAGACGAGACGCTGCAAAGCCTGCAGTCGCTGGCCCGTCAACTGCGCCAGGCGGGCAACGGCGAGGGCGCCGGACGCGCCTGGCTGGCGGTTTACCGCCATGCCCGGGACGATGCCGCACGGGCGGAGGCCCTGGACGGTATTCGGCAGCATCCCGTGCCCGAGGCCTTTGACGTGGTGCTTGATCTGTTGAAGGCGGGCGATATCGAAAGCCTGCCCGTGGAAGCCATGATCGGCATCGCCCAGAACGCCATGCAAGCCGGCCGGGAAGAGGAAGGCCGGAAACTCATGGACGAGATTGTTCCAAAACTTGCCACACCGGAAGCCGTGCGCGGGGCGGTGGGCGCCATGCGCGGCCGGGGCCCGAACCCGGAGTTCGCGCGCGCCATCGGCGTGGTCAACCACTGGCAGTTTGTCGGGCCCTTCCCCTGGAATATCAGCGAAGGATTCAAGCCCGTTTTCATCAACGAGCCCGAGGTCAGCCTGGATGCTTCGTATCCCGCGGGCGACAAGACGTTGCAGTGGCATGCCGCCGACAGCACGGATGCCGCCGGCCTGTATGACCTCTTCGGCGTCATTGGCACGGTTGAACAGTCGGTCGCGTTCGCTTTCGTGCAAATCGAAGTCGCCGAAGGCGGTCCCGCCCAGCTGCGCGCGGGGTCCGATGACGGCCTGCGCGTGTGGGTGAACGGCGAAGTAGCGTTGGAAAATGACGTGGACCGGGGATACGACGTGGACCAGGACGTCGCCGACATCACCCTGCGCCCGGGAACGAACACGCTGCTTGCGCAGATCACGCAGCGCGCCGGCGGGTGGGCTTTCGGGCTGCGCATCACGCGTCCGGACGGCACGCCCTATCCCTTTACCATTGTCCCGTAAAATAAAGGTTGTTTCCCGTCCGGGTAACCCGGCCGGGTATTTTGAAAAGGAGTCCTATGATGGCAAGAATTCTATTGTGCGCCGTGTTGATGTGCGCGGTGGCGGTTGCGGAAGAATCCGCGCTTCAGTTCGAGAAATCGCGCATCGGTACAGCCACCTTCGAGGCGGCCTCCATTTTCGATGTGAACAACGACGGCGCGAAGGACCTGTTTTCAGGCGGGTTCTGGTATCCCGGGCCGGAGTTTAAAACGGACCACAAGGTGGCCGAGATCCGCTACGAGGATACCTATTACGACGACTTTTCAAATATTCCCGTGGATGTCAATGGCGACGGGCTGCTCGACATCGTCACGGGCGGCTGGTGGGGCATGACCTTCCAGTGGCGGGAAAACCCCGGCGGCACGGGCGAATGGATTACCCATGATGTGGCCGAGGTCGGCAATGTCGAGCGCACCTGCGCCTGCGATTTCGACAACGATGGCGACCTGGAATTCGTGCCGGTGGTGAATCCCGTACAGGTGTTCAAATTGGTACGTGATGGATCGGGAAAGGGCACGGGCGAATTTAAGCAATACACCATCCAGGGCGGCAACGGCGGCCATGGCTTCGGCTGCGGCGACGTGAACGGCGACGGACGGAACGATATCCTCCTGGCCGCCGGCTGGCTGGAAGGGCCGGAAGACCCTTACAAGACGGACGCCTGGCAGTGGCACGCGGAATTCGAACTCGGCGCGGCGAGCCTGCCCATCCTTGTGCATGACGTGAATGGCGACGGGTTGAACGACCTGATCAACGGGGCCGCCCACGACTACGGGCTGTGGTGGCTGGAACAGGGCCGCGGTGAGGATGGCAAACGCACCTGGACCCGCCACGATATCGAGACGGGCCGGTCCCAGTTCCATGATCTGCAGCTGGTGGATCTGGACAACGACGGCAAGGTTGAACTGGTCACGGGCAAACGCTATTACGGGCACAACGGCCACGATCCAGGCGCTAATGACCCGCTTGGCATTTATTACTATGATATGGACGAAGGAAACTTTGTCCGGAATACGATTGATTACGGGCCGGCAGGAAAAGCCAGCGGAGCGGGCATTTATTTCTGGGTGGACGATGTGGACGGCAACGGCTGGAAAGACATCCTGGCCCCGGGCAAGGACGGCCTGTACCTTTTTCTGAACAAGGGAAAGGCGCCCGCGAAATAACGAAGCGCTTTGGTCTTTTGCCCGTCGAACCGGGTTTGATTTAAATATCGTTTCGTCTGTATTCTTTTAAGTATTTTAGGGAAGTGTGTATTTTCCGGGGTGATCCCCGCTGGTGCGGGCTCCAGGGAAAGTCGGTGTTGCAGACTAACCCCGGAAAGACGGCTTCCGCAACCAGAAGAAAGGCATGCTACAGATGGCCCCCAATCCTTTACTCGGTGTATTGTATCACTGGCTCGGCGGCCTCGCGTCCGCGAGTTTTTACATTCCCTACCGCCGCGTCAAACACTGGTCATGGGAAACCTACTGGCTGGTGGGCGGTTTCTTCTCCTGGCTGATCGCGCCAATGATCCTGGCGAACCTGCTGGTGCCGGATGCCTTGGGCGCCATCACGAGCGCGCCGCGCGGCAGCATTTACTGGGCCTATTTTTGGGGCGCGATGTGGGGGCTGGGCGGATTGACCTTCGGCCTGACCATGCGCTACCTCGGTATCGCGCTGGGCATGGCCATCGCCTTGGGGTATTGCGCGGCCTTCGGCACCCTGATGCCGCCCATCTTCAAGGGTGAATTCATGAGCATTATGTCCATGCCCCCCGGGCAATGGATCCTCTTCGGGGTGTTCGTCTGCCTGCTGGGCATCGGCATCAGCGGCGCGGCGGGCATGTCGAAAGAGCGTGAAATGCCGGAAGAGGAAAAGAAGGCGGTCATCAAGGAATTCAATTTTCCCAAGGGTATCCTCGTGGCCACCTTCTCCGGCGTGATGAGCGCCTCTTTTTCCTATGGCCTCGCGGCGGGCAAACCCATTGCGGGCATCGCCTTGGAAAACCTGATGGAAGCGGGCCGCGCCGATCTGTGGCAGAACCTGCCCGTGCTCATCGTCGTGCTATGGGGCGGCTTCACCACCAACTTCATCTGGTGTCTCTACCTGAATTACAAGAACCGGACCGGACGCGAGTATTTCACGCCGACAGCCGAAGCACCCGCGGAAGGCGGCGCCCCGGCGGCTGGCGGCAAGATCCGCGTGCCGATGCTCGCCAATTACATCTTCTGCGCCATTGCCGGGACGACCTGGTACCTGCAGTTCTTCTTTTACAGCATGGGCGAAACAAAGATGGGTGAGTACAAGTTCTCCAGCTGGACCGTGCACATGGCGTCCATCATCATCTTCAGCACCCTCTGGGGTGTCGCCCTTCGTGAATGGAAGGGGTCGAGCAAGCGGACCCATGTCCTCGTGGCGATCGGGCTCGCGGTCCTTATTCTGTCCACCCTGGTGGTCGGCTATGGCAACTACCTGAACACGCTTCCCGAATATGCAAGCGCCCAGGCGGCGCAGTAAGGCCAATATAGAAAGAGGGACTGCTCTAAAAAATGTATGTTGTTCACGCTTCAGCGTGCGAAGTGTATTAACAAAACCGAAGGTTAATGTTCCACGCCCGGCACACTCAAGTGTGAACAACATACTTATTTTCTTGGTTTACGGTGGGCGGATACGATACGCCGACACAAGCAACCGAATGGTGGAACGGCCAACCTGCCCTGGCGGGTAAAGGAGACGTGACGTGATGCTCGGGTTGACCCTGTGGGACTGGGTGGCGCTTGCCGTTTACTTCTTCATTATCCTGGCCATCGGCATCTGGACCGCGCGGCGGGTCGCCAACACGTCGGATTTCTTTATCGGCGGCCGCCGGTTCGGCAAGGTCATGATGGTCTTTTTCGCTTTCGGCGCGGGAACAAGCGGCAACGACGCCGTAGGGGTGTCTTCCAAGACCTACGTGGGGGGCATGTCCGGCATCTGGTTCCAGTGGCTCTGGTTGTTCTGCACGCCCTTTTACTGGCTCATTTCGCCCGTGTTCCGGCGCATGCGCGCCCTGACCACGGGCGATTATTTTGAGCAGCGCTATGACGGCAGCGTCGCGGGCCTGTACACCTTTGTGGGCATCGGCCTGCTGACCGTCAATATCGGCGTGCTGCAGCTGGGCGCCGCCTCCATGATCGAGGCACTAACGGGCGGGGCGGTCAACCGCTACGCGGCGGTCCTGGTCATGACGGTGCTGTTCCTGTTTTACGGTTTGGCGGGCGGCCTGGCCGCGGCCATTATTACCGACTTTCTGCAGGGCATCCTTACCCTGGTGCTGTCCTTCCTGCTGATCCCCTACGCACTGAACGCCGTGGGCGGCTTCGCGGGTCTGCACGCGGGCATTAAAGATCCCAATATGTTCAGCCTGGTGGCGCCGGGTGAAATCAACCTGTTCTACATTGTCATGCTCTGTACCAGCGCCCTTGTCGGCATTGTCACGCAACCCCACACGATGGGCACCTGCGCCGCGGGACGAACCGAACTGGACGGACAGGTGGGTTTCGCCGCCGGCAACCTGCTCAAGCGCTTCTGTACCGTGGCTTGGATGCTGGTGGGCCTGTGCGGCGTGGTCATGTTCGCCGGGCAAAGCCCGGCCATGGAGCCGGACCTGGTTTACGGGGCGGTGGCGCAGCGCCTGCTGCCCGCCATCATGCCGGGCCTGGTGGGCATTTTCCTGGCCGCGCTGGTGGCCTCGCTCCAGTCCTCCTGCGACGCCTTCATGGTATCCTGCTCCGCCCTGTTCACCCAGAACTTTTACCGGCGCTGGCTGGTGCGCGACAAGCCGGACAAGCATTACGTCCTGGTGGGGCGCCTGGCCGCGCTGGTGGTGGTGTGCGCAGCCGTGCTGTTTTCCTTCCTGGCGAAGGATGTGCCCAGCGGCCTCGTGTGGTTTTTCAAACTGCAGGCGCTCATGGGCGCGGCCTTCTGGCTGGGCCTGTTCTGGCGGCGCACAACGGTCGCGGGGGCCTGGGCCGCGACCCTCGTCGGCTTCGCCATCCTCGCCGGCACGTCCCTGCCGCAGTTTCACGCCTGGGCGGTGGACCATCTGCCGGAGACCATGATCTGGAACGGCCGCTTCCGCGACTCCTGGCAGATCGCCGCCTATCTTTCCGGCGCGTTCCTGTCCGGCATCCTGGTAAGCCTGGTCACGCCGCGGGTGGACAAGGCGAAACTGGACCGCTTGTACGCTTGCCTCCGCACACCGGTGCAGCCGGGCGAAACTCATCACCCGGAACCCTTCACCCTGCCCGAGGGCGTTGAGGTGCCCCCCGCGCGCAAACTTGTAAACCATCCCGACTTCGAGATACCGGTGCCGTCCCGCTTATCCGTAGGCGGCTTTCTCTTTTTCTGGGCTTGGGTTGCCCTGCTCATCGGCTTTGTCTACTGGCTGAGCGGCGTGGGGGCATAGCATCCATACACGGAATGAGCAACTGAGGGACTGACTGCGAAATAGCCCGGAATAGCCTGTGATACACACCATTTACCAACAAAGGCTATTTCGTTGTCCCTGAGTTGCGATCTTGACCTTACCCACAACTGTGCCTTTATTATGCTTGATAAAGGGGGAATTCAGAATGGCGCCATGACTTGGTAATGCCCCGAAGGGGCTGTGGATGCTAGCCCAGGGTTGCGGTACTCCGCTACCCTGGGAAACTGCCACCCACCCAAATCTGACTTACCCTGAAAGGGTTACGTCGCCACGCCTTTTTATGCCGTAACCCCTTGGGGTAATGGCAGGATTTGCGATCAGGATTGCCGGTCTTCTGCAGTCCCATCACCAGCCGGAGACGTCTTGGCATCTTCTTCTTCAAGCAGGTCCGCCAACAGGCTGGGCTTGTCCGTCAGGATATTGTCCACACCCAGGTCCAGGGCTTTCAGAATGTCCTCCCGCGTATTCAGAGTAAACATGGAAACCAGAATGCCTTTTTCACGAATGCTGTCAAGTTCTTTCGGGGTGATTTCAAAACGCTTCCGCAAGGTATGGGACAAGGCCAGCACGCGGTGCGCCGGTTTATATGCATTCCAGGCATCTCCCCCCCTAAGAGCAGCCAGCATGTCCGCGGCGCTGATAAAATCATAGACGGTAGCCACATCCGGGGCGACGGCGCGAAACTCTTCCAGAAAAAGGGGACTTACCGACGCCACCAGACAGCGTGCTTCCGCGCCCGCCCGCTGAATGGCCTCGGCCGTGGCCCGACCGATCTGCGCGCCGTCCTTCATTTCAATGAAAAAACGGTGATTGGGCGCGGCCGCAAAGGCCTCGTCCAGGGTGGGAACGGTTACGCCTGTGCCCCGGTAGGGAAAGGTTTTGCCGCCGTCGGTCGAAAAATGATAGGCCCCGTCCAGGGCGCGGATCGCCTCAAGCGTCATGCCCCCCACATAACCGCTGCCGTTGGTGGTCCGGTCCACGCCAAAATCATGCATAAGAACCACGTGGCCGTCCGAGGTGAGCTGAACATCCACTTCCAGGACGATATCGGGCCAGCGACACGAGGCTTCACGCACCGCGACCAAGGTATTTTCCGGCCATTCCCCCCGGCCGCAACGATGCGCGCCCAACAGCAGGGAAGCGGAAGACAACAGGGCAGTACTTTCCGGCGTCTCGGCGCCTTCCTTTCCGGCCGCCGGAAATACCGTTCCCAGCAGCGCCACACTCACCCCAATTGTGAAACAGATTGCCATGCGCGTCATAGGGATAAATTCCTTTAACTTGAGGATTCTTTATCTATAGACTGCACGAATGCGGTTTTGGTCACAGTCACCCAAAACAACCACCCGAATAAAGCGCCTGCCTGCAAACATCCAAACTGCAGTAAAGCCTGCCTGTCTGGTCTATCTTGCCGTGAATTACTGCTTTATTAGCATGCAAGCATGGTTACAAGACCTGTTACCTGCCTCTTTCTCTATTTTTTCAGGCATACTGCCCGGTCGCTCAGGATGGGATTGTACATGGTATCGAAGGTGCCGCCTGTGGAGAGGTGGCCGACGGATTTTTCGGGCTCCGTCTCCACGTCCACTGCTTGTCCGTCGGCGTCCACGGGCTCGCCGTCATCGTTCACCGCGACAATGCCGGTGGGAATCGCCTCCAGCAGGCTTTCCGCCAACGCGCCGAACTGCCCATCCTGGCAAATCGCGGCAAACTCCTCGGAAAACGGGGGAGGCGGCGTCTTCGGCGGCCAGAACTCCCCCCGCCAGACCTTGCGGACCACCTCCTTGGCCGCGCCGTCGGCCGATTCCAGGTCCTCCTCGCTCCAACCGGCAATCAGCGCGCCGATCCTGGCGACGTCCTTGGGCAAGACGATGTAGCCGAGTTGGATCGGTCCCTCCAGTTTGAGGGCGGAAGCCAGGTGCCGGTAGAGCGGCAGTTGGAGGTCGATCCACGCGCGCCCTTTCTGGTGCGTCTGCTCCGGAGTCTTGCCGCTCTCGGAGGTCTTGTAGTCGAGGATCGCCCACGCGCCGGTCGCGTCGTTGAAATCGATGCGGTCGATCCGGCCGCGCAATTTCAGCTCCCGCTCGTCGACCGTCAACACGACGCCGTAGGGTGGCCTGACGTTTCCGCAGCATTGACAAAGAAGGGGCTGCCTGGATCTTCTTTCCAGGCAGCCCCTTATCGCATCGGGCGTAGGTTGCGCCAGCGGCAGCCGATGGCCGGTCAGGCGTAGGGATCGAAGCCGAACAACGTGCCGTAGAGTGCCTGGCACTCGATGGTCGCGCCGATCGCCGACGCCAGGTTGGCTACCTCAACCAGCCCGGACTCTGACAGCGGCTGTCCTGTGCCGACGATGTGGGCGAACCAACGGATCATCTTGGATTTCCAGCGGCTGTCCTTGCACGCGGCCCGGGCGAAGTAGAAGGCCACCATGCGTGACTCGTCGTCGTTATCGCCAGACACCTCGTCGTAGCGATCGAGGACGCGCTCATAGTCGCCAGGAGAGAAGACCCGCTCGATGAGTCGCTCGGCGACTGGCCCGCGACGCGGATCCGCCAGGGCCACCGTATCGATGAGGATCAGTTCAAGAAGAAGCTCGTCGACCTTCTCCCTCGGAACGGGCATGCCAAGGCGATCCTGGTAATCATACAACTGATGTACAGGAATCCGACTGAATGCAGACCGATGGGACTCAGGCATCGCAGCACCTTTGACAAAGCGAAGAACAAGCATTACTTTAGCATATAATTAATTTGCGCGCAAATCGCGCGAAAGAGCATACACTGCCGGTGGTAGAATCATAATGGATCAGCACAATATGCAGGCATCCCTTCCAAATCCGCCTCCCGTCTCGGCAATCGTCATTGCCGCCGGGCTTTCCCGCCGGATGGGAAAGTTCAAGCTGACGCTGCCATGGGCCGGCACGACCGTGATCGCATCGATCGTCGCCACCCTGCGCACCGCGCCGCTACGTGAAATCGTCGTGGTGACCGGCTACAGGGCCGCGGACGTCGAGCAGGCGCTGGCCGGCATGGCCGTGCGCTGCGTGCACAATCCCGACTACGAAGCGGGCGGCATGCTGAGCTCAATACAG
>ENA-UOUL01004209-UOUL01004209.1-bioreactor-metagenome-genome-assembly--contig:-NODE-4209-length-13607-cov-6.497487_pt1 | contig 13607 bp, 11 predicted proteins | sample MGYA00249838_ERZ747220 | MGnify/ENA primary metagenome ERZ747220 (study PRJEB28778, sample SAMN05720191) | bioreactor metagenome | isolation source: Anaerobic biogas reactor | place: USA:Washington...
ATAGATATCTTTGACCGGACTATTGTAGAAAACCATATCGGCCTTAGTGCCAAAGCAAAGGATGCTGCCCGAATCGTTCAGATTGCTGCTAAAAAAAGAGGGATAAAACCGGATCAGTTAGTTATCCGTAGCGATAATGGACCACAATTTAGAGCAAAAGCGTTTACTTAAGCATTACTCAAATTGAAAATTACACATGAACGTATTCCAGTGAATTCACCTAACCTAAATGCCTATATAGAATCTTTCCATAGTATTTTAGAAGATGAATGCTATAGTAGACATGAGTTTGAAACCTTCCAGGAAGCTTATGAAGAGGTAAATAAATACCTGGATTATTATAACAACCGTAGACGTCATGGCAGTATTGGCTACCAGTCACCGGCTGTTTATTACCAAAAACATCAGAATGCTAGAGGGAAGCCCTTGGTAGCATAAAAAAGAACGAAAAGTAACCTGCGATATATTATCTTAGTGGCATAATAGGCAGGGTTTCCATCAGAAGATGTTAGCGTTTATGCCGCGAAAGCCGCTTGATATGGGGAAATACCCTCTGGTACAATCCGGCCAGGCGGGAATAACCGCCACCGCTATCAATTAGGCATCGTGATGTAAATGGTGAAAAAGCTCATGTTTTGCTTACCACACCAGAATCATTTGACAGCATGTTGTGTCGGGGACGAACATTAAACGGACATCTGCTTGCATCAACTGTGGCTGTGGTTCTTGATGAAATTCATCTCCTATACGGTAATGCCCGTGGTGAACAGGTACGATGGCTTATGGAACGTTTAAGACGTTTGAAGAGACAGTCTAGTGATAAGGGGTGGTGTCAGGGGCAACGTCTGCAAATAGTTGGCCTGAGTGCAACTGTGACTGAACCTGAAAGAGTAAGAGATACATTTTTACCAGGTGGCAAAATTATAATAGCTGGCGGGAGCAGGGATATTGAAATTGTAATCCCGCCAGAGAAACCAGTACCCGTTGAAGAAGCGCTGGTAAACTATCTGAAAAAACAAAGCAAAAAAGAAAAAGTCCTGGTATTTTGCAATAAACGTCGTAGGGTGGATGAGCTGACATATGATTTGAGCCCGGTGTTGGAAAAAATGGGATATGAGGTATTTCCCCATCATGGTAGTATAAGCCAGAAAAGACGTGAACAGGCTGAAAAAACAGCACGTCAAACAAGTGCAGTTGTTATTATTGCTACTTCAACTTTGGAAATAGGTATTGATATTGGGGATATTGATCTAGTGGTTTTGGATGAACCTGCACACCAGATTTCAGATCTTCTACAACGTATAGGACGGGGAAATCGTCGTAGCGGGTTGACTCGTGTCATGCCCTGTGCAGGTTCTCAGCTTGATGCTTGGATAAATACAGCGATGCTTTCAGCAGCTAAGGAAGGGTGGATGGGTGATCACCATCCTGGCCCACAGTATGCGGTAGCCCGCCAACAAATTGCCTCCTACATAATGCAGGCACCTCGATCAAGATCTAGACATACAATTGAAACCCTTATTAAAAGTTCTATTGACTCTTCCTTGGGTAACTCTATTCTTGAACATATGATTCAAGAAAAGGAGCTTAGGAATGAGGGGCAACAATTAAAACTAGGAGAATACTGGTTGAACAGAACGGATATGGGAGCAATTCACTGTAATATAGAGTCCACCGGTAGAGATCAGGTTATTGATGAAAAAACAGGAGAGGTTCTCTTCACGAAAGTAGTGCTTATTGGCAATGGTGGATGGTGCTATGTTGGACGAATGCGCATGAAAGGAAGTGCTCAAGCCCAAGCACTAAAGCACTATCTTGGTTTTAATGAAGATGAGTGGCCTGTACTAAAGGGTTATGACAAATTATATATCTTCCATTGTGGAGGTATTCGCCGTTCCCTAGTATTGCAGATGTTGTACCGACATTATTACAGGGAAAACGATAGAAGGGGATTAGAAGTAGATGATTTATACCTAGCTCTTCCAATTGAAAAATTAGATAAACCAAGCTGGATGGTGTCATCTGAGCCAGCTATTTTAAGTTTGGGCTTAGCACAAGAATTGGACAGGTTTGAATATTATTTAGCTAGGCCTTGGGCAAATCGGGATTTGCCATTTAATGTTCGTTTAGAGGAGATTCATGGTTGGCTTCGTTTGGATGAAGAAGTGGAGCTGATTAGAAATTCTGTTTGGTTTCCAGTATCAGAAAAGCGAGTGGAGAGAGTTCTACGTTCAATAATATAATCAGATTGCTAATCTGTGAGCATAAATAGCTTATAACTGGAGGTTAAATCAGGCCAATGCAAGTTAGTCGCATAGGTATATTTCCTGTCTGGTTTAGGGGAGGACATGGACATAATACTACCTCCTTTTTAAAGATTAAACTATTATATGGAGTGATAATATTGAAACTTAATTTGAGTAAAAGGACAGTAATTATTACTTTATTGATGATTGCTATCATGACTAGTACAGTGTTTGCTAAACCATTACTTAAAACCATACAGCTAAGCGATAATGATATTACAATTCAGTTGAATGGTAAAGAGATAAGTTTTGGCGAGGGTGAAAAGCCATTTGTACATAATGGAACAACTTATGTTCCCCTTAGGACTTTTGCAGAGCAGGATAATAAAGAAGTATCTTGGGATGGCAAAAATAATCAAGCTATTATTACAGATGGCAGTAAAATATCAAGTAGTCCATTGTTAGAGCAAAATGTATCGGGAACCCTATGGTTAATGTCTAGTGAAAATAGGGCTAACAGTTATCAAGCATTTAATTTAGCCAAGATGATGTTTGATAAAGCTATGGATGAGAATAAATCAAAGAAAAAATTAGCAGTTATTGTTGATATTGATGATACCATAATAGATAGCACTTCTTATACATGTCAATTAATGGGTGGTAAGGAATGGACTACTCAAGCTTGGGAAGAATGGATTGCATCCGATGCACCTAAGGCAATACCTGGATCAGTAGGATTTTTAAATTATGTTGTGGATAATGGAGGAGAAGTATTCTACATTACAAATAGATGGCCTGGAATTAAGGGGTCTACTTTAGAAAGTTTAAAACAACTTGGATTTCCTGCAAAGGATGAAAAATATTTAATGGTAAGAGAAGATGGGACTCCATCCAGTAAAGAGAGTAGAAGAAATTTAGTAGAAAAAGATCATAATGTAGTATTACTAATGGGCGATAATTTAGAAGACTTTTCTGATGCATTTTCACCTTCTTTAGGTTTAGAAGGTAGAGCTAAGGCAGTAGATGAGTTTAAAGAAAAATGGGGTAAGAAGTTTATAGTTTTACCTAATCCAATGTATGGCGATTGGGAGAAGACTATGGTGAATAACAAAAAAGGATTGAGTGTAGAAGAAACTGTAGAAATAAGAAGAGAAATTTTGTTGCAAAATCAATAAAAGTAACAACCCATACTTATTATTATAACGAGGTGAAATATGCCCCCTGCTAAGCGGTCGCCTATTAACAAAACAGGTGACGGGTTCTAATCCCCCGCCTCGTTGCAGCGGAGTGTTGGAACTGCTCCGCAGTTTCTTCCGATGCTTAAAAAACCTGCCATTTTTGGATAAGCGAGAACGAAAGCTTAAGATTTGTTTAAAACCAAACGGCAGTAAAATTGGCAAAAAATTTACCAAACTGAATATCAGAAAATAATTAAGGGGCTTTTAAGCCCCTGTTTTTCCTATGGTGCCAGAGGTGGGACTCGAACCCACACGCTGTAAGGCACACGATTTTGAGTCGCGCTCGTCTGCCAATTCCGACACTCTGGCTGGTTTTTTAAATTCCAATGCAAAGATAATTATAGTAGCCTCTTTTAGCCTTGTCAAGATTGATAAGGTATGGGGATAGTGTTTTTTTGAAAAGGGAAAAGTAACGGGGAGGAAAAAAGGGGTAAAAATGAGTCTTCCTTTTATCTGTGCTTCTGTCAACCTTTGGTAGAGGCAGGTAAAAGCTTCACCTCTTGTTATAACAAGGCAGGGAAATAACAAAAGGAATTTTATAAAAGATGGCGAAAACTTTATAGTATTGATTTTATAAGAATAAGAATTTAAGCCTATTTCCAACTTTTTTAAGGAGAAATACCTTATGCAATCAGAACAAGAACTGGTGAAGAAAAGTATGGAGGGTGACACTCAGGCTTTTGAAAAATTGGTTTTGCAATATCAAAACAAAGTTTATGCTTTAAGCTTCAGGTACATGGGGAATGAAGATGATGCGTATGATATGTCTCAGGAAGTTTTTCTAAAAGCCTTTCGTTCCTTAAAGACTTTTAAGGGAAATTCCAGTTTTGGCACCTGGATATTTCGAATTACCACTAATGTTTGCCTGGATGAACTCAGGCGCCGAAAGAGAAGGATTGTTCCTCTTTCGTTGGACGAAGCAGCCGTTACCAGTCGTGGTAGTGAAGTTGAGAGGGAAATAGTGGACCCTTCGCCCCCGGTAGATCGGGTATATGAACAGAAAGAATTATCACAATACATACAAGGCCTCTTAGACCAGATGAAGCCTGAACATAAAGCGGTAATAATCTTAAGGGATAGTATGGACTTGAGTTATGAACAAATCGCTTATGTTTTGAATTGTTCGGTGGGCACGGTCAAGTCGCGTCTTAGCAGAGCCAGAAGTATTTTAAGGAAACAATGGGTAGAGAGGGAACTTTTGCCCTAGCCATCTCGTCTAAAAACCGGGAGGAAAAAGTCATGAAATGTGAGCAGGTCAGTGAGCTGCTTTCAGCCTACATTGATGAAATGACAAGTGAGAAAGAAACAAAAGCACTGGAAGCCCACCTTGCTCAATGTGCAGACTGCCGTAAAGAGCTGGATGATTACCGGCTTCTTCGTGGTATTATGCAGCAATTGGAATCACCGCTGCCCCCGAATGATTTCTCCACCGTTGTTCAAAAACGACTGCAGGAAAACAAAAACAAGATATTTAGTGCTACTACTATCGACCGACCCAAAAAGACCGGATGGATTGCGGCAGTATTGGCGGGATTAGCCCTGGCGTCAGGTATATATGCCAGCAGCTACCTATCTGTCGGGGATTTTCTTGTGTCCTGGCAGAATAAAAAGGAACAGAAAAAACCCCGAATAGCTATCGAGGATATAATAGAGCGTTTTCAAAAATGGAATCAGGAAGAGGATAATAGCAACCGAGAATCCGCTGAACCGGAAGCTCAGATTGACACTAATCCCAGGGCCAAAGTGAGTGTGGGGGTAGGGGCGGTTAATAACCAGGAAGAAGTGGAGCCCAAGACTGCCGGGGATGATAGCTATTCCAGCCATATAATGGCGAAAGAACTGTCAACGGCCCTGGCTCAGGTAATAGAGATTGCCGATGAGCGGGAAATCAAGTATAGTATAGCATCTGGCTCTTATGGCAACAGTGAGGCGCGAAGGGTGGTCCTGGAAGTGGAACCGCAAGAAGTCCCTCAGCTTCTAATGGAATTAGAAGCAATTGGGAGGAAGCTTGATGTTGCGGATCTTACAGAAGCAAGTGGACAGGATGAAGCGCTGCAAGCTCCTGATTTGGACGAAAAACCCCTACTGCTGGAGAAAAGCGAATTTTCCGATAGTGAGAAATTAAGCATGGTTAAAATAGAAAATAATGAGGAAGCAAGAGAAGATGAAAAAGAGGAATTAGCTAAAGAAAAAGCGGCTTCTGCGCCGGATAATAAAATGCTCTTTAATTCCGAAAAGGGAGAAGATACTAATAACATTGAAGTTATTATGGAAGAAAACAAACCGGAAGGAACTAAAGTTAACTTAGACATTTTGATAATTCAAGAAAAATGATTGGAGCGATTACAGCTTAATTTTAAAGTTTTGGCAAAAATGGATTCAAGCCGTAAGAGCTTATGAATATTGATTATGAGATTAAAAAGGTTTTAGGAGAGTATTGGGAATTCCAATACTTTTTTTCTTGGGGGGAAAGAATGTTATTATTAATATGAGGAACGAGCTTTGAGGAGCAAGGGGGACTTGATTCCCCCACTCAAGCAGACCCATCACGGGATGGAGGTTCGGGTAGAATAACGACAAGGATGGGGTATTTATGGCCGATAAATTTATGCTAATAGATGGAAACAGTCTGTTGTACCGGGCTTTTTATGCTTTGCCGCTGCTGCATAATTCCGCCGGGGTTTACACCAATGGGGTATACGGTTTCCTGACCATGTTCAACCGGGTGCTGGCTGAGATTCAGCCCACCCATATTGCCGTAGCTTTTGATAAAGATCGCAGTACCTTTCGTAATGAGCTGTATAGCGAATACAAAGCCAACCGTTCGGCTCCTCCGGAGGAACTGGGGGGACAATTCCAGCTGTTGCGTGATGTTCTGGCAGCTTTGAATATAGAGTACCTGGAGATGCAGGGTTATGAAGCGGACGATATCATCGGCACTTTAAGCAAAAAGGCGGAAGAGCAAGGGTTTAAGACCGTTATTCTAAGCGGTGACCGTGATGTCCTGCAGCTGGTTTCGGAGCAGGTTGAGGTTTTGCTGACCAAAAAAGGCATAAGCGAAATGGAACTCTACGATCCCCAGGGGGTTAAAGACAAGTGGGGAGTAGAGCCGGAAAAAATGGTGGAAATAAAGGGCCTTATGGGGGATGCTTCCGATAACATCCCCGGGGTTCCCGGGGTAGGCCCGAAGACTGCCATGAAGCTAGTGCAGGAATTTACCAGCCTGGAGAATCTCTATGAGAATTTGCCGCAAGTCAAAGGCAAGAAGCTCGTGGAAAAGCTGGAGCAGAACCGGGAGCAGGCTTTTCTCAGCCGGCAGCTGGCCACCATTAACCGCGATATGGAGTTGGATTTTTCGATAGAGGACTATGTAATGCGGGAACCCCATTACCCGGAACTGTTGGAGCTGTACCGCAGCCTGGAATTCAATAATTTCCTGAAAATCCTGCAGGAGAAAGAGCGGGAGAAGGGAATGGCCCCGCTAAAGCAGGAGATAGAAGTGCTGTTCCTGGAAAGAGAAGAAGATGTGACAGCTTTACTGGAAGAAATAAAGGAAGGGGAGAGCGTGGCCCTGTACTTCCAGAGCAGTTACCATCATCCTATGTGGGCCAGTCTGCAGGGCGTTTTCCTGGAATACAGCGAGCGGGTTTACCAGCTGAAACTGGAAGCTGGGGATGATTATAAACTGCAGTGGATAAAAGCTTTACTGGAGTCGGCAGTGATTAAGAAGTATCTGCATAACGCCAAATTCATCCAGGTTTTGCTACTAAGACACGGAATTGAGCTCAGGGGAGTTGCGGGGGATACCATGCTGTTGGCCTATGTAGATGATCCGGCTTTTGAGGGTGATGAACTGGATGCCTGCCTTAAGAAACACCTGCAGCTTAACATAGCGGAAAATAACCTGGCGGCATTGGTCAACACGATAAGAGAACTCTATTTCCAGCTGGAGGGGCAAATCCCGGCGGAACTGCGGGAGCTTTTGCAAGAGGTAGAGATGCCCATGTCGGAAGTACTGGCCCGGATGGAATTTTGCGGGGTGAAGGTGGAGCGGAGTACCCTGGCCCGGATTTCCGAGGAACTGGCCAGTGGGATAGCCGGCCATGAGGAACGGATTTTCGAGCTGGCGGGAAGCAGTTTTAACATAAATTCACCCAAACAATTGGGTAAAGTGCTTTTTGAGGATTTGGGTCTTAGAGTAATAAAGAAGGGTAAAACCGGTTATTCCACCGGGGCGGAAGTCCTGGAGGAACTCTACCAGGAGCATGAGATAATAGCTCACATTTTAAATTATCGCCAGCTCAGCAAAATAAAATCTACCTATGCTGATGCTTTGCAGGAGTTGATACACCCGGAAACCGGCCGGGTACATACCATATTTAAACAAGCCCAGACTGCAACCGGACGCCTGTCCAGCGTGGAGCCCAACCTGCAGAACATCCCTATCAGAATGGAAGAAGGACGCCGGATTCGCCAGGCCTTCGTGGCTCCGGGTCCGGATTGGCTTATTATGGCGGCGGACTATTCCCAGATTGACCTGCGCTCCCTGGCCCATATCAGCGGGGACGAGCGATTGATTGAAACCTTTAAAAGCGGGGTGGATATTCACACGCGGACAGCGGTGGAAATCTTTCATGTGCCGGTGGAATGGGTGGATAGCGAGCTGAGGAGAAGGGCCAAGGCGGTCAATTTCGGCATAATATATGGTATCAGTGATTTTGGCCTGGCCCGGGACACCGGGGTCAGTCGTAAAGAAGCTCGTAAATATATCGACAATTACCTTAACAGCTATCCCGGCGTAAAAAAATATATGGAAGATATAGTGGAGTTTGGACGCCGCCACGGTTATGTTGAGACTTTGCTGAAACGCCGCCGTTACTTGCCCGAACTCAATGCCAGGAATAAGATGGTGCAGGCCTTTGGCCGCCGTATGGCTCTTAATACCCCGGTGCAGGGAACTTCTGCTGATATAATCAAACTAGCTATGATCAAGGTGGATGAAGAGATAAGGAAGCGCCGGCTTCAGGCTCGCTTGCTATTGCAGGTGCATGATGAACTGCTTCTGGAACTGCCTCGGACGGAACTGGAAGAAGTGAGCGGACTCTTACGGGACTGTATGGAGAACGCCTGCAGCTTGAAAGTACCCTTGGAAGTATCCCTTAAGACCGGTCCTAACTGGTATGAGATGGAGTAGCGGAAGACGGAAGACTGAAGGCGGAGGACGGAAGAGGGAAGGCAGAGGACGGAAGACAGTTATCGGAGACCGGTATCGGAGATCGGGTAGAGGGAAAGAGGAGGTATTATGCCGGAATTACCGGAGGTCGAGACGATTAAGAATAGCCTGCAGGAAATTCTGCCGCTTAGAATCAAAGAAATAGAAATCCGACGTGAGGATATATTACGCTGCCGGGACTATGCCCTGGAAGAGCTTACTGGTCAGATCATAGAAGAAGCGTCCCGCCGGGGCAAGTATCTTATCCTGGCCGTGGACAACGGCCTGTTCCTGGTTTTTCACCTGGGTATGAGCGGCAGGCTTTATATACAAGAGGAAGAAACTACGGTTCTAGAACCGCATGTGCATGTGATAATCCATTTGGATAAGCGGCTTAAGCTTTTATACCAGGATGCTCGTCGTTTCGGGGGGCTATGGCTGCTTAAGGATACCCAATGCTTCTTTTCCCGGCTGGGGAAAGAGCCTTTGAGTGAGGAGTTTTGCCCCCGCTACCTGGAACAGGTTTTGCAAGGGCGCCAAACTGCCATAAAAAATCTGCTTTTGAATCAGAACCTTATCTCTGGCATCGGCAACATCTATGCCGATGAAGCCCTGTTTATGGCGGGGATTAGGCCTGACCGCCAAGCTGCATCCCTTTCTATGCGGGAGATTGAAAGCTTGTGCTGTGGCATCAAGGAAGTTTTGGCAAAGAGCATTAAGTACCGCGGCACCACTTTTCGCGATTACCGAGACGGTAAGCGACAACCGGGGGAGTTCCAAAACCACCTGCAAGTCTATGGCCGTTTTAATCAAGCCTGCCCCAACTGCGGCCATCCTCTGAAAAGAAGTAGAATTGGCGGCAGAAGCAGCCATTATTGCGAGAAATGCCAGCAGTAACCACCCACCACCTAAAAACAAATTGACATTTTAGGGTATAAAGTTCTAAAATGTAATTAAAAGAAAAAGGAATTATATGGTTATTATGATAGCGAGCAGGCCTGTTATAAAAGATCATGATGAACCCTTCCTTTTTGCACTCTATATGAGTTCCAGGCAGTTGGAGATGCATTCCTGGGGATGGAGTGAAAAAGAAAAACTGGATTTTTTGCGTATGCAATATGATTGCCAGCATCGTTCCTATCAAATGCGATACCCGCTTATGGAAAGTAGGATTATTACATATTTTAGTATCCCGGTAGGACGAATTATAATAGCAAAAAAGGAGAAAGCAATGGTTCTGCTTGATATTACCCTCTTACCCGAATACCAGAATCAGGGTATTGGTACAGCTTTATTAAAAGAAATGCAGCAAAATATCAAAAGAGAAGAAATATTACAATTAACTGTACTTAAAAGTAATAGTGCAGCACGTAAGCTATACGAGAAACTTGGCTTTAGGGGAAACGGTGAAGAGGAATTATACCTGGTGATGGAATGGAAAGCAGAGCATTGGATTTCAGTTCCAACCTATGACAAAGGTGTGACTTAATGCAAGAAATTGACTATTATCATTTCCTAAAACAGCTTAACACTTCCTTTCTTGTTTTGGCAGCTGAATCAAAGCAAACGCTAAATCTTCAATTAATACAAGCCTCACTAATTACTTCAAACCAACAGCAGGAACAATTTCCACTACTCTTTCAAGGTCCTGACACCCCGGTATTAGCTCAAAAAACATATAATGTCAAACACGAATATTTAGGGGAATTGCAGCTTTTCCTGGTTCCTGTAGCCAGAGATGATATTGGTACTCAATATGAAGTTGTGTTTAATCGCTGGTTGTAAAACGAAAAAATATTTCATGCTAATTATTCGAGTTTTAAAAAGGGAGGGGATACAGTGGACCAATACATTGGAGAAATCCGCATGTTTGCCGGAAACTATGCTCCAGCGGGTTGGGCATTTTGTGATGGTCAATTATTGTCCATAGCTCAAAATAACGTATTATTCTCTTTAATCGGTACTACCTATGGTGGCGATGGAATAAATACTTTTGCTCTACCTGATTTGCGGGGACGTATTCCAGTTAATCAAGGACAGGGACTAGGTTTAAGCAATCGCAGGATGGGGGAAATGGCCGGAACTGAAACCGTTACCCTTACAGTGGAACAACTTCCCGCCCATTCTCACCCGCAAGCTATAAGCACTGCTGCTGGAACCCTCGAAAGTCCAGTCAATGCTTTTTGGGCAGCTAACGTAAGTCAATACTCAACCAGTCCCCCTAACGGGCAAATGAATCCGGAAGCAATAACTGCGGTCGGAAACAACCAGGCGCATAACAATATGATGCCTTATCTTTGTATAAGCTTCATAATTGCGCTGGAAGGTTTTTATCCCGACCGGAACTAAATTAAACCAAATTATTAAACAAACAAAGGAGGAATCAGCTATGGCTGAACCTTTTCTTGGGGAGATAAGATTGTTTTCTTTTCCATTTGCCCCCAGAGGTTGGGCATTTTGCGATGGAAGCATATTGCCAATTAATCAGAACCAGGCACTGTTTGCGTTGTTAGGTACTACTTATGGCGGAAATGGTACAACTACCTTTGCCTTGCCCGATTTACGGAGCAGGACACCAGTCCATGCGGGCAATAGTATATCATTGGGGCAACAGGGTGGTGAGGAAAACCACACATTGACTACATCAGAAATGCCTTCACATACACATCAAGCCAGAGGCAGTTCACAAACGGCCGACAGCAAAGCGGCTGCCGGGCAGGTTTGGGCAAAAGCGGAGCAGAAGCCATATGGAGCTGCAGCCGGTAAGATTAATCCGACCCAGGCCTTGACACAAAGCGGAGCTAATCAGCCTCATCCTAATATGCAGCCGTTTACTGTGGTTAATTATTGTATCGCGTTGATGGGCCTTTGGCCACCTCGGGATTAAGGGAGGTAGTGGAATATGGACCCTTTTATCGGTGAAATCCGTTTATTTGCCGGGAACTATGCACCTTATGGATGGGCATTTTGTAATGGACAGGAACTAAGTATACAACAGAATACAGCCTTATTCGCAATTATAGGTACTATGTATGGCGGAGATGGCATAACTACTTTTAAACTACCCGACCTGAGGGGCAAAGCGGCTCTGAAGGGGGGAGCCGGGCCTGGCTTAACTCCAAGAAATATTGGGGAAAGTGCTGGCACCCCTTTAGTTTCATTAAATAAAGAAAACTTACCTGCTCATAAGCATGTGCCTAATTGTCAGGACACGCCTAATCAGAATAGCCCGGATGGAGCCATATGGTCAAATACGGTGGGAAGAGTAAGCCCTGCTATATATGCTCATGCACCTAATACGGAAATGAATCAACAGGCGGTGCAGGCAGTTGGCGGAAATAATCCTCATTATAATATGCAGCCTTATTTAGGCCTGAATTTTATTATCGCTCTCCAAGGGATTTTTCCTCCCCGAAGTTAGAACAAAGATAGAGGGGGTGACTGTTATTCTTCAAGAAGACCAGCACAAAAAAACATTTTATTTTCTATTTTGTGCTGTTAGTGATTGCGGATGAATGGAGGTTTTATATGATAAATAAATTGAACCGGTTTATCCTAGTTATAATATGTATATCGATAATACAGTTCTTAGCTGCCGTTAATGGAGCTCAGGCAGCGGATCTTTCCATAAATGCCTGTGAGGACGTCTTCCAGGATAAAGACGGAATTTATACCAATGATCCTTACGATCCATTCTTTTACCTTTATGCAGGATATCTTGCAGATTATGGCGACCAAAAGTCGGCTCTGAAATTCAATCTGTCCGGAATCACCAGCCCTGTACAAACAGTAGTCTTACACGTGCATACTGATGCCTGGAAAGATATAATTATAAGTCTTTGGGGATCAAGCGATGACTCATGGACTGAAGCAGGCTTGACCATGCCGGCTGACGGTACCTTAACATTAATAACCACCGCAAATTTTAATCAAAAAATAATAAACTTTGATGTTACCGGTTTTATCAAAGCTCAAAATGATAGTTATGCTACTTTTGTGATTACTGGTCCGGCCGATGATGCATGTCAGTTCTTTGCCCGTGAGACTGTGGGTAAGGAGCCCTATCTGGAGATTACTTACGCTGTTGCCCCCAATGTCACTACAACCAGTCCGGCAAGCAACATCACTGCCACCGGAGCCGATGTGGCCGGCAGCGTAGATAGTGATGGAGGAGAAAGCATAAGTGAACGGGGATTCGTATATGCAACCACAGCCAACCCAACCATTGCAAACAGCAAAGAAGTTGTAGCCGGTACCACCGGAAACATGTCAGCTATCCTGAGCGGCCTGAACCCCAGCACCACTTATCATGTGAGAGCCTATGCCAGCAATAGTGTTGGTACCGGCTATGGAGCTGACGTTATCTTGGCAACCCTGGCCAGGACCGTCAGCATAGCTGCAGTCCCGGCCATGACTGAGGAAAACCTGGACGCCGCCAGCTTAAGTGTCACCATCGCAGGGGATACCTTTGCCGATAACAATCTGGATACAGCCAACTTTACATTAAACAATGCGCCGGTGGGATTAAGCATAGAAAGCGTAACCTACAATTCACCCACTACCTGCAGCGTAGCCCTGGCCTATAATGGCACCGACTTTGACGCCGATGTAACCAATCTGAGCCTGACCATAGCAGGAGCAGAACTGAGCGGAGGCCAGACCTTAACCTCCAATACCCTGACCATAACCGCAACGGTTGAAACCGCCCCCACGGTTACTACCAGCAGTCCGGCAAGCAACATCACCGCCACCGGAGCCGACGTAACCGGCAGCGTAGATAGTGACGGGGGAGAAAGCATAAGTGAACGGGGATTCGTATATGCAACCACAGCCGACCCAACCATTGCAAACAGCAAAGAAGTTGTAGCCGGTACCACCGGAAACATGTCAGCTATCCTGAGCGGCCTGAAC
>ENA-UOUL01004210-UOUL01004210.1-bioreactor-metagenome-genome-assembly--contig:-NODE-4210-length-13606-cov-4.204228_pt1 | contig 13606 bp, 10 predicted proteins | sample MGYA00249838_ERZ747220 | MGnify/ENA primary metagenome ERZ747220 (study PRJEB28778, sample SAMN05720191) | bioreactor metagenome | isolation source: Anaerobic biogas reactor | place: USA:Washington...
CAAGCTGCTGCTGCTGGACGAGCCCTACGAAGGGCTGGCCCCGGTGATCGTGCGCGAGATCGAGCATATCGTGCAGGACATCAAGGCCCGCGGCATCACCACCATCATCGTGGAACAGAACGCGGTGGCGGCGCTGCGGCTGGCGGACCGGGCGGTGATCCTCGATTCCGGCGAGCTGGTGTTCACCGGCTCGGCGCAGGAGCTGCTGGACGACGCCGATCTGCGGGCGCGGCTGGGCAGCCATGCCCGCCATGTGGCGGAGACGCGCTTCAGTTGGGACGCGCTCGCCGCATCCCTGTCTGACTTCTATGCTAAAATGCTCGCAAGGAACCGGTGAGCCATGACATCAATCACCGAGGCGCGCTCAGCCGCAAGCCTGGAGTCGACCGACTGCCCGAACTGCGGCGCAGCCGAGCGCGCCACGCTGTTTGAGATCGAAGACTATCTCTATGGCGTCGAGGGGCGCTTCGCCGTGCAGCGCTGCGGCAACTGCGGCCTGGTCTACCTCAGCCCCAGACCCACGCGCGCCGCCATCGGCCGCTATTACCCGCCCAGCTACTCGCCCTATCGCCCGGCCATCCAGGACGAGCGCAGCGCGGCCATGCGCTGGATGCGCCGGCGCAAGCTGGTCAAACGCCGGCAGGCGGTAGAGCGCCACGCCCCCCGTCGCCCCGGCGATCTGCTGGACGTGGGCTGCTCGACCGGCATCTCCCGTGCAGGCTGCACCACGGCATCCGTCACAGGTTCCGGGGCACGCCTGCGCTCCTGGCGCGGGGTGCGCACGGGCGTTGGCGCGAGTGCCGGTTCATAGCCTTCAAACATATCCTGCGTAACGGCAGTAAATCCCTCGTCCTCCGGCCGTTCCATCACGGGTGCGGCCTGCCAGGGAGATTCCGGCACGGAATAGGCGGGTTGATACGGATCCTGCGGTGCCGCGGCCGGCTGATAGGGATCCACATAATATGGCGTGACGCTGGGCTGATAGGCAGGCTCCTGCTCTGCGGAGGGTGTGTCTACCTGCTGGGCAATCTCCGGCTGTGGTACAGGCACGGCAGCCGCCTGTGGCTGCGGCTCGGCACCGCGCCGTTGAATGCGGCTGTCCAGCCGCTGAACAAGCAACACCGGGTTGATGCGCAGCAAGGCAAAGAACAGCGCAATCAGCGCCACCACCAGAAAAATGACGCCACCCACCTGGCCCAGCACGCGCCATACCGGAAACGCCACCAGCATGCCCAGCACGCCTCCGCCCGGCAGCGGGTTAAGCTGATTGCCATAGCGCTGGTAGGCGCGGGCCATGTATTCACCCCAGGTGTCCGGCTCAGCCACCTTGAGGATGTTGAGGTTCATGTTGTGGATATACTGCATCAGCGTGCCAAAGCCGGCCACCGTGGTCAGCATGGTCAGCAGCGCCAGCAGCGCCAGGAATGCGACGAAGCTTATTGTAAATGCCCGGAAAGAAATGTAATGCCGGGCTGATACGCACAGCAGCCACCCCAGCCAGAAGCAAAACAGCGGCACCGCCGGGTACAGCACGCCCCCCAGCCCCATCGCCATTTCCTTCAGCGCCACCACCGTGCGGCTGGACGCCTGCAGGGTAATCCCGATCTGCATGCCAAAGCCCAATGCCAGGCACAGGATGCCCGCCATCAGGGAGACAACGCCGCCCCGGTCGGTGGAGCGGATATTTTTACCGGTTCCTTTAGATGCTGAAGCCAACGTATCTATCCTTTATCAAATGCTAATCTGCTACTGACAGCCAGATGGTTTGCAGGGGCCCGCTGCTGTCATAGTTGAAGCTCAATATGCGGCCCTGCATATCATATCTGTCGAGTTTTCCGGGGATCATGTTGTAGCTGACAGCCGCCTGTTCATCCAGCGGCAAGCTGGCCGTGGGCTGTCCAAGCGCCTGCTCTACCAAAGATTGCGTTGCCTCGCCTGTGATCAGGCCATACAGATTCATCCGGTGGCTCAAAATGCCCGTTACCCGCCCATCTGACGCGATCAGCGCCGAGCCGCGCCAGTGCGCGTCCTCCGGCTGATACTTCTCGCCCGCAGGGAATGCCTCCGGATCCATCAGCAGGGGATGCGCTGCCAGAGCTTCCTCCAGGCTGTCCCCCAGCGCAACCATCAGGCCGGGCAACCTGCCCGCATGCACAGCACGCCCAATGGCCTCGGCCGCCTCTGCCGAGGGCGCCCGGGGCATGGACTGCAGAATATCGCCAAGCAGGGATCCCTCCCCCATCCTGAGCAGAGGACGCAATTCATGGTACAGAAAGTGCACCGCGCCGCTGCGCCCGGACAGCGTGGTGTACTGCGCCTGGTCATAGTAAAAGGTGATGCCTGTCTCGTCCGCCAGCAGACGGTCCATCGGCAGCGGGTACAGCGCGTCCGCTGACAGGTAGGCGCTCACATCGGGCTCGATATCGCGGGCAATCATCGCCTCCAGCTCCACGGCGGCCATTGCCGGGTCCGCAAACAGGTCTGCCGCCGTCACCCGCTGGCCTGTGGTCAGGCTGTACATCAGGGGCACTACCGCATGCCCGGGGCGCCCGGGGCCGATGCGGCCCTGCGCGTCCAGGCGCACCGCCAGCAATCCCCCTGTGGAGGTGGGCAGCACCTGGGCATGGGATTGAACCGTCAGCCCGGTGGCAGCAGGGTCGGTCATCGTGGGCAAAGCAGCCAGATACCCCGGTATGCCGCCATCGGCGACAATGGCCCGGTTGATGCTGTCCTGCACAAAGGTGTTGGGCATGCCGCTGAGCTGCGGGTAGCTGACAAATGATTCGCCCTGCCGCTGCGTGACATCCTCAATTACAATGTCGGCCTGCTGGGCAAGGGCGGTCAGCCAGCCCGTCAGCAGCAGAACAACACATAATACCCAGGCAATCTTCTTCATGGTCGGCAAACCTCCTTTCCCCTGCATATTTTAGCGCATCGGGTGCCGGCACGCAAGTTAGCGCAGCTTTTCAGAGATAAGCCTGTCCGCATTTCGCCCCACCACCGCCATGCTGGGTTGTTGGCGAAACAGCTGCTCCGCCAGCGCCATGACGGCCTTGGTGGTTACGCGGTCGATGCCGCGCAGCGTCTGCGCCGGCAGGGTGACCTTGCTGCGCAACAGGGCCTGGGTGCCCAGGCTGCTCATGCGGCTGTAGGCGCTCTCCTGGCTGAGCACAAAGCCTGTGCGCAGCTGCGCCTTGGCCTGGGCAAGCTCCTGCTCGCTGATCCCCTCCTTGAGCAGGCGATCGCCCTCATCCAGCACCTCACGCACCACACGGGCAGCGCTGCGCGGCGCCGCCGCGGCATACACGGCAAAATCCCCGCAGCCGGGGTAGGAGGACGGCGCGGAGTAGATGCTGTACACCAGCCCCTTTTCTTCGCGCACCCGCTGAAACAGCCGGGAGGATACCCCGCCGCCAAACAGCGCGTTGAGCGCCATCATGGCGTATTTGCGCGGGTCCTCATGGTGTATGCCTTCATAGCCAAGGCAAAGGTGCGTCTGCTCGGACCGCTTGTCGCACGCCAGTCTCACCGGCTGCGCGTTGGCGCGGTTTGGCGGAAAGTCTGCTTCTGTCGTGCCATGCCACCCGCCAAAGTGTTGCTCCAGCATCGCTACGAACGTATCCACCTTGAAGTGGCCGGCTACCGCAATCACAGCATTGGCCGGGGTGTAATGCTTGGATCGGAAGGCGGCCAGATCCGCCTGGGTGTAGGCGGCAATCTGCTCCCTGGTGCCGGTGATGGGCATCGCCAGCGATTGCCCCTGATACAGCGCCTCATTGAGCAGGTCGTACACGGTTTCCTCCGGCGAGTCATCCACCATGGCGATCTCTTCGGCGACGACGTTTTTCTCCTTGGCCAGGTCCTGCGGGTCAATCAGCGGCCGGCAGGTGATATCCGCCAGCAGATCGACGGCCTTTTCAAGGTCGGTGTCGGTCACTTTGGCGTAGTATACGGTATAAAGCTTGCTGGTGGCCGCGTTCATATGGCCGCCGATGGCATCCATCTCCTCCGCCAGCTGGCGCGCGCTGCGGGTCTGGGTGCGCTTGAAGGCCATGTGTTCCATCAGGTGCGACAGGCCATTCTCCTGTGGCAGCTCCAGCATGGAGCCGGCCTTCACCCACACGCCGATGGATACCGAGCGCAGGCTGGGCATGCGCTCCATGATGACGCGCAGGCCGTTGGACAGGGTATGCGTATGAATCATGCAAATCTCCCTTGACAGAAGGGGAACCTGTCTGATTCAAACAGGTTCCCCAATGATGTTGTTGCTGTGCTTATCAGCCGTTATGGGGCCGTCCGTCACGGCGCGGGGGGCGTCCGCCGCCACCGCCGCGGTGCTCACCGCCGCCGGGGCGGGGCGTGAAGGAGCGGCGCTCATACACCATGTCGTTGCGGATGAGGTTGATGCGGCCCTGGGAGTCGATCTCCTGCACCTTGACCTCCACCTCGTCGCCCACATTGAGCACGTCCTCTACCTTTTCCACGCGCTCGTTGGCCAGCTTGGAGATGTGCAGCAGGCCGTCCTTGCCGGGCAGCAGCTCTACAAAGGCGCCCAGGCTGCTCATCACGCGCACCACGCGGCCCTGATAGACCTCGCCCACCTCCACATCCTTGGCGATGCCCTCGATGATTTTGCGCGCTTTGGCGGCAGCATCATCATCCGGGGTGGCAATGGCTACCCGGCCGTCATCCTCGATGTCAATCTTGACGCCGGTGTCAGCGATGATCTTGTTGATCATCTTGCCGCCGGGCCCAATGACTTCGCGGATCTTGTCGGGGTTGATCATGAAGGTGATGATTTTGGGGGCATAGCGGCTGAGCTGCTCACGCGGCTGGGCCAAGGTTTCCAGCATGATCTTGAGGATATGCAGGCGGCCCGTCAGCGCCTGGCTCAGCGCCTGGCGCAGTACTGCCTCGTCAATGCCCTTGATCTTGATGTCCATCTGGATGGCGGTGATGCCGTTCATGGTGCCGGCCACCTTGAAGTCCATGTCGCCCAGGAAGTCTTCCAGGCCCTGGATATCGGTCAGCACGGCCACCTTGTCGGACTGGTCGTCCTTGATGAGGCCCATGGCCACGCCGGCCACCGGCGCCTTGATGGGCACGCCGGCATCCATCAGCGACAGCGTGCTGCCGCACACCGAGGCCATGGAGGAGGAGCCGTTGGAGCTCAACACCTCGCTGACCAGGCGCAGGGCATAGGGAAAGTCCGTCTCGTTGGGCACCATGGGCTCCAGCGCGCGCTCTGCCAGCGCGCCGTGGCCGATTTCGCGGCGGCCGGGGGCGCGCATGCGGCCGGCTTCACCGGTGGCATAGGGCGGCATGTTGTAGTGGTGGATGTAGCGCTTGGAGTCCTCATTGGACAGGCCATCGAGAATCTGCACTTCGCGCAGCGAGCCCAGCGTGGTGACGGTCAGCGCCTGGGTCTGCCCACGGGTAAAGACCGCGCTGCCGTGCGTGCGGGGCAAAATGCCCACCTCGCACCAGATGGGGCGCACCTCGGTGGTGCCGCGGCCATCGGGGCGGATGCCCTGATCGAGGATCTTGCGGCGCATGACTTCCTTGTTGAGGGCGTAGATGGCGTCACCGATCTCGCCTTCACGGCCCGGGAACTGCTGGGCAAAGTGCTCCAGCACCTCGGCCTTCACCTGATCCTCGCGCTGCTGGCGCTCTTCGCGCACGGAGGTATCAAAGCTCCAGCGCACCTTGTCCATCGCGTAGTCACGCACGGCGGCTTTGATGTCGTCGCCCGTCAGGAACAGCTGGAAGCTGCGCTTGGGCTTGCCGATCTCGGCCACAATCTTCTCCTGGAAGGCGACCAGTTCTTTGATGCTCTCGTGGGCATAGAGAATGCCTTCCAGCATGACTTCTTCGGATACTTCGTTGGCACCGGCCTCCACCATCATGATGGCATCCTTGGTGCCGGATACCGTCAGGTGCAGGTCGCTCACCGCGCACTCCTGCTCATTGGGGTTGAGGATCATCTTGCCGTCGATACGGCCCACGGTCACCGAACCGGTGGGGCCGCCCCACGGGATGTCACTCACGCACAGCGCTACGGACGAGCCCAGCATCGCCGGGATATCCGGCGGGTTGTTTACATCCACAGACAGCACGGTAGCAACCACCTGCACGTCGTTGCGCATGCCCTTGTCAAACAGCGGGCGGATGGGGCGGTCGATGAGGCGCGCGGTCAGCGTGGCCTTTTCGGTGGGCCGGGTCTCGCGCTTGATAAAGCCGCCGGGAATCTTGCCGGCAGAATACATCTTTTCTTCAAAGTCTACGCTCAGCGGGAAGAAATCCTGCCCTTCGCGCGGTTTTTCTGAGTAGGTCACGCTGACCAGCACCGCCGTATCGCCGTAGCGCACGAGGGTGGAGCCGGCAGCCTGCTCGGCATAACGGCCAAACTCAAAGCTCAGCGGCCTGCCGGCAAAATCCATTGTGTACTTTCTTGGTTCCATGCTTTCTTTCTAACTCCTTCTTCTTTCGCGCTGCCCGCTCCCCCGCGGGTGCGCCATTGCACTGATGTGAATCAGTATAAAAGGGCCGGGAGCCTGTCGAGGTCCCGACCCTTATATTCTCTTACTTGCGCAGGTTGAGCTCGCCGATCAGGGTGCGGTAGCGCTCGATGTCGGTGCGCATCAGGTAGTCCAGCAGCCCGCGGCGCTGTCCGACCATCAGCAGCAGCCCGCGGCGGCTGTGGTGGTCCTTCTTGTTGAGCTTCAGGTGCTCGTTGAGGTGATTGATGCGCTCGGTCAGCAGGGCAACCTGCACCTCGGGCGAACCGGTGTCGCCCTCATGACGGGCGAAGGTCTCGATGATCTGGGTCTTCTTTTGCTTGTCCATGGGTCTTCCTCCTTGCGGGGCGTGGCGGCCCGCTCTTCAATCGCCGCAAACACAGGGTGACGGTGAGAATCGACATCCCGAGCAAGCGGTTCGTTAGCCACATCAATTATCTTATCATATCAAAGTCGAAATGTAAACGCCTGAATCAAGGTTGCTTTGGTGCTATAGGCGCCTTGACAAAACCTCATCCGCTCACTACGCTGAGAGTTGACGATTTTGCAAGGAGGGGTTGCTATGGGCAAGCGTGGTCACATCATCAGAAAGCTGTTGCGCTTTACCGGGCGCATCCCCACACGCTATAAGCTGTTATTCCCCTTCTGGTTATCCAGCCAGTTGAGCGTTACGCACGAGGAAGCGGCCTTCCCCCATTTGCCGCCCGCGTTTGATGGCTTTGTCATCGCCTTCGCATCGGACATCCATTACGGCCCGTTTCTCAAGCGCGACCGGGCGGAGGACCTGGCCCAACGGCTGAACGCCATGCAGGCCGACCTGATATTGCTTGGCGGCGACTATGGCGAGGATACGGCCACGGCCATCGAGCTGTTTCATGTGATGCCCGCGCTTCAGGCACCCTATGGCGTCATCGCCGCCATCGGCAACCATGACCGCATCGGCAGCAATGATGCCTTTGAAAAGCTGCTGTCGCGCATGAAGGATTGGGGGGCCGATCCCCTGCTTAATGACGCGAGGATCATACAAAAGGATGACGCCAGCCTGTGCATCTGCGCCACCGATGACATCCGTGAGGGTGACCCGGATTTCGCGCCGCTGTTTTCCCAGGCCAAAGACAGCAATTTTGTGTTGTATGCCCCCCATTCGCCCGATATCCTGCCGGTTGCCTTTCAGCAGAAGCACTTTGACTTTGATTTGGTGCTCACCGGCCACACCCACGGCGGGCAGGTGACTTTGTTTGGGCGCACGCTGCACTCCTCCAGCCGCTATGGCGACCGATATCGCTCCGGCTGGCTAAAGGAGGAGGGCAAGCGCATCTTTGTCTCCAACGGCGTGGGCACCTCTTTGCTGCCGGTGCGCTTGGGCGCGCCCGCACAGATCCACCGCATCACACTCAAGCGAGCCAAATAAGGCAGGTATTATACCAAGCGAAGCGCCGGGTTGGCGTTGAGCGCCATGTCAGCCACATGGCCATGTTTCAGGCGCAAAAAAGCCGCAGCGCCGATCATGGCGGCATTGTCGCCGCAGTACTTTAATTCAGGCAAATACAGGGCCATCCCCCGCTGGTCGCAGGCGGCTTGCAGCTGCCTGCGCAGCAGCCTGTTGGCCGCCACACCACCCGCCAGCGCCAGCCTGGTCTCGCCCAGCTCGGCCGCGGCCAGCATGGCCCTGTCCACCAGCTGATCCACCACCGCACGGCGAAAGGAGGCGGCAAGGTCTGCCGCAGGCAGCTCCTGCCCCTTCTGCTTCATCTGGTGGGTCAGATTGATAAAGGCCGTCTTCAGGCCGGAAAAGCTATAGTCATACCGTCCCTGGGTGTGGGGTGTGGGCAGTGCAAACCGCGCCGCGTCCCCCTCCTCTGCCAGGGCATCCAGACGCGGGCCGCCGGGGTACGCCAGGCCCAGCACGCGGGCCGCCTTGTCAAAGGCTTCGCCCGCGGCATCATCCTGTGTGCAGCCGATCAGGCGATAGCGGCCGTCCACCTCCACGCGCATCAGGTGGCTATGCCCACCGGAAACCACCAGGCACAAAAAGGGCGGCTCCAGCTCGGGCCAGGTGAGGTAGTTGGCACAGATATGCCCCTCGATGTGGTTGACAGCAATCAGGGGCTTATCCAGCGCGAAGGCCAGACCCTTGGCATAGCTGACGCCTACCAGCAGCGCGCCCACCAGCCCCGGCCCGGCGGTCACGGCCACAGCGTCCAACGCCTCCATGTCAAGCCCGGCCTCAGAAAGCGCAAGCTGCGCCACAGGGCCAACCTTCTCCACATGGGCGCGGCTGGCGATCTCCGGCACCACGCCGCCATACAGCGTATGCAGGTCGATCTGTGAATAGACTACGTTAGACAGCACCCGGCGGCCATCCTCTACTACAGCGGCTGCCGTCTCATCGCAGGAGGTCTCCAGCGCCAGGATGCGAAGATTGCTGCGCGCCCCTAAAATAGCAACCTTCTCCTGCATGCGTTGATGGTAGCTCAAGCCTGCTGCTCCTTTCCGGCGCCGCGCAGGCCAAAGGCCGCCAACGGCAAGATCAGCAGCACAGGAGCCATCTGCTTCAAAAGGTCCCAGCCGTAGGACACAAAGAAGGGCAGCGGCATCAACTGCAGCAGCAGGTCCTTCTGCGGGTCCAGCAGCCACAGGTCATTGCGGAACAGCACCCGGTGAAACGCATGAAACATGCCCTCAAAATTGATAACGCCCCACAGCAACACAGCTACAATCAGCCCAAAGAAGATCAGGCTTGCCGCCATCAGCGCCCATTGCGGGCGTATCTGCGCCAGCAAGGCCGGTTGCCTGCTACGCAGCAGCAAAAAAATGACCAGGCTCACCGCCACGGCACCCAACGCCGCGTAGCGGATGATACCGGCCAAGTGTACCAGCCCCCGGATATCCTCCAGGTGCTGCATTTCCTGCTCTGCATAGGCGGGCGACTGTATGCCCGCACGGCTCACGACCACCTGCGGCGTGGGCAAATTGCCCCTCAGGTAGCCGGTCAGGGCGGCTGCCAGCGCAGGATACTCCGCCGCGTCCACGCCAGACAGCGTGGTATCGGCATGTGCCGTCATCTTATCCGCCATGCGGCGGCCGTCCGTTGCCAGGCTGGCCAGCGCATGCGCAAAATAGGCCACCAGACACAATATCAGCACCAGCGTCAGGCCGACGCGCAGTGCCCCTGCCGTTGTCCGCATCACTGCATCTTGAGGTAGGCGGTGATAAAGCCATCCAGGTTGCCGTCCATCACGTCATCGATGTTGCCGGCTTCATACCCAGTGCGGTGATCTTTCACCATGGTGTATGGCTGGAATACATAGGAGCGGATCTGGCTGCCCCACTCAATCTTTTTCATCTCGCCCTTGATGTCCGCCATCTGCTCTTCCTTTTCGCGCTCGCGCAGCTCAATCAGACGGGCGCGCAGCATGCGCATGCACATCTCCCTGTTTTGCACCTGGCTGCGCTCATTTTGGCAGGAGACCACGATGCCCGAGGGTATATGCGTCATGCGCACGGCCGAGTCCGTCTTGTTGACGTGCTGGCCGCCCGCGCCGGTGGAGCGATAGGTGTCCACGCGCACTTCTTCCATGTTGATTTCGATGTCGCCATCCTCCTCAATGACGGGCGACACATCCAGCGACGCGAAGGAGGTATGCCGCCTTGCGTTTGAGTCAAACGGGCTGATGCGCACCAGGCGATGCACGCCCTTCTCACCCCGCAGGAAACCATAGGCATTGTCGCCCTCCACCTCCCAGGCGGCGGATTTGGTGCCCGCCTCGTCGCCGTCCAGGTAATCCAGCAGCGTCACCTTAAAGCCCGCCCGCTCACAGTAGCGCGTGTACATGCGGTACAGCATCTGCGTCCAGTCCTGGGCTTCGGTGCCGCCGGCCCCTGCGTGCAGGGACAGAATGGCGTTGCAGTGGTCATAGTCGCCGCGCATCAACGTTTCTAGCGCCAGCAGCTCCACCTGTTGGTCGAGGCGTTCCAGCGTCTTGCCAGCCTCATCCGCCATGTCCTGGTCCGATTCGTCCTGGGCCAGCTCCATCATGGTGTCGGCGTCATCACACAGGTTGACCAGGCTGGTGAAGTGATTGATCTTGGCCTCAATGGCCGCAATGCGCTGGTTGACCACGCGGGAACGGTCCAGGTCGTCCCAGAAGCCGGGGGCGTTCATCTCCTCGCGCAGCTCGGTCAGCTCCCGCTCCAGCTGATTGATGTGCAGGCCGTCGCGCACCTCATTCAGGCGCGCGCGCAGGCTGTCCAGGTGTGTGCGGTATTGTTCCAGTTCAACGATCATACTGTCTCCGTCTATCCATCAGTCCGCGTCCGCGGCATTTCTGCCGTGGCAGTTCTTGTACTTCTTGCCGCTGCCGCAGGGGCAGGGGCTGTTGCGGCCTACCTTTTCGCCCTTGCGCAGCGGGCGGGCAGCAGGTTGATTTTGCTGGGGCGCGGCATCGCCTGCCCCCATCATCCGGGTGGGCTTGGCCACCTCGCGGCGCTCGGGCGCCTTTTCAATGCGCAGCTGATACAGCGCGCGCACCGTATCCTCCTGCAGCAGGCGGACCATCTCGTCAAACATGTCGTAGCTTTCCATCTTGTACTCGTTGACGGGGTCGCGCTGTGCATAGGCGCGCAGGCCAATGCCATCGCGCAGCTGATCCATGGCGTCGATGTGGTCCATCCAGCGCACGTCCACGCTGCGCAGCAGCAGGTTGCGCTCCAGCTCGCGCATGTCGATGCCGTGGGAGGCAATCATCTCCTCCCGCTGCTGGTAGAAACTTGCGGCGGTCTTCTTGAGGAACTCGGTCAGCCCCGGGCGGTCAAAGCCGCTCATGGCCTCGCGGTTTGCCTTGAAGGTGCCTGCCGGGATGCTCAGCCGCTCTAGGTATTCGGCCAGGCCTTCGATGTCCCAGTCCTTGTTGTCCCCGGCGCAAAAGCGTTCGACTGCTTCCTCAATCAGCTTGTCCACCATGCCCTGGATGGCGGCACGCATGTCCTCGCCCTCCAGCACCTGGCGGCGCTGGGTATAGATCAGCTCGCGCTGCTGGTTCATCACATCGTCGTAGCGCAGCACGGATTTGCGGATCTCGTAGTTGCGGCTTTCAATGCGCTTTTGCGCGTTCTCAATCTGCTTGGTGAGCAGGCCGGCCTCCAGCGGCACATTCTCCTCCATGCCCAATCGGGCAATCATCGGCTGAATGCGCTCGCCGCCAAACAGGCGCATCAGGTCGTCCTCCAGTGAGATGAAGAACTGGGAGGAGCCCGGGTCACCCTGCCGGCCGGAGCGGCCGCGCAGCTGGTTGTCAATACGCCGGCTCTCATGCCGCTCGGTGCCGATGATATGCAGGCCGCCCACCCGCACAACCTCTTCGTGCTCCTTGTCGGTGGTCTGCCTGAACTGCGCCCGCAGCTCATCAAAGCGCCGACGCGCGGCCAGCACCTCCTCATCCACATTGTCGTTGCGGCCGGTAGCCTCCTCGATCATCTCCTCGGCATACTCCTCCTGCCGCATCGCCCGGCGGGCCAGAAAGTCCGGGTTGCCGCCCAGCAGGATATCCGTGCCCCGGCCGGCCATGTTGGTGGCGATGGTGACCGCGCCAAAGTGGCCTGCCTGGGCCACGATGCTGGCCTCCCGCGCGTGGTGCTTGGCGTTGAGCACCTCATGGGGGATGCCGCGCAATTGCAGCATGCGGCTGAGCATCTCCGATATTTCCACCGAGATGGTGCCCACCAACAGGGGCTGCCCGGTGGCATGCCGGCGGATGATTTCCTCTACCACAGCGTCGTACTTGCCCTTCTTGCCGCGGTAGACCACATCGTTTAAGTCATCGCGGATCATGGGCATATTGGTCGGCACCTGCACCACGTCCAGGCTGTAGATGCCCTGAAACTCCTCTTCCTCCGTCTTGGCCGTGCCCGTCATGCCGGACAGCTTGTTGTACATGCGAAAGTAGTTCTGAAACGTAATGGTGGCCAAGGTTTTGCTCTCCCGCTCCACCTTGACGCGCTCCTTGGCCTCAATGGCCTGGTGCAGGCCGTCGGAGTACCGGCGGCCCACCATCAGGCGGCCCGTGAACTCGTCCACGATGACCACTTCGCCGTTTTGCACCACATAGTCAATGTCCCGCTTCATCATCACATTGGCCTTGAGCGCCTGGATGAGGTAGTGGTTCAGTTCGTTGTTTTCAAGGTCGTTGAGGTTTTCCACGCCAAAGGCGCTCTCGGCTTTGGCTGCGCCCTCCTCGGTGAAGACGACACTCTTTTCCTTTTCCTCCACGGTGTAGTCTGCCTCATTTTTGAGGCGAGCGACAAAGCGGTCGGCCTTTTCGTACATGTCGGTCGGCTTATCGCCCTGGCCGGAGATGATCAGCGGCGTGCGCGCCTCGTCGATCAAGATGGAGTCCACCTCGTCCACGATGGCGTAGTTGTGGCCGCGCTGCACCATGTCCCGCTGGTAGATGACCATGTTGTCGCGCAGGTAGTCAAAGCCCATCTCGTTGTTGGTGCCGTAGGTGATGTCGCAGCCATACGCCTCCCGCCGTTCCTCGCCGGTGAGGTCGTGCACAATGATGCCCACCGACATTCCCATGAAGCGGAACAGCTTGCCCATGTCCTCGCCCTGGAACTTGGCCAGGTAGTCGTTGACCGTGACGATGTGCACGCCCTTGCCGCTGAGCGCGTTGAGGTAGGCGGGCAGGCAGGCGGTCAGCGTCTTGCCTTCACCGGTCTTCATCTCGGCGATGCGCCCCTGGTGCAGCACAATGCCGCCGATCAGCTGCACGTAGAAGGGCCGCATGCCCAGCGTGCGCCATGCGGCTTCGCGCACCGCGGCAAAGGCCTCGGGCAGCAACTCATCCAGCGTCTCCCCATTTTGGTGGCGCTGACGAAACTCCTGTGTCTTTTGCGACAGCTGCTCATCCGACAGCTTTTGATACTCCGGCTCCAGGGCCTCCACGGCATCGGCGATTTTTCTCAAAGGCTTGAGCTGAGCTTCCGGGCCCAGGCCAAACGCCTTTTTTAACATTTCTAACATCTTGGCACTCCTTTGGCGATACAACGCCACGATCCATTATACATGCCGCGCCAAAGCGCCGCAA
>ENA-UOUL01004216-UOUL01004216.1-bioreactor-metagenome-genome-assembly--contig:-NODE-4216-length-13583-cov-13.520139_pt1 | contig 13583 bp, 7 predicted proteins | sample MGYA00249838_ERZ747220 | MGnify/ENA primary metagenome ERZ747220 (study PRJEB28778, sample SAMN05720191) | bioreactor metagenome | isolation source: Anaerobic biogas reactor | place: USA:Washington...
CGCCACTGCACGTGCAACTACGCCGTCGCCACCTCGCTGGCCCTGGTGAACATGCCGGAGGCGAGCAACTGGGATACAGGGTGCTGCGGGCCTACAAACGACAACCGATCATCGAGAAGCGGTTCTGCCAATTGAAGACGGACTTCGCCGTGGCCCCCGTGTACCTGAGAGACGTGGCGCTCGCGACAACGTTGCCGAATGAGGCCTAAAGACAATCTGCGAAAGGAGACTTCATGAAGGACGCGTTGACCAGTCTGGTGATCGTGGCGGCGAACGTATGGGGGATGGCCTCTGTGGCAGACGGGCAGGCCGCCGAGTGGGCGCGGGAGGACTACACCGTGCCGGGCGCCCGTCTGCCGGCTCAGGCAAGCCCGGACAAGCCGCTCACGGCCGAGATCGTGGACGGCGTGTTCCGCCTGGCCGATAACGGCTCAAGCAGCGGTGACATGCTGGCCGTCGCGCGATTCTGGTGCGCCGATCCAACAGAGGGCGCCGCGTGCCGCGCCAAGGTCAAAGTCGTCCGCTGCACCGGCCTGGCGGGAGTGATGCTCGGTTTCAGCGACGGCGTCCACGAGGATCTGCTCACGCTGTACGAGGACCGCATTGAACTGTACCGGGCGGGACTCAAACACGCGATGGACACGACCGATGCATTTCACGAATACCAAGTGGAGATCCGCGGCACCGACGCGTTCGTCAGCGTAGACGGCCGGCAGGTCATTGCAGGCCCGGGCGTTTTCACCTACCCGGCACACAACGGACGGAACCATTTCAGCTTCGGGGCCGGCGCGAGTGCCAGTCAGGGCGAATCGCTGTGGCAGTGGGTGGCTTGGACGAACGGCCTGGAAGCGGCTCGACGCAAAGAACCCGTCGTTGCCGGAGCCGAGCACGTCGTCATCTACCGCCAGGAAGGCGTCTACGCGCCGTTTCCCACGTTGCGCTGGGAACCGCCAGCGGGCCAGATCTATGTGCTGTTTTCGAAAAACACGATGCGGACGCATTTCGAGACACTGGACAGTACGCCGGGGCGGATGACCAGCCGGGACGGCGGCCGCACCTGGCAAGAGGCCGGCAGCATCCCTGCGGGACTCGTCGGACCGCGGCCGGAAGAAATCGCAACCGCGAAGGACGGCAGCCGGATCCGCATCGGACAGAACTGGCGCCGCTGGTATCCGCCGCAGCGCCGCGGCGAGTTCGAGGGCAAGTACGCCATCGCGACGCCGGGGACCTACAAGCCCGGCTGGTTCGCCGTCAACAGCGGAGGCTGGGTCCAGCGTTCTGAGGACGGGGGAAAGACGTTTGAGAAGACGGACATTCCCGAATTGGATACCTACGTATCGTGCTCCTCGCCCTGGTCCTACATCCCGTTGCGCGACGGCCGACTCCTGCGGGCCTTTATGGTCCTGTCGGGGCCTGGCGATTCGGGAGATGTCTTCGCGGCATTCACACGCGACGGACGGACAGCCGAGACGGTGCGCGTCATGGGAGACCCAGAGGAGAAACTGCGGTTTACCGAGGAAACGCTCGTCCACGAGACGTCCGGCGGCGCGATCTGGATGTTGACGCGTGTCGAAGGTGGCGATGACCGCTTGTGGCAGGCCGTGTCGCGAGACGGCGGCCGGACGTGGAGCGTGCAGAAAACCGGAGTCCGGGGGCATCCGCCCAGCGGCCTAGTCGCGCTGGCGGACGGCCGGCTGGTCCTCACCTACGGATACCGCCACCCGCCGTTCGGGATCCGCGCCGTCATCTCGAACGACGAAGGGCTCACCTGGGACACGGACCACGTGGTTGTGCTGCGCAATGACGGCGCCGGTTACGATTTGGGCTACCCGTGCAGCATGCAACTTGGCGACGGCACGATCCTCACCGTCTACTACTTCACCGACGACGAACAAGTCACGCACGTCGCCTGTACCCGCTGGCGAGTGCCGGGTAGCCCATGAGCACGTACAGGGTCACACCACCGATTGCTCGACGAAGGACGGGGGCCGGCTATCCAAGCCTGGCTCGAATTGACGAACAAGACATTGGCATCGTCTACGAAGCCAGCCAATCGCATCTCGTGATCGAGAAGGCGACAGTTGCCGAACTGCTCAAGCCCTGCAATGGAGGGAGTCTCTCATGAACAATGTGCATGCTCTGGCGATTCTCGGTGTCCTCGCGTTGGCTCCTCCTCAGATGGCGGTGGCCGACAGGCCGTCGGCCACCGAGAGCAGCCTCCGCCAGTCTGCGCCGGGGAAGCGGATTTCGACACTCTACCTCTTCGTTCATCCCATGCCACGCCGTGCTCCGATCCGCGAAGAGTTTATGGCGAAATGGGAGAAGCTCTTCGCGGCCGAAGGTCCCAAGGAAGAAAACGCCATCTGCGTGCTGTCCAATGCGCCCCAGGAGATGGAGGTTCTCAGGGCGATGGCGAAGAAGTACTTCGGCCAGCGGTGCATCATCGACCCTTCCGACAACAGCATTGACACACGCCTGATCCTCGTCAGTGATCTGGAGAGGAGCCTGTCGGGGCGAGGGAACTATAGCGAATGGGTGCCTTACGAGATCTGGACCTCCAACAACGCCCGCCGGTGGGCCGAAGGCTTCAAGAGAGAATTGCGCAGTCGCGGGTTGCATTACGATCCCACCAGCCTCCAGGTGGTCTCCTGTGGTCAGCAGTGGACGGGATGCCTGACCAAGTACTCGAATTTCTTCACGAAGTACCTGGGGGTGACCAGGCCCGTCCAGGTGCGCCCGGAACTCAGTCCGGAAGCCGGCTTCCCGTTGGAGGCCGTATTCCGTGAGGCGATTGCGATGGATCGGAACGTCGGCCTGTTTCTCTTCGAAACAGCCGACGGGCGCCCCATGGCCCAGTTCCTGGACTGCCTGCGCGGCGTATGGGAAGCGCCCCATGCGGCGATCGTTCCTGTAAGCGCAGCGAATGTGGAGATCACCATCACGACGCCGAATCTCTACCAGGAGGCTCGCCACTTACACGAATCAAGCAAGCTCTTCCCACAAGGCGTGGTCGTCGACGTGGGTGACGGCTGTCGGCCGGTTATCGCCACAGTCGTCGGCAAGGATATCTCGTACAGCGATTTCAGGGCCTCGTTCGTCAAGGCCAGGATCGTGCCCCTGCTGCGAACCGCCTCCGTCCGCACATCCAACTTGCCTGTCGGCTGCTCTGACACGCTTCGCCCCGATCCTGACAAATAACGAAAGGGGACATCCAGAGTCTGGCCTTGTACGTTTTGGTCGATCTTGGCAAGTTTCTCCATCTCATCGGTTTTTCAGCGGCGGAATCGAGAAGGTCTGGATACAAAAGCGGTTAACGTCTCCGGCCGGGCAGTTTGCGATCGATATCTGCTCGATGGCCATCATGAGCAACCACATTCATCGCGTGGTCCGAAACCGGCCCGACATCGCGGGCCAGTGGAGCGACGAGGACGTGGCACGCCGCTGGTGGAATCTGTTCCCCAGGCGCAATACGGCGCTCGGGCGCGTCACTCGCGCGGCGCAAAGACCGCGTCGATCGCCGCGACGGTCTTGTCGACCAGCACTTGTCCGCCCTCGGGGCCGACTAGGTTGCTCTGCACGATCGCGCTGTAGCTGCCGCCGCGCACCGCCCGCTCCGTCGGCAGGTAGGTGCCGGGTCCGGCCAGTTGGACCACGAAGGTCTGCACCGCCTTGCTGCGGGCCTTCATCTGGATGCCGTAGTCGGTGTACAACTCGAACTGGTTCGTGCAGACCACCGCGTCGCCAATTCGCACGACGTGCAATTCCATCTCGTGCAGCGGGTTCGGATTGTCCTTCTGGGCCTCGAACCGCTCGACCGTGCGGCCGTGCCACCGCATGGCGGTGTGTGAGCGGTCCGCCGCCTTGGGGTCTTTGGCAATCGCGTCGGCGGCACTCTGCTGGGCGGCCTTCGATTCCTTGTATTCGGCCTCCGTCACCAGGCGCATGGGAAGCTGCACGGTCTCGACGTGGTGGACCAGCGGCACCGAGCTGTGGCGGTCGTCTTTCACCGCCGCGTAGGTATCGTCCACCGCCTGCACGATACGGCGGGCAAGTTCCGGCATGGCGTCCAGTCCGCGCAGCTTCGCCATGCGGGCTTCGGCCGCTTTGCGGAACATGGGGCGCGGCGCCTGATCGCCGGCGGCGCCGCACCAGCCCAGGATGCATAGGTCCTGGCCATAGCGCTCGCGGAGGGCCGTGTACACCGGGTACCAATAGTCGGCATTGATCGTCGAGCGGCCTTCGACCACCTGCGACGGGCACGCCACGTTGATCGCGACGGCGGCCAGCGAGCCCTCCGAGTTCCAGAAGAACAGCGTATTGACGTCATGGTCCTCGTAGCCCTCGATGCCACGGAACTCGGGCACGTTCGTCGCGCCGTACATGCGGGCGGAGCCGTCGGCATAGACCGCGCGGCGGTTGTACGCCACCACGGCATGGCCGAGCCCCCAGGTCACACTGCCCGGCGCGCGGCCGTTCCAGGCCTTGGCGATCGCGTCGGCAAGCCGCGCCACAAGAAACGCCCGGTACTGCTCGATCGGCAGGACGCCTTCCTTGGGCAGGACAAAGCTGCCGGGATCCAACACGGGTGCCGTGTGCGTGTGCGTGCCGCTGAAAAAGATCTTGGCGGGAGCCAGCCCGGCAACGCGCTTGGCCACTTCCTCGCGGACCATCCGCCGCACGTCGTCGGAAATGGCAATCAAGTCACAGGCCACCATGACGGCCGCGTCCAGCGATTGGTCGCCGTTACGAGATTCCAGGGCCACGACGCCGGCCGACAGCGGCGTCTCCACCGATTTGCTGATCCGCAGGTGGAACTGCCCGCGGAGCGCCACAGGGCCCTCGGGAGTAATATCGGCCGTAGCCGTGCCGACGAGCAACTGGTTGGCGGCCGATGGCGACGCCGACAGCAACGCGATCGTCATGGAAAAAAAGGCCGGCAAAATGCGGGTTCGCATGACGAAAGCTCCTTCTAAGTGAGAAAAAGACCGCCTTCCATTCCCAACCTGGCAAAGGACTGTCTACCAAGCACGCCGATTCTAACCAGACTCGATTCCTGTTACCACCACTTGCTCGGCCCTGCCTGAAAAAAAACATGATGAGTCCTCCGTCGCAGGTTCCACGACGCGGCCGGCATGTCGCACGGCACTGGAATTGTGATTCATCTCGATCTACATTGAGACTGCTGCCGGTGGTTAAATCGGACTTTCGCTCTGCCGTTTTCGGAGACTCCATCGTGGGAAAACACCTTTCTGGCATCGTTGTCTGCTTCCTGACGGCGACCTCGGCTTTGTCTCCGCGCGCCGTTTCGGCTACACGCTGTGCCAAACGGGGCCGGCTTCCGACCTTTACCGCATGGCGGGCGATGGCACTCAGCTTCGTTGCATGACCTTCCCACCAACTGGAACGCCCGCCATGAGACAAGTCCTGCCTGCCTCGGTTTGCACAAGCGTCTCGATTTCTCGCACCGGTCTCTGCCGGCCGCGGCGGGTGGGCATGCTGCTATTGGTTTTTGAGCTGGTCGCCATGGCGGGCGAGTCGCTGGGGGACGAAGTCCTCCAGACCAACGAAGGCCTGCGCCTCGAATTCTCAGACCAGGCACAACTCACTCGGGTCGACATCGGCTCGACCACGCTTCCCCTGAAGCGTCCCGGCGGTTTTTCCGTGGCCGACCATCAGCGGCCGCCAGCCTTGGTCAACCTGGTGCCGAATCCGGGCTTCGAGGAGGGCACGCAAGGGTGGCGACTGGAAAAGGGCCAGACTCTCGATACCACGATCGCCCACGACGGCCGGGCCTCGATGCGCTTGGAGGTTCTGGGCCCGGAGCCCGGCACCACCAATCTCGGCGCGACTCTACCGGTCAAGCCGCACACGGCATACCGGGTGGGGATGTGGGTCCGCGGCCGCCATATCCAGAGAGGCTCCGGCGGCGGACCGGGCTTCTTCTACTCCGAACTCGACGAGCAGGGACGCCACGTGGGAGTTCACCAGGTGGGCGCCTCGGTGGGGCCGCAGGACGATCGCTGGGTGCAGATCAGCTGGAATCTGGTCACCCGCCCGGACACTCGGAAACTGCTGCTGCGCGGCACGCTGTTTCGCACGACCGGCACCCTCTGGCTCGACGATTTCCTCATCGCTGAAGCGCTGGACATGCCTCAAACGCCCCTGACCGGCACGATCCAGCGTCAGACGGACGGCTCGCTCCGATCCCAGGCTCGCCTGCCCGACGTCGGCGTGGCGCTGGAGGCCACGTATCGCGTCAATGGGGACGCGATCCACATCGACGGCGTGCTCTCGGACCTGACCGGGCGCGATCGTGCCTTGGGGCTCCGCTTCGGCCTTCCCTTGGACCTTCAAGGATGGCGTTGGTACGACGACGCCGAGGACTTTCAGGTCATCGAGCCCTACCGCACCTATCAGAACACCTTTGCCTGCGAGGCGGGCGCCGGTACGTGTTCGCGGTACGCCTGGTCGGCCCTGACCGGTCCCCGTGCGGGGCTGAGCGTGGCCGTGCCGTTGGCGCAAGGACCGCGCGTGTACATTCTCCAGCACAACCAGCGGATCCCCGAAACCTCGCTGACGTTTTTCTTCGGCCTGACCAAGGACGCCGGGCAGAACCCAAGCCGGGCTCCCTTTTCGTTCGTGTTGTATCCCCACGATCCGGCCTGGGGGATGCGCTCGGCGATGGAACGCTATTACCGCATGTTCCCGGAGAGCTTCCAGAAGCGGCTGCGCTACGAAGGGTACTACAACTACGGCAACCTGGAAGTCTACCGTCCCCAGTCGCACGAAGTGGCCATTTCGAATGGACAAGGCAAAGGGGTGCCCGATGCCAGCGACTTCGGCGAGGGTTACGAGTTCCTCTGGCACCTGCACGGCTGCTACGATTACCACCAGTTCGCCACCGACGACCGGGCGATGCCCAAGGACGACCAGGTTAAAACGTGGCTGGCCCAGGCCTCTGGACGCCGGACATACTACACTCCCGAGGCCGAAACGCTCAAGAAGCTGGTTTACGGCCCGGACGGCGAGATCCGCTACATCTTCGATACCCAGTATTGGCGCGCCCGGGAAGGTTACAACTTGACCGACAAGCCCGGCTGGGGGCTCAATTGCCGCGTGAACGAGGACCCGGACATCTCTCCCTTCCTGGCGGACCTGACGCGCAAGCACCTGGAGCGTTATGCCTCCAAGCCCCGGCACCGTCCCTTTAGCGCGTGCCTGACCGCCGACGCGATCGACGGCTACTTCAGCGACACCCAGGGTCTGGATTACCGCCGCGAGCACTTCGCCACCACGCTCGCGCCGCTGACCTTCGGACGCCAGAACCTCAAGCCGGCGATCTTCAACACCATCTGGGATTTCCATTACAAGGCGTGGTGGCCGCTGAGCGAGCAGTACCAGGTGGTCACGTATGGCAACGGCAATGTGCCCTCGGCCTTGACCACCATGCCCTTTATCGACATATCCATGATCGAGGGGCGTTGGGGCCGGGCGGCCCGGCCCCGCGAAGAACGCTTCTGGCGGGCCACCGCCTATCAAAAGATCTGGCGGTTCTGGTGTCTCAACACGAGTTGGTACTCGCTCCAGCATCCGCTGGACCCCAAACAAGTCGTCCAGGCCTTGGGCGAAGGTCTGGCCTCGGCCATCTTCCCGCCGCTGGAGACCGTACCCCGGGCCCTGGGGTCGATCGAGCCGTGCCGGGCTGCCTATCGTCAGTACGTACCGGCCATCGAGGAGTTGTCGGCGGCCGGGTGGGAACCGGTGCCCCATGCCTCGGCCGGCCAAGACGTAATCGTCGAGCGGTTCGGCTCCGCGCACGACGGCCAACTCCACTTTACGCTGCGCAACTATGCCGACCAGCCGAAGCAGGTCCTTCTGCGGCTGGATCGTCGCGCCTTGGGAATCGCCGATCGCGAATCGCTGGTCGCCATCAATCTCGTGCCCGGCACGCCCGAGTTGCTTGCTCTGGAAGGCGACGTGCTCGCCGCCCGCGTGGAGGCCGACAATTCGCGGGCGTTCTGGGTCGGCTCGCGCCGGCAAGCGGCGGCCCGCGGCCTGCGCCAGGCCGGCGTCGTGTTGGACAAGATCGAACGCCTGTTCGCCACGGAGCTGGAGCCGGTCGTGACCGGACTCCTGGAGCAAGGCCGGCAACTGAGCCGCTCCAACCAGCCAACGCTGCAAACGGCCGAGGCGCTGCAAGAGTTGGCCGGCAAGCTCCAGTCGCAATTGCGCACCAAGTCGCCCATCGATCTGGCCAAGCTCGTGCTCCGCTTGCGGACCCAGGCGGCGATGGTGCCGGCGGCAATCCTGAGCGTGCAGAGCCGGGCGCCGAGGGTCATCGAGGAAGGCATGCGCGGCAAGAGCGTGTCCGTCGCATGGGATCTCGCCGGGGAATCGCTGGGCGATCCAGACCGGGCTGAGTCCACGGCGCTATCCCCTTGGTCCGACCTGGCCGCGAGTTCGCGATGCGAGGTCCGTCGCAAGGCGTCCGGAGCATGTACGCTGGAGGCGACGCTTCCGGTGCCGGCCGAGCCGGAGCGATCGTTGCTTCCATTCCTGCTCACGTATCGCGGGGAGTCGCAGGACGGACGGTTCACGCTGGTCACGCCAATCGACGTGGTCGTGGCCGAATCCGTGCAGATGTCGTTCCAGCCGGACCACGTGGTGCGCGGCGTGCCGCTGCGCGTACGGCTCCGCCTGGAGAATCGCCAGCCGGAGGCGGCCCAGGTGCGGGTGAAACTCGCGCCGCCGCAACATGTGGAGGTGACGCCGTTAGAGACCGAGGTGGACTTGCCCGGCAGCGGCTCCGTCGAGCGGGAAATCACCCTCAACGCGAGTTCGCAGTGCATGCTGGGCAGGGCGTGGGTTCCCTATACGCTGCACAGCACCGCGGCCAACTGCCGCAGCCGCGGCTCGCTGTTTCTCTGGGTCGCAGGCTCGCCAAAGCCCTGATCCTGCACGCCCAGGCCGGGGAAGAACAAAGGGAACATTCTGCTTTTTCAAGACGAAGTAGAATGTCCCCTTTGTTTCACATCCCCTTTGTTTCACACGGAAGTCAAACGACTATTCCGGACCACCCAAAAAGCCTTCGTGGAAGAAGACCGGCTGGTAACCGTGGTCGGTGGCCCAGCGGATCGCCGCCTCGCAGCGCTGGGCATGGTCGGGCACGTAGGCCCGGTAGAACGGCCAGAAGTATTGCTCGTGTGTGAGCAGGTTCACCGTCTCCCGCCGATCAGGTTCCCGGGCCAGCGGGTCGAGCGTCTGCGCGACCTGATCGACTGGAGTGGAGTTACACACGATAGCGTCGCGAATGAAGATGATTCCGCTCTGAAAGTCCATCCACAGGTCGTGTTTGGAAACGTATTCCGAGCGCCGGGCGTCGAAGTTGTAGTTGATGTCCCAGCGCCCCTGAATCTTAGCGAAATATCCGCTGAGCACGCGTACGCCGCGCTGGCGCAGGGCCTTCAAGCCCTCGGGCGTGGCCATGGACCAATGCAGGTTCGTCGGCGGGGCAAAGGTCTCGGCGCCGGCAAAGCGATGAATCTGCTCGGCCACCAGATCGTAATCGCCGATCAGTTTCTCGGCCGGGGCCTCTTGATAGGGCCGTGCCGGGGCGTCGGCATACGCATGAAACGCCAGCTTCAGCCAGCCGGCGTTGTCTTTCCACTCGCTCTGGTAGCGGTCCGGAAACTGCGCCAGGGTGAAGCCGTCGTCCGCCGCGTAGTACACGTTCATGGAAAACCGCGTGCCATACTTCCTGTGCAGGTCGCGGAACGTCTTCAGGTAGGAGCAGTCGAACAGCGACGTGTACTTCCGCCGGGCGATATCGCGAAGGAAGAACATATTGTCGTCGACCGCAAAGTGATACCGGGGCTGGGAATACCGGTCCCACACGACCCGAACGCGATCCTCACCGCGGACAGAATCGCCACGCAAGGCAGCGACAATTTCGGTCACCTGCTGGCACAGGACGACTTCGCCGATGAACTTGTCTCCCTCGCGGCGGGCGAGTTGGCCGTTGACCGTCACCATCTCGGATTCCGGCGCAGTGCCCGAGACGGTAATCTTCAGGCCATTGGCGGACAGCTTCCCATGCCGGTGGTGGACGATTGCACCGTCAAACGGCTCCTCGATCTTCACCGCGCCAACCGAGGCCGCCGACACGGTCCGGGGTGTCGTCACGGCGGCCGTCGCGCCCGCTACGGCGAATCGAAGAAGGTCACGTCGGCTCACCGCCAGAGGTCGGAGTCTTGAAGTGTCGTTGGTCATGCTGGACGTTCCTTCCGCAGGCCGAAGGACCAAACCGGTATTCCCCCATCATCATGAACCAGCAGGCTTGCTCAATGATAATGAAGCGGACCGCGACCTGGAAGACGGCGGGCTGTTTCGTTAGCGTGCCAGGTTCGCACCTCCTGCCCGGACGTTGTGCCACCCGATCGTTGACACTGCCCGGAGCAGTGGACAGAATGTCGTCGTACCCCGCCTGCGTCCGATCTTCCGAAATTGAATCCCAACAAAGGCTTCCTATGAGAAACGCTTTTCTGTTCATCCGAGCAAACGTGCTGTTTACGTTGACCGGCGCGGCGGTTTTATGGGTCATGGTTGTCCGCCTGGCATCGGCCACCTCGCCTGCCGCCGACGAGATGGCCGAGGCCCACAGCTGGGCTGCGGCGAAATTCGAGAAGGGAACGTCGGACCTGGGACAAGCGGGCCGCTCGACGTCCAGTGCCGAACCGTTCTTCTCGTTCACCTACAACGGTCGGCCATCGGCCGAAGTGCTCACGACGTGGACAGTCCAGCGCACACGTCGGCTCCTCGATGAGAAAAGAACACAGCACACACTCACCTATCGCGATCCGGGCACCGGGGTGGTGCTGCGCTGCGTGGGCATCCAGTACGGCGACTTCCCTACCGTGGAATGGACGCTTTACTTCCGGAATGCCGGCGACAAAGAGACGCCGATCCTGGCCGATATCTGCCCGTTGGACATCCAGGTCGAGGCGACTGCCGCAGAGGGGCCCGCCAAGCCGGCTGGAGAGTTCCGCCTGCATCACCACATCGGCAGCCCCTGTTCCGTGGAAGACTATCGACCGCTGGAGGCGGTCTTGGCGCGGGGGACGGCGAAGCGTATTACGGCTGCCGGCGGGCGGCCGACCAATAGCCACCTTTCGTATTTCAACCTGCAGCGGCCCGGCGGTGGGGGGCTGATCATCGTCGTCGGCTGGCCGGGGCAATGGGCGGCGGACTTCCACTGTGACGAGGCGGGCCGCCTGCGAATCCGCGCCGGCCAGGAAGCAACGCGATTCAAGCTGCTGCCCGGCGAGGAGATCCGGACGCCGCTGATGGTCCTCCAGTTCTGGAAGGGCGATCGCCTTCGCGCGCAGAACATCTGGCGCCGCTGGATGTTGGCGCATAATGTCCCGCGCCTCGGCGGCAAGCTGCCGCCGCTGCTGCTTAGTGCATCGAGTTCCTACTACTTCGACACCATGTACCGCGCCGATTCCACATCGCAGAAGTTCTTCTTCGACCGGTATTGGGAAGAAGGCATGAAGCTCGATTATTGGTGGATGGACGCGGGCTGGTATCCATGCGACCCGATCGGCTGGCCAAAGACGGGCAGTTGGGAAGTCGACGCGCGACGGTTCCCGAACGGCCTGCGCGAGATCAGCGACTACATCCAGCCCCAAGGGGCGAAAACGATCGTCTGGTTCGAGCCGGAACGGGTCCATGCCGGCACGTGGCTGGCCGAACACCATCCGGAATGGATTCTTGGCAGCGCCAAGGGCGGCCTCTTGAACTTGGGCCACCCGGAAGCCTGGGCGTGGCTGGTCAATCACGTTGACAAGCTGCTCGTCGAGCAGCGCATCGGTCTGTATCGTCAGGACTTCAATATCGATCCCCTCACCAGGTGGCGCGCCGCCGACGCGCCCGACCGGCAGGGCATGACCGAGATTAAGCACGTGATGGGCTACCTTGCCTACTGGGACGAGTTGCGCCGCCGTCATCCCGAGATGCTGATCGACAGCTGCGCCAGCGGCGGACGGCGCAACGACCTGGAGACACTGCGACGCGCTGTGCCGCTGTTGCGCAGCGACCACCTGCAGCCCGGCATCAGCCAACAGTGCCACACTTACGGTATCGCCTCCTGGATGCCCTACTTCGGCCAGCCCATGCAAGATGTCTGGGACAACTTGTACCTGATGCGCAGCGGGCTATGCCCCGAACTCACCTTGCGCTTCGACATGCGCAAGAAGCAGCGCGACTATGCTTTGGCCCGACGCCTCGTAAATGACTGGCGGCAGTTCGGCCGGTACTTCCTCGGCGACTACTATCCGTTGACACCGTACAGTCAGGACAGGAAGGTCTGGATGGCCTGGCAGTTCGACTGCCCCGAGACTGGCGAAGGTTTGGTGCAGGCCTTCCGGCGCGAGGAGAGCCCTGAGGCTTCGGCCCGGCCAAGACTCGTCGGGCTCGATCCGAATGCGAACTACACGTTAACGAACCTGGACATCGCAGGCGCCACGGAGATGACCGGACGGGAACTGCTCGAAACCGGCCTTCCGCTCAGCCTTCCGGATCGGCCCGGCGCGGTGATCATTATTTACGCGAAGAAAGAAGGGCACTGACACGGCCGCCAAACAGGACGACGTGGCCGAAGGCGGGCAGATGCTCGTGGAAGAAACGGTGAAGATGATCAACGCCATGTGGTGACTGGGGATCTGTCGGATGACATGGGATGGCTGACCAACACCCACACACGTCGTTGGCATTGGGCCCACGGGACGCTGGGAACGGGGCGTTTGTACCAAGGGCGGTTCAAGTCGTTTCCGATTCAGTACGACGAGCACTTCTTCACCGTCTGTCGGTACGTGGAGCGTAACGCCTTGCGGGCCTTCAACTCCAGGCCAATTTCGGAGAACACCTCGAAGGGGTCGGGGATGGTCTCTGACGCAGACCGCTTGCGTCTTCCTGGTTATGTGATACTATAACCGCCCCGTCACGGCCCCCTGCTGGTGGAATAAGTTTGAGGTGTGTAACCCATCCAAAGTCCACCAAACAAGGAGCCTATTATGTGGCACGTAGGTATCGATCTTCACCGGGCGACCGTGGTCATCGCGGCTGTCAACGACGCGGGAGAAGCCAAAGGCGCGGTCACGATCCGGTGTGAGGGGACGGCGTTCATCGTGGAAACCATCAGAAGGCTTGGCACGTTGCGGGTTGTGATCGAAGCAAGCGGCACCTATCGGTGGCTGTACGACCTGCTTCGTCCCTACGGCACCATCCTCCTAGCCCATCCCCTTCGCTTGCGAGCTATGATACAACGCCGCTTCAAGACCGACAAGTTGGATGCGCAGTTGCTGGCCAACCTGCTGCGGAGCCCCGAAGCAGTCATTGCCTGGGGCTGGGAGAGCCGCGAGTTCTATGCTCGCTGGATGCATACGGATGCCCCCGAGATGATCCGGGAGCTTCAAGGGCCGGTCTTGAATCTCGGAAGCCCCCAGTCGTCGCACGCTCCGGCCTTGCTCGACTTGGTCAAAAAACTGTTTTCAAAATCGTGCCGGATTGGGCAAATGAGATGACGA
>ENA-UOUL01004218-UOUL01004218.1-bioreactor-metagenome-genome-assembly--contig:-NODE-4218-length-13581-cov-3.370409_pt1 | contig 13581 bp, 9 predicted proteins | sample MGYA00249838_ERZ747220 | MGnify/ENA primary metagenome ERZ747220 (study PRJEB28778, sample SAMN05720191) | bioreactor metagenome | isolation source: Anaerobic biogas reactor | place: USA:Washington...
TTATCCATGTTTAATTTATCTTTTAGTTCTTCCGATAATAATGAATTGCGACCACAGAGGTCATAAAAACCCCAGGCTATAAGTATTATCAGCAGAGAACGGAAGACCTTGGACAAGAAAACGTCCAGTGCCGGAGATAAAGGCAGGTAGAGCAGGGCTAGATATATTCCAAGAATAACAAACAGTACTCGAACCGGTTTTTCACCGGCCAATAGCATTTTATCATCTAACTCACTGCTCGTCCGACTGGTTAGTTTTTGCAACCAGGTAAAGATGTAGCGGGTAAATATCTTTCGTAAAAGTAAAAATGTTAAGAATATTAGTAGCGCTATGATAGCATGGGTTAAATTCTCAATATTAAATATACTGGTTACCCAATTAGTAAGTTGGCTTATATAATATTGGAGTATCGCTAATCATCTCCTTCCTGTATTATATGGCACCGGAGATATTATACCCCGGTTACCAAGGTATGAAATAAGTCTTAAGGGTTAATAATCCTGATAGAATAAAATCAGGAGGATAAGCATATTTGAAGAAAAAACAATGGCTATTTATCTATTTATTATTTTCTCTCCTGCTATTAGAATTAAGCCTTTACGGATTGCTACAAACGAGTAATACTTACTATCTGTTTTCTTTATTTCTGTCTACTTCCAGTATTATATATATCGCTTATCATATTAATACCCTTAGTAACCAGAAAAGTAAACCTGCTAAAGACTATCACTTCTATTTTATCAACTATGATACCCCCGTTGGTGAAGATATTTTGTTTCGGCAAATAAGTAAGCGTATGTAAAAAAAGGCTTTAACAAAGGCACGGTTAGATAGGGAAACTTACTGAACCAGTAATAAAAGGAAGCCGGGTTTTGGTTTAGTACCAAAGCCTGGTTTCTTTTTTATTTCAAAATAACATTCTTCGTACTGATTATAAGCATATTTAACCTATCTTTATATCCAACCGATTTAATAAGTTATTAATAGCAGTTATGAAAAATGGCAGCAGTTTAGATGGAAGGAGCATTCTTATGGGTGATAAAAGGAAAGAACAACTGCTTCACCCTGGGGTGATTGTGCACTTTTTAGGGCGAAATCACCCCCAGGGTGATTACTTTTTCAATAGGAATATATAAAATGCAGGGTGACCAATAAATTTGGCTCTGAAAAGTAAACATGAAAAATATCATTCCAATCCATAGAAAAGGATCAAGCCGCGAGCAATACTTTCGTTTCTGATGCCTATCATTTTGGTTTCTTTGTTAATAATCATGAGTTGATGTATGCAAATACCCTATTTTTCGGAGGTGAGCTGTTATTATAATAAACGATTAGCGCCTACATAAAACTGTCCATGTTGTGAAGCAAATAACAAAGGAGAGGAAGCGAGAATGACTGTTAACAAATTCAATGGGATTACCCACTTTTTGAAAGAAGGTTTTTGTATCGTCCTGCTGGTCATGATATTTCTGTTAACTACTTCCATAGCTGCTTATGCTGAACAAGTAACTGCTCCAACCGCTGACCCACCAGCAGGAACTTATGGTGGACCGCAAAAAGTTACCTTATCTACTAAAACCGAAGGAGCCACGATTTATTTTACGATTAATGAAGCAACTAATGGCATTCAGTATACCACTCCGATAGAAGTAGTATCTAACATGGTCATTAAGGCCATAGCGGTAAAAGATGGCCTGGATAAAAGCCCGATATCCACATTTGAATATGTAATTATTTTTGCCGGCGGTGATGGTAGCGAGGCTAATCCCTACCAGGTTGCAACGGCTGAGCAACTTAATAGTGTGAGATACTACCTTGATAAGCATTTCCAACAGACAGCAGATATCGACCTGAGCAGTTATAATAATGGTTCGGGTTGGGAGCCCATCGGCAGTAATAGTTCGCCATTTACCGGCACATTCGACGGTAACGGCAATACCATCAGCAACCTTACTATAAATAGGAGTACTACGGATTACATAGGTTTGTTTGGTATTACCGATAATGCCGAAATCCAGAATACTAAACTGGAAAATACTACTATTACTGGTAGGCATTATACCGGCGCCCTGGTGGGATGGAATGAAGGTACAATCACCAACTCCTACGCCACCGGTGCTGTGAGTGGTGGAGCATGGGTCGGTGGACTAGTAGGATACAATAGTTCTGGTACCATCACCAAATCCTACGCCACCAGTACTGTGACGGGCCAGTACTATGTGGGTGGTCTTGCAGGGAGCTGTTATGATAGTCTAATCACCAACTCTTACGCTACAGGTGATGTAAAAAGTGAAGTTAATGATGTTGGCGGCCTGGTTGGCTACAATAAGCAGTATTCTTCCATTACCAACTCCTACGCCACCGGTGCTGTAACAGGCAAAACCGATATCGGTGGATTAGTAGGGATAAATAACCAGGGCACTGTCTCTAATAGTTATTGGGACACAGATACATCAGGGATGAATTTATCAGCTGGCGGTAAAGGCCAAACCACAGCGGAAATGAAACAGCAGGGAACTTATCAAGGTTGGGATTTTGATAATATTTGGAGTATACAGACGAACAAGAACAAAGGCTATCCGTTCTTGAAAGATAATCCCTCTAATTCGGATGTTGACGCGGTTGATGCTGATAAGAATGCTCTAACCTGGGACAGTATTAAGGGTGGGAACAGCGCACCGGATAATGTCACAACTAACCTGAGCAACCCTTTGCCGACCACAGGAGTAAACGGCACAACTATAAGCTGGAGTGTAGACCGTGTCGATTGGATTAATACTACCACCGGAGAAGTTACCCTGCCGACGTCAGGTCAAGGTCATCAAATAGTTACCTTAACTGCTACCATAAGCAAAGGTATGTTCAGTGGCATCAAGAACTTCACTTTGACGATTATTAATACTACTATGGTAGTCACTCCAAGTGCCAGCCTGGTATCTGGAACTTACGGCGGAACGCAAAATATTACCTTATATACTGTAACCGAAGGGGCAACCATTTACTATACGAATGATAATAGCGAGCCGACAACCGCCAGCACCCGGTATACCACTGGGATAGAAGTAGTATCTAACATGGTCATTAAGGCCATAGCAGTAAAAGAAGGCTTGGAAAATAGCTCGGTATCCACATTTGAATATGTAATTTTTGCCGGCGGTGACGGTAGTGAGGCTAACCCCTACCAGGTTGCAACGGCTGAGCAACTTAACAATGTAAGATATAATCTCGGCAAGCATTTCCAACAGACAGCAGATATTAACCTGAACAGTTATAATACTGATTCGGGTTGGGAGCCCATCGGCAGTAATAGTTCTTCATTTAACGGTACATTCGACGGCAACGGCAATACCATCAGCAACCTTACTATCAATAGGAGTACTACGGATTACATAGGTTTGTTCTCTGCAATCGGGGCTACTGGCAAAATCCAGAATGTGAAACTGGAAAATACTAATGTTACTGGTAGAGGACATACCGGTGCCCTGGTGGGGGACAATTATGGCGCCATCACTAACTCTTACGTTATGGGTACTGTAACAGCAGGTACAGGTACTTCTGTTGGTGGTCTGGTAGGATACAACGAAAGCTCAATTAGCGATTCATATACCTCAGGTTCCGTGGAAGGTAAAGCGTATACCGGCGGACTGGTGGGGTACCATTCTCGTGGTACGATCACTCTCTCATACTCTACAAGCACAGTAAAGGGTGAAAGTGATGTCGGTGGTCTGGTGGGGGGCACTTTTGGCGGTGGTACAATTACCAACTCTTACGCCAGGGGTGCTGTAACCGGTACCGAAAACTGTGTTGGCGGCCTGGTAGGGTATAATTCTACCGGTTCAATTACTAACGTTTATGCTGCCGGTGCTGTAACAGGCAAAACCAATATCGGTGGACTGGTGGGACAAAACACTAACGATGGTACTGTCACTAAAAGTTATTGGGATACCACTACCTCAAAGATAGAATCCTCTGCTGGCGGAGAAGGAGTTGCAGGCAAAACTACAGCGGAAATGAAACAGCAGGGAACTTATGTAGATTGGGATTTTACAAATACTTGGAGTATTGAGACGAACAAGAACGAAGCTTACCCGTTCTTGAAAAATAATCCCCCTAATCCGGATGTTGAAGCGGTTGATGCCGCTATAGATACCCTGACCTGGGAAATCATCAAAGGCCAAAACAATACACCGGATAATATTACGACCGATCTTAAAAGCCCGTTACCCACCACCGGAGCAAACGATACAACTATAAGCTGGAGTGCAGACCCTGCCAATTGGATTAACACTACCACTACCACCGGAGCAGTTACCCTGCCGACATCAGATCAAGGTCATCAAACAGTTGTCCTGACAGCTACCATAAGCAAAGGTATGTTCAGCGGCATCAAAAACTTCATTCTGACGATTATTGCTCCTTCTATCGTAGCTACTCCAAGTGCCAACCTGGCATCCGGAACCTACGGCGGAACGCAAAAGATTACCTTATCTACTGTAACCGAAGGAGCAACCATTTACTATACGAATGATAATAGCGAGCCGACAACCGCCAGCACCCAGTATACCACTGGGATAGAAGTAGTATCTAACACGGTCATTAAGGCCATAGCAGTAAAAGAGGGCTTGGAAAATAGCTCGGTATCCACATTTGAATATGTAATTTTTGCCGGCGGTGAAGGCAGCGCGGCTAACCCCTACCAGGTTGCAACGGTCGAGCAACTTAATAATGTGAGATATCACCTCTATAAAGATTTCCAACAGACAGCAGATATCAACCTGAGCAGTTATAATACCGGTTCGGGTTGGGAACCCATCGGCAATAATAGTTCTTCATTTGACGGTACATTTGACGGCAACGGCTATACCATCAGCAACCTTACTATCAACCGGAGTACGAATAACGTAGGTTTGTTCGGTTCTACCGGAACTACGGCCAAAATCCAGAATGTGAAACTGGAAAACACTAATGTTACTGGTAACTGGTATACTGGCGCCCTGGCAGGAACAAATTACGGTACGATCACTAACTCTTACGTTATGGGTGCTGTAACAGGTACAGGTTCTCATGTCGGTGGCCTGGTAGGATACAATGAAAGCCCAATCAGCGATTCATATACCGCAGGTTCCGTGGAAGGTAAACGGTGTACCGGCGGACTGGTGGGGTACCATTCTCATGGTACGATCACTCATTCATACTCTACAAGCACAGTAAAGGGTGAAGGTGATGTCGGTGGTCTGGTAGGGAGCACTACTGATGGTACAATTACCAACTCTTACGCCAGGGGTGCTGTAACCGGTACCGAAAACTGTGTTGGCGGCCTGGTAGGGTTTAACTCTCATGCTACAATTACCAACGCTTATGCTACTGGTGTTGTAAAGGGTATTGACGATGTCGGCGGTCTGGTAGGAGCAAAGGGCTCTGACTCCACTGTCGCTAAAAGTTATTGGGACATCACTACATCAGGGACAGAAGCCTCTGCCGGCGGAACAGGCAAAAATACAACGGATATGAAGTTGCAAGGAACTTATGTAGATTGGGATTTTACAGGTATTTGGAGTACTGAGGGTAGCAAGAACGACGGTTATCCCTTCCTGATTAAAGATAGATACGCTATAACCGTAGCTAATGTAGTAGGCGGGACTGCAACCGTAAGCACCAATCCGGCTAACGAAGCGGCTGAAGGAGCAACCGTAACCGTTAGCATAGCCAATATAGAAGCTGACAAACAATTCAGGTCCATCATTGTTACCGATGCCGACAGTGGTGCAGTGGCAACAACCATAGTAACAGCCGGAAAAAGCTATACCTTCACCATGCCGGCTAAGGCCGTAATCGTAACTGTAGCTGTACAGTGGGCGATAACTGTGGTTTATGGGGATGTAAATGATGATGGAGAAATTGATGTTACTGACGCTGTTCTGGTATTAAAGCACATTACTGACACATCTACACTTAATGCGCAACAACAAATAGCCGCCAATGTAAGCGGGGATGCAGAACTCGATATTACTGATGCAGTATTAATTCTCAAACATATTACTGATCCTAATACCCCATTCCCGATAGAAAATCCGTAAAGGCTTCATTTCAATAAATTATGTAGGGAGATTAAGAATGTAACAGGTGCAACTATCAACCCGATAACTGCAGTCTTTGACAAAAACACAAAAACCCAGGCCGATGTAACCACTATCACCGGAGATACTTTTATGGTAAAGAAAATGTACCTGGAAATTTGATCAAATCTATATTCACCCCAAAAGACAATAAACCACAAGGTCACATACCTTGTGGTTTATCATTATCGGCATTTTCCCAATTAATGGCAATAAACCTTATCCAACAACAAATGAAACATTTGAACTAAACTATTTCTCTTCTTTTTCCTGTCTGGCCTTTTCAATAATTTTTTCGGCAATCTGCCCCGGTACTTCCTCGTAATGAGAGAATTCCATTCTAAACTTACCCCGTCCCTGGGTCATGGATTTTAGATCTATAGTATAACGTGCCATTTCTGCCTGTGGGGCCTGGGCCTTGATTACCTGTTTCTTGCCTGCAGGTTCCATGCCCATTACTCTGCCCCGTTTGCTGTTCATATCGCCTATAATATCGCCCATATAGGTCTCAGGCACCTCAACCTCTACATTAACAATGGGTTCCAGTAAAACTGGTTTGGCAGATTCTAAGCCTTTTCTATAAGCGAGGCGAGCTGCCATTTTAAAAGCCATTTCTGAAGAGTCTACCGAGTGATATGAGCCATCATACAGAGTAGCTTTTAAATTAGTTACAGGGTAACCGGCCAGGACACCTTCCTCCATGGCTTCTATCAGGCCTTTTTCTACCGCTGGGAAGTAGTTACGAGGTACTGAACCACCAAATACGTTTTCTTCAAACACAAATTCCCCTTCTTCAGTAGGTTCAAACTTGATCCAAACATGACCGTACTGACCATGACCACCAGTCTGTTTCTTATGTTTACCTTCAGCTTCCACCGTACCACGTATAGTCTCCCGGTACGGTATCCGCATTTCCTTGCTAACCACATCAACCCCAAATTTGCGGGACAGTTTTTCTAGTACTATATCTACATGGGTATCACCCATAGATTTCATTATGGTCTGTCTGGTTTCGGTATTCTTTTCTACCCGGATGGTGGGATCCTCTTCCAGCAAACGCTGTATGGCTCCGCTTAGTTTATCCTCATCGCCCTTACTCTTTGGTTCAATAGCCATACTAAGAGTAGGCTCAGGGAACTCTATAGGTTCGATAACTACTGGATTGGCTTTAACGGTGAGGCTATCTCCGGTACCAGTTACTGACAGCTTGGCTACTGCCGCAATATCGCCAGCAAACAACTCTGGTACGGTAGCCTGCTCCTTGCCGGTCATGATTAATATCTGGGCAATTTTTTCCTCTTTTTCTTTATTGGCATTATATACTACACTGTCTGCTTTCATCTTACCGGTAAAGACGCGGAACATATTAAGCCTACCAATGTAAGGGTCGGCTATGGTCTTGAAGACCTGGGCCGCCAGGGGATCATTTTCAAGGTCTTTTCCTTCTACTATGGGGTTAGTATCTGGAGTAGCACTGCAGTCAACGATAAAATCCATTAACGGCTTAATAGCTATATTATTAAGGGCAGAACCACAGAATACAAAAACGGCTGAGCCATTGGTAGCTGCTTCCTTAATACCTTCCAGTATTTCGGTATCACTGAGCTCTTCACCCTCCAGATATTTGGTAAGCAGGTCATCATTAGCCTCTGCCGCAGCTTCGATTAAAGCCTCTTTGTAGGTTTCCACATCGTCCATCATGCCGGCGGGGATATCAGTTTCACTGATCTTGCCGGTACCGGGCTCAAATAAGAGGGCTTTCATTTTAACCAGGTCAACTACACCTTTAAAATTTTCCTCTGCTCCAATAGGTAGCTGTACGGGAACTATATTATCGGAAAAGCTTTCTTTCATCTCATTTAGGGCTTTATAAAAGTCAGCATTTTCTCGGTCCAATTTATTGATAAATGCTATTTTGGGAACATCGGCAAAGTCTTCCCAGATTACTTCGGTCTGAACTTCGACTCCGGCATTGGCAGAAAGAACCATTACTATAGAGTCTACCACCCGCATAGCCCCAGTTACTTCAAAATAGAAATCGGCATAACCAGGAGTATCAAGAACATTTATTTTATGGTCTCTGTATTCACAGGGGACCAACGTTGTACTAATTGTAATTTTTCTCTTGACCTCTTCAGGAAGATAATCTGCTACTGAGTTACCGTCATCAACCTTCCCCATTCTTTTGATAGCCCCTGTATTGAATAGCATTGCTTCTACCAGGGAGGTTTTTCCGGTACCTCCATGGCCAACCAGAGCTATATTGCGAACTTTACTAGTTGGGTAAACCTTCATCCAATAACCTCCTCGTAAATCTACATAACTGTAAAAATGGTACTATACTTTGTATAAAGTAGCAAAATATTTTCTTAATTTTTATTTCCGATTGAGAACATAAAAAATCCAGTAAAGAAAGAGTGCGGCTAATCCAAAAATCAGTATCTGATATATAAAAATACCCTTAAACATGTCTACAATCAGGGTAAAAACTATACCCAGTGCCAGCGGAAACAGCACCAATTTGCTAAAAGGCTTATCCGGATAAGCGGGATCTCGTCTCTTTTGCCGCAAATAGGAAATATTTAATACTACAAAAAATAACAGGGTGTTTAATAGCAGGCTAAAAAATATCATTCTGTATCTCCTGATACACTTAGGTAAATAGAAAAAGATTTGCGGTACTCCTCAATTAGCTGGTAATCAGTCAAATCCAGGTGAATGGGGGTTATGCTAATATATCCATCCTGGGTAGCAAGTACATCACTTTCAGCCTCCTGTTCCTCTTTGACTACTCCTCCTCCCAGCCAATAATAAGTATTACCACGGGGGTCCTGTCTCTCTTCAAAGAGGTTATCATAATTTCGTACCCCGAGTTTAGTTATTTTAATACCTTTAATGTTTTTCTCATCCAGCGGCGGTATATTAACATTTATCAAGGTCTTTTTTTCTATTCCCCTTTTCATAGCTACCCGCACTACGTTACGGGTGAATTTAGCCGCAAAATTAAATTCCATATCCTGATCATAGGAATCAAGTGACACTGCTATAGAAGGTACCCCCATTATTACACCCTCAGCAGCAGCGGAAACTGTTCCTGAGTAGAGAACATCGGTACCCAGGTTAGGTCCATGATTAATTCCTGATACTACATAATCTACGTTATCAACTAACCGGCTAAGCCCCAGTTTAACACAATCAACCGGAGTTCCTCCTACAATCCAGGCTGCTTTAGCCTCAGGCATACTTGTCTTTATTACCCGGATAGGCTCAAAAACGGTGATGGAATGACCGGTTCCGCTTCTTTCCCGGTCCGGAGCTACTACGTATAGATCGGCAATGGAACTTAATTCCCGCGCCAGGCTATGCAGTCCCCGGGCATAAATTCCGTCATCGTTGGTAAGCAGGATCCTCATTCAAAAGAAACCTCCCGCTGTAGTAATTTAATATGATTATAGGGCCAATAGGTAAGAAAGGCTTTGCCCTTTAATCGGTCTTGAGTTAGCCAGGCATTCCAGTAATGGCTATCAAAGCTATGGTTACGGTTATCACCCAGTACCAGCAAGCACCCTTCAGGTACTTCTACCGGGCCATATTCATAATCAAGGGCTTCCGCCAGATATGGTTCCTTTAAGGGGCGGTCATTTATGTAGACTTTACCGTTTTTCATCTCTACTACATCACCTGGCAGACCAATAACCCGCTTAATATAGTCCTGATTAGTGTTGAGGGCTTCAGGGGGGTCAAAAACCACTATATCTCCCCGTTCCACATCTTTAAAACGATAAATAAATTTACTGACCATAACCCGGTCTTTCAACTGAATAGTAGGTAGCATTGACCCGGTAGGAATGATTCTACCCTCAATAACAAAGGTTCTTAAAATCATGGCCAATATAAAGGCTATAACTATTATACTTATTATTTCTTTTAGGAACTCTCTTATCTCCCTGCTCATGAAACCCTCCATTAAATCTCATAAATGTTTATTATCATTTCGTTCTTTTCCTTGTTCTTAGTAAGACCAAACATTAGCTTTTTTTCTTTCAGGCTTTTATTTAAAAAATCAATAATATAAATTAGCTCCGGATTACTGGGAAAGCTTTTAAAAGCAATAAGTTCCAACTTGCCCTTATCATCGCTCACAATCGTTTCTCCTTTCCCTGTAATATTTTAGTTTAAGCTCTGCTACATTACAAGTTGGGTGTTAAAATCTCTTCTATACGGCACCTCGGGGGCTATGTCCGGCAATTATTCCCCGTATCCGGCAACGGGCATCATAAATCTGTTCCAATTCCACCTGGTACCGCAACATCACATTTTCGGCAAAAGACTGAATATCATTTACCCCTAATTCCGTCAGGCCAGCAGTTTTTACTGGTGTACCGGCAGTCTCAATGTTTATACCGGTATGTACCAGAGTTGACACATTAGAACTAGAAGCAACTGATACTGTTAGCTTGCGGTTGTTGGCATACAGAGCTTCCACCCGGCGCACTACCGGAATACCAAGCTGTTCCAGTTCATCCTTTATACCGATTAAAAAAAGGCGCTGCCGGTAAAGAGCCAGGTTAAGATCATTATCAAAATGCTCAATTATAAAGTTTAGCATAAGTGGTGAGTATATATAGGCCTTATCCAAAATATCGGTTTGATCCAGCATAAATGATTGCGGTACATTAGTTTCGCCACAAAAAGCAATTACTGCATCTCCTAGTATATCGAAATTACGGTAAATCCAATGGGGTTCTAACTCCTTCCCCGAATAGTTTATTCGTTTGTTAATATATAAAGTTTTTACCAATTGTTTTCCCACCTTTCCATACTATTCACGTTTTTCGCCAGCAATATTAGCACGTCAATATAAATTTTACCATCAAATGAACAATTTTAGAATTAGTGCCAGGTAATAATCATTATTTACAAATATAAGCGCAAAGAATACCTTCGCAATCTATAGAGGCTAAGCCGTGCGTTCGCCTGAAGTCAGAATATTTATAAGTGGCAGGGTTAAACCCCTTGGGTTCGGTCATCATCGGGCAGTCTGGCACTCAGCCCACACTTGATTAATAACAGTGCTCATTATTAATCACTTACTGCTTAAGCCTAACCTACCTTTAAAGTATATTCCAAAAAAATAAAGGATTTTGGAATATTTTATGAGAAATAGGTTGTGAGGTGATTTAATGACTACTACTAATCCTTTTTTTAATAAAAAATTTGAGTGCCCGGTTTGTAAAACTAGTTTTACATCTCTTGCTGTCCGCAGTTCAAAGGTTTACGTTCAAAGTAAGGAGGCTGACTTCCACGTTATTTATCGGGGAGTAAGCCCTTTGCACTATTCTATGATAGTATGCCCAGCTTGCTATTACGCTGCTTCTGCTAACAGCTTCTCCAAGGAAATAAACCCGCTACTCCTAGAAAAGCTGATTCCGGCGCTATACCAATTAAGGCCGACAACAGCTATTGAATATAACCGGGAAAGAGATCTGGAGAAAGCCCTAGGTTCTTTTAAGCTGGCTATTCGCTCAGCCCAGTTAAAACAGGTACGCGCAGGTGAACTAGCGGGACTGTTTATGGGAGCTGCCTGGGTAGCGCGAGAAGCGGGCAATATTGAACTGGAAAACATATATCTAAAGGAAGCCCTGACCCAATACCTGGAGGCTCATAACAAGGATTTTCAATCCATTGGTAACATGAGTGATATCCAGGCAATATATCTAATTGGCGAGTTGTACCACCGCAATGGAGAGTGCAAAGAAGCTATTAACTGGTTCAATAAGGTAATTGTACATAAGCATATTAAGCAAAATCCACAAATAGAAAAGCTTGCTCGGGAGCAGTGGGCCCTGGCCCGGGAAGAAGCCAGATTGCTGCCGGATTTTGAGGGCAAAACTGTTCAACCGGCTATTCAACTGGTAGACCAATCGGAAAACAATGCCCCTGCCGCTCCGGCTAATAGTGCCAGTAAAACTAGTACCCCCCAGCGCCGACCCAGTATGCAGATGCCAACTCATCTATATGCCAACCAAATTGACTGGCTTACCCGTATTGTTAACAACGGCTATAATAACACCAAAACCCTGGTCAGCAAGGAACAGATTCTCCGTGCCCTGCTAGACGCAGTTATTAAAAAGCTAGAAGATAATTTACCCCAGGAATTCAGCAGCGAAGAAGAACTGAAGGCTCTTTTTGGTGAGTTATTGACCGGAAATAGACACTGAAGGACACTGATTTTTATGATTGACACCGAAATTTTTTAATATAATCATAGGATATCAATGTCCTCCGCCGTAATCCGAAGGGAGCATCTGTGTGCACTACAGGTATGCTCTTCATTGTAATCAGTGTATTCGGGGTCTATAAAAATCCACATAAAGCCTTATTAATCCGTACGATCCACGCGAAATAAAATTCTATTCTCTTACTATATCTCCACCGGCACGGCCTCATCGATACCGAAGAAATAGAGGTAGCTTTCCTTGACCTTTTTGCCCAGAATAGTCTGCAGGGCTTCTTTGTATAATTTTAACTGGAGCTGGTAAAAACTTATTAGCTCTTTCCGATTTTCTTCAGTTACATAATCAGTTTTAAAATCTACCAGTACAATATCATCCCCTTCATGGAAAAAGATATCAATAACCCCCTGAACCAGCATCTGTTCATCGGGAGCAGTTGAATCATCCATTATTTCCCCAACGTAACGCAACTGATTGAAAGGTACTTCCCTTTCCACTTCGCGGGCTTTAAGTATCCTCTGCCCCAGAGATGAATTGAAGAAACGATAAATTTTATTGGTATTTATGGTTCCGGCTTCGTCTTCCAGTAGCAGATCCTGATTTACCATCATTTCTACCTGCTGACGAATAGCCTTTTGATTCTGAACCTGGTTAAAATCAAGGTGTTGCATGACAAAATGCATTATACTACCTTTCTGGGCTGGGGTTAAATCTTTCACTCCTTCTACAAAACGGGGGCGGGTAAGCTGGGCAGACATTTCTATATCCATTAATGCAGAGTCCACCAGTCCTTTTTGAATTTGGGAAACGGAAACCTTGGAGGGAATCCTTTCCGCCTGCTCAAATGGGTAGTGCCAGTCCAGGCGTTGGGCTATCAGTTCAGAATCAATACTGGCCTCATGTTGTTCTACCTGTTCATAAAAAGCAGTAAGCAGTTTAGCCATTTTTGTATCACTAATACTAATATCACTGCGTTTAAAGATTTCCAACTGCCATCGGGAGGGATCATTTTGCAATTCCCTCTCAGTCCAGGAGCCTTCAGATAGTTCGCGTAAGAGGGCCCCATCAGGGTGGCGCATTAGAACCGGGCCAATCCAATCGAGATGGTTTTTGCCCCGGGCTAGATTGAATGGGGTGGGCATAGTGCTCCATTTCCGGGCACTGTTTTCGATATTTCTAACTGAGCCTATCAATATTAATTTATGCTGAGGTCTGGTACATCCCACATA
>ENA-UOUL01004220-UOUL01004220.1-bioreactor-metagenome-genome-assembly--contig:-NODE-4220-length-13578-cov-4.879713_pt1 | contig 13578 bp, 3 predicted proteins | sample MGYA00249838_ERZ747220 | MGnify/ENA primary metagenome ERZ747220 (study PRJEB28778, sample SAMN05720191) | bioreactor metagenome | isolation source: Anaerobic biogas reactor | place: USA:Washington...
GCTTTTTTGAAGGCCGGATATGAGCGAACCGATAAAAACCTGAACGGAAACACCGACGGCGATACCGAGCGCTATTAAAGCCGTCTGCCCTTTGCTTGAGGCAAGGAACCTCCACGCAATCTTAAAGGCCAGTTTCATGGTTTTTCCCTCCCGAGTCCGACAACATCCGCGAAGGAATTGACGATGGCATCCGCCCCGAAATCCTCCGCCGTTTTCCGTGAACGCCCCGCCGCGCTGCCGCTGACGATGATTCTTATCCGGCTGTCCACACTTTTCCGGAGTTCTCCGACCAGTCTTTTTAACGAAACCAAGTTCAGGAAATTGGAGACGCTGACGACGATATAATCCGGACTGAGTTCTCCCGCGGCGGACAGTATGCTGTTCATAGGGGTGTTGCAGCCGATATACACCGTATCGTATTTGGCGATGGTGAAAAAGTCAGCTCCCATCCTCGCGCCGAGTTCATGGTATTCGTCTTCCGGACAGGTGATCATCACCCTGCCCGCGGAACCGTTAGAATTGAAACGTTCTCTTTCTTTGATTACATACGGGTAGGCGCATTCAATAACAGCCCTGGCGATAGCCGTTTCGGCGTGTTCCCTCCAGATAAGGCGGTCTTCTTCCTGCCGCGGAACCGTAATGGAATTCAGGGCTGGGGCCAAAACGCTTTCATAGAGTTCTGCGACGGTCAGCGCACCGCTACCCAGCAGTTCCAGGCCGTAGGATACGGCTTGTTCTTTTTCAAAGTTTTTCATGAGTTTTCCCAGGGCGGCCGAGAAACCCTCATAGTCCTTTTTCATGGTTACCTCCTCGATCGTGTCGTTGAAAAGCAAACGCGTTTTCTGTGTGGATTACGCGAAATCTTGGGCCTCTTCTTTCTTTTTCTCCAGTTCTTCTTTCAGTTCGCACAAATTAGCTTTTATTATAGCACAATAGCTTCGAATTTAATATCATTCTTCAGGAATTAAACAAGCGCTATCAAATTTTCAAATTAATTTATTCCAAAGCAAATAATTATTTTTATAAAAATGATTGCTTTATGGTAAAATTTAGTTTACTATGATAGTATATAATTATACTAAGCATCTTACTATACTAAGCATCTTACGTTTTTTGGATTTTACCGTACTGCACGGTTGTGCACGGCGGAGAAAAATTAGAATTTTATAAGGAGGTTATCAATCAAATGCCAAAGAGAAGAAAACTCTTGAGCATCGCATTGGCGTTTGCGCTCATCGCGAACATCCTTGCGATCGGAGCCACGGCCGTTATCGGAGACGGCAACGAGCTTTCCGTCGATGTCAACCTTGAACTGGGTTGGCAGAACGGAACCACCTTCACACCGCTGATGCCCGGCGAGGAACTGCAGATGGGCGATGTCATAACGGTGCGAATTTGTCCGACAAACGATTTCTGGGTTGGTGTCACGCGCTACATAGTGATGTACACCAAGTCCATGTTTAAAGTTGTCGGCAACGGCAAAGCCGCGTTTACCCCAAACTATGACAACCCGTTCTATGCCGAAGTCGCTTCCAACTATAGCGGCGCGACAGGGACGAGCGGCGCGGGTGTTCCGACAGTAGGCTGGCCGCCTGCAATGCTTACGGATGGCACCTTCGACGAGTATACCGCGGTGGCGGTCAGCAACAATGCAGCCACTACCTCTCCTAACGGCGGCTATCCCGGCATTATGAACAGCGGTGAGTGGCTGTTCCGTTTCGACCTGCAGGTTCAACAGGATATCACCGACGCTTCACAGGCACGCATCTGGATGGACGACGAGTGGCTTGCGGGGCCCAGTTACATTAACGGAGCTATGTATTTCGCAAAATGCACGGGTCCCGATCAACTGGCGGCCCTTGGCAGCGCGACATTGTACCAATATGAAATGGATCTGACCGAGGCCGACTTGACGCTGCCGCTTGCAGGCGAGCCGAGCACGATTACCTTTGATTCGGCGGGCGGCTCCGCGGTCGACCCCCTAACCGGCTATGTCGGCAACCCTGTTGAAGGACCGGCTGACCCGACGAGAGAGGGCTACACTTTTACGGGTTGGAATCCGCCGCTTCCGTCAACCTATCCCTCCGGCGGATTGAGCACAACCGCGACATGGACCGCAAACTCTTACAACGCGATATTCAATGTTGACGGCGCGTTGTATCAAACGGTTCCGACCGACTTCGGGGCACAAATCGCCGCACCGGCCGACCCGGTTAAAGAAGGCTTCACCTTCACCGGCTGGGATCCGGTCCCCGGCACCATGGGCGCGGCGGACGAAACCTTCAACGCCGTGTTTTCAATCAACACCTACGACGCGGTATTTCGCGTGGACGGTTCCGTTTACTCGACGGTTCCCGCTGAGTACGGCGCGCAAATCGCCACACCGGCCGACCCTGTCAAAGAGGGTTATACCTTCACCGGCTGGACTCCGGAAGTAGGCGTCATGCCGGAGGGCGGCGCGAGTTTCGACGCGGTTTTCACCGCCAACACCTACGACGCGAATTTCTACGTGGATGGCATCCTTTACGAAACGGTTCCCACGGAGTTCGGCGCGCAAATCATTGCCCCGGCCGACCCCGTCAAGACCGGCTATGATTTCGCCGGCTGGGATCCGGCTGTCGGCGCCATGGGCGCCGCGGATCAGGATTTCGACGCCACATGGACCCCCGCGTCGGGCGTCACCTACACGGTGAACACCTACATGCAGAACACCGAACTTTCCGGTTACGATCTAACCAACTCGCAGCAGTATGCGGGAACCACAGGCGAAACTGTGACAATCACGCCATCTGCCGTTGAGGGCTTTACATTCAACGAAGCCGGCAGCACGGTTTCCGGCGAAATCACCGCGGACGGTTCTCTTGTTCTTAGCGTGTATTACACCAGGAACTCTTATACCATCAGTTTCTATGTCGACGGCAGCGTATACGATTCGCTGACGCAAGCGTACGGTACCGTTGTCGCGGGCCCCGCCGATCCGGCCAAGACGGGTTACACGTTCACCGGCTGGGATCCGGCGTTGCCGGGAACGATGCCTTCTGCTGACATAGATGTCAACGCGGTCTTCAACGCAAATACTTACGACGCTGTGTTCAATGTTGACGGCGTGCTTTACGCAACCGTTCCGACCGTGTTCGGCGAGCAAATCCAGGCTCCCGCCGACCCCGCTGCGGAAGGCTATACCTTCTCCGGCTGGGATGCCGAGGTAGGCACCATGGACGCGGAAGGCAAAACCTTCAACGGCACGCTGGATGCCAACATTTATAATGCGACATTCTATGTCGACGACGAGCTTTACGGGAACGATTACTTTGAGTTCGGCGAGCAAATCCTCACTCCGCCCGATCCGGTCAAAGAAGGCGCCACCTTCACGGGCTGGAATCCGGTTCCCGGCACAATGCCCGCGAACGATGTCCGTTTTGACGCCGTGTTCTCAACACAGGCCTACAACGCTTACTTCTATGTCGACGGCGAGCTTTACGCGACCGTTCCGACAGAGTTCGGCGCTCAGATCAGCGCTCCGGCCGACCCCGCCAAGGAAGGCTATACCTTCGCCGGCTGGGATCCCGAGCCCGGAACCATGGGCGCCGGTGACGAAACCTTCAACGCCACATTCACGAAGAATTCCTACATCGCTTACTTTATGGTCGATGAAATCGTCTATAACACCGCCACCGTTGCGTTCGGCGACCCCATTCCGCTTCCCGCCGACCCGTCCAAAGAAGGCAGCACCTTCACGGGCTGGGATGACGTTCCCGGCGCTATGCCCGCGGACAATGTCGTCATCAACGCGGTGTTCGATGTCAACGCCTACAACGCGGTGTTCATGGTCGACGGTGTCGAGTACGAATCGGTCCTGACCGAATACGGTGAGGCGATCGATCTTCCGGCCGACCCGACCAAGGAAGGCTACACCTTCACGAGCTGGGATCTCGTTCCCGAAGCCATGCCCGCTAACGATGTCATTATCACAGCTCAGTTCTCCGTAAACACCTACAACGCGGTCTTCATGGTGGACGGCGCTGTCTACGAGACGGTTCCCACCGAGTTCGGCGCGCCGATAGCCATTCCGGCCAATCCCACCAAAGACGGTTTCCTCTTCACCGGTTGGGATCCTGTTCCCGGCAACATGGGCTCCGCCGACGAAACCTTCACCGCGCAATTCATCGATGACCCGACCGATTATAGCGTGGTTTACGCAAGATTTAACGATTCTTATTACGGCCAGCTTGCCCCCATCGAGGTTAAAGTGACCGGCAGGCCGATGAAGATTCAATTCTACAGGCTCGCCAATGGAGCGACGATGACCTTTGATAGACGCTTAAGCACGCAGATTGTTTCTATTCAGGGTTATGACGCGGACGACAACCCCGTCAGCACCGTGAGCGAAGATCTCGCCTATGAGATTTGGATGATCAACATCAGGCTTCTGCAGGACAATTATGTTGTCCGCGCGAGATACTTCGGCGAAGCCTTTGAAGCGGTGGAAGTGAGCAAACCTCTGACTGTCGTTTACGATACCTACACGACGACCTTTGACGTCAGCGCAGCGACAGTTCTGTTTGGAAGCTCTGTTGACTTTACAGCGGTAACAGGTCTCGGTGTTAGCAAGATTCAGCTCTTCAACGCGCTGGGTAACACCATGACCTACGATCTGACCGACGGAGTCCATGTCGATAACACCGCCGAGGGAACACGCACTTGGGTCATAACCAGACCTTCCGGCGGATTGGGAGAGTATACCTGGATGCTGAAAACAAAAATCGGTACAGCATGGACTGACACAGGGCTTTCCGTCAGTTACACGGTGGAAACAACTTCCTTTGACACAGCCTTTACCGTCAGCGATACGACGATCCTCAACGGCGAGTCTGTCGTGTTTACGGTTACAACAAGCACCGATGTCACCAAGGTGCAGCTTTTCAATGCGCAGGGTAGCACGATGACCTTTGATATGCTCGACGGTGTTCATACCGATAACGACGTAGATGGAACGCGCACTTGGGTTATAACCAGACCTTCCGGCGGATTGGGAGAGTATACCTGGATGCTGAAAACAAAAATCGGTTCGGTATGGACTGACACAGGGCTTTCCGTCAGTTACTCGGTTGTTTAATGCGCGGTCCGATCTTTCGGTCGGTATCGGCTGAACCGTACTCTGTTACTGAGCGATAAAAAAATTGCGGCGGGCCGCGGGTCTTAAAAAGATCCGCGGCCCGCGGTAATTCCACGGAAACAATAAAAAAAGCAAAGCTTGGTTTATTTTTTTGTTGACACTGTTATGCCGCTATGATATACTCATCATGTGTAGTAATGTATGTTAATATGCAGAATTCTAATGGTTTGGAGGTAATAACCTTGAGAAAATCGAAGAGATTTCTCAGCATACTTCTTGCGGGTGTGCTTGTATTGTCAGCTGTTTCGCTTGAACTTGCCACCGTGGTCGCGAGCGATACGACCGTTCAAAAGGCCGGGAATGTCAGCTTGACGGCTCCGCCCGCCGTTACGGTCTCGGCGACAAAAGTCACAAGAGTCGCCGCGGCCCAGTATTCCATGACCCTGGGCAACACCATCGTAAAAGCAACGCCTTCCGGCGTTCCGGACCTCGGCTCAGCTATCTATGCCTCGGCCGCCTATGCCGGCGAGACTCCCGCATGGCCAAGCGCGTCGATTACATTCCCCGCGGGGATTGCTCCCGATGCCGTTCCCGGCCCGAGTATAACCGCCGCGACAATCAACGGAACGGTCAGCATGTCCGCCGTTTCAAGCGACGGCCAAACATACACGGCCAGTATTACGGGCGGCACAGCGACGGTAGGCAACAACATCGTCTTCCTCATTTCTTATTACATAGACGGCACGAACTATACCGCCTACGCGTATTCTTATGTTGAGAATATCGTCGTCCCCGCCGGCATCCGATACAGCCGCAGGGCAAATACAAGCTTCCTCGGCGGCACCGCCGGCAGGATGTATTTTGTTTCAAGGTATCTGGGTATCAATGTCTATGGTAATGAGGTCACCGGCAGCGCGACCCACGGCTACCAGAATTTCTATTCCGACACCTTTGTCGAAAATCCCGCCACACCATACAATACCCAGCTTTATGTGTCCAAAGACGGCGGAACGTCCCGCAACTACAACGGCGGCTACGGGGCCGACACCAACAGGCCGCAGGCGACCGTGTATATGGACACCAGCGTGAATCCGACCCTCGCGAGCCTGAACTTCCGGATTCAGTTCTTCCAATATAGAGACTTGGATGCCGATTCAAGCCATATCGGGCTGACTTCGACGCATGTCCAGGCAGGTTTTGTGCAAAGCGTGTCGGCCAATGACACCGACGTCGCGCCCACCGCCGACGCCACCGCGACCTCGCAGCTTGGCCTTAACGGCACAAGCAGCATCATGGTGGATAAGGGCGACTGCATCACAGCGAACTTTACCGGCGCCGGGCCTGCATCTTCCGGCACCGTTTACACCGTCACCACCAGAAACCAGGCGCCCGGCGGCGACTATACTTTAAGCGCGTATACCAGCGTTACCCTCACCATTTACAAATACAACAAAGGCGCCCTGCGCTCGAGGCTCGCTGAAATAATGAGCGGCGCCGCGGGCAAGGGCATCAACCCCCAGTCCTGGTACTACGCTTCGGGTTGGGATTCGTTCAAGGCCGCGTATGACCAGGCGAACTTGATTCTCAACAAGCCGAATACCGACCAGGCGGCCATAGACTCCATCCTCTCAACCCTCAACAATATGTATAACCTCCTCTCACCGAAGGTGTTTACCTATTCGGTCAACTCGTATCTCGACGGCACCTCAACACCGTTAATTCCTTCGGTTACGGCGACAGGCGCTTACAGCGGCTATGTCCTGACCGCCACGGCCGAGGCTGTTCCGGGCTATTTCCTGACCCCGTTTGACGCGAGCCCGGCGAAAATCACTCTGAGCGAAGCGAATAATACCATCAACTTCTATTATGTCGCGAGGCAATATACGTTAAATTTCCAGGCGAACGGCGGCTCTTCGACCGCTTCGATTACCCGGGATTATAACACGCCGGTTCTCCAACCGGAAGACCCGGTTAGAGACAACTATACCTTTACCGGTTGGTATTACGACCCCGCCTGCACGCAAGTGGCTTCCTGGCCGTTGCTGATGCCTCTCAACGGAGCGACACTCTACGCTGGCTGGGTTTTGACGCCGGTGACACTGACTTTCAATTCAAACAACGGCTCGTCCGTTGACCCTGTGACCGATGTCCCCGGCACTCTCGTGCCGCAGCCGGCTGACCCTGTCCGCAACGGATTCCGTTTTGACGGCTGGTTCTATGACATTTCTTTCGAACTGCCGGTCACATGGCCTCTTGAACTTCCTGCCGGCGGTGTAACGGTTTATGCCAAATGGACTTATGTTACCTGCACCATCAGCTTTAACTCGAACGGCGGCACAACGGTCAACCCCATCACAACCAACCCGAACACCGCCGTTTACCCGCCGGCGGCCCCTGTCAGGTTGGGCTACACCTTCGCCGGTTGGTATTATGACAACGATACATTCCTCAACCCCGTTCAGTGGCCCGTCATCATGGGCACAACCGGCTACACCCTGTACGCGAAGTGGGTTCCGCTGAGCACAACGATATCCTTTGATACACAGGGCGGTTCAGCCGTCAACCCAATCACGGCGCCGGCAGGTTCTGCTGTCAGCGCGCCGGCATCGCCGACCAAATTCGGTTATGTATTCTCAGGCTGGGCTCTCGATGGCGTCGCGTATACCTTTACGACAATGCCCACGCAGGACATTACCCTTACGGCAGTCTGGACCGCGTCGAATAAGTCCGTTGATGTCGATCTTGCGGCTTACAAGACCGTGAACGGTGAACTTGTTCCGGCGACAGCGGCGAGAGCGGGCGACATCATCACGATCACCCTGACACCGAAAACCAACTTCTACTGCGGCTCCTCCAGGTTTATCATTATGTACGACCAGAGTTTCTACACCATAGTCGGCGCCAATAAAGCGGCCATCACGCCGAACGCGTCCAACGGCTATTACGCCAACGCGATATCCTCCTATGGCGGCGCGACGACCAGCCCCGTTTCGCAGTGGCCCGCGACCTTCACGGGCGGCGAGTCCTCAATTTATAAGTTCGTTACCGCGAACTTCCAAGCCGACACAAATTCCGCGAACGGCGGCCATCCGGTTATCATTGACGGCAACTCGACGCTGTTCAGCATCAAGCTGCAAGTCAAACCCGACGCTGCTGGTTACGGCCATATATTCATGGATAACCGTTGGGACAGATCGACAACCTACCCGGCAGGCGGCCAGTATTACTACTATTGCGCCAATGGCACCATGCTCGCTGCCGACGGCAACTCGGTTTTGGATTTCAACACCGACTACACCGGCGCCAACATCAACATCGGCCTTGATACATCCACACCGGTTCAGTCAACCATCAGCTTTGATTCCAACGGCGGTTCCGCCGTCGCGCCGATAACCGGTGAAGCCGGAACAGTCGCGGCGCCGCCCGCCAATCCCGTCAGGGAAGGGTACACCTTCACAGGCTGGTCACCGGCCTTCCCGTCCGTCTTCCCGGCAACCGATGTCACCCTGACGGCACAGTGGCAGATCAATACCTATGACGCGGTGTTTATGGTTGACGGCGCTGTTTACGCCACCGTACCCACGCAGTACGGAGCGCTGATTTCCGCGCCGGCAAACCCGGTCAAAGCCGGTTACACGTTTACCGCCTGGTCGCCGTCCGTCGGCACCATGGGGTCGTCCAATCAGACATACACCGCGATATTCCTGATTAACACCTATAACGCGTATTTCGTTGTCGACGGCGTGACTGTCGCTACCGTGGCTACCGAATACGGCGCCGAGATTCAGCCGCCTTCCGACCCCAACAAAACAGGGTACACCTTTACCGGCTGGAATCCGGTGCCGGGGACCATGGGCGCGGGCAACATGACCTTTACCGCCCAATTCTCCGTCAACACCTATAACGCGTATTTTGTGGTCGACGGCGAAACGGTCGCTACCGTTCCGACACAGTACGGCGCTCAGATTATCGCGCCCGACGACCCCGTCAAACCGGGTCAAACCTTCCTTGGCTGGACCCCGGAGGTTGGCACAATGGGCGCCGGCGACAAGACCTTTACCGCCGTGTTCACCGCGACAACCTACAATGCCAACTTCATGGTCGACGGTGAAATTTATGAATCGGTCCCGACGGAAGTCGGTCAACCTATAATCGTTCCCGCCGACCCCGTCAGGCCCGGTTACACCTTTATCGAATGGGATGAAATACCCGCCGTGATGCCGGCGAACGATGTGACGATCAATTCGAACTGGACGGTCAACTCCTACACCGCCTCGTTTGTGGTGGACGGCGTTGCCTACTTCAGCGCGGATGTCGATTTCGGCGCGGCCATTCCGCTTCCCGCCGACCCCGTCAAGACAGGCTGCACCTTCACCGGCTGGAATCCGGTACCCGCGACAATGGGCGCCGGTGACATGGAGTTCAACGCTGTCTTTACAACCAACACATACATCGCCCGCTTTATGGTCGATTCCGGTGTCTACGCGGAAGTGCCGACCGCTTACGGCGAAGCCATAGCGGTTCCCACGAACCCGGCAAAAACCGGCTATACCTTCCAGGGGTGGAGCGCCATTCCCGAGACCATGCCGGCGAATGATGTGACAATCAACGCCAACTTTGCGATTAACAGTTATAATGCCGTGTTTAAGGTTGACGGCTCCGTTTACGCTACCGTCTTGACCGTTTACGGCGCGGCTATTCAGGTGCCTGCCGATCCGTTCAAAACCGGTTATACTTTCACCGGATGGGATACTGTGCCGGCCGCGATGCCCGCTTCGGATATTACGATTAACGCCGTGTTCACCAAAAATACTTATAACGCGGAGTTCCGGGTAGACGGCCAGGTATATGCGACCGTTCCGACTGCCTTCGGCGACGCGATTGCTCTGCCCGAGGCTCCGCAAAAAACCGGTTACACCTTCGCGGGCTGGAGCAATGTTCCCGCGACTATGCCCGCGGCGAATGTAACAATCAACGCGCTGTGGACTGTCAACAGTTACGACGCGGTATTCTATGTTGACGACGGAGTCTATGCGACCGTGTCCGTCAACTACGGCGCCGCGATTGAGCTGCCGGCCGCCCCCGTGAAAGACGGTTTCGCCTTTGCCGGCTGGTCGCCCGAAATCCCGGCAACCATGCCTGCCGAAGCGCTGGAATTCCATGCCGTCTGGGTGAACACGCATTATGACGCGGTCTTCATGGTGGATGGCGTGGAATACGCAAGAATCTCCACACCTTACGGCGGCGAAATCGTTCCTCCGGCCGACCCCGAGAAAGCCGGCTATCTGTTCCTCGGCTGGGATCCCGGCCTGCCGACCGCCATGCCGGCCGAAGACCAGACTTTCACCGCTTTGTGGTTTGAGATCGGCGAGGTTACAATCAGTTTCGACCTTAACGGAGGCACCGGAACGGTTCCCGCCGAAATCAACGGCGCCCCGGGCGCGGCAATTACTTTGCCCGCGCAGGGTGACATCACCAGAGCGTATTACAACTTCCTCGGCTGGGCTGAGTCACCGGACGCGACCGTACCGCTCACGGACTTCACGATACCCTCCGCCAACACGACGCTCTATGCCGTTTGGAGCAGGGTTCCGGTCACGCTGACAAAGCAGGCCGGCTCCACCACCGTCATAGATACGGGCACAAACATGATCTACGGCCTCGCGGAAGGAATGACCAAAGCCGACTTCATAAACAACTACGTAACGGTCGGCGGCGACGGAACTGTCCGCTGCACCTATTATTCCGACTCCTTCGGCACCGGCACCAAAGTCGAACTCGTCGACAATGTCACGGGCGATGTCCTTGAAACCTACTACATAGTGATATTCGGCGACATTGACGGCGACGGCTACATCACCGCCGCGGACGAAAACCTTCTCGATATGGCGTCTTCCTATCAAATTGAACTCGAGGGCGAAGCGTTCACTTGTGCCGCTGACCTTACCAAGGACGGGTTTGTGGACGCGTTTGACCTGAACATCCTGACCGCGGCTAACGGCTACTCACTTGTGATTGACCAAACCAATCCCGACCTTTCCGCTTAATCAAACCAAGACCGGCGCGCGAGCCCTTTTCGCGCGCCGGCAACAGCCGGCAAATCCATTTTAAATGGAGAAAATATAAAAATCATAATATTAAAGGAGGCAACAACAGCAATGAAAATGGCAAAAAGAACCCTTAGTATGTTCCTGGCTTTGGTAATGGCTTTGGGGATGCTCTCAGTCATTACGATCGCCGCTCCGGAAGACCCCGCGGACTATACGGCCGTGGACGACGCGATCGCGACCGCGCTTCCGAGTGTGGAAAACCGGTATTTCTACACAGACGAAGCCAATGCTCTCATGAACGATGTTCTCAACAACCTGATTGATCGGAACCTTACCGAAGCCGACCAGGCAATTGTCGACGGGTATGTGACGATGGTTAATGATTTAAGCACGCTGCTTAAAAAGGTTGTTACGGACGGCTCCGAATCGCCGCTGCTCTTTAACTACGGCGCCGGTTATTCCTTCGCTTATGTTTATCCGTTCGGCACCTCGGAAGCCCAATTCATGCCTTTCAGGGATGAATCGAAGGCTGTCAACACGCTTGGGCTCACGGCGAGCAAAACAACCGTCCCGGCTGTCAGCGCCGTCCCCGGCGACCAGAACTTTACGGTGACGATGAGCATCGGCGCGAATGTCTACAATGTTGCCGGCGGCATACCGATTCTGTTCGACAAAACAAAACTGGAACTTGTTGGTGTCAACAATGCCAACGACAATGTTTCTTTCACCCCGACGAGAATCGGCACCAACTTTGCCGTAAAGTATAAGTTTTCCGGCACACTCAATCCCGCTGTCAGCACATATTGGCCGGTTGTCTATAGAACCGATGACGCGTTTAGAGCCCAATGGGCCGGCATCATGCTCGTCATGACGCAGGATTCCACCAGCGGTTTACCCCGCTGTGTGATGCCCGAAGGCCAGGAGGATATTCTGACCTTTGAGTTCAAAGTCAAAGAGGGCGCCGCCCCGGGTGAAGCGGTCGTTTATATCGACCAGGCGTTCAAAAGGGACGCGATGAACAGATTTAACTCTCTGTATATCGGTAGAGCGAGGGACGTAGATTCCGTATTCACTTATGATACTCTTTCTACCTATGGCTCGACCATTGACACAACAGGCGCCAGAGCGGTTGTCAACATTGTCGGTGACACAACCATTTCCTTTGAAACGGACGGCGGTTCCGCTGTCGCTCCGGTCACCGGCGCTGTCGGCTCCGCCGTTCCGGCAATTGCCGACCCCACAAAAGAAGGCTACACCTTTAACGGCTGGCTTCCCGAAATTCCCGCGAACTTCCCGGCGAACGGTTTCACGGCCGTCGCGCAGTGGACGGCCAACACCTACAACGCCGTGTTTAAAGTAGACGGCGCTGTGTACGAGACCGTCCCCACCGTGTTCGGTGAAGCGATTGCTCTTCCGGCCGACCCGGTCAAAGAAGGCTATACGTTCACCGGCTGGGGCACCATTCCCGAGGCAATGCCCGCCAATGATATTGAACTCAACGCGACATTCTCCGTCGACACCTATAACGCCGTATTCAAGGTTGACGACGCGGAATACGCGACCGTTCCGACCGCTTTCGGCGAAGCGATTGATCTTCCCGCCGACCCGGTCAAGGAAGGTTACACGTTTACCGGCTGGAATCCTGTTCCCGGCACGATGGGCGCCGCGGACGAAACCTTCATGGCCACGTTCTCCGTCAACACCTACAACGCGAACTTCGACGTCGACGGCGTTATCACAACCGTTCCGACCGAATTCGGCGCGGCGATCGCTGCTCCCGCCGACCCGGTCAAGGAAGGCTACACCTTCGCCGGCTGGGATCCTGTTCCCGGCAACATGGGCGCAGCCGACCAAACCTTCAACGCGCTGTTCACCATCAACACCTACAACGCCGTATTTATGGTTGACGGCGAGCAATTCGCGGTTGTACCGACCGTTTACGGCGCCACGATCGATCTGCCCGCAGATCCCACCAAAGACGGCTACAACTTCGTCGGCTGGGATCCGCTTCCCGGCACCATGGGCGCGGCTGACGAGACCTTCAACGCTGTTTTCGCGCCGATATCCGATATCCTTTCGGTGACCAACACCTCCGATTACCATGTCGGCACACGCACCGTGTTTACGGTGGTTGCCAAAGGCAGCCCGTCGAAAATTCAGTTTGCCCTGAAAGATAACCCGGCCTCGACTTGGACTTGGACCCGCAACCATGTGGATGTCCTTTCCATCACCCCGACCTTTATTGATTACGAAGACACCGGTGTTGTCGGCGATAACAACTGCGAGATTTGGGAAATTCGGATGACGGTTTACTATGTGTCTGCCGATTTCATGGCGCGCGCAAGGTATGTGGCCCCATTCAACAGCAATTACTGCTACTTCAGCGTTATATGCGCGAACTATGATTCACTG